>OLGF01000703.1_pt1 | contig 38174 bp, 28 predicted proteins | sample 1604971 | NCBI WGS metagenome assembly OLGF01 (sample SAMEA3888902, study PRJEB22519) | human gut metagenome | biome: human gut; feature: human-associated habitat; material: faeces | place: Denmark | collected 2011 | reverse complement strand
GAGAATTCACGCCAAGGGATGAGAACGGTGATTACAATTTCGAATGTCTGGAAGCCATTGATGTAAAGCAGTTTAATGATGACATGTGCAGACTGCTGGCCGGAGAGCGCGTGGAGCTGCCTTCCTTCAATTTCAAGACCGGAAAGCGGGAGTATAAAGGCAATTTCAAACAACTGGGACCGGATGATATTCTGGTGATCGAAGGTATCCACGGCCTGAATGAGAAGACATCTTATGCACTTCCCGAGGAGAGTAAATACAAGATCTATATCAGTGCATTGACCAATATCAATATTGATGAGCATAACCGGATCCCGACTACGGACGGAAGACTTCTCCGCCGTATGGTCAGAGATGCGAGGACCAGAGGTGCGGATGCGAGACGCACCATCGATATGTGGGCTTCTGTACGACGGGGTGAGGAACAGAATATTTTCCCGTTCCAGGAGGATGCGGATGCCATGTTTAATTCCGTCCTGATCTATGAACTGGCAGTGTTAAAGCAGTTCGCAGAGCCGTTATTGTTCCAGATCGATAAGGGAGAACCGGAATATTACGAAGCCAAGAGACTGCTTAAGTTCCTGGAGTATTTCCTGGGTGTGACCAGTGAAAGCCTTCCCAATAATTCTCTGTGCAGGGAATTTGTGGGTGGAAGCTGCTTCAATGTGTAAACTATTCAGAGTAGCGCAATTCTGCTGACAGGCGTCGAATGCTTGCATTCGTAAGACTGTGCGGCAGAATTGATGCGACGAAGTAACCACATGAGCAAAAAGGAAGCGTCGGAGATGCGATTTTGCGAATGTGGTGCTGAATAGTTTACTCTACAGTAAGAAAAGGAGAATACCTGTGGAGAGTCGTTTACCAAAGATAAAATCGATAGTAAAGCAGACAGCAAACTGGGTGATCCGGATCATGGGCAGCCTGATCCTTCTGTTCCTTGTATGGTATGCCATGCGTACCCTGCAGTATATGCTTCCGGTGGCAGGTCATGAAGATCTGGTGGAGATTCCGGATTCCGTAATACGGAATCTGGCGGCAGCAGCGCTGATATTGCTATTGTATGCAGTTCTGACGGCAGTGGAAAAAAAGGCCGGTGACAAAATCACCATCTGGTGTAAAAGAATTGCCGTAACGCTCGGCATGCTTTGGCAGGGAATCGCAGGATTGTGCTGGGTTCTGGCGGCAGACAGAGTGCCGAGTGCAGATCAGGCATCGGTTATTGGTGCGGCCATAGATTTTATACAGGGTGACTATGGGACGCTGGCTCCGGATCATTATTGCGGTCTGTATGCTCATCAGTTGGGACCGGCGGCCATGGAAGAGATGCTGTTCCGGATTCTTGGAGAGGCGGATTATCATGTGATCCAGATAGTGTTCGTACTTCTGAACGTGGCGGGTATCTATTGCATTTACGGCATTCTGAAGGAAGTTTCCGGCAGACTTGCGGTGGTGACCATGGGGACACTGCTTGCGGGCAGCTGTATGGCATCTGTCTTTTATACCAGCTGGGTCTACGGAGAGATTCCTTGGGTATTCTGTTCCCTGTTTTCCGCATGGATGCTGGTCCGATATATCAAATATGGAAAAACGGGATCACTGGTGGGCATTGTGACAGCTCTTACACTGGGAACTCTGCTGCGTAAGAACACACTGGTCCTGGTGGTGGCATATTGCATGGTCGGCGCGGTACGGATATTCTCAAAATGGGACAGACGCCTGTTGATTTCACTGGTGCTGGCGTTGGCACTGCCACTCTTGTGCTATCAGGGAATCTATAAAATGTATGAGATGAGATCTGGAATGGAGCATTCCCGGGGATTGCCCACATCGGCTTACCTGTATCTGGGAATGGAAGAGATCGGTGGCCGGTACGGTTGGTATTACAGCGATTGCTGGGCACAATATTATGCAACGGACTGTAATACAGAGCAGAGCGATCAGATCTACCGGGAGATGATGCAGGAGCGCATGCAGGCCATGAAAGCACAGCCGGGGTATCTGAGAGGTTTTTATCAGGGAAAACTTCTGTCCCAGTGGAATGTCCCGACCTATCAGTCACTGTATTTCAACTTTAACCACGGGGATGTGTACCATGAGAAACTGGCGGCACTGGAAGACCGGCTGAGTGGAGATCTGTTTGACAGTGTGGTGAGGATGGCAGATCGTTTACAGTTCATTATCTATCTGGGGTGTCTGTTTTACTTTATCTTCTGTGTCCGAAAAGACAGTGAGATCACACAGCATCTGTTGGCAGTGGCTGTGATCGGGGGCTTTTTGTTCAGTATTTTCTGGGAAGCAAAGGCCAGGTATATGTATGCCTATTACATGATGATGTTCCCGCTGGCAGCACTGGGATATGGGGAAATCATACGTCTGGCAGAAAAATATTGCTTTTTCCGGAAGAAAAAGATATAATCGAACAGGTGTAAGTAAGATAGATGATCGCGGCTGCTTTATGCAGGTGAGGAAAGTCCGGGCTTCACAGGGCAGGATGCCAGATAACGTCTGGTGGAGGCGACTCCAAGGATAGTGCAACAGAAATGTACCGCCCGGTTTACCGGGTAAGGGTGGAAGGGCAGTGTAAGAGACTACCGCCCGGCTGGTAACAGCCGGGGCACATGTAAACCCCATCCGAAGCAAGACCGAACAGAGAGCGCAAGGCGGCCCGTCTGCTCTCGGGTAGGTCGCTTGAGCCTGCTGGCGACAGCAGGACTAGATAGATGACCATTCAACGACATAACCCGGCTTACCGTTTTGCTCAAATCATTTAAGGGGGCTGTTGCCGAATGCAGATACCAGAGGGCGTCTTTATTCGGCAGCGGCTCTTTTTTCTATTTACATACAAATGAAAAGGGGGAAACTTTATGTTAGAAGGATTTGCATCACTCGTTGGTGTGATCAGCAACGTCATGTACAGTTATCTGCTGATTATTATGCTGCTGGCGGTCGGACTGTATTTCACACTCCGAAGCCGTTTCGTACAGCTCCGTCTGCTTCCGGAATCAATCCGGGTAGTCGGAGAGAAGACGGACAGCAACTCCGTATCCGCATTTCAGGCGTTGATGGTATCGACGGCGAGCCGTGTAGGCACAGGCAATATCGTAGGTGTAGCCAATGCGATCGCGATTGGCGGTTACGGCGCGGTGTTCTGGATGTGGTTGATTGCGATTGTGGGCGGCGCATCGGCATTTATCGAGAGCACACTGGCGCAGATTTATAAGAAGCGCGACGCGTCCGGCGGAAGCTATGGCGGTCCGTCTTACTATATCGAGGCGGCGCTGAAGAACCGTGCGCTGGGTGTTATCTTCGCGATTGCCCTGATTGCTACTTATGCTGGCGGTTTCAATATGCTGGCGTCCTTTAACCTGATTGACAGTATGTCGAATTACGGTTTTTACCATCAGTTTATGATGGGGGACAAGAGCCTGGTTCCGATGATCGGCGGCGCCATTCTGGCGATTCTGGTCGGCATCTGTATCATGGGCGGCGGAAAACAGATTGTCCGCATTACCGGTGTGCTGGTTCCGTTTATGGGCGTTTTCTACATCCTGATGGCAGTTGCGGTCATGTTCTTAAACATCGGAAGACTACCGGAAGTGTTTGTCAATATCTTCTCCAATGCCTTTGATTTCAAGGCGATCTTCGGCGGATTCGCAGGTTCTGCCATGATGCAGGGAATCAAGAGGGGTCTGTATTCCAACGAGGCGGGTGTTGGTTCTGCACCGAACGCGGCGGCAGCAGCTAATGTCAGCCATCCGGTTAAGCAGGGACTGGTACAGATGCTTTCCGTCTTTATCGATACAATCCTCATCTGTACGGCAACAGCGATGATGTGCCTCTGCACCGGTATCGTTCCGTCCGAAGAACTGAAAGGCGCTCCGTTCGTACAGGAATCTTTGGGAACGGTATTTGGCGTGATTGGACCGTATTTCATTACATTTGCACTTCTTTTATTTGCATTTACGACACTGCTCGGCAACCTGTTCTACTGTGAGGGATGTCTCAACTACATCGCACGCCGTACGCTGAAAAACAAAGAAATGAACGTGTTCCGCCTGTTTGCGGTGGTAGTTGTCTTCATCGGCGCACAGCTCCAGTTCGGTCTGGTATGGGATCTCGCGGATGTCCTCATGGGTATCATGGCGATCATCAACCTGCCGGTTATCGTGATTCTGGGAAATACAGCGCTCAAATGTCTGGACGATTACCAGGCGCAGAAAAAGGAAGGCAAGAATCCGTGCTTCAAGGCTGAGAGTATCGGGCTGGAAGGTAAGACAGAGTTCTGGAATTAAGATGTTCAAGGGTAGGCACTTTTGGAATCTATAATCTGGAAAATAATAAAAAGCCATGAAATCGCTTATGATCTGTAAATCTACAGAAAAGTCGTTCATGGCTTTTTTGATATTCATTTGATATATTCAGAAGAATCTACAGCGAATACTTCTCATCGCAGTACTGGCAGCGGTATACCTCTTTTTCCTCATCCGCGAGATAGAAGATATGCGGAAGCTCCTGCTCGATCGAGGTAATGCAGCGCGGGTTCTTGCAGTGGATGACATTTGTGATTTTTTTCGGCATCTTGACATCTTTTTTCTCTACGATTTTTCCATCCTTGATGATGTTGATCGTGATACGGTGATCGATGTAGCCGAGCACATCAACATTTACCAGATCAAGGCTGCCGTCGATCTTGATGATGTCCTTGCGTCCCATCTTGCTGCTGCGCGCATTTTTGATGATAGCCACCTGGCAGTCCAGCTTGTCCAGCCCCAGTTTAAAGTAAATATCCATACTGCGTCCTGCCTGGATGTGGTCCAGAACAAAACCTTCTTTTAATCCGCTGATATTTAACATGGTTTTTCCACCTCCAGTAAAGTCATGATCAGAGCCATACGGACGTATACGCCGTACTGAACCTGTTTGAAGTAAGCGGCACGCGGGTCGTTGTCCACCTCAACGGAAATCTCATTGACACGCGGAAGCGGATGGAGCACAAACATATCATCACGGGCAAGATCCATCTTCTTTTTGTCGAGAATGTAGCAGTCCTTCATACGGATGTAATCTTCCTCGTTGAAGAAACGTTCTCTCTGGACACGTGTCATGTAGAGAATATCAAGCTCCGGCATCGCCTCATCCAGGTTTTCAACCTCTTTGTACTCGATTCCCTTTGCATTCAGTGTATCCTCAATGATATAATCCGGGACGCGCAGTTCCGGCGGGGAAATGAGGACGAAACGGATGCCTGTGTAGCGGGACAGCGCGTTGATTAAGGAGTGAACCGTGCGTCCGAATTTCAAATCGCCGCACAGACCGACTGTTAAATTGTTCAGGCGTCCTTTTAAAGAACGGATCGTCATCAGATCGGTCAAGGTCTGCGTTGGATGCTGATGACCGCCGTCGCCGGCATTGATAACCGGGATGGAAGAGTGCAGGGAAGCAACCATCGGCGCACCTTCCTTCGGGTGGCGCATCGCGCAGATATCTGCGAAGCAGGAGATAACGCGGATGGTATCTGCCACACTCTCGCCCTTGGAAGCAGAGCTTGAATCGGCAGAAGCAAAGCCAAGAACCCGTCCCCCTAAGTTCAGCATAGCAGCCTCAAAACTTAAGCGTGTACGGGTGCTTGGCTCATAAAACAGAGTCGCGATTTTCTTTCCGTCGCAGACGTGTGCATATTTGGCTGGATTGGCTTCGATATCGGAAGCGAGATCCAGAAGCTGGTCGATCTCCTCAACGGAAAAATCCAGTGGATTCAGCAAATGTCTCATTTGATTCTCCTTCTCTATTCGTATTAGCATATTTTTCCCAACTATTATAAAACATTTCCAGATGGATTGCTATAGCTTTTAATGATCTGTGATATAAAAAATATGAATAGGGGGGATAGAAAATATGGACAATGTGATGACGGCTGGAAGATTACCTGCGATGAAATAGGAAATAAAAATGACTTTCCAGGGCAAAATGGATTAGCGTAAGGAACGGTCAGACAGGGAGAAAAATCTGGTAAGAAAAGCGTAAGGAACATTAAGAAAAATAAGGTAGGAGAATTGAAACAAATCCGGTATAATGTAGAAAGAAGAACTGGAATTGCAATGGTTGAAACTTGTATAAATCCAGGTTGTCAGGAATGAATTTCGATGGAATATTCAGGAGCATGAAATAAGTTAGAAAATGGAGAAGGCTGATGGAAGAGCGGAAAGTGCCGGGGAAGAATGAACTCAGGAAACGGGAACCTGTCATACAGGTAAAAAATCTATATAAAGTCTACCGCGTCGGCGAGACGAAAGTATACGCGCTGAACGGCGTTGATTTTACGATGTACCGTGGCGAATTCTGTGCGATTGTAGGTACCTCCGGTTCGGGTAAATCTACCTTATTGAATATGCTGGCGGGGCTGGAGAAGCCGACGAAGGGCGAGATTGTCATAGCCGGACAGCACATAGAAAAATTAAACGAGAACCAGCTGGTGGCATTCCGCCGGGAGCGGGTCGGATTTATCTTCCAGTCATATAACCTGCTCGGTACGATGAATGCGGTTGAAAATGTAGCGCTTCCGCTGTCCTTCCGCGGTGTGCCGCGCGGCAGGCGCCGGGAGATGGCGGAAAAATATCTTAAAATGGTCGGACTGGAAAAAGTCGGCGATCATATGCCGAACCAGATGTCCGGCGGGCAGCAGCAGCGTGTCGGCATTGCACGGGCGCTGGTGGTACATCCAGAGATCATTTTTGCAGACGAGCCGACTGGAAATCTGGATTCGCACACGACGATGGATGTGCTGAAACTGATGCAGCGGATCGTCCGGGAGCAGAACCAGACGCTGGTTATGGTCACGCATGACAACCATCTGGCGGCGTATGCGGACCGGATCTTCCATATTATCGATGGGAAGATTGTGAAGATAGAGGAGAATCGGCAAATGGGCAAGGAAGATGGAAAAATAGAGGAAATTTAAGAGAGCGAAAGACGGAGCAGATATGAAATAGACAGATAAAAATAGAGTGTTGGCTGTGTCTGGAATTTAGAAGGCTAAAACACAGGAATGCTGACGATAGAATGAGAAATTGATAAAAGCAGCATTTAATGTGAGCGGATATGGAGGTATGAAAAATGAGAGGTATGAGAAAGTGGAAAAGATGGGCGGTGTTTTTGCTGCTTTTTGTGGTGCTGGCGGTGGGAGGAAGCCGGACGGCGCAGGCGGAAATGCTGAACATGACGGATTTTCAGGACAATAATGGAACGATCACGGTCACGAAAGTTCCGCGCGGCAAGGCGGGCAATAAGATTTCGATCAAAATGACGATTCATAATACAGCAGAAAAAGGCGACAACAGCTTCAAGACAATCCGTCTTGCGAATGCGTATGAATATGAGCGATTCATGACAGATTCCTTTGGTGAATCAGATGACGAAGGTGACAGCGGAGATCTGTACTGGTATGACAAATCCTTTCCGTTTGAGGCGGATTCCAACACGTTTAAAAATAAGGCGATCGACATTAAGCCGGGTTCCTCCAAGAGTGTGACTCTGACGTATAAACTGCGCCGGGATCTGTCAGCTGGATATTATCAGGCTTTTTTCTTTATTGATGATAGTTTAAAAGTCGGCGTCAATCTGTGGGTATCCGCCTACGACGGTTCCTCCACCGAGGAAGACGACAACACGAAGCTGGATTACGATTTTTCCATCGGTGATAACCAGCAGACGCCGTATGCGGGGTACAATCAGGTCATGGATTTTGGCGTGAACCTGACCAATACGGGACTTAAAAAGGTTTACGATGTCCGCGTGGATATGCAGCTTGACGCAGATATTACGAAATTCCCGTTTGATATCAATGAGGGCAACTATAACCGTAAAATGGGGGATATGGAACCGGGGCAGATGGTGACGGTTCCGTACAGCATGATGGTGCGCGAGGATGTAAAATCGGGCTTTTTCCCGATTCACTATCTGGTTACATACCGCGAAGAAGAGGGCGGAGAATTTTCGGAGCCGGTGGACAAGGTGTTTTACGTGCGCGTCAAGGGAAAAGATGACGATGAGCTGTCGGCAGATGCGGGCGAGCAGGATCGAACCAAGGCGCGTATCATCGTGGACAGCTTCGAGACGATCCCGGCAGAGATCTATGCCGGACAGCCGTTTGAACTGCGTGTGCGGATGAAGAATGCGTCTTCGGATGTGGCAGCTTCCAATATTATGTTTACATTTGCTTCGGAAGAAGTTGAAAATACGCCGATCTTTACATCCGAGAGCGGTTCCACCTCCGTAGTTGTCAATAACATGGCGCCGGGGGCGACGGCGGATCTCTCGATGGTGTTCAAGGCGGCGCCGACGGCGGAACAGAAATCATACCGCATGACGATTCAGGAGCAGTACGACAGCCCGGAATTTAAAAATGCCAAGGAAGAAGTCAAAATTGCCCTCCCGGTCAAACAGGAGCCGCGGCTGAACACCAGCACGATCGATGTGATGCCGGATGCGATCGAGGTTGGTTCTGAGACGAATGTCATGTTTGGCATCAACAACACCGGAAAAGTAATTCTTTACAATGTTATGGCGCGTTTTGAGGCAGATTCTATCCAACCAGCTGACGCTTACGTGGGGAATATCAAGCCGGGCGAAACCGGTAATGTCGATACGATGCTGACCGCGATTGCGCCGACAACCGATGATGGAAAAGTGAAGATTATCATTTCCTATGAGGATGAAAATGGAGTCGTTTCAGAGACTGAAAAAGAAATGCTTCTGAACGTGAGTGAGGCGTTTTCCGATGACGGGATGGACGGCATGGATGGAATGGACAACGGCATGGATGCAGATGCCGATGCGGCGCAAGCGGGCGGCGCTGGTCGGATCGCTCCGATGCTTGTGATCGCTGCGCTGGTGGGCGCAGGTGCCGGTGTAGTTGTCTGGAAGAGGAAGAAGAAGAAAATAGGAGAAGAAAAGGCGCTTGAAGACGAATTAGAAGAGGAACTGGACAATGAGCTGGGCGAGCCGGAAATGACGACAGCAGATGTATCGGAAGACGAAACAAAGGACGTTGAAAAAGAACAAAACGATCATCTGAAAAGAAAGAAAAAATAGAAAGGACCGGTGAAAATGAGATTCAGTGATCTGCTGACGATGAGCGTCAACAACCTGTTTCGCAGAAAGCTCCGTACCTTTCTGACGGTTCTGGGAGTCGTGATTGGTACGGCATCGATCGTTGTCATGGTTTCCATCGGAATAGGACTGAAAGAATTTACCATCAAACAGTATTCTTCCTATGGAAGCCTGACCGCGATTCAGGTGTATAATTATGACAATGGAAATTCCAGCGATAAGAAAAATCCAGAGGACAGCTTCATGACGGATGAGACGATGAAGGCATTTGAGAAGATTCCGCATGTGACAAGTGCTTATCCGGATCTGAACCTGAATGTGATTATGCGTCAGGGTGTCTACGAGGGAAATGTGCAGCTGCATGGGATCCCCTTGGGAGCAATGAAGAATATCAAGCTGGGGGAAGGAAGTCTGCCGACTGCCGAAACGAAGAATATGGAGATGGTGGTCGGAAACATGGTCGCGCAGAATTTCAGCAATGCTAAGACGGGAAAAGGCTATTGGGACACCGGAGAGATGCCGGATATCGATTTTATCAATAAGCCGATGTTCACGATCTTTGACACGGATGCCTACTATCAGTCTAAGAGCAATTCCGGCGGTGATGACGGCAGCCAGAAGGTGGCGGCTCCGAAGAAATATATGCTGAAAACCGCCGGTCTGGTCGCAGGCGGACCGGATGAGTGGAGTGATTATAGCTACGGCGTCTACGTTGATCTGGATAAGCTCAAGACACTGCTAAAACAGGTGTTCAAGAAAAAGCCGATTCCGGGTCAGCCGACCAATAAAAAAGGAAAACCGTACAATTATTTTGTATATGAGGAAGCGAAGGTCAATGTGGACGATATGGATCATGTAATAGAGGTACAGAAAGCCATCAGCAACATGGGCTATGAGGCAAACAGCCAGATGGAATGGCTGGAACAGTCCAAACAGCAGTCCAACATGATCCAGGCAGCCCTCGGCGGCATCGGCGCCGTTTCCCTGCTGGTAGCTGCGATCGGCATTGCCAACACGATGATGATGTCCATCTATGAGCGGACGAAGGAGATTGGCGTGCTGAAAGTGTTAGGATGTTCCCTTGCAACCATCCGAAATATGTTTCTGATCGAGGCAGGTTTTATCGGTTTCATGGGAGGACTCATCGGATTGGCGCTGAGTTTTATGGTTTCCGTGCTGATTAACCAGTTTCTGGCAGCGACTTTTTTATATGGAATGGATGGAAAACTGTCCGTGATCCCGATCTGGCTGGCAGTTCCGTCGGTAGGATTTGCCATCATCATCGGCATGGCAGCCGGATTCTTCCCGGCGATGCGCGCAATGAAGCTGAGTCCGTTGGCGGCGATACGGAATGAGTAGGGGGAAATCAGATACAACAGTAAATGTAAAAAAGATTCTGAACGTACATATTAATAATGGGAGAAAGTTAGCTCCGGAAATGACAGGAAAAGTCGTTTCCGGAGCTTTTTTAAGTCTGCAGAGAGATAATCGTCATGTATAAAAATGCATAAAATAATCAATATATAAAATTCTGGAAAGCTGTTTAAAAAGAAATATTTCGCAGAATACCCTGTTCTGCGAAATCTCTGTACATTATACTATGCTTTTTTTGCGAATTCAATAGAAGTTTCTGCCAAGAATCTATTAGGAAATTATTAAGATAGAAGTTTCTGATTAAAAATTCATCAAATTCTAAATCAATATCAAATAAAAAACCTTTATTTTCAGAAATACTAACAATTTGTTTTATCAAACTGCGCTGATATTTTCGCAGAACAGGGTATTCTGCGAAAACGGAAGAACTGAGAGGAAGAAACCCGGTATGTGGTACGTAGTGCAGACAACTGTGGGAAGCGAAAAACAGATAGCGGAGAAATTAAACCGGGTTTATTCGGAACATGCGGAGAACCCCTGCTTTGTGTTGCTTAAAGAGCGAACCTGGAGGCGGGAAGGTATTTATCAGATTGGCGTGGAACCAATGTTTCCGGGGTATATTTTTGTGGACACAGAAGACCCACAGCGTTTGGAAGAGAATGTTCATAGGTTGGCAGGAAAAGCCCAATTGCTGATGGACGGGCAAGTGTTTGCAATAGAATCATCGGAGGAAATGCTTTTTAAGGAACTGATTCGAGGAGATTCGCAGCATACAGTGAGACGATTTCTGGTACATGCAAACGAGGCTGGAGAGATTGTATCGGCGGAAGGAATTTTAGGAGAGCTGCTGGGGCAGATTGTGCGAAAGCGATTCCGCAAGCGTGTTGTGACAGTGGAAATCCCATTTTTGGGAAAAACGCGTCAGGTAGAATTATCGATCCGGGTCAAGGATGATCGGGAAAAAACAATGAAAGAGGAAACAATTTGAGACAATACGAACCATTCAAGAGACTGTTCCGAATCGGAAGCGCGGCTATCCTGATGGGCGTGATAACAGGCATATATGGATGTGTCTGGAACGGTTATTTCAATAAATTAATTGAATTTCCTTTCTGGAGGAGAGGAAACTGGCTGATGATTGCCCTGTATGCGGGACTTTTATTTTTCTTCCTGATGACATACGGGGGATTTCGAATCGGGTATCTGAAAAAAGGAAACCTGCTCTGTTCCCAGATCTTGTCAATAGGTCTTTTGAACGTAATTACTTACATACAAATATCGCTGTTGGATAAAAAATTCCATGATCCAAAGATTTTGACTGCCATGACGCTCGTGCAGCTTTTGACAGCGATTGTCTGGACAATTCTGTTTCAGCGGTTATACCGGTTTTTATTTCCGCCCAGAAAAATGCTGCTGGTGTGCGGAGATCGCCCGGCGTTTCATTTAATGGAAAAAATCAATTCACGTGAAGATAAATATTATCTGGCAAAGGCAATTCATATCCGGGCAGGAATGGATGCGATCATCCGGGAAGCACAGGAATTTGATGCCTTGATTATCGGAGATATTCCGGCAAAAGACCGCAATGCTCTGCTGAAAAAATGTTTCGAACGTGACATCCGGACCTACACGGTGCCGAAACTTTCGGACATCCTGATACGGACATCGGAAGAACTGGATATTTTCGACAGTCCGCTGTTACTATCCAGAAACGAGGATATATCCGGTATGCAGCGTTTTTGGAAGCGTGCGTTGGATGTGGTTTGTTCCGGTGCAGGGCTGGTGGTGCTGTCGCCATTTTTCCTTCTGGTGGCGCTGTCGATTTATCTGACTGACCGCGGACCGGTGTTTTATAAGCAGACGCGTCTGACAGAGGGCGGAAAAGAATTTCAGATCTGTAAATTCCGGACGATGATTCAGAATGCAGAAGAAAAGAGCGGGGCAAGACTGGCGTCTGAAAACGATGACCGTATCCTGCCGATAGGACATTTCCTGCGGAGAACCCGCCTGGATGAGCTGCCACAGCTTTTAAACATCTGGAAAGGCGAGATGAGCCTGGTCGGTCCGCGTCCGGAACGTCCCGAACTGGCAGCAGAGATCGAGAGGGAGATACCGGAGTTTTGCTATCGGCTGAAGATGAAAGCAGGGTTGACGGGGTATGCACAGATATACGGAAAATATAACACAGTCCCATACGATAAATTAAAGCTGGATTTGACTTATATACGGAATTATTCGTTCTGGCTGGATTTAAAACTGCTTCTGATGACGCCTAAAATTATGATGCTGAAAGAAAGTACAGAAGGGGTTTTAGAGCATGGAAAGCAGGGATAAATACAGCGAAAATGAGGCAGATGGAAAGATAATTATATCCGTTGTTATACCGGTATATAACGGAGAAAAACACCTGCATCAGGCGATTGAATCTGCGTTACTGCAAAGAAAATCCATCAAAAATATAGAAATTCTGATTGTTGATGATGCTTCGACGGATCGAACACAGGAGATCGCACAAGAATATGTAAACAGTATCCCGGATGTGCGGTATTTCAGAAACAAAGTAAATAGAGGGGCAGCAGAAAGCAGAAATTATGGAGTACGAAACGCGGCAGGAGAGTGGATCGCTTTTCTGGATGCAGATGATTGGTGGGAACCCGATAAATTAAAAAAACAATTAAAAAAATTAGAGGAGACGAATGCCATTCTGTGTACGACGGCAAGAGAACTGGTAAGTGAATCGGGTGAATCCTTGAAGTGTGTGATACCAGTAAAAGAAAGAATTACTTATAAAATGATGGCATATCAAAACTGGATTAATTGTTCTTCGGTCCTTTTGCCCCGTCGTATTATGTTGGAGTTTCCGATGATGCATGATGAGGTTCATGAGGATTATATAACCTGGATGAAAATCATGAAGAAATACGGTGATGCCTGTGCAGTGAATGAGCCGTTGTTGAAGTATCGCCTTACAGGAAAGGGAAAATCAGGTAATAAATGGAAATCTGCTTTTATGACATGGAAGACGTACCGTTATCTGGGATTTAGCAGATTAAAGGCAGTGAATTGTTTTTTACACTATGTTTTATGTGGAGTGAGGAAGTATAGGAAGTGCAGGGAAGATGGAAGGTCGTGAAGAGAAAAAATCAAAGCTGCAGGTGCTAGTTTCAACCATGAATCAGACAGATAAAAGCTTAATAAAAAGAATGAATTTAAGAGGCGATGCTCTGATTATTAATCAGGGGAGTGATTTTTCAAGAGAAGAGTGGATTGAAAATGGAAACAAAATCGAATGGTACAATTTTGCAGAACGTGGAGTAGGACGGAGCAGGAATGCGGCGTGGATGAGAGCTTCTGGAGATATCGTGTTATTTGCAGATGATGATGTGCAGTATAAGGACGATTATATTCAAGTCATTCAAGAAGAGTTTAAAAGACATACAGATGCAGATGTAATTTTATTTAATGTGGAAAGTACAAATAAAAACAGACCAGAATATCAGAATGTCAAATTTCACCGAGTGCATTTTTATAATTATCTTCGCTATGGAACATTCCGTATCGCAATTAAACGAGACAGTCTTTGGAAATATAATATTGCATTTTCTCTCTTGTTTGGCGGTGGAAGCCGATATGGATCTGGGGAAGATTCTCTTTTTTTGACAGATTGCATTAAAAAGAAAATGAAAATTTACGCTTCTCCTAAAAAAATAGGATATGTGAATCATAGGGAGTCAACATGGTTTTCGGAATACAATGAAAAGTATTTTTATGATAAAGGCGCCTTGTTTGCTGCAATTTCAAAAAAATATGTAAAAATATTGTGCTTGCAATACTGTATTCGGCATAAAAATATTTGCGAACATTTGGGAACATATAAAGCTTATAAATATATGCTAAAGGGGGCAAATGAATTTGAGGGGAGGTAGAAACGCAGAAATAAAAAGTAAGTTGAAAGATATACGAGATTATGTCTTGTTAAGAATATGGTTTCCATTTATTTACCAAGTTGGAAAATGGAATTCGTTTGATGAAAATAAAGTTATATTAGTTGAAAGTAATGGAGCAAATCTGGGAGTCAGTTTTCATCCTCTGGTAGACAAACTGTACGGAAATAAAAAGCTGAAAATAAAAGAAATTTATTTGCATAAAGAGGAAAATAAAAAATGTAAATATTTTTTTAGATCTACAAGGCTTGTTTTTGAATCTGCTTCATCAAAATATATATTTTTATCGGATGCCTTGAATTTATATGCATGTATATCTGTGCGGACAGAAAGTATTTATACACAATTATGGCATGGGTGTGGTGCATTTAAAAGATTTGGAAAGGCTGTGCCGAATGTCGGAAAAGAGAAATATTCTAATTATGCCTATAATACCTGGCTGACAATCAGCAGCCCAGAGGTGAGATGGGCGTATGAAGAGGCGTGTGGGCTTCCGGCAAATAAAATCATCTCAACAGGAATTAGCCGGACGGATCGTTTTTTTGACTTAAAATTTAGAAAAGATGCGTATGAACACTTAGAAAGAATAGTACCGAGGTGCTCTGAACGAAAGATTATCTTATATGCGCCTACGTTTAGGGGAGACCCGTCAAATGCAAAAAGCCCTAAATTATTATCGTGGAATTTATTACAAAAACAATTACAAGATAATTATATTATCATAATAAAACAACATCCACACATCAAAGAACGATTAAGTATACCGGAAGAATATTCAGATTTTGTGTTTGATTTGAGCCACAAAATGGAGATTGATGAATTAATGTGTGTGTCGGAACTGTGTATCACAGATTATTCGTCGCTTATTTTTGAATATTCTCTTTTTGAACGACCGCTCATTTTTTATGCATATGATTTAGAGCAATATTACGATGAACAGGGATTCTTTTATGAGTATGATAAGTTGATTCCGGGACCGATTTGTAGAACAGAACAGGAAATATTGGAACAAATTTTAAATAGCAGTCATTATGATAAGACATCCATAAGAAATTTTAAAAATAAATTTATGTCATCTTGTGATGGACAGGCAACACAAAGAATTCTGAAGTTGGTTTTTAGAGAAAGTTGGTAATTAAATGTTATTAAAACGATTTCAAAAGGATATAAAAAAATATTTTGGATTTTCGATAGTTTCAGCGAAAGCTCAATTAAAATCAGAAGTGGCTAATTCGTATTTAAACTGGTTGTGGTGGGTGCTGGATCCGATTTGCTTTATGTTGATATATACATTCATATTTGGATATGTTTTTAAAGCAAAAGAACCATATTTTCCAGTTTTTATTTTTATTGGTTTATCCATGTGGGATTTTTTTAATCGGATGATCAATCAGAGTGTAAGAATTGTAAAAACAAATAAGCCAATTGTATCAAAAGTATATTTACCAAAATATATTTTGGTACTGACAAAGATTTGGGTTAATTCATTTAAGATGATGATATCCTTTGGGATTGTAATATTAATGATGATCTTTTATCGAGTACCGCTAACCTTTAAGGTGATTTATACGATACCGACTTTACTTTTATTATTGTTATTTACGTTTGCATGTTCCATCTGGCTGCTGCATTACGGGGTCTTTGTTGAGGATCTTTCAAATGTAGTGATGATTGCATTAAGAATGCTATTTTATCTGACGGGGATTTTCTATAATGTTGGGACAAGAATTCCAGCGCCGTATGGAGAATTCCTGTTGAAATATAATCCGATGGCATTTTTCCTGGAATGTATGAGGAATGCTTTGCTTTACGGGAAAATACCGCATAGAAAATTAATGTTGGCATGGTTCCTTGTTAGCATTGTACTGACAGTTTTAGGAATTCGGAAAATATATAAGAATGAAAATAGCTACGTGAAGGTGATATAGATGAAGGAAAATGCAATCGAAATAAATGATTTATGTATTAGTTATCGTGGACTAAAGTCGTATTCAATCAAGAAAAGTCTGCTACATTTTAGAAGAAACAAAGTAGACGAATTCCAGGCGATTCGTCATGTTTCATTTAATGTACGAAAAGGAAATATTTTAGGAATTGTTGGAAAAAATGGCAGTGGAAAATCAACGATGCTGAATGCGATCGCAGGAATTTTTGCACCAGACAGCGGTACGATTGATTTAAAGGGAAACAGTGTTTCGCTACTTTCAATCGGCGTGGGATTTCAACGCGAATTAACAGGGCGTGAAAATATTATTTTATCAGGAATGCTTCTTGGATTTTCAGAGAAAGCAGTTCGGGAGAGAATGGAAGAAATTATAGAGTTTTCGGAACTTGGAAAATTTATTGATGCACCGGTAAGAACGTATTCCAGCGGTATGTATTCGAAATTAGCATTTTCTATCACAGCCATTTTGGAAACAGATATTATGCTGATTGACGAAGTGCTAAGTGTAGGAGATGCCCGGTTTAAGAAAAAAAGTTACAACAAAATGAAACAGCTGATCTCGGATGAAAATAGAACGGTTGTCATGGTGTCGCATGATACAAAGACACTGGATGGATTATGTGACGAAATACTATGGCTGCATGACGGAGAAATAAAGATGTACGGGAATACAAAAGAAGTTCTGGAAAAGTACGAAGAATTTATGAGTTAAAGATGGAGAGGGTAGATAGAAAATGAATACAGCAATTATTTTAGCAGGCGGTACGGGACAAAGAATGCATCAGGAGATACCGAAGCAATTTATCAATGTCAATGATAAACCTTTGATTATCTATACGCTAGAGGCATTTCAAAAGCATCCTCAGATTGATAGCATCCTGGTTGTCTGTATAGACGGATGGCACGATATTCTGAAAGCATATGCCAGACAAAATCATATATCGAAATTAAAGTGGGTTATAAGTGGAGGAAGCACTGGCCAGGAATCAATTCGAAATGGTGTGTTTGCTCTTGAAAATGAATGCAAAGAGGATGATATCGTGGTAATTCACGATGGAATCCGCCCATTAGTTGATGAAAATGTTCTGTCCGATGTGATTGTAAAATGCGGAATTTATGGAAATGCAGTAACTTCCCTTCCGTATAATGAACAGATCTTTGTAAAAAAAGATGAAGAAACAACGGAACAGTATATTCCGAGAGAAACATTGAGACGGGTTTCAACTCCGCAGGCTTATAAATATGGAACATTGCTCCGGTCATATAAAAGAGCTTTTGAGGAGAAAATTGGTATTTATGGCTCATCATATACAAATACAATGATGACAGATTTGGGAGAAACACTTCATTTTGCTGCGGGTTCTGACAAAAATATAAAAATTACGACGCAGGATGATTTGGAATTATTTAAAGCATTATTAATGTTAAAAGAACATTAGTATAGGGAGTTTGAGGATGAGAGATAAGAAAATATGGATTTTTAATGCAGGAAATGTGTTTGATGGGAATCCAAAATGGCTTTTCATGTATATTGTGAATTATAGGAAAGATATTACTCCATATTGGTTTTGCTATACGGAAGAAACGAGAGATTATATTCGTAAACTGGGATATAAGGCTTTTCTGTTTAAATCCAAAATGGCTGAAAAAATTGGTTCGCAGGCAGGGATTTATGTTGTAAATCAAAATAAAGAGGTATTTCAACCATATTTAAAAGGGATAATAGTTCTTAATTTGTGGCATGGAGTAGGATGTAAGGCAATTGAAAAAAATGTTCGAAGTGGATTTTTGAATGAAAGGGTAACAAAGAAAAATATAATCAATAAAGATGTGTATCAGAAATATCAACTTTTCTTGGTCACTTCTCCACTTATGGAAAAACATTTTATTGAACAATGTGATTTGCCGAAAGATAAGATTATCCGAGCAGGTTATCCATGCTGCTTTTACAAAGGAAAGGTTGAAACATATGACCATGATATTTTGAAACAAAAAAAATTGCCGGAGGATACAAAAATAGCGGTATATGCACCGACTTACAGAGATGCTTCAGCTACTAATTTCTTCTCAAAAGCGATTCCGGATATGGAAAAACTGGTGGATGTTCTGGAAAAAAATAATTATCTCCTGATATTCAAAATGCATCCTCTGATGGCGAATGATTTTCAATATCAAAATATTAAAAAAATATATGCAAATTGTCCGAGAGTACTGTTTTGGGACAATGCAAATGATTTTTATGAAATATTTGATCAGATTGACCTTGCAATTGTCGATTATTCCTCTATTTTTTATGATATGCTGGCAAGAGGAGTCAAACATTTTGCCCGATATATATTCGACTATGGTCAGGAAAATACGTTAAGAGATTTTGCATTGGATTACTTGGAAAATACGTGCGGAAAGATCTGTACTAATTTTCAGAATTTTTTAGAAGTATTCTCAAAAGCAGATGAGGATGAATCGGAAGAAATTGCACTTATCTATAAAAAATTCTGGGAATATGCAGATGAGCATTCTCTAGAGAAAATTGTAGATGCAGCATTTTTGTTTGAACCGGATGAAAGTAAGGAATTGCCTACTTTATATAGTTTTGATATTTTTGATACATTGATTGGCAGGAGTACGCTGCTTCCAATCGGTGTTTTTTATCATGTTCAAGATAAGATGAGAGAATCAAAATTAGAATATCCTAAATATATCAAGGAAAATTTTTTTAAAATTCGTCCATGGGCGGAATCAAATGTGCGTGAATACTATAAAAAAAGCATGGTTCTGCGGAAGGATAGAAGAACTGAAATTACATTTGACTTGATTTATGAGAGAATCAAAGAACTATATAGCTTAACAGATGAGCAGACAGAACAGTTAAAAAAATGGGAATTGGAATGCGAGTATGAGACATCTATACCATATCCGGAGAAAATTCAACAGGTTAAAGGCTTGATCGAACAAGGAGAAACGGTTGTTTTAATCAGCGATATGTATTTACCAAAAGAATTTATAAAAAAGTTGTTATGCAAGGCGGAGCCAATTTTGGGGGAACTTCCACTGTTCCTTTCAAGTGATTATGGAACACAGAAGACAACAAAAGAATTGTTTTTTGATGTATATCATGCCGTAGAGTATCGGTTTGGCAAATGGATTCATTATGGAGATAATAAAAATGCAGATGGGAAAGTGCCAGCCTCAATTGGAATTGAATCTGTAAACCATGAAATCCCGGCGTTTGATTTTTATGAAAAAAAATTGACTCAATTTATAGCAACGTATGATTCTTATCAGATAGCGGCTTTGTTTGCAAGGTTTCGCCAGGAAGAACATCGTATGGAAGAGGTATATGCATATTCGTATGTGTCCTTATATTGGGTTCCGTATGTAAATTGGGCGATTAGGCATGCGCTTGAGAAGAAAATAGATTGTCTGTATTTTATTTCTCGCGATGGATATCATTTAAAACGAATTGCCGATGCGATTATAAAAGAGAAAAAACTTTCTATTAAAACGAAATATATATATGGTTCAAGAAAAGCTTGGAGAATTCCTTCTCAAATCTATGAAATAGATGAAGAATTTTTCAGTGAATTTGGAAATTTTGTTGATATAGAAGAGTATGATAAATTGTTGGAAGCGGCTAGCATGACTTCAGAAACATTTGAGAGTATGTTTCCTGAATTGGCTTATTTAAAAGAAAAGAAAATAATTACACGTCCAGAACTCAAAAAAATTAGAGAGGCTTTTTCTGTATCCGAAAAATATGAGCAGTATCTTCTTCAGACGGCTGCAGAACAGAGAAAAATTGTTCTGGAATATTTGAATCAGGAAATTGATTTTTCGGAAAAATATGCATTTGTGGAATTCTGGGGACGAGGATATACGCAGAATTGTTTAGCACGTTTACTCTGGAAAGCTGCTGGATATAAACACGATAACATATTTTATTATGCAAGAAGTATCTATCCATCGAATGGTCATCTAATCCGTTATAATTTTACGGGGAATACATATTCACAAATATTTATAGAATCAATTTTTGCTAATCTGCCATATCGCAGTGTTAGTTCTTATGAGAGAAAGAATGGAAAAGTGGAACCTGTATTAAATCCTTGCGATAATAATCAAAGTATTCATAATGCGCTTGAAAGATACCTTCCTGAATTTGCAATTGATTTTTGCAGGATAATATTCGAAAATGAGGAATCAATAGGAAGAAGTCTTTTTGATTTTGGAATATCATTTTTCCATAATAATAAGAGTCAGGATATCTTTCTCCAAATGACAGCTTCTTTATATGACTCAGTGGCTCTTTATGGAAAGACAAGAGAATATGCTCCACCAATCACGATGCTAGCAATTATTAAATGGGCGAGAGGCGGACATTTCGGAACAAAGGATTTCAATCTGTCTCTGGCTAGATCGGCATGGCCCTATCGTTTTGTGTGGCGATGTTATCAAAAATGGATTCACGGCACAAAATATGCTGAAAAAATAAAAAAATTGCGGGAGAGGAGATAAAGCATGTATTATTCACATCCATTGTATGTAGAAGATATAAAGAAAATTTCAGATTATACCTTTCCGTGGGAAAAACTGGAGAATAAGAAAATTTTGATTACTGGTGCTAGCGGAATGATAGGAACGGTGTTAGTAGATGTGTTGATGGAACATAATCGAACGTATGATTCTAAAATCCATGTGTTTGCAATGGGACGTTCTGAGCAGAGAGCACGTGAACGTTTTAAAAACTATATGGAGGATTCGAACTTTTCCTTTATTCAGGGTGATATCAATAATTCGCTGCAGCTGGATACAAAAATGGATTATCTGTTTCACTGTGCCAGCAATACGCACCCGAGAAGCTATGCAGAAGATCCGATTGGGACGATTATGACGAATGTGGCAGGAACAGAAAATGTATTAAAAATGGCAGTGTATTCAAAGGCTGAGAGAGTTGTTTTTCTCTCTTCGGTCGAGATTTACGGCGAAAATCGTGGAGATGTAGAACGGTTTTCAGAAGAGTATTGCGGTTATATTGACTGCAATACTCTTCGGGCTGGATATCCGGAGGGAAAAAGAACGGGTGAAGCGCTGTGCCAAGCGTATAGACAGAAATATGGACTGGATGTTGTGATTCCGAGAGTATGTCGAGTCTTTGGTCCGACGATGCTTCAAAGTGACAGCAAAGCATTGGCTCAGTTTATAAAAAAAGCAGTAAACAAAGAAGATATTGTTTTAAAGAGTGAAGGAAATCAATATTTTTCTTATTGTTATGTTACAGATGTGGTGTCTGCATTGCTTTATATTCTGTTTTATGGAAAAGATGGGGAGGCTTATAATATTGCGGATGAGAAATGTGATATCCGCCTGAAAGAACTGGCAGGTATTTTAGCAGACTATGCTGGCAGAAAAGTTGTGTTTGAACTGCCGGATGAAATAGAGCGGAAAGGGTATTCAAAAGCATCGGATGCGCGGCTGAATGCGGAAAAGTTGAATCAGTTAGGCTGGAAGCCAAAGAATGAAATGAAAGAACAGCTTGAAAAAACAATCGAAATAATAAGATCGAAGACGGAATGAAAATGAAATGTGTGGAGGAGCTAAAGTGATTTCTATAGATAGGCATAAAAAGAGTTTTAGTTGTATCATGGCTGTATTTACAATGATGAGTCTCCGAATGAATCTGTTGAAGATGGATTACAAGGGAAATCCATTGAAACGGTATTTGGATGCACTATCAGGTTTTTCACTAGAGCAGCTTATTCTCTTTGCGGGAATGATATGTTTATTTTATTATATGTTAAGAGAAATTCAGAGGTATAGACCTGAAAATAAGGCAGAGTTCAGAAAAGATTGCTGCTGTGCAAGTTTATTGGGATTTTTTTTTGCAATATGCATGATTGTAGGTAATGCGATTGAGGTAAACGGAGAATTAAGTGCCCTGTACATGGGAAAACTTCAGATCTTTAAAAGTATAACGGTTCTTATCGGTTATACATGCCTTTTTTCAAGCGTGATAATCTATTTATTTTATAAATGGGACCATCTTACATTATGCCAAAATTCGAATGATGAAAAGATAGTTTCAAAAACTTTCGGGGGGGGGTATCTCTCGTTTCTTGAGAATCATACATTTTTGTGTTCATTTTTGACGATAGTAGTTTTATATATTCCTTATATTGTGTGTTCATATCCGGCAATTTTGCAGGGAGATGCACAAGATTTTATTTTGCAGGGATATAATTTGCCTAGTCTTCAGTCAGAACGATTGGTATTGTTAAATAAAAATGTATACTTAAATGCACATCATCCTGTGGCATATACAATGCTTGTGCATATCTGTATGATAATTGGAAAGTTTTTGTTTAAGTCGTGGAATGCGGGATTGTTTTTGGTTTCGTTAATTCAATTTGTATTTGCTGCAAGTGTTATTTCGTATTTTGTGAAATTTCTTAGAGAACTTCGTGTTAATATAAAAATATGTTTTGTGAGCCTAATTTACTATTGTATTTCTCCGAGAATGGTATCATATATGTTTTTGTTTTCAAAAGATATTTTTTACGCATATATGATGCTGTTCCTCATTGTTTTGTTAGCTAAAATAATGATTTGGAAAAGTCTTTTTACTAGTAATAGAGAAAAGTGTAATAAAAATATATTGTTGATTTATTTGGCATTGATATTTCTTTGCGGTGGCTTCATTGTTTTCTTTCGAAATGAAGCAAAATATATTGTTGGAATCTGGTTTGTTTTTCTTATTGCTCATTTTAAAGAATATAGAAAAGAACTGGGGATTGGGTTGGCATTAATCTTATTCTTGCTTTTTTGTATAAATCATATTATTTTTCCGTATTTAAAAATTACACCAGGAAGTACAAAAGAGATGCTTTCGGTTCCGTTTCAGCAAACAGCACGTTACATAAAAGAATATTCGGATGAGGTGACGGAGAAAGAAAAAGAGGTAATTGATCGCGTCTTAAATTATGATACATTATCGGAACGTTATGAGGCCGACCGTTCTGATAAAGTCAAAGATGGCTGGAATAAATATACATCTAAAGTAGAATTAAAAGAATATTTTTCTGTATGGTATCAGATGCTGAAGAAACATCCTTTAGTTTATGCAGAAGCCACTCTAAACAATTACTATTATTATCTATATCCTGGTAAAAGATTGGCCACAAATTATTCATATAGTTGGTCGGAAAAATGCATGGATAGTGTGAATAAACGTGGAAATCAATTAAATATGGATGTTCATTATCCAGTTAAGCTGAAATACTTAAGAAATTGTTATGAAGCGTTGCGAGAAGGAATATTTAATCTTCCAGTGCTAGGAGCATTTAAGTGTGTTGCCTTATATATCTGGCTGCTATTAATATTTGCATTTTATTTATTCAGAAGACAAAAGATAGATATTTTATGTTTGGGGATTATCCCATTATTGGCTTCGGTAGGTATTGCATTTTTGGGACCGTGCAATGGATATTACTTTAGATATGTTTATATGATTACGGTTGCATTGCCGGCGGTATTGTTGCTTGGATTGATTGATAAGAAATATCGTTGGATAAAAATGAATAATGCAGGAACACAGATTTTGAATGATAAGTGAAAGGAATATACATAAAATGGATAAGATAGCAGTACTGATTCCATGCTACAACGAGGAAAAAACAATTGAAAAAGTCGTGAAAGATTGGAAAACTGAACTTCCAGAAGCGGTTATTTATGTGTATGATAACAATTCAAATGATAAGACAGCCGAACTGGCTCAAAATGTGGGCGCAATCGTCCGTCATGAATACGCACAGGGAAAAGGGAATGTAATCCGGCGTATGTTTCGAGAGATTGATGCGGAGTGCTATATCATGGTAGATGGAGACGATACGTATCCTGCTGAATATGGAAGAAAGATGGCGAATCTGGTTCTTGAAAAAAATGCTGATATGGTAGTGGGGGATAGGCTTTCATCTACTTATTTTAATGAGAACAAAAGACCGTTCCATAATTTTGGAAATACGCTGGTGAGAGCTAGCGTAAATCGCTTGTTTCATACTGATATCCGGGATATTATGACGGGTTATCGGGCTTTTAGTTTTCTTTTTGTTAAAAGCTTTCCTGTGCTATCGAAGGGATTTGAGATAGAAACGGAGATGACCATTCATGGAGTTGAAAAAAATATGCGGATTGAGAATGTCATTATTGAATATCGAGACAGACCATCTGGCAGTGAATCAAAATTAAATACATATTCAGATGGATTTAAGGTCTTGAAGACGATAGGACGTCTCTATAAGAATTATCGTCCGTTTGGTTTTTTTGGTCGGATATCGACTGTTTTGATGCTGGTTTCAATGGGACTGCTTATTCCGGAGATCCTACATGATATACAGGTGGGAAAGGTTAAACATCCGTTTATATTTGTTTCATCGGGAATTTTGATTTTTACTTCGATTGTATCATTCTTTTCGGGAGCGGTTTTATCAACTTTGGTTGAGAAAGAACGGCAGGCGTATGAATTTCGGCTGCAGATGATTGAAAAGATGAAAAGTGAAATAGAATGATTTTTTGTGAACGATTAAAGTTGTTTGAGAATTCCTAACCATTCCACCTTTCCTTTTGTAAAGAAATATGAGATAATAAAAGCCAGAAGCTTTCATATTTTATCATAGTAGCTGGAGGATCCTTTATGAATGAATTAAAACTTCCGGTAGGAATTGATGGTTTTGAAAAGATCCGTCGAAATGGCTTTTATTATATCGATAAAACGGAATTGATTGAACAATTGTTTTTAAATTGGGGAGAAGTGAATCTGTTTACACGTCCGCGTCGCTTTGGTAAGACCCTTAATATGAGTATGCTGAAGTGCTTTTTTGAGATTGGAACGGATTCATCGCTCTTCGATGGACTCTATATTTCGGAGAAGCAGACATTATGTGAGCAGCATCTGGGAAAATATCCGGTTATCTTTCTCTCCTTAAAGGGAGTAGAGGGTTTGAACTTTTCAGAGGCAAAGCGAAGATGCATTCAGCTGATAAGAAGAGAAGCGGAACGGTTTTATTATCTAAAGGATAGCGAAAAACTTCTTGATTTGGATAAAAAAAAGTATCATCAGCTTCTTGATATGAAGGATCAGCCTGAGGACGTGGATATTGTCATTTCCTCCATAAAAACATTGTCCGATCTATTATATAAACATTATGGTAAAAAGACGGTCATCCTGATTGATGAGTACGATGTACCACTGGATAAAGCATTTCAGCATGGTTATTACAAGGAAATGATCTATTTTACCCGTGGACTGCTTGGAGAAGCATTAAAGACAAACGACTCGCTTAACTTTGCAGTGTTGACGGGCTGCCTTCGTGTCTCGAAAGAAAGCATCTTCACCGGACTCAACAATTTTAAGATTCTATCGATCACAGATACACGATTTGATGAGCAATTTGGTTTTACTGATACAGAGGTTCGAAAGCTGCTTTCAGACTATCATCTGGAAGATAGGTTTGCGGAAGTTAAAGAATGGTATGATGGATATCGCTTCGGAAAAGCCGACGTATACTGTCCGTGGGATGTTGTAAACTTTGTGGATCGTGTAAAGGATGATCCGGAAGCAAGACCAGAAGCGTATTGGATTAATACGAGCGGAAACGATCTGGTAAAGCGTTTTATTGATAAGGCAAATAAGACAACGAAAAATGAAATAGAACGTTTGATTAACGGCGAAGCGATTGAAAAAGAGCTTCGTCTGGATCTTACCTATGAGGAGATTGATCAGAGCATCGAAAACCTTTGGAGCGTACTTTTTACGACCGGATATCTGACACAGACCGGAAGGACGGAGAAGGGCGCTTATCGCTTGATTATTCCGAATCGGGAGGTGCGCGAGGTCTTTCGGCTTCAGATAAACGAGTGGTTTAAGAAATCGATCTTCACTAACACAGAACGCCTGACTGCATTCTGGAAAGCCTTTGAAGAAGGGGATACTGAAGGAATAGAGCAATATTTAAATCGGGTGCTCAGTAATTCCATCAGCGTTTTTGATACAAAGGCAAGGAAGGAAGAAAAGGAAAGCTCCTATCATAACCTTCTTGTCGGGATTCTTACAGGGAACGCAGACTGGCTTGTAAAATCAAATGTCGAAGCCGGAGATGGCTTTGCGGATATCATTGTAGAGACCGATAATCCGGATGCTGGAATTGTCGCAGAATTAAAATACACAAAAAACTTTGATGAGATGAGGATAGCGTGCAGGAAAGCAATGAATCAGATCCGAGATCGCCGTTATCAGGAATATCTCCTGAATGATGACCGGAGGGACATACGGTTATATGGAATTGCCTTTTGCAAAAAAAGATGCTGTGTGATCAGCGAAAAACTTGAAAAATAGGTTACGTTTACGGGTAGGTACTTTTGGAACCGAAAGTGCCGTAAGAAAACATGGTGGCAGCAGGAATTTGCCGTATTTAAATGTGAAGCCACGGCAAATTCCAGTTTTCCTCCTTGCAAATCCCCCCAACTTGTTATATACTTAAATATACTATGTTATTATAGTAATGAAAGAACGAAAAAAGGAAGGAATTACCGATGACACTGTTAGAAAATTGGCGCAATCTGGCATATGGTGACGGGCTGGATGATAAAAAGAAAGAGGAACTCTGGTCTGGATATTTTACGATTGAGAAAGGCATTTACGAGCAGATTCTTGCAAACCCGACTGAGGTTGTAGAAGGTACCGTTAAGGAACTGGCTGAGAAGTATGATACCGAAGTTATGATCATGACCGGTTTCCTGGATGGAATCAATGAGAGCTTAAAGGGCTATGAGAACCCGATCGAGACCATGGATGAGGATACCAAGGTTAAGATTGAGATCGACCCGGAGAAGTTATATTACAATATGGTAGAGGCAAAGGCTACCTGGCTGTATGAGCTTCCGCAGTGGGATGCAATCCTGACTGAGGAGAGAAGAACAGAGCTGTACCGCGAGCAGAAGGCATCTGGCACAGTCCGCAATACACATAAGATTTACCCGAACGATCCGTGTCCATGCGGAAGCGGTAAGAAATATAAGAAGTGCTGCGGAAAGAATAAATAATAGATTTATGAATCAGAAGCACATCCGGAACACAGAGTGAACCGGATGTGCTTTTTTCTATGGAAATATAGGACGTGCTTTTGTATAATAGATATAGAGAAAAGACAGCAGACGAATGATGGCAGGAGGCATGATAAAAGAATGGCAGATACAAAGCAGTGGAGGGCGGCAGATGGGAGACTGCAGCCGGGATTTCAGACAGCAGGTTTTACATTGAAACAGGTGGGAAAACTGCAGGCGCTGGGAGCGCAGACACTGTATTTTGAACATGAGAAAAGCGGGGCGTCCCTGTTTTATATCAGAAATAAAGATACAAACCGAGGATTCTCGATTTCCTATCGGACACCGCATCTGGATGAGACGGACACGAATCATGTGTTTGAGCATTCGGTACTTGCTTCCTCTGATAAATATCCGAGTAAGGATATTTTTTTTGATCTTTGCAGCAAGACATACCACACATTTGTAAATGCATTTACCTATATACCATTTACGGCATATCCGGTGTGCAGCCAGAGCGAGGAACAGCTGCTTAAGATGGCAGATGTGTATTTAAGCTGCATGAAAGCGCCGGGAATCCGGCGGGAACGCCGCTTTTTTGACCGTGAAGCGGTCCGCTATGAGCTGCGCGACCGCAAAAGCCCGATTACGCTGGCAGGAACGGTGTACAGCGAGGATTTCGGCATGCTGAATGATACAGATAATGAGGCACTGCGGAATGTTTTGCGGGCGCTGTATCCGGGGGAGACGGCGGCAAATGCGAATGGACAGGCGCACCGTTTTTATAAGGATCTGACGTATGAACATACGATGGAGATGTATGATCGATTTTATCGGTTCGATAATGCTCTGATTTTGTTGTATGGGGATCTGGACTGGAAACGGTTTCTGGCATTCCTGGATAAAGAGTATCTGTGTGATGCAAAGAAAAGCTATGGAAAAGAAGACGAATGGAGTTTCCAGTCAGGCAGCGGGCGACAGGAAATGCAGAATAGAGGGATGAGTGCGTTTTACAGCCCCGAGCCAGATGGTTTGGAAAATGGGGGAGAATCATTCTTCCGTCAGGCAACCGTTCCCAGTCCTGCTTACCGGGGAGACGCATCGGAGAATGCGGCGGTGGTATCGTATGCGATGGATCTGAGCGGCATTTCATGGGAAAAGCTGATCCAGTACAGCATCATTGCGGGAATGATGAATGTGGATGGATCGGTTTTCAGGGAAAAGCTGCGGACGGCGGGCATCCATTGTGATGCGAGCGCATCGGTGATGATGGAGGCAGAAAAGCCATTTTTTGTTTTCGAAATGACAGACAGCAGTCCGAAGGATGCAGAACGGTTCCGGCAGGTGTCGGATGAGACATTGTGCGAGATGCAGGAGCGCGGGATCGACCCGTCAGTGGTGGAGACGGCGCTCAAGGCGCGGGCGATACATGATTATACGGCAGGCGAAGATACGGATGTATTTGCGGATTCGATCGTGCCGGAAGTCAGCCTGAAATGGGCACTGACGGGCGATGCGGATGTGTATGCGGATGAGGCGGCAGCCTATGATTCTCTGGATGCAGGGACGGCACAGGCGGAGATTCGCCGGTTTGCGGCAGAGCTTGGCGCGGCGAAGCGGCGGGTTCTTGTCACGACGGTTCCGACGCCGGGGATGGCAGAGGCGATGGAGCAGGAGCGCGACGCGTATCTGGCGCAGATGAAGGCGGAGATGAGCGAGGCAGAGCTGGATGCGCTGATTGCGAAGACCCTGGATTTTGATGCGTGGAATGCGTCGGAGTGTTCGAATGCGGATTTTATGATCCGGGTCGATGAGCTTCCGCCGCCGGAAGAGACGCCGGAATATCAGATATATGAGATAAATGGAATTTCGGTCTATGAATCGCCGTCGGATCTGGAAGCGATCAGCTATAACCGTTTATACCTGGATTTGAGCGGCGTGCCGGAAGAGGACCGTTTTTACATTCCTTTATATACAATGTTTGTTTCAGAGCTTGAAAATGCCCGGTATGGCAGAATGGAAAAGGAAAATCAGATTGAGCGCTATCTGCATGATTTTTCCATGAATGAGGGACATCCGGAGGTTCGGGCGGGACGAAACAGCCATCCGACGCTGGCGGTCAGCTGGTATGGGATGGCGGAGGATTATGAAGAGAGCCTGTATGTCCTGTTGGAACTCTTATCACATCCACTGTGGAGAGATAAGAATGCGGTTCTTCAGGCACTGGATGAGACGATTCCGTCCTGTGATGAGTCGCGCAGTGATGCGTATTCGCTGGCGGTGCGTCTGGCGGCATCTGGCTATAGCATCAATACGCGGTATCAGGAATATGTCGGCGGACAGGCGTTTTATGAGTTTTTGAAAAAACTGCGTGGGCGCCTGGAACAGGAGGATGCAGCGATCTTCCAGCTGGCAGAGAAGATGGAGGAGGTGCGCGACCGCATCCTTCATGGAACAGCGGTGACGATCCTTCATGTTGCACCGAGGGAAAATCTGGAATGGATGCGGAACTGTGCGGGGCGGATTCTGGGAAATCTGCGGGGAGAACAGATGCCAGACCATGAGAATAAAACGGAAAACAGAGGGGAAAATGCTGGGTATACCTTCCCGGTTCCGGCTCGCAGGGAGGCGGTAATTGTGGAGAGCTCCAGCCAGTATACCGTCTTTTCGGCAGAGCTGAGCGCTGTAGATGGATTTTCCGGGCGGATTCTTCCGTATGTAAATGCGCTGGATGACCGGTATTTTGTGCCGCAGCTCCGTTTTCAAGGCGGCGCCTACAGCGCGTCGTTTGCATTTACGCCGACGATGGACCGGATCGTGGCGAGTACATACCGGGATCCGAAGGTCAGTGAGACGATCGAGGCGATCCGGGCGGCAGCGGGTATATTGGAAAAACTGCAGCTTTCGGAGGCAGATCGGAATGGCTATATTTTAAGCAGTTACGGCAATGCGACGGCGCCGTGCGGATGCCTGGGACGGCGGATGGCAGCGATGCAGTATGCGTACAATGGCCTGGATATTGTACAGATCCGTCGTTGGACAGAGGAGATCCGTGAGACGACCGCAGAGGATCAGAAAGAGGCGGCGCGGATCATCCGGCGGCTTCTGGAAGAAGCGTGGATTGTGACGACTGGAAATCAGACGGCGATCGAGATGGATCGGGACTGCTTTGACCGGATCCGGGATTTCCGCAGTAAAATGGCTGAATAACCAGATCCATATTTATAGGGAGGTAGAGAGAATGCGTACAAAGCGATTGGGAGACATGCTTTTGGAGCTTGGACTGATCACGGAAGGGCAGCTTAAAGAGGCGCTTGACTATCAGGCGAAGGAGAAAGAACGTCTGGGAACAACGCTGGTCAAGCATCATTATATCACGGAAGGTCAGCTGATCGATGCGCTTCGCATGCAGCTGGGCATTGACTATATTGATTTGACGCGGGTCGATATCAGCCCGGAAATGTCGCGCTTTGTGCCGAAAAACCTGGCAAAGAAGATGACGATCGTACCGGTGCGTATTTCCAAAGACCAGCTCTATCTGGCAATGGCGGATCCGCTGAACTTCATGGCGATTGAGGAAGCACAGCATACTTCCAAAAAGAAAATTGTGCCGATGATCGCCTCTGAACCGGCGGTGAAGCGTGCGATCAATATTTTGTATGGCAACGAGGGAGCGGCAGAAGCGATGGCGCAGATGCAGGCAGAGACGGCAGCGGCACAAGAGGTGCGTCAGGGGCAGACGGCGGCAAGAGAAGGACAGGAAAATGTGACACCGATGATCCGCCTGGTCAATTCGATTATTGAGCGCGCCATTTCGGAAAATGCTTCGGATATCCATTTTGAGCCGACGGAGGAGGAGATGTTCGTCAGGATGCGTATCGACGGGCAGCTTCACCGGATCATGACGATCCCGTCGGAACTCAAGGATTCGGTCATTTCGAGGCTTAAAATCATGTCCCAGCTCGATATCGTCGAAAAAAGAATTCCGCAGGATGGTCGTGCGGTGATGCATTTAAGAGGAAAAGATATTGATATGCGTATATCCACCCTTCCGACCCTGTATGGAGAAAAAGTGGTTATCCGTATTTTGAAACGAAATGAGGAGACGCTGAACCGCCGCGGTATCGGTATTCCGGCAGTGGAGGATGCAAAGATTGATACACTTTTAGGGCTTACTTCCGGAGTTATCATGATTGTAGGACCGACTGGTTCAGGTAAATCTTCGACGATGTATACGCTGATCCGCGAACTTCTTTCGGATCGGACCAACCTGATTACATTGGAGGATCCGGTGGAATACCATATCAAAGGCGCGACACAGGTGCAGATCAATGAAAAAGTGGGGCTGACCTTTGCATCGGGTCTGCGCTCAGTTCTGCGTCAGGATCCGGATATCATCTGCGTCGGCGAGATCCGTGACGGTGAGACGGCAGAGATCGCGATGCGTGCGGCAATGACGGGACATCTCGTTATCACCACGATTCATACGGAAGATGCGATCTCGGCGATTGACCGTCTGCGAGATATGGGCGTGGCGCCATACCTGATTGCGGCGGGACTGCGAGGCGTTATTTCCCAGCGGCTGCTGAGGAAAATCTGTTCGAACTGCAAAACCCAGATTCAGCCGCCGAAAAAAGCGCTTGAGATGGCAGGAATCCCGGAGAACCCTGGAAAATTATACTGGCAGGGAGCCGGATGCGATCAGTGCTTCCATTCGGGATACCGGGGCAGAATCGGTGTGTTTGAGGTAATGCTGATTCAGGAGGAGCTGCGCCGGTGCATTCTGGAAGGAGCTGACCGGACACGTTTCTTAGAGGCAGCCAGAAGAGCGAGCCAGTATGTTCCGATGCTGGAACACGCGCAGAAGCTGGTAGAAGAGGGTGTTTCGACGGTAGACGAGGTGATCCGGACGCTGCTGGCACTGTAAATGGTGCAGAAAGAGAAGAGGAGACAGATGGTATGTATGGAATCGAGGAATTAATCGCGCTGGCAGCTGAAAAAAGGGCATCGGATGTGCATCTGATTGCAGGGCTGCCGCCAAAATGCAGAATTGACGGCAGAATCGAGACGCTGACGGATGGCGGGCTGACGCGTGAGGATTGTGAGGAATATGGACGCCAGCTGGCAGGCAATGCAGCAGATCAGATCGAGGCGATCGGACAGCTGGATTTTAGTGCTGCGTTTGCGGGACGGCGTCTCCGTGTGAATCTGTTCCGGCAGCAGGGCGCGCTCTCTGCGGCGATCCGTCTTCTGGGCAGTACGATTCCGAACCTGTCGGAGCTGGGGCTTCCGGAAGCAGTGAATCAGTTTTCAAGCTGGAATAAAGGCATTATTCTGGTAACCGGCGAGACGGGAAGCGGCAAGTCAACGACGCTGGCGGCAATTTTAAATGAGATCAACCAGAATCGTCCGATCCATATGATTACGCTGGAAGACCCGATTGAGTATGTCTATGAACCGGTGCAGGCGATCATCAACCAGCGCGAGGTGGGCGTGGACGTAGAGAGCTATGATAAGGGGCTTTATGCGGCGCTCCGTGAGGATCCGGATGTCATTCTGATTGGAGAAATGCGTGATCCGGCGACGATCGAGACGGCGCTGATGGCGGCGGAGACGGGACATCTTGTTTTTTCCACCATTCATACCAATTCGGCAATCGACAGCATTGACCGGATTGTGGGTGTTTTTCCAGAGGATAAACAGCCGCAGATCCGGATGCAGCTCTCGATGACGCTGCGGGCGGTGCTGTCACAGCAGCTGGTGCCGAGGGCGGGCGGCCAGGGCAGGGCGGCAGCTTGTGAGCTTATGATGCTCACGCCGGCGATCCGGAATCTGATCCGTGATGGAAAAACACCGCAGATGCAGAGCTATCTGCTTTCTAGTGCAAAAGAGGGCTCTATTACGATGGATAATTTTCTGATCCGTATGGCGAAAGAGGGCGTGATCACACCGCAGACGGCAGTCGATGCGTCCCAGGACCCGCAGGAACTGAGAGAGAAACTGGCGGCGGTGCAGTATTAATAATATGGTAAAAACGGGTGAATGAAGCCTGCGGGGAATGCAGATTACTAGAAAACATAAAAATGTATGTTTGTGTAAATACTGAGATTGTAGTGAAAGTTTGAACAGTATATTTTTGACAATGTTTTTATGTTTCAGGAGGAGTTTTATGCAGGCAGGTAAATCAAGCATCCAGTTTGAGCATCCGCCCATCATCACATCGGCGGCATCGATCGTGGGGCAGACGGAAGGCGAGGGACCGCTGGCAAGTTTTTTTGACCGGGTGGAGCCGGATCCGACGTTTGGGAAAAAGTCGTGGGAGGAGGCGGAGAGTGAATTGCAGCGCCAGACGGTGCAGAAATGTCTGGATAAGGCGGGCAGACAGGCGGCGGATGTGAATTGCCTGTTTGCGGGAGACCTGTTGGGACAGATTGTGGCGACCTCGTTTGGTGTGGAGTCGTTTGATATCCCGTTTTTCGGGCTTTACGGCGCCTGCTCGACGATGGGAGAGGCGATGATTCTGGGGGCGATGGCAGCAGGGGCTGGCTATGCGGACCGGGTTCTGGCGCTGGCGTCGAGCCATTTTGCCTCGGCAGAACGGCAGTTCCGGTTTCCGCTGGCGTATGGGAATCAGAGACCGCAGTCCACAACCTGGACGGTGACCGGGTGCGGGTGTGTGATGATCGAGGGAAATGAGAAAAATGAAGGGAAAGATGGGCGCAGAGCGAAAGAAAATGCGTCAGAATCACTGAAAAATGCTGGACAGGAAAAATTGCATCCCAAATTTCAACCTTGTATCTCAGCTGCCACCCCCGGAAAGCTCGTCGATATGCAGATGCGCGATTCCATGAACATGGGGGCGGCAATGGCGGTGGCGGCGGTTGACACAATCTTGCAGAATTTCCGTGATTTTAACCGGAAACCATCTGACTATGACCGGATCATCACTGGCGATCTGGGAATGGTGGGGAAGGAAATCCTGCTTGATTTTATGCGCGAGGCAGGACAGGATATTTCCAGCATCCATATGGACTGCGGGATCGAAATGTTTGACCCGAAGACGCAGGATACCCATTCGGGCGGGAGCGGCTGCGGTTGCTCGGCGGCGGTGCTGTGCGGCTATATTCTTCCGAAAATACAGGCGGGTGAGTGGAAACGCGTCCTGTTTGTGCCGACCGGGGCGCTGCTGTCCCAGATCAGCTTTAATGAGGGGCAGAATGTGCCGGGGATTGCCCATGGAGTGGTGCTTGAGGGAAAAGAATCGTTCGGTGAATAATAGGTATTTGCAAGAAACTTTAGAGAGGGAGCAGAAAAATGGACTATATCAAAGCATTTGTGACCGGCGGACTCCTCTGTGCCGCCGTGCAGATTCTGATGGATAAAACGAAACTCATGCCGGGGCGGATCATGGTACTTTTGGTGGTATGTGGCTCAATTCTCGGTGCGATCGGATTGTACGAACCGTATGCCAAATGGGCGGGTTCCGGGGCAACAGTGCCGCTGCTGGGGTTTGGAAATACGCTTTGGAAGGGCGTGCGGGATGGAATTGACAAGGATGGGGTTCTGGGGCTGTTCACCGGCGGATTCACGGCGGGTGCGGCGGGAATTTCCGGGGCGTTGATCTTCGGCTATCTGTCGTCGCTGATTTGCAAACCCAAGATGAAGGATTAGAGAGAAGACGAAAGAAAAGTAAAAGAAAGCAAAAGAAAATCAGTTGAGGAAATAAAAAGCTGCTGTAAAAGAGGCATATGAATGTCACTTTTTACAGCAGCTTTTTGCAGATATATTATTTTGCTGTTAATGCTCCGGATTCGCCGGGACAATCGGAATATTATTTCCATTCCGTCCACTTCCCGCCATCGGGCGTGGAACCGCAGAGTGGATCGGAGCCGATAGATTATCTGAATCGGGGCTGTAGCCCGGAGCTGAGAAATCGGCGCTCTCAGAAGGATGGATGATCGTGGACGAACCATTGTGAATCTTGCACTCGCCCGGCATGGAGAAGCGGGAATCGTCCGTTTCTCCGCCGTCTTCCGGAACGACCATAACTGTCTTGGAAATTTGCTGGTTCGTCGGGCAGAAGGCAGTCGAGATGCCGCCGGAGGCGGAGCAGATCGTCACGCGGGTGTGGTGATCGCAGGTCTCGGTCGGAACCGTGCCCTTCGCGAAATATTCAGTGTAGACGGCCGTTCCGCGCGGGTCACTGCTGCAGACGCCGGAAACCGGAAGCTTGCCGGATTTGCGGCATACTTCAGCAGTTTCAATGCTGTCCGGAACCGTAAATCCGGGGTCGCTTAAGCTCTCATGGACACGTGTCATGATATTTCGCCAGATGCGCTTGTGGTAACTGGTACCGCCGTTTGAAACGGTGCCGCCTTTTAATGGCTGGTTATTGTCGCACCCGCCCCAGATACCGGCAGTGTAGTACGGCGTAAAGCCTACAAACCAGACGTCGACGTTGCTGGTGGTCGTACCGCTCTTTCCGGCGCAGCTCATATTGGGAATCGCCGCTGTCGTACCGGTCGATTTAACCCCGGAACCGGAACGCGTATACATTGTATTGCTCTGCATAACATCCTGCATCGCGCTGGTTAAAAGATAGGCGGTAGAGTCTTTGAGCGCCTGCCGCGTCTCCGGTTCATTGTCGATCAGTATCTTTCCGTTGCGATCCAGAATCTTAGTAAAGAAGATAGGCTTCGTGTAGGTGCCGCCGTTGGCGATCGCCGCAAATGCATTTGTCAGCTCCAGGTTGCTGACGCCCTTTGTCAGACCGCCGAGTGCTGTCGAGAGAGTCTGATCCTGGCTTACGAGGGAAGTGATTCCCAGCCGTTCGGCATATTCGACACCGAGCTGCGGCGTTACCGTGTCCGCCATGCAGCGCAGGGCGACGATGTTCATGGAATAGGTAATGCCGTCGCGGATCGTGTGATAGCCCTTGTAATCGCTGCCCCACCAGTTTCGGAACTCTTTTTCACCGGAAGAGTATGGTCCGTCATAGTAAACAGTTGATAGGGTCGTGCCGCAGGCATCCAATGCCGGGGCAAAGGAGGAAATGACCTTGAAGGTCGATCCTGGCTGCCGCAGGGAGTCGGTCGCACGGTTTAAGGTGCGGTTTGCCGTCTTCTGTCCGCGTCCGCCGTTGATTGCTTTGACATAGCCGGTGGACTGTTCGATCAGGACGAACGAGGTCTGCGGCTCTAAAATCATGGTAACTGATTCACCGAGAACGGTGCTTCCGTCCTGCGTGAGGGCGGTGCGGTACTCATCGATCGCCGTCTGCGCCTCTTCCTCGGAATTAAACAGCCCGTCAAAACCGCTTTGTCCCTTGACCTGCTGGATCCATGTTTTCAGAGTTTCCTGTGAATAATGCTGCGTTTCCCCGTCTGGATGGGTCAGGGAAAGGCGGTATTCAACCGAATAGCGAGCCGCGTCGTAGTTGGCAGGATTGTTAACTTCCTCATCGACGATCGCCTGAATCTGCGGATCCTGCGGGGTGTAAATCTGCAGTCCGCCGCTGAACAGAAGATTGGACGCCTGCGTGTCAGTATAGCCGAGCTGCTCTTTGAGCGCTTCGGTGACCTGGCTGATCAGCTCGTCCGTGTAATAGGAGTACGGTGTCTCATTTTCCTTGAGCGCCGTGTCGACATTCTGGATACGGGCGTAGACGTCGTCCGCCAGTGCTTCCTCCTGTTCTTCTTTTGTGATATAGCCCTGCTCATACATTGCCTGCAAAATGACCTTGCGCCGGGCGGCATTTGCCTCCGCGCCGCTGATCGGATTCAGCTTTGACGGATTCTGTGTGATACCGGCGATGACCGCGCACTCAGAAAGAGTCAGATCGGAGACGTTCTTATTAAAATAGCGCAGCGCCGCTGCTTTGACGCCCAGCGTATTGCTGCCGAGGTTGATCGTATTTAAATAGTTCGTTAAAATGACCTTCCGATCGACGTTTTTTGTCAGCTGCAGCGCCAGATATTGTTCCTGGATTTTTCGTTCGATTTTGGAACCTTTGCTGGTCTCCATACCGCCGTTGAAGACGGTATTTTTGATGAGCTGCTGGGTCAGGGTGCTGGCGCCGCCTTTATAATTATTTGTCAGGACACCGACCACGGCGCGTGAAATGGAGCGCAGATCGATACCGCTGTGTTGCCAGAAACGCGAGTCCTCGATGGAGACGAATGCGTCGATCAGATCCTGAGGAAAATCCTCGTAGGATGCTTCAATTCGGTTCGAGTTGGAACCGACCAGCGTGTCGGTCACTTCCCCGGCGCTATTATATATAGTAGAAAAATATCCGCTTGGAGTGAAGCTGTCCGGGTTGAAGTCCGGCGAACTGTCCAGAATGCCTTTAAACATGCCGATAAAGGTGCTGACACCTGTCACGCAGAGAAACAGAACAAGAACAAAGGCAGTCTTGAAGAAGGTCAGAAACAGCCGGTTGGCGTATTTCTTCTTCCGGGAAGTGACTGCCCGGATCCGTTTCTTGGTTGCTTTTACACCGTAATTCATGAGAACCTCCTTTGGGTTCGTAGTGGTTCGTTCTATTAATAAATACAGTATTTCCAATTATATCAAAATTCATGGGATAAATAAATACTATTGTCATGAAGTTTTTTTTACGGTATCATAAAAGATAAGGGTTGTTCACGGGTAAGCACTTTTGGAACCGAAAGTGCCGTAAGAAAACGTGGTGGCAGCAGGAATTTGCC
>OLGF01000701.1_pt1 | contig 38259 bp, 45 predicted proteins | sample 1604971 | NCBI WGS metagenome assembly OLGF01 (sample SAMEA3888902, study PRJEB22519) | human gut metagenome | biome: human gut; feature: human-associated habitat; material: faeces | place: Denmark | collected 2011 | reverse complement strand
CATTCAACACTATGATTTTAAAGGCAGCTTTTTCTGCTTACACCGCTGTGTTTTAGTATAACACAGCTTGGGGGGCTTTAAAAGGCCTTTTCCGCAAAATGTTCCACGTGGAACATATGCATTTTCCTTTTCCTGCAAAACATTTGTTCCACGTGGAACAATCCATATAAAAACGCCGGGCGGATGTTCCACGTGGAACATCCGCCCGGCGTTTGGATGGAGAAGAAGGAGAACGCAATTTTAAAGGGCCGTATACAAACTTTACAAAATTCACAGGAGCACGACTGTGAGAGGCTCTTGTACGGTAAGACGGCCGGCTTAATCTTAAAAATATTCAATTGACGGGCCGGTGTGTCGGAATTCGCACCACATACTCTATGTAATCCGCCTGTTCACGCTTTTCAGCCGTTGCCGGAATACCGCTTCCCGTCATCATCTTTACGGCACGGTCTATGGTATTTACAAAAATACGCACATCCCGCACCATAACACTGCGCTTCGGTTTTGATTTGTGAGAAAGGACCCGCTCCACCAACGCCTCGGTCTGCTGTACATTATAACCCCGCTCTGCTGCTGTGCGAAGCGCCTTTGTGCGCAGCTCTGAAGTCGGCAGCCGAAGCACCGCCCGTGCATGGCGTTCCGTCAGGTTTGCTTCGGTACAGATATCCTGCTGTTCCTGCGTCAAAGTCAAGAGGCGCAGCTTATTGGCCAGTGTAGGCTGCGCAATACCCAGCCTGCGTGCACCCGCCTCCTGCGTGCAATTCCAAAGGTTCAACAGGTCACGTAATGCACGTGCTTGTTCAAACGGCCCCAGCTGTTCCCGCTGCAGGTTCTCCAGCAAACTCAGAGCAGCCGTCTTTTCATCCTCAAAATGATAGATAATCGCGGGGATCGTTTCCATACCCGTCAGCTTGCATGCCCGCAGACGGCGTTCCCCGGCAATCAGCTGATACCGCCCGTCTACTGTAGGGCGGACACTGATGGGCTGCAGCAGTCCGTTTTGCAAAATACTCACCGCCAGTTTTTTGATCTCGCCTTCATCAAATACTGTGCGCGCCTGAAAAGGCGACGGTGTGATTTTTTCAATGGGAAGCAGCCATACCTTCGTCTGTTCCGCTGGTTTCTCTTTCGCCAAATCGGGTTCCTCCTTTGCACGCGGGAAATACGCCGAAAAGGGAAAAGAAAAAAGCGTATCCGCGCCAACATCTTGCAACAAGACAAATTGTAGCACGGATACGCTAATATTTCCAGTTATTTCCATTTACATCATTCGACAACCGGATGTCATTTCAACGGGGCTTTTGCGATTTTGCCGCCGTTTCTTGGGTAAACAGGCGGAGTTTGCGATATTTTTTCATACAAAATAAGCGTCCGGGCCGAACCGTCAGGCAACGTCACATCCTGACGGCCCGCATATTTCCCGCCCAGCTTGGCAACCGCACCCTGCGCGGCATCAATTTCCTCATCCGCGCCGCTGCCTTTCATGGCAATGAACACGCCGCCCCGCCTCAGCAAGGGCAGGCAATACTCGGCCAGCACCGGCAGTGCGGCCACGGCCCGGGCCGTGGCCACGTCAAAGCTCTCGCGCCATTGCTTGCGCGCGGCTTCCTCTGCGCGCTCCTTGGCGAATTCGGCTTCCACGCCCAGCGCACTGCAGGCATATTTCAAAAAATCGACCCGCTTGCCCGTCGGCTCCATCAGCGTCAGATCCAGCTCCGGGCGAAACAGCTTCGCCACAATGCCGGGAAACCCTGCGCCCGTGCCAACATCCACCATACGCCCGCACACCTCCGGGCGCGCGGCCAGCAGCAGGCTGTCGATGAAATGACGGTCCTCAATGCCTTCGGCATCCGTAATGGCGGTAAGGTTTACTTTTTGATTGTATTCCACCAGCAGCGCGGCATATTCGTCCAGCTTCCGTACCACGGGAGCTGCGTCGATGCCGTAAGCCGCCGCCTTCCGGATGAGGCGCTCTGTATCAATCATAGCTTTTATTCCTTTCCCTCACTTCTGCGCCGTTTCGCCAGCTCCACCGCAAGGCAGGCAACATCCGCCGGGCCGACGCCCGGAATCCGCGCCGCCTGCCCCACGGAACGGGGACGTATCTTCGCCAGCTTCTCCCGAGCCTCCAGACGCAAGCCCGTTAACGGCGCGTAATCAAAATCCTCGGGAATCGGCGTTTCTTCCTGCCGTTTCACCGCGCCGATCTGGCTCTGCTGGCGTTTGATATAGCCCTCATATTTGATCTCCGTTTCCAGGCAATAGGCGATAAAGGGCGTGACGTCCGGGTTTTCCGGCAGCATCCGTGCAATGTCGGTATAACGCAACGCGGGACGTCGCAGAAGCTCTGCGGCCGAGGCCCCGCTTGTGAGAAGCGGCTCGCCTTTTTCCGCAAGGACCGGGTTCGCATCCGCAGGACGCACAACCACTTTTGTCAGGCGGGCAGCTTCCTCCCGGCGCACGGCCCGGCGATGGTTGAACTCCGCCCAGCGCGCGTCGTCCACCAAACCAATCTCCCGGCCCAGCGGCGTGAGCCGCTCGTCGGCGTTGTCCTGCCGGAGATACAGGCGGTATTCGCTGCGGCTCGTCATCATGCGGTAAGGGTCCAGCACGCCCTTCGTCACAAGGTCGTCCACCAGCGTGCCGATATAGCTTTCCTGCCGTTTAAGCACAATGCCCGGCCTGCCCTGTACCGCGCGCGCCGCGTTGAGGCCCGCCAGCAGGCCCTGAGCCGCCGCTTCCTCGTAGCCGGATGTGCCGTTGAACTGGCCCGCACCGTACAGGCCGCGTATCTCCTTGAACTCCAGCGTGGGTGCAAGCGCCGTAGGGTCAGCACAATCATACTCGATAGCGTAAGCCGGGCGCATGATCTCCAAATGCTCGAAGCCCTCTATGGTACGGTACATTTCATTCTGCACAGCCTCGGGCAGGCTGGAGCTCATACCCTGCAGGTACATTTCCTCGGTGTCCAGCCCGCACGGCTCCACAAATATCTGGTGCCGCGGCTTTTCCGCAAAGCGCACCACCTTGTCCTCAATAGACGGACAATATCGCGGGCCGACGCCCTCGATCTTTCCGCCGTACAACGGGCTGCGGTGCAGGTTCGCATGGATAACACGATGCGTCTCCTCATTGGTGAAGGCTATATAGCAATCCACCTTATTTTTCATCTCGCTCTTTGTCAGAAAGGAAAAAGGCTGGATGCTCTCGTCCCCGGGCTGGCGGGTGAGCTTTGAAAAATCGATGCTGCGCCGGTGTACCCGGGCCGGCGTTCCGGTCTTGAAACGGCGCAGCGGCACGCCCGCGGCGCGCAGGCTCTCTGTCAGCGCGCAGGCGGCATGCTGGCCGTCCGGCCCGCTGGCATAGCTGGCCTCGCCCACAAAAATACGGCCGCCCAGATAAGTTCCTGTCGCAACGATCACGGCGTCAGTCCTGTAATATCCGCCCAGATGCGTGCACACTCCGCACACCGCGCCGTCCCGGATGTCCACAGCCGTGATCTCGGCCTGCTTGACCTCCAGATTCTGCGTCTTTTCCAGCAGCTGCTTCATATAGGCGTGGTATTTGCGCCTGTCCGTTTGCACGCGCAGGGAATGGACGGCCGGCCCTTTTCCCATGTTCAGCATGCGGCTCTGCAAAAAAGTGGCGTCCGCCGCAATCCCCATCACACCGCCCAGCGCGTCGATCTCCCGCACAAGATGTCCCTTGGCCGTGCCTCCGATGGACGGATTGCAGGGCAGATTCCCGATGCCGTCCAGCGTGAGCGTGAACAGCGCCGTCTTCGCACCCAGCTTCGCCGCGGCGCAGGCGGCTTCTATTCCCGCGTGCCCTGCACCGATGACCACAACTTCATAACCGCCTAAAATATCCAATGTCCGTTTGCCCCGTTTCTTTGTCCGGCCTGCCGCTCAGCCCTTTAAGCCGCGCGCCTGCCGGTCCATATCCTCCACCACGATATCGAAAATTTCCCCCAGTCCCGCACAATATTCCAGCACCTGCCAGGGTTCGTTTGTGTGAAAATGTATTTTGATGAGATTTTCATCCCCCACGGCCAGCAGGCAGTCGCCTTTAAAGTGCCGGGTGAAATGGTCGTGCACCGTGTCCTCATCCAGGTTTTCGCCCTCGATCAGGAGCTGTGTGTCATACCGAAATTCCGTCATACTGCAGCTCTCCTGTTTTATTCTTTCGCTTTTTGCCCGCCGGCCCTTTTCTCATACAGCGCCTTCACGGCTGCAAGGCCGTCCAAAACCTCCTGACGGGAAAAATCAGCCGCTTCCAGCGCCGCGTCCGTCCAATGCTGCAAATCGGCATAGAACTGCACAGCCACCTGCAAATATGCCGGGTCGGGATGAGCTTCCACTTCGTCAAACAGCAGATTTTCCGCGCTGTTTGCATCGCCCTCCTCCAGCATGGCACACAGGCGCTTATAAAGCAAACCGCTCTCCAGTACATTGTCCTGTTCGTCGAACAACGGAATCGTCTCTTCGGTTTTGACGAACAGCACTTTCCCCAAAAAACGGGCCATATCCTCGATCTGACGCATCAGATAATCATTCGCCGCCATAACGGTCCTCCCTTTGGATGAGCCTGCCGATGCCCAGCGCGCGCCGCCACTCCGGCGCGGGGCCGTCATCGCCCCAATATTCATCCAGGCGGACGATTTTTCCGTGCCGGAACGTAAAAAATGACGCGGCGTGGAAAGAAAGCCCATCGGGACCATATACCCGCACGGCTGTTGCCGCCGCATCCGCCAGTACATGGACACGTTCTATCTCTATCCGCCAGTTCCCGGGATATTCACGGTTGGCACGCACAAATTCCTCTACGGTGAAGCACTCGTCAGTGTTATGCCAGAAAATCAGCGCACCAGGCAGGAAATATGCGGCCAGCGCATCCCACCGCTGCGCGCCGATATCCGCCCACAATGCCTGTGCCAATGCGGCAGAATCCATTTTTTCCATTCCTTTCCGAAAGGTCGTCTTTTCCGTGCGCTTTGTTTTCTTGTAAAGAAACGACCAAAATATAATACAATTTGTAATATTATAATATAATTTTAATTATTGTACTTTATTTGCCCACACAAAACCTGGAAAATACTTCGTCGATCACATCATTCCCGGCATTTTCCCCAGTCAATTCGTACAGTGCATGCAGAGCGTCATCCACGCATACGCCCGCTGCGTCCAGCGTGTATCCGCCGTTTACAGCCTCCAGCGCGTCCGCAAGCGCAGCCTGTGCTGTGCGGGCGGCAGCGAGCTGGCGCTCATTTGCCAGAAGCCCTGCGTCGGGGTCCGCTTCCGCCAAATGAAGCGCGTCTGTGACCGCCTGCTCCACCGCCGGAAGAAACGCCGCGTCCTTCGCGCTGATGTTCACCACCGTGCTGAAATAAGGCCGCAAACTTTCTTCATCCGCCTGCTGCGGCAGGTCCGTTTTATTGAGGATCGCCACGGCCGGCCGGCCCGCGCACTTTTCCGCCAGCGAAAGATCGGCGGGGGAGAGAGGCGCGGAGCCGTCGAACACTGCAAGGACCAAGCCGGCGCGTTCCAAGTGGCGGTAGCTGCGGCGGATGCCTTCCGCCTCCACCAGATCGTCGGTGTCCCGGATACCCGCCGTATCCGCCAGAAGCAGACGAACCCCGGCCAGCTGGATCTCCTGCTCCACCACGTCCCGTGTGGTACCCGCCACGGGCGTAACGATGGCACGCTCAAAACCGGAGAGCAGGTTCAGCAGCGTGCTTTTGCCCACGTTTGGGCTGCCGATGATGGCTGTGTCCACACCGCGGCGCAGCACCGCGCCCGCATCATAGCCCGCAATCAGCTTATCCAGCGCCGCCTTCGCGCACCCGAGGGAAGCTTCCAGCGCCTCCATCGAAAGCTCCGGTACATCTTCCTCCGGATAATCCGTATAGGCGGCGATATGTCCGGCGAGCGACACAAGGTTTTCCTGCACAGATTTTATCTTTGCGTACAGCGCTCCTTCCATGGCGGCAGCGGCGGCAGCGGCGGCCTGCCGGGAGGTAGCGTTGATCAGGTCCATTACAGCTTCCGCCTGTGTGAGCGAGATACGCCCGGACAAAAACGCGCGTTTTGTAAATTCGCCCGGCCCGGCCGGAGCTGCGCCAGCCGCACAGCAGGCGCGCAGCAGGCGCGCGCTCACGGCGCTGCCGCCGTGGCAGGAAAGCTCCACCACATCCTCGCCCGTATAGCTGTGAGGCGCGCGGAAGCAAAGCGCCACCACCTCGTCGCACAGCACCCCGTCCTCCACAAAATGGCCGAACAGCGCTGTATAGCCCGACGCGGCACGCAGGCTTTTATTCGGATTTTTGGGCCGGAATACCGCTTCGGCCACGCTGTAAGCCCCGCTGCCGGAAATACGCACGACGGCGATGCCCCCCACGCCCGGCGGCGTAGCAATGGCCGCGATGGTCCCATTCTGCTGCACCAAGGCCCGCATGCCCCTTTCTTTTCAAATTCGTTTTATTGTAGCACAAATGTACAAATACCTCAAGAAAATCCAACAATGCCAATTATAGTGGATTTTGTTTTAATATAAAAAAATTTTCCGCAGTAAAAATCATTTTATCATATATTGAGATGAAATTATTCTATTCGCTGCTTGTGTAATTTCGTTTCCGGTAAAAGTTATTGTTCCTTCATGAGACACATAAATCATCCACCTTCTTGAGGGGTCATAGTAAAATGTTTCTACGTACCAAGGGAAATTATATCCTATGCCATCTTTTTCATAAAGCAACCTTATCATATATTTTTTTTTTAAATCTTGGATTATTCATTTGATTCTGAAAAGAATCTGCAACACAAATTTTGCAAGTATGTAATACCCTTTCGATTTGTTCAATACAATTCTCTTTATATATTCTATCAAGGTCATATGCAATGACGGAAATATTTTTCTGCAGTTTACAAAAGGGAAACCAATATTTAAAATTTCCCACTGCATACTTTCCAAGCTCGTTAATAAATTTCTCTGCTCTATCCTGAACAGTAATTTTTTTCATATCAGCCACCCATTCAAAACAGCCAATACACAAACCCATCTGAAAATTCCAGACCCAGCTTTTTCTGAAGCCCCATGGAAGCCGTATTGCCCTCAATAACCTGACAATAGGGGATAGCGCCCTCCTTCAGTGCGCGGCGGATGGCTCCCGCCTCCAGGGCGTAGCCAAGGCTGCGCCGCCGATAAGCCGGCAGGACCTCCAGCATACCGATGCTGCCTTCCTCGTGGATGCCAATGAAGCCCGCCAGCACGCCATCCAAAAATGCGCCCGTCATTGCGCCCGCGGCAAGGCGTTCCGCTACATAATCCCGGCCCGGCGCCATGTGATAGTGTTCAAACACAAGGTCTGTATGGCTTTCATCCAGAATGCGCAGTTCCACGCCCGGCACGGGCGCGGGCGGCACAGGCCGCAAATACCGTGCCTGACGGCACTTTTGTCCGCCTGTACAGCCTGTTTCCTCCCGAAGAAGGCGGGCACACAACGCACCGTGGGCCACATAAAGCCCGGTGCGGGGCAGATGTTCCAGCGCCGCGCGCGCCTCCCGCTCTGTTTCGGCGCAAAGCACCGCCGCGCCGCTGACACGCTCATGCATGGCCAGCGCGTGCTGTGTGCAGTATAAAACATCCGCCGTGCCCCGGCGCAGCATCTCCAAAAGATCTGCATTGCCCACAGGCTCCGAGGCAAGGTACTCCGCCGCTGTCACGATACGGCCTCCTTTGATCCGAATAAAACAGGGAAAGCCGTCCGGGCGGGAGAGAAGCGCTCCTCTCCGCGCACGGGCGGCCGTATGTCGCTTTTTTGCGCCCTCTTACCGCTTCGTGCCCTTGAAGATTTCCACTTCAGTGGCGGGCAGATCGCTTTTAAAGCTGTGCTCGTCGCGGCGCAGGTTTCCGCAAAGGCAGGTCTCCTCGCCCTTGGCATCCAGAGGCATGTAATAGCCGCACTGCACACAGCGCGCATACAGGCCCGGCTTACGTTTAAACTGCTTTGCCATAAAGCCCGTGGCTTTTGGGCCGTGGCCCACATAAGCAAAATTCATGCTTTTTTTCAGTGCCTCCTGCTGGGCGGCGATCTGTGTTTTGTCTACATTCCAGTTTTTCATATCCATAGGACGCTTCTCCTTTTACTGTTTCTCGCCGCCGTCCAGTTCTTCGGCGCCGATGTTTTCTTCAAAGGCGGAAACCGCCTGTTCCACTTCTTTTTCCATGGTTTCCTTGTCCAGGCTCATCGCCTCGGCCGCCTCCTGGAGCACTTCTTTCAGCTCCGACGGCTCGCCGGGCTTTTTCGGCGCCGTTACGGCAAACCCGACGGCCAGCACCAGCAGCACCACCTTCGCCGCCATGCCGAGATAGCCCGGCGTCAAACCATTCGCCAATTCCTGCCCGAGGGTGGACAGGCCGGAAAGGATCAGATTGACCTCCAAATCATAGTACACCGCAATAAACAGCAGATAGAACAGCGCGCTGCCCGCAAGCACCTTTTTGCCCACGGGAGAAAGCACGCCGTCCCGGCTGAACAGCCACACGCACGCGGCCGCAAAAACGGGTGCGGCCGCGATCTCCGCCAAAACCATAATGGGCACGCCCGTGAGCGCGGCATTGTTCATCATGTACCGCACAATGAACATCTGAAATACGGCCAAAACTCCGAACAGCACCGCTGAGATCTGTTTTCCCTGTTTCAAAAAGCAACCCTTCCATCCTTATTTTTTCCCCGGCCGGGGGACGGTTCCTTGCTGCGGCTGCTTTTCAGCCGGGCTCTTTTCTGCCGGAGCGGAAAGCTTACTCGCCGTCCTCCGGCGCCGCGTCCTCTTCGCCGGCGGCATTCTGCGCTTCCTCAGCCTCCAGAGCCGCCAGCTCTTCGGCGGAAAGCTCCTCCTCGGCGCCGTCGTCCTCGGGCTTTGCGGTCTCCTCCTCGTCGGAATGCTCGGTGCGGGCAACCGTCACCACGCGGTCGCCCTCGCCCAGGCGCATCACGCGCACACCCGAACCATAGCGGCTCTGCACGTTGATATCCTCCACATGCATGCGGATGATGATGCCCTCCAGGCTGATGAGAATGATATCGTCGGTGTCGTCGATGACCTTAAGCCCCGCGACGTGGCCTTTGCTGCCGTAGTTCCGGATTCCCAGGCCGCCGCGGTACTGGGTTCGGTAATCCCGCACGTCCGTGCGCCGCCCCTTGCCTTCTTCCGTAACGGTGAGCACCGTTGCGCCCTCACGTACGACACCCACGCCCACAACGCTGTCGCCCTCTTTCAGGCGGATGGCGCGTACGCCTGTGGCCGTGCGGCCCAGCGGACGGGCGTCGTTCTCACTGATGCGGATGGCCATGCCGTTCCGCGTCGCAACGATCAGCTCGTCTTCGCCGCTGGTGATACGAGTCCACGCAAGGGAGTCTCCCTCGTTCAGGTTGATGGCGATAAGTCCGTTTTTGCGGATGTTGCTGTAATTTGCCAGAGCCGTGCGCTTGATGACGCCCGCTTTTGTGACCATCGTCAAATAGCCTTCGGCGTTGTCGCCGCCGGGCACGCGCAGCATGCTTGTCACCTGTTCGCCGTCCTGCAGAGGCAGCAGGTTCACAATGTTCACGCCGCGGCTGGTACGGCTGCCCTCGTACACCTGGTATCCTTTTAGCCGGTACACGCGGCCCATATCCGTTACAAACAGGATATAGTCATGCGTAGAGGCAAGGAACAGCTCTTCCACAAAATCTTCATCCTTGCGGGACAAGGCTGTGATGCCGCGGCCGCCGCGGCGCTGCGCCTGATACGTATCCGACGGCTGCCGCTTGATGTAGCCTGCGTGCGTCAACGTGAACACGCTTTCCTCCTCGGGGATGAGATCCTCAATATCCACTTCGCCGGAGACATGGGCAATCTCGGTACGGCGGTCATCGCCGTACTTTTCACGCATGGCGTTCAGCTCATCCTCCACCACCTGCAGCACCTTTGCATCGTCGGCCAGAATGCCGCGCCAGTCGTCGATCTTCGTATGCAGGTCGCCCAATTCGTTCTCTATTTTCAAAATCTCAAGGCCCGCCAACTGGCCCAGCTGGAAATTGACGATGGCTGTTGCCTGCGGGTCGTCAAAACCGAATTTTTCCATGATGGCGGCTTTTGCCTCGGGCTTGCCGCCCTTGCACGCGCGAATCGCGGCGATGATCTCATCCACGATGTCCACGGCGCGGCGCAGGCCCTCCAGAATATGAGCGCGCTCCTCGGCCTTCTTCAGGTCGAACTGGGTGCGCCTGCGGATGACCTCATCCTGAAACGCCAGATATTTCTGAAGCATCTCTTTGAGCGTCATTACCTTGGGCACGCCCTTGTCCAGCGCCAGCATGATAACGCCAACGGTGTCCTGCAATTGAGTAAAGCGGTACAATTGGTTGAGCACCACCTGGGGGTTCGCCTCGCGCTTGAGTTCCACCACCACGCGCATGCCTTCGCGGTTGGATTCGTCGTTCAGGTCGGAAATGCCGTCGATCCGCTTTTCTTTCACAAGGTCCGCGATGTTTTCGATCATGCGCGCTTTGTTCACCATATAGGGGATCTCGGTGATGATGATCTGAAAACGCCCGTTGGATTTTTCTTCGATGGCAGCACGGCCGCGCAGCGTGATTTTGCCGCGGCCCGTGGCATAGGCGGCACGGATGCCGCTGCGGCCCATAATGACGCCGCCGGTGGGGAAGTCCGGCCCCTTGATGTGCTCCATCAGGCCGGCCAGGTCGATGTCCGGGTCATGGATCAGCGCGACGATGCCGTCGATGACCTCCCGCATGTTGTGGGGCGGAATATTGGTGGCCATACCCACGGCAATGCCGCTGGAGCCGTTGATGAGCAGGTTCGGCACGCGGCAGGGCAGCACGCTGGGTTCCTGCTTGGACTCGTCAAAGTTCGGCACGAAATCCACGGTATCCTTTTCGATATCGCGCATGAGGTCCACGCTCATCTTGCTCATGCGGGCCTCAGTGTAACGGTAGGCGGCAGGGGGGTCGCCGTCCACAGAACCGAAGTTTCCCTGTCCCTCCACAAGCGGGTACCGCATGGAGAAATCCTGCGCCAGACGCACCATCGCGTCATATACGGATGCGTCGCCGTGGGGATGGTACGAGCCCAGCACCGCGCCGACCGTATCGGCGGACTTTTTGGTGGGATGAGACGGGTCGTTGCCGCGCTCGTGCATCGTGTACAGAATACGCCGGTGCACGGGCTTCAGGCCGTCGCGCACGTCAGGCAGCGCGCGGGCCGTGATGACGGACATCGAATAGTCGATGAAGGCGGACTCCATTTCCTCCTTGATGTCCCGGACGATGAGCCTCGTCCCTTCGGTTATCGTGTTATCAATCATGTTATCTTCCTATCTTTCAAAGGCACTTGTGCGCCGTGCTGCCCTGCAGCCGTGCGCTTTTTATACGGCATTGTCCGACGGACCACGCCGTCAGACATCCAGATTCGCGTACTGGGCGTTCCTTTCAATGAACTCTTTGCGCGGCTCCACCTTGTCGCCCATCAGGATTGTGAACGCCTCGTCGGCGGCCATCGCGTCCTCGATGGTGATCTGCACGATCACACGGTGCTCCGGGTCCATCGTGGTCTCCCAAAGCTGCTCAGGATTCATTTCGCCAAGGCCTTTGTAACGGCTCACCTTGGTGCCCTGGCCCATCTCGGCGGAGATCTGGCTCATTTCAGGCTCGTTGTACGCGTAGCGTACCTGCTTGCCCTTCTGCAGCTTGAACAGCGGCGGCTGTGCGATATACACATAACCTCCTTCAATGAGCGGACGCATATACCGGAAGAAGAACGTGAGCAGCAGCGTACAGATATGGCTGCCGTCCACGTCGGCATCGGCCATGATGAATACCTTGTGGTAGCGCAGCTTGGAGACGTCGAACTCCTCGCCCAAGCCGCAGCCCAGCGCCGTCACAACAGGAGTAAGCTTGTCGTTGCCGTAAATTTTGTCAATGCGCGCCTTTTCCACGTTGAGCATCTTGCCCCACAGCGGAAGGATAGCCTGTATTTTGGAATCGCGCCCCATCTTGGCGCTGCCGCCGGCGGAATCGCCCTCCACGATGTAGATTTCTGTTTTCGTGGGGTCCTTCTCACGGCAGTCCGCCAGCTTGCCGGGCATACGGCTGTTTTCCAGCGCAGACTTGCGGCGCACCAGCTCGCGCGCTTTTTTGGCGGCCTCGCGGGCACGGGCGGCCTGCATGGCTTTTTCATAAATGGCCTTTGCCACCGCCGGATTTTCTTCAAAAAATTCCTTCAGCTTGTCGTACACGATGCCGGAGACAAGGCCCCTTATCTCGGTATTGCCCAGCTTCGCCTTTGTCTGTCCTTCGAACTGCGCCTCCGTCAGCTTCACGCTGATGACGGCTGTCAGGCCTTCGCGCACGTCCGAGCCGGAAAGGTTGTCGTCCTTCTCCTTGATATAACCCTTTTCACGGCCGAAATCGTTGAACACACGGGTGAGCGCGGATTTAAAGCCCTCCTCATGGGTACCGCCGTCCGGAGTGTTTACATTGTTTGCAAAGGAAAGGATCAGCTCGTTGTAGCTGTTGTTATACTGAAGCGCCACTTCGGCGATGGAGTCGTTAAGCTGCCCCTTCAGATATATTACGTCCGGGTGCAGCACCTCAAGCTGCCGCTTTTGGTGGATGTGGTCCACAAAGCTGCGGATGCCGCCCTCGTAGCACATGCTCTCCTGCTTTTCCTGCCCGGCGCGCTCGTCCGTCAGCGTGATGCGCACGCCGGCATTCAAGAACGCCTCTTCGCGCAGGCGTGTGTTCAGAGTGTCATAATCGTAGTCCAGCACCTCGAACATCTCAGGGTCCGGCTTGAACGTGACCGTCGTTCCGTCCGGTTCGTCCGTGGGGCCCAGATTCTGCAGGTCGGCGTCAGCCACACCGCGCTTAAAACTCTGTTTGTATGCCACGCCGTCCTTGCGCACCACGACATTGAGCCATTCGCTCAGCGCGTTAACGACGCTGGCGCCCACGCCGTGCAGACCGCCGGCGACCTTGTACCCAGAATTGTCACCGCCAAATTTGCCGCCCGCGTGCAGGATGGTGAATACCACGGTAACGGCCGGGATGCCCAATTTCGGCTGGATATCCACAGGGATGCCGCGGCCGTTGTCCGTTACGCGGATGATATTGCCCTCCCGGATATTGACCTCGATATGGTCGCAGAAGCCGGCGAGCGCCTCGTCGATGGCGTTGTCCACGATTTCGTACACCAGATGGTGCAGGCCGCGCGGCCCGGTGGAGCCGATATACATGCCCGGGCGCTTGCGGACGGCCTCGAGGCCCTCCAGCACCTGGATCTGGCTGCCGTCGTATTCATGCTGCGGATGTTGCTGTTCTGACATGACACATTCTCCAAACTTATAATTTTTCCGCCGTCCGCCACAGGGGGCGGGCGGGGAAAGAGGTGGTATTTCAAACGCGGCGCGGGCTTTACACGAAGAAAGCCGCGGCGGCGCGGAACCTGGGAGCCGCTCTATTTTCCGGCGGCTCCCTATTTTTCGATGTTGCTGATGCCGTCCACATACCCGCTGCGCTTTTTCAGCGTGCCCGCGGAGATCTGGCTGATGTATACGGCGGGCGATTCTCCCGTAGTTACGATAAAGCTTTTGGGCAGCTCGCCCGTCACAGTTACCACGCGGCCCGCTTTCTCGGCGGCCGCAAGATAATCGCGGGTGTGCCGGGAAAGCGAAGCAGTGTCCAAATCGAATATCCCGAGGATGTCCCGGGTGCGCACGATGCTCTCCTGTCCGAGATGAAGATACATAAAAACCTCCGTTTTTGGGTGATGCGTTTTGTGCTGCAGCCGCGCTTTTACAGCGCGTGCAGTATGCCGCCCTCCATGCGGTATACCCGGCCGCTGGTTCTGCGGAACAGATCCGGATCACAGGCGGTAACGATGGTCTGGCGGTGCTCCATTCGGCTGAGCAGGTAAGACTGCCGCGTTTCATCCAGCTCGGAAAGCACGTCGTCCAGCAGCATCACAGGATGCTCGCCCGTGATTTTTTGCGCGCCCGCAGCCTCGGCCAGCTTCAGGCTGAGCACAGCGCTGCGCTGCTGCCCCTGGCTGGCGAAAACCTTTGCCGCCCGGCCGTCGATGGAAATGGAAAAATCCTCCCGGTGAGGTCCCGCCGTACAGAAGCCTGCCGCGATGTCCCGCGCCCGGCTTTCCCGCAGCACGGGCGCAAGGCCCCTTTCCGGCTCGAAAGACGGCTCGTACTGAATGGCTAGCGTTTCGCTGCCGCTGGCGATGTCCCGGTATGTCCCCGTGATCTCCGGCTCGATGAGCGCAAGATATTCCTGTCTTTTTGCGCTGACGGCCGCACCGCTCTCGGCCAGCTTTTCGTCGAACACATCCAGCAGACCGTTCGCATCCGGCGTCTGCCAGTAGCTTTTCAAAAGGGCGTTCTTTTGCGTCACCAGCCGGGAATACCGGCGCAGAAGTGTCACATAGCCCGGATAAAGCTGACATAACGCTGCATCCAGAAAACGCCGCCGTCCCTCCGGGCTTCCCTTCACGAGGCTCAGGTGGCCGGGGTCGAACACAACGGCCGTGAATGTTCCCGCCGCGTTGGCCGCGCGCCCGTAATCCACGCCGTTGACGCGCACAGTGCGCGCCTTGCGCGCGCCCGGCTGCCCGCCCACAAAAACGCGGATGCGGCTCTCTTTGCCAAAGCCCTGCGTTTCGCCCTCCGCTACGGCGTATCCGGCATTTTCGCGAATTAGTTCCGCATCCTTTGCGCCGCGGAAGCTTTTGCCTCCGGTCAGCAGCCACACAGCCTCCAGCAGGTTTGTCTTGCCTTGGCCGTTTTTTCCGCAGATGACGGTCAGCTCCCGGCCTGGCTCAAAACGCGCCGCCGGAATGTTGCGGTAATTTTCGACCTCCAGAGCTTTCAGGATCACGCGCCAGCTACCTCGATTTCACTTCCGCCGAAGGAGACGCGGTCGCCCGGGCGTATTTTTTTGCCGCGCATGGTGCAGGCCTCGCCGTTCACACAGACGAGCCCCTCCTGTACCACGGACTTGGCTTCGCCGCCCGTTTCACACAGGCCCGCGTATTTCAGCAGCGCGTCCAGCTTGATGAACTCGGTATGGATGACGATACGGTCAGTCATTTTTGAACCTCACAGGCAGAACGAGGAACAAAAAGTCGCCGCCGTCCTTGGGCAGTACTTTTACAGGCGAGAGCGGACCGCTCACCTCAAACACCAGCTTGTCGCAGCGGGAATACCGCAGTGCATCCAGCAGGTAACGGTTGTTGAAGCCGATCTCCACAGGTTCACCCTCAATTTCTGCATCCAGTTCGTCGACAACCTTGCCCAGCGTTGTCTGACATCGCACGGTGATGTTGCCGTCGAAGGTGATGCGCAGCGGGTTTTTCAGACGCTCGGTGATGATGAGGCTTGCGCGCTCGATGGAATTTGAAAAATCACGCACGTCCACGGTAACACGGGTGTGATAGCCCTCGGGGATGACGCGCTTGTAATCGAGAAAATCCCCTTCGATCAGTCGGCTGATGACCGTGTAGGTGCGGGAAGAAAACACCACAAAACGGCGGTTGGCCGCAATGTGGACCATCTCGTCGTCGTCGGTGAACAGCTTGATGGCTTCCGCCAGCGTTTTGGCCGGGATGATGATACTGATGTCTTTTGCGGCCTTTACGGGTTTTTCGATGATGGCTAGCCGGTAGCCGTCCAGCGCGACGACTGTCAGCTTATCCGGTTCTATGGCGAACAGTTCGCCGGTGTGGGCGGGTTTTTTGTCGTCTTGGGAAACGGCGAACAGCGTGGTCTCCACCATTTCGCGGAAAGTGGGTGTTTCCAGGTCTAGCGTATGGTCCGCGCCGGGGCTGGGCAGCTCGGGGAAGTCGCCGGGGTTCATACCCATGATATCGAATTCCGTAATGCCGCCCTTGATGGTGGTGGCGTTTGTTTCGGTGGCGGTTATCTCCACTTCGCTGCTGGACAGGCGGCGCACCATGTCGCCCAGCAGTTTGGCTGAAAGCACGACCTCGCCCGGCTCCAGTACGTTTGCCTCGATGCTTGTGGTGATGCCCATTTCCAGGTCGTAGCCGGTAAGCGTCAGGCTGAAGCCCTCGGCTTTCATCAGGATGCCTTCCAGCACCGGAATGGAGCTGCGCTGGGTGACGGCTTTGGACACGCCTGCCACGGCGTTGGCCAGCAGGGTGCGGTCACAGATCATTTTCATGAGGAAGTTCTCCTTTGTTTGGATTTTTGAAAAATAAGCCTAAAAGAGAAATATGTGAATAGACGTAGTAATAGGGGCTGTGGATTTGTTGAATGTGTTTGATACATGCGCATTCCGCCGCGGTTTTTTCCAGGTTTTTGGGGCGTGAAAACGGTGTTGAATTTTTGTTGGATTTCAACACGGAGAATTTTAGGGTTTTGAAAGCCGTGGAAAACGATTGTTGAAAGTTGAAAACTATGTTGAAAACTTATCCGACCCGGCAGCTCTGATTTTACGTCAGGTCCGCACGTTTTTGATGATGTCCTCCACGGTCTCCCGCAGGCGGGTATCCGTTTCCAGCTTTTTCTGCATATCGTTGATGGAATACACAACGGTGGAGTGGTCCCGCCCGCCGAATTCGCTGCCGATGTCCTCCATGCTCATGCCGGTGATCTCCCGCACTACATACATGCTCACCTTGCGGGCGCTGGAAACATTGGAGCGCCGGGACGGCCCGCGCAGCATGTCGGCCGTCGTATTGTAAGTGCGCGCCACCTCGGACAATATTTTCTCCACGGTGATGGGAACGGGCTGTGTTTCGTTCAGGATATCCTTGATGGCGTTTTGAGCCGCGCCGATGACGGGCTGGATGCCTTCCAGCTTACGGTAGGCGTTCAGCTTTTTCACCGCGCCCTCCAGCTGACGGATGTTGTTTTTCAATCGGTTGGCGATGTACTCGGCCACTTCGTCCGGCATTTCCAGGCCCAGCAGATCAGCCTTGCGGCGGATGATGGCCACGCGCGTCTCAAAATCCGGCGGCTGGATGTCCGCCGTCAGGCCCATTTCGAAACGGGTGCGCAGGCGCTCCTCCAGGCTTTTGATCTCCTTTGGGGGACGGTCGCTGACAAGCACGATCTGCTTGCCAGCGTTATACAGCGTGTTGAAGGTGTGGAAAAATTCCTCCTGCGTGGATTCCTTGCCGCCGATGAACTGGATATCGTCCACCAGCAGCACGTCGGCCGCGCGGTATTTGTTGTGAAATTCCGCCGTGGTGTTGTCGTGGATGGCGCTGATGATCTCGTTGGTAAATTTTTCACCGTCCACGTATACGATGTTATAATCCGGGAAATTTTTATGGATTTCAAACTGGATGGCGCCGAGAAGGTGCGTTTTGCCCAGGCCCGAACCGCCCCAGATGAACAGTGGGTTATAAGCGCCGGATGGATTCGCCGCAACGGCCTGCGCGGCTGCGTGGGCAAACTTGTTGGTGGAGCCGACGATGAAGTTTTCAAACGTAAATTCATAATTGCCGCCGCCGGGCACCTCGGCGGGCGCCTGTTCGACAGGCGCCGGGATGGTGAGCTCCACATCGATGTCAAAACCCAGCAATTCCTTGAACGCCTCACGCAAAAGGTCCTTATAGCGCGTCTCCACGATGCCCTTTACAAAATCCGAGCGCACGGAAAGCGTGGCCACACTGCCCTCAAAGGACACTGGCTCGATGCCGTCGATGAAAAGATTGTAAGTCGCCAGCACAAGGCGTTCCTTGCAGTACTCCTTTACAGCGGCGAAAACCTCGTCGAATGAACTCATAGTATGAAAAACAACTCCCAAACAATTCAATGCAATATTGATAAGATTATATCACATTTTTTCATACAGAACAATTCTTTCCTCTACATTACTTTATTTACAACATAGAATACCCTGATAGCGTTGCCGCACGCGGTCTGTTTGAAACATGCGGACGGAAAAAACCGCGCGTGTCCCCCGGCGGCGGATGCAGGCGGGTGGAAAAAGGCAGAAAAGTGTTGACACAGAGCCGCTTTTTCGGTTATACTCTTATGTTGCAAGGCTGTCTCTGCCAGCAGAGACGGCTTTCTAGACAAGAGCAGAGACGGTACTACAAGATGTTGTGGTTCCATCAGGGAGGAGCTTTTTTTATGAAACGTACATTCCAGCCCAAGAAGCGCCACCGCGCCACAAAGCACGGCTTTTTGGCCCGCAGCAAGAGCAGCAACGGCCGCAAGGTCCTGGCCGCCCGCCGCGCCAAAGGCCGCGCGAAGCTGGCTGCCTGAGAAGGCGGCGCTCAGCAGCGTTCGGGCCGGCGTTTCTGCCGGCCCGCGCAAATGCGTCTGCGTCCCGACCGGGATGCGGAAAAAAGAAAACGGCGCGCCCTGCGGCGCCGCCGTGAAGCAAGGCCACTGGCAGGTGGCCTTTTTGCGTATACCATGAAATGAAAGGGCCTTACCCATGCGTTATCATCCCCTGACACGCAACAATGAGTTCGCGCGCGCATACACGCGCGGAAAATCGTTCGTGCACCCGCATGTGGTGCTGTATGTGAACAAAAATCGTCTGGGCCGCACGCGCGTGGGCATCACCGCAAGCAAAAAAATAGGCAACGCCGTAACGCGCAACCGCGCGCGCCGCGTTCTGCGGGCCGCGCTGTACGAGGTGCTGCCGCCGGACGTGGGCGGGTACGACCTGGTGCTGGTGGCCCGCGGCCAGACACCGCGCCTGAAAAGCACACAGGTGGCGAAAACACTGGAAAGGCAGCTGCGCGCCGCCGGCCTTGTGCAGGAATGAGTTTATGGTGAAGCGCTTTCTCATTTTTCTGATAAAAGGCTATCAAAAATTTATTTCGCCGCTTTTGGGTGATAACTGCCGTTTTTATCCCACCTGCTCGGCTTATGCCATCGAAGCGCTGCGGGTGCACGGCGCGCTCAAAGGCAGCCTTTTGGCAGCCTGGCGCATTCTGCGCTGCAACCCCTTCGGCAGGCCGGGGCTGGACCCGGTTCCCCCAAAGGGAAAATGGCGCAATGACCCGCCCACTCCGCTGCGGCCCGGACAGGCTCCGGCTGAGGATGGTGGGGAGAGGGAATAAGGAATGAGGCTGCGCCGCTTTCCGCACGGACACCGAAATACGCGCCGCATGCGCACGGCGCGTCCCACTTCACATAAAAAAACGCCCGGGCGCAGGGCAGAATAGGACAGCGAATATGAATTTCTTAGGTTTCCTCGCACCCCTTCTCGGCATCATTATGGAATGGATCTACAAGCTGATCCCGAGCTACGGCTGGACGCTCATCATCTTCACGCTGCTCACGAAGATACTGATGTTCCCGCTCAGCGTCAAGCAGCAGAAGAGCACGGCCCGGATGTCGGCATATCAGCCCATGATGCAGGAGATACAGAAAAAATGGGCCAATGACAAGAACCGCCAGCAGGAGGAACTGATGAAGTTCCAGCAGGAGACGGGCATGTCCATGACGGCGGGCTGCCTGCCCATGGCTGTGAACTTTCTGGTGCTTTTCGGCCTCATCGAAGTTGTTTACCGTCCGCTACAGTACATCCTGCGTGTGCCAAAGGAACTGATCGACAAAGCCGTGGAGCTTGCGAACAGCGCACTGGGCATGAACCTGATGGCAAACAATTTTACGGTTCAGAACGACATCATCAACGCGGTCAAATCCTCGCCGGACGTGTTTTCCAGTGTGTTCAGCGCGGACCAGATCGCCAGCATCAGCGATTTTAACTTTATGTTCCTGGGCATCGACCTTTCCCGGGTGCCCCATTTTGCTTTTGACGCGGCCAGCCTGATGCTGATGATCATCCCCATCCTCTCGGTGGTGACGATGATCCTTTCCCAGATCATCACCATGAAGATGAGCGGACAGGAGATGCAGGGCGCCATGAAGTGGATGCCCTGGATCATGAGCCTGATGTTCGTGTACTTTGGCTTTACGGTGCCGGTCGGCTTCTCTCTGTACTACACCGCTTCCAACGTTGTGATGCTCGTACAGTCCATTATCCTGAAGAAAATGTACGACCCTGAAGAGATGAAAAAGCAGGTCCAGGCAGAAATAGAAGCAAAACGCGCGGAAAAGAAGAAAAAGAAACAGGTAAAGGTGACCACAGACGACGGCAGGGAACAGGTAAAGGAAGTAAGCGAAGCAGAGCTTGCGCGCATCCGCCTTGCCCGCGCCCGTGAGCTGGACGAAGAACGCTACAAAGACGAATAAGCCCCCGGGCTTTCAAGGAGGGATATTTCCATGCGTGAAGTGATCAAAACAGGCAGAACGGTGGAGGACGCCACCGAGCTGGCGCTGGCCGAGTTGGGCGTAAGCGCCGAAGAGGCGGGCATTGAAGTGCTGGAGCTGCCCCAGCGCAGGCTGTTCAAGAGCATCCCGGCCAAGGTGCGCGCCTATGTGGAGGATGAGGAAGTCCCTGAGGCGCCTGCGCCCAAGGAAGAAAAGCCTTTGCCAAAGGTCGCGCCGAAAGCAGCCGAGTCGTCGGACGCCCCCAAGGCCGGGGCCCCTGCCGCGCAGCCGGAGCAAGCACAGCCCGCTGCAGGGCCTGTTGAGGAGCCCATCGACCTGGAGCAGAACCCTAAGGCCCGCGAAGCGGTGGAGTATCTGAAGGAGATCTGCGCAAAAATGGGTGCGCAGGGCCTGACCATCACGCCCGTCAAACAGGGCGAGGCCACCATCCTGAAGGTTGAGGGCGAGAGCGCCGGTACGCTGATCGGCCACCGGGGCGAAGTGATGGAAGCGCTGAGCTACCTGACAAGCCTTGTGGCAAACCGCGCGGGCGGCGACTACATGAAGATCGGTCTGGACATCAACCATTACCGCTCCAAGCGCGAGGCAAACCTGACAGCGCTGGCAAAGCGCATCGGCGCGAAGGTGGCCCGCACGGGCCGCGGCCACACGCTGGAGCCCATGAATCCCTATGAGCGCCGCATCATCCATTCCGCCATCAGCGAGATGGAGGGCGTAAAGAGCGAGTCCATCGGTGAGGGCGCAAACCGCCGTGTTGTTATTTCCAGCACCAATCCCAGCGCCCGCCCCCCGCGGGATAACCGCGGCGGCAAAGGCGGCAAGGGCGGCCGCCCCGCAGGACGCGGCGGCCGTGACGGCGCGCGCGGCCCGCGCCCGCCCCGCAAAGACGGGGAATACGCGGCCCGCACCAGCACTCCGGCCCGTGAATTTGCGGACCGCCCGCGCGACCCAAGCGCCGCGCCCACGGTACCCAAGCGCACTGAGACCATCAACGACGGCGCGGATCTGCCTCTGTACGGCAAAATCGAACTGTAAGCGCATATAACTGCCATCGGCGCTCCTTTCTGTTTTCAGGAAGGAGCGTTTTTTCGTACCGGGAAGGTTTTCCACACAGCAGCGGCCGTATGTTGAAAACTTTCGTTTTTCCGCGTCCGCCGGACACGGAAACAAACTCAGGCCATCGTCGCTGAAACTGAAAATTTTTTCTTCCCAAAAGACCGCGCTCGTTTTTGAAACAGACAAGGCTTTTTTATTGGCCGCTGCTTATTTACTTTTGGAGCAAAGAGCATCAGAAACGGTTGAAGAAAAAATAATCGTAGACTGAACACCCCCTTCCATTCAATCGGGCCTCCTCTTCGCACAACAGCACCGGCGAAAGCGCAGGACGTCCCGCAGAAAATGTTCGGAAAGTTTTCAACATGCGGCCGCTGCTGTGTGGAAAACACTTCGCCTAAAAGAATTTTTTTCGATCTTTGCGCTCCGGTATACCGGGCAGAAAAAACGTCAAAAAATCGAACAAGAATAAAAATATATTGATAAACAATAAAAAATACTTGTATTTCAGAAAATACTATGATATACTGTCCCCAACGACAATCGGTGGAGGAATCGTTATGAACTGGAACAAAGACAAAAGTGTCAAGCTTTCCAAATTCTGCGTCTGCCTTTTTATGCTCATTCTGGCAGGAGTTTGCATCGGTGCACCATGGTTGTTCCGGCTGCTCATCCGTCTGCGCGTGCAGGATCTGGCCGGAAAATTCGAGTTGTTCCTCGTCAGCACCTATACGGCGGCCGTGCCCGCCGCTGCGGCACTGTACGGCCTGTGGCGTTTGCTGCGCAACATCAGCGAGGGCGAGGTTTTTATCCCGGAGAACGTCTCCATCCTGCGCCTGTTGTCCTGGTGCTGCATTGCGGCCGGGCTGGTATGTCTGTTCAGTGCGCTGTACTATATGCCGTTCCTCATCGTCAGCGCGGCTGCGGCATTTGTTGGCCTGATCCTGCGCGTGGTGAAGAATGTCTTTGCCGAGGCGGTTCGGCTCAAAGATGAAAACGACTATACGATTTGAGAAAGGACGTGCCGAAATGCCCATTGTGGTGAACATCGACGTGATGATGGCGCGCCGGAAAATGAGTGCGGGAGAGTTGGCCGAACGCGTCGGCATCACGCCCGCGAATCTCTCCATCCTCAAAAACAATAAGGCGAAGGCCATTCGTTTTTCCACGCTGGAGGCGCTGTGCAAGGCGTTGGACTGCAAGCCGGCGGACATTTTAGACTACACGGAGGACTGACAAAATGGAACAGGAGAAAAAGACGGCGGGCATGCCGTGCCCGCCTTGTAAAAGTGCGCCGTTTTCAAGGGCCGTGAAGCCCGCGGCGCAGGAGAATGCCGTGCAGGAGGCCGCCGCACCGCTTGGTGCGCCCAGTCAGTACGGGGGCTCCGCCGTCGGCCGGACAGAAAAGACGCCCGGCTTCACCGGAGTGGACGCGGCGTTTGCCTGTGGTTTCCTGGCCGTGGGCTGGCTGTTCTGGGAGCTTCAGCTCTGGAGCGGCTGGCGGTGGTTCGGCAATGCGGGCACGGGCACCGCTCTGTTCACGGCACTTTTTGCGGGCGCGGTACTGGCTTATGTGTATCTTGCAAAGCTGCGCCCGCCCCGGGAAAGCTGGTTCTGGCTGGCGGTACTGCTTTGCCTGGGGCTTGGCTATGCACTGCCCTACGGCGGCGGACTGTTGGGAGCCGTCCATTACGGCGCGCTGCTGTTCACAGCGGGATACTGGACGCTGAGCGCCACGGGCCGTCTGTTGAAAAGTGGAAAGACCTCTAATTGGCTGCCGCTGGACGTACTCAACGTTCTGTTTGTTCTGCCCTGGGGCAACTTCATGCGTCTGCCTGCGGCGTTTGTTTTTGGCTTGAAAGGGCTTGGCCGCCGTGTGCGCGCGGCCCGTTCTGAGCCGGGAGAGCGAAGCCGGGGCAAACGCCTGCTGGGGGTGCTGGGCGGCGTGGCGCTGGCGCTGCTGTGCCTGTGCTTCGTGCTGCCGCTGCTGATGGCGGCAGACGACGGCTTTGCATCGCTGCTTTCGGGTTTTGTAGGCCGCCTTGCCGCATGGTTTTCCGGCTGGAGGGATTCCTGGACGGAGTTTGTCGTGAAAGTATTTTTTGCGCTGCCCACGGCTCTGTACCTGTATGGCCTTGTATATGGCGCCGTGCGCGGCCGCCGCGCCTGTGTTTACGACAAAAAGGAGGTGTGCGCGGTGCAGCGGGGCCTGCGGTTCGCGCCCCGCTCCACAGTCCTTACGGCTTTGTTTGTGCTGTGCGCGGTGTATCTGTTGTTTATCTCCATGCAGGCGAAATATCTGTTCGGCGCATTTTGGGGCGCACTGCCTGAGGGATTTTCTTATTCCGAGTATGCGCGTCAGGGCTTTTTTGAATTGTGCCGTGTGGCGGCCATCAACATCGTTATTCTGCTGGCCGCCAATGTGATGAGCCGTGCGCAGGCTGCGGAAAACTGTCTGCTGCGGGTATGCAATACCGCGCTTTCGGCGCTGACGCTGCTGCTGCTGGCCACGGCAGCTGCAAAAATGGCGCTTTATATCGCGGCTTACGGCCTGACAGTGAAGCGCGTGCTTGCAAGCGTGTTTCTGGTCTGGATGGCCTGCGTATTCGTGTGCGTCATCCTGCGGCAGTTCCGCACTGTGGCGTTGGTGCGCGTCGCGGTGTTTCTGGGTGCAGTGCTGTTTGCGCTGTTGTGTGTGCTGCCGGTGGGGGACGGCATCAGCACTTATAATGCCGCCCGTGTACAGGCGGGCACGCTGGACCCGGACGTGATGGAGCAGGAGCTGCGCCCCCTCGTGTAACAAAATACCGCTCCGAAAAGAGCAGTTTTGCGCATGGCATCGTCAAGCACGCCTGCGGGCCGAAATCATGGCCCACATTTTGCCGCCGGGACATGCCCCATCGGGTTTGGATGTACAATGCGCGAAAAAGGGGGAAAGAAATATGAGGAAAAAGCTTTGCTCTGCGGCTGTTTGCTGCCTGGTGCTTTTTCTTACGGCCTGCGGGCTTGCTTCACAGGCGTCGGTGGCGGCTCTGGTGGAGCGGGACGTACAGGCGCTGGAGGCGCTGGCGGGTGAGATCGCTCTGGCAGGCGCCGCCGGTGACGCAGAATATCCGGGAGTGGACCGCATCTCTTATGACAGCCGTACCGGACAGGTACAGTTTGAATGCGGGGTCTCGGGCTTTGCATCCCAGACAAGCTATAATGGTTTCTATTATTCGCCCGGGGATGTTCCGCTGGGCTTCGGCGGCACAGGGGATATGACGCTCGCTCCGTCGGGCGCGGGCTGGTGCTGGGAAGAAACGGAGGGGGACAACTGGTATTACACCGAGAGGCTGCGCAGCGGCTGGTATTACTACGAAATGCATTTCTGACGGCCGCGCGGCGGCCGCACACTTGACGCAGGCGCGCTTTTTGCGTACAATTTCCTTTGGCATTTCATTGAATGACAAAGGAGAGGAAACGACATGAAGGCACGCATTCCCAAACACCGCGAATTCATCATCAACCTCGCGGAGGATTACGAAAAGAAAGACGAATGCTGGGACAAGCTGCAGGAGATCATGGAGGCGTATAAGAAAGAGGGAAAATCCGTTTATACGCCCACGTTCATCGAAGACAACGAGGATAAGGTGAAAGCGCTGCAGAAGCAGTACGAGTTCACTTATACCATTGAGGAGCGGTGACGGTGCAATCTTTCCTGCGGCGCGGGAAAGGAGCACACAATGGAATTTTTTGCAGGGATCGGCGCGGGCTGGATGAACCTTGCCAGCCTGGCTTTGGGCCTTTTGGCCTGGATGCTGCCCGTGGCGGCGATGATCCGCACGGCGGCCCGGCCGCGCGCGCTGCATCCGGCGCTGCCTTTGGTATGCGTCAGCTTTGCCGCCTGTGCGGCGGCGCTGTATCTTCAATTGCGTTATCATGCGCATCTTTCGCGCATTGAGGATGTGGGAGCTTTTTTGGATACGGCGCAGGCGGCTGCGTTCGCATCGGCCGTGCTGCTGTGCGTGACGCTGGCGCTGAACGCCCTTGCGCTGTGCGCGGCGGCCGTTTGCGCGCGGAAAGCGGCGGACCGGGCGTAAGCAGCCCAAAATAACTGTAAAAAAAGAATGCCCGGCCCCGTAAAGCAGCACGGGGCCGGGCATTCTTCATTATTCCGCAATAAAAATTTCTCCGAATGACCCTTTAAAAATTTAGTGAAGCAGGGTTGAATATTTTATGAGAAGGAACAGAGGAAATACTGTGTTAAGCCTGTTTTCAACGATACATGGCCTGAGAGCCATATTTTCCGGGCCGCGGAAAGCGCAGGCTTTGCGGTGCGGAGTCAAAGGCTTATTTCAGAATTTCCCGCTGCTCGGCCAGAAGCTGTTCCTGATATGCACCCGCAAAAGTGCCCGCCAGGAAACGGGGCAGCGCTTCGGAGACAAGGCGCTCCCAGCTCGTTTTTTCCTTGCCTACGAGAATGGGATAGAACAGCGCGTCTGCGTGCTGCGCGGCGGCAAGGTCGCCCAGGGCGTCGCCAACCATCAGCACATGGCCCGGCGCATAGCCCTTGGCAGAAAGCGCCGAAAGGCAGGCCTCTTTGGTGCCTGCGTCCTGGCCCAGAACGACGTCCATATGCTGGACAAGGCCGTGGCGCGTCCATTCTTCCGCCAAAGCCTCGCTGTTGGCGCTGGAAACAACGGCGGTGTCCGTCAGCACATGGATCGCCGCCAGGGCCTCTCTGCAGCCGGGAAACGGCCGCGAATCATCGCCCATGGCGGCGATGGCCGCGTTGACGGCGCGGCTCCATTCCAACGCTTTTTGCAGGCCCGCGCCGCCGCCGGCCGCAACGGCTTCCTCCAGCGCCGGGTTTGAAAGCTTGGGGGCCTTTTCCACCCAGGTGCACAGCTCGTCCGCGCCGGGGACACGCACGCCGTGTTCCGCCAGCATGCGCATCGTGGCGGCAAGCCCTTTAAAGCGGTTCACGCCGCGGGTGCGGCTGTACAGGTTCACTTCCATCCAGTGGGGGGTGATGAGCCCGGCGTATTCCTCCAGCCCGTACACACGGATGAGCTGTGGGCAGAAGGCCTGATGGTGCTTGGAATCCATGGTGTCCATGGCGCAGCCGTCGGAATCCACGCACACAAGCCATTCTTTTTTGGGAGTGAACGCGGAGAACGGATTTTCAGACATAAGCTTCCTCCTTGGATTTGAAAGGTTCATATGGTTGCAGGGGCCGGAAAGCAGGAAAGGCGCGCGGGCCGCATTATGCCCGCGCGCTTTTTTGCAAAAGATTCACAGATGCGTGTCCCACATGCCGCAGAAGCTGTCGATGGGGTCTTTGCCCTTGAAAGCTTCCGGCCCGGCCATCAGCTCGTCCACCAGCACATCCAGCGTAGCGGGAGCGGAATCGTAGGTGTTGATATAGGTGCGGGCCTGGGGAATGTCCGCCAGGATCGTCGGCTGCTGGCAGCCGATGACGATAACAGGGAGCTCGAACACATACCAAGGGATCTCGCCGCCGCCCTTTGTCATGCCGAAGCCCGGGCGCGCCACGGCCTGGAAGCCGCCGGCCACGTCCACAAGTGTGATGATAAGATCCTGTGCGCCCACAAAATCCGCAATGGTATCCTTGCCTGCGAAGTAGATGTTGAAATCCACTTTTTCGCCCGCGGCGATGCGCTTTTGGATCTTGTCCATCGGGCTTTCGTACAGCGTTACTTCAAAGCCCTTGGCTTCCAGCTTTTCTTTCAGGCTCTCGGCTGCGTTTTTGCCGCCGCCCATCAACTTTTTCATCGCGCCGCCCAGGCCCTTGGCCTCCAGCCCGGTGACGTACACGATCATGATGCGCCTGTACTTTTCCGGCGTCATGGGCAGCACGTCCGCGTCCTTGTATTTCACCAGCGTCAGCGCATGCTCGGAGATCTCTTTCTGCATGGCCCTGTGCGCGGCGCAGCCGATAACCCTTTCCATCTCGGCGGCGGGGGGAACAAGCTCTGTCCGTGCCTTTTTGTGCAGACCCATGTGGGCTTTCAGCGCCAGGATGCGGTGCAGGGCGTCGTCCAGGCGTTCGTCGGTGATGACGCCGTTTTTGTAACCGTTCATCATGGAGGCGAAGTCTTCGTCCATGTCGTTGAAGAACAGGAACATGTCGCAGCCTGCGGCAATGGCGGCGGGGATCATGTCGCTGCGCTTCATGCGGCAGGTGAGGCCCACCATATGGCTGGCGTCTGTGAGCACCATGCCGTTGAAGCCCATTTTGCCCTTGAGCAGGTCCGTCAGCAACTCCTTAGACAGCGTGGCCGGCATGATGTCGTCGTCCTTGATGTCCGGGTTCATGGCACGGGTATAGCTTGGAAGCATGATATGTCCGGCCATGATGGCCTCCAGCCCGTTGTCGATGAGGTTTGCGTAGATTTTGCCGAAGGTGGCGTCCCATTCCTCGCAGGAAAAGGTGTTGACGCTGTTGGCAACATGCTGGTCACGGTCATCCAGGCCGTCGCCGGGGAAGTGCTTGGCCGCGCAGCAGAAGCCGGGCACCTCGTGCGCGCCCTCCATGTAGGCCTGGGTCATTTCCATCACGCGCTGCGGATCGTTGCCGTAGGTGCGCAGGCCGACGACGGGGTTGTGCCAGTTGTAGTAAATATCGGAAACCGGAGCGAAACTGAGGTTGCAGCCGATGGCCGCGGCCTCCGTGTTGGCCATTTTGCCAAGCGCTTTGGCGTATTTTGCGTCGCCCGTCGCGCCGATCTTTGTCTGTGCGCCGATCATTGTGCCGTTGCTGCACGCACCGTTGCCGCCGTTCTCGGTATTGCAGGCGATGATGAGAGGAATTTTGGAATTTTCCTGCAGAATACGGTTCTGCTCATGCACCTCGGCCGCGGTGCCGGGGTTGTAGCGGATACCGCCGATGTGGTATTTGTCAACGGTCATTTTCAAATATTCCTCGGTGCGGGAGGAACCCATGTTGAAAAACAGCTGGCCGATCTTTTCCTCAAGCGACATCGAGGCGATGGTGTCCTCCACCCACTGCACAGCCTCGTCATCCAGGTAATAGGGCTTTGCACGCATATCCACGGGCATTCGATCAGATCCTTTCTTTTTGTTTTGTTCCGATTGATTATTTTGTGCAGCTTTGCACCAAAAGAAGAGTGATTGCGAATTGGTAAAAAATAACCTGCAAAATCTTTCGATTTTATTTAAAATTAACAAAGAAAATCGGATAAGTCAATGACATATCTTGCGAAACTGTGCTATACTGAAACCACGAAATACAATATCGGGAGGAACTGTGCATGGAAGTGCTGGAGCGTCTGACCCCTTATGTGGAGCTTGTGCATCTTCTGCTCAATACAAATTTTACTTATCTGACGCGCAAGCTGGCGCCAAGCGATTCGCTGGACCGCGCGCGCATCCCGTCCGCCGTGGCAAAAAGCTACGACGAGGTGCTGTTCGGCGGCGTCCTGTTCGACTGTGTTCCCGGCATCCCGTGCGAGATCAAAACCCCTTTCGGCATATGCTTCACGGCGCTGGCGCTTTGGAAAGGGGACGGCTTCGTGCTCATCGGTCCCTATCTGCCCGAGCGGGCGGACGGCGCGCAGCTGGAGGAGATCCTGGCGTCCCAGGGCGTGCCGCTGGGCCTGAAAGAACAGTACGGCGTTTATTACAGAGACCTTCCCACGCTGAGCCGCGGCAAGGTGCGCGCCGCACTGGGCGTACTGGCGGCGGGCGTGTACGGCGAGAGCCTTGCGTCCAGCGCTTTCAGCAGCCGGGATATCTCCCCGGAGGACCCGTCCCCCTGTCCCGTATTTGAGGAGGATTCCATGCAGGTGCGCGCAGACGCCATTGCACGGCGGTATGAGGGAGAGCGCAGGCTTATGGAAGCGGTGGCCCGCGGCGATATGCGCGCCGCCGACATGGTGGAGGAGACAACTCTGCGGCTGGAGCGGGTGCCCAATAAGCTGCGCAACCGGAAAAACCTGTTCATCGTGCTCAATACGCTGATGCGCAAGGCTGTGGAGGCCGCGCAGGTGCATCCGTTTTATATCGACGCAATCAGCGCCAAATGGGCCATGCGCATCGAGGCGGTGGAGCAGGAGGCCGACCTTTATCCCATGCGGCGGGAGATCGTGGAGGATTACTGTCGTCTGGCGCAGACGCGTTCCATGGCCAGCTATTCCCCCAATGTGCGAAGCATGCTCACTTATGTGCAATTCAATTTGGCCGAGGGCATTTCGCTGGAGGCCATTGCCCGGCAGCTGGGTGTGAACGCCAGCTATCTTTCCAGCCAATTCAACCGCGAGGTGGGCAAAAGCCTGCCGGAATATGTTTCGGAAAAGCGCATTGCGGAGGCCAAGCGCCTGCTGCGCGGGCGCGCGCAGCTGCCCATTGGGCAGATTGCCGCGGCGGTGGGCTTTTCAGACGTGAACTATTTTACGAAGGTGTTCAAGAAAAAAGCGGGGCAGACGCCCAGCGCCTACCGCGCGGCACAGCGCGCGCTGGCGGCGGAACAGAAAGAGATATGAATATGCGGCGGCCGGAACCCGGCCGCCGCATATTTTTCTTGAGTAAGGAAACCACCGGCAGGGGGAACACGAACTTATGCGAATCTGTTGAATCGCAATTTCTATGCTGACAGACCCAATCAAAAATGGGTAACCGATATCAGTTATATTCCAACCAAGCAGGGAACTCTTTACCTTTCCGTCATCCGCGATTTGTTTGACTTAAGCATCGTCGCCTACAAAACCAGCACCCGCCAAAGTATCAAACTGGTGCTGGATACGATCCGCATGGCAATAGAAAAAGAAGAGGTCACTGCAGAGCTGCTACTCCACAGTGACCAAGGCTTTCAATATGCTTCTCAAAGCTATTTTGCCCTAACTACACAATACGGCATTACTCCGTCTATGTCAAGACGGGCGAACCCATACGACAATGCTATGGCAGAAAATTTCTTTTCCATTCTCAAATCCGAATGCATTCGTCTTTTCAAGACGGAGACCATCCGCGAAGCACAAACGCTCATTGATAGTTATATCGCTTTTTACAACCATGAACGCATTCAGCTTTACTCCAAGCTCTCTCCTTTCCAAAAACGACGCCTGTTTGTCTAATCCTTCTTTATCCTATCAATGGTGGTTTTATTTCTGTCTTTTTCTTCTGGAACAGTTCATTCGCCGGTGGTTATGGCTTATTCCTGTTCTCGTCCGCTCCGCCGCGGCTTGCGCGCTTTGAGAATGAGCATCATCGGCCGCCGCAGCTCGTCGGCCATACCGGGCACGGCGTCCAGCATCTCCCGCGCAGGCTGCGGCTCCACCAGCGCCTCCAGCGCGAAGCCACGCGCCAGAAGCGGCTGCACATAGCCCGTAACGGTGCGGTGGTATTTGCGCATATGCTCGCCTAAAAACACCGCGTCCCGGGGTCCCTGCTCAAAGTATCGGTCCACGGGCCAGTGCAGCGGGGCGCCGCCTGCGTCCCTCTGCCAGTCCTGCGGCCCCTGGGCCGTGAACACCGGATGTTCCGCCGAAAAAATAAACCATCCGCCGGGGGACAGCGCGTCCCAGACCATGCGGCACACGCCCGCGTAATCTTCCACATAATGCAGCGCCAGTGAACTGAGAACGACGTCCCAGGCCGCAGGGGCGGGCCGCATATCTTCAATGGCCGCGCGCCGGTATTCCACGACGGGGCTGTCGGTCATGGCGCGGGCGCGTTCCAGCATGCGTTGGGAAAGGTCCGTCCCAAGCACACGGGCCGCGCCATGCTCGGCCGCGTACCGGCAATGCCATCCGAAACCGCAGCCAAGGTCCAGCACGCGCTTGCCGGCGAGCTCCGGCAGCAGCGCTTTCAGTGCCGGCCATTCGCCTGCGGCGGAAAGCCCCTGCTCGGAACGGGGCATATGGCTGTACTGCTCGAAAAATACGCTGTCATCGTATTTGTTTTCTTTCAAAAAAGCACTTCCCCTGCATGTTTTCTTCATGGTAACACATCTGTTCTGCGGCGGCAAGCCTGCGTGGCAGGCCTTTTTTGTGCAGGTGAGGGCCTGTTTTGCGCAACTTGCTCCGGAGCGCTTGCAGCGGCGGGCCGGGGTGTGTATCATAAAGATGCGGCCGCGGGATAAACACAAACAAAGGGGGAGGGGCTGTTGAACATCCGTATCTGTGAGGACCCGGCCTGCGCGGACATCGAGGTGGTGGTGCGCTGCAGGCAGCTTGACGACACGGTGCTTTCACTTTTGGCGCGCCTGCGCGTTTACGACGCGAAGCTCACCGGAGAAAGGGACGGCGCCACCTACGTTCTGGCGGCGGCAGACGTGCTGTATGCCGACACGGCGGACAAAAAGACGTTTCTTTATACAGCGGACGCCGTATATGAAACGCCCCTGCGCCTGTACGAACTGGAGGAGCAGCTTGCCGCGCGGGATTTTGTGCGCGCGGGTAAATCGGTGCTGCTGAATTTTGCCCATGTGGCGGCGCTGCGTCCGGACTTCGGCGGGCGAATGCGGGTGACGATGTCCAACGGCGAGGTGGTGGTGGCGTCGCGCCAGTATGTGCCTGCCCTCAAGGCAAAGTTGGGGCTGTGAGCCCTATACCGGAAAAGGAGTGTTTGCTGTGAAAAAATTTTTTGATATCGTAATGCCTGTAAAGACGGCCGCATGCTATATTTTTACGGCCACCATGTGCGTGTATGCCGTTCTGGATCTGGTCTTCGGCTGGGGCGGTCTGCCCGATAACTACCTGTTTTCGTTTCTGCTGCTGTCGCTGGCGGGCGGCGTGCTGCAGATCGTCGCGTTTACAGAGCTTGTTATCAAAAGGCTGCGCTATACGCTGCGGCTGTTCGTATTTGCAGTGCCGTATCTGGCGGTGCTTTCGGCCATTGCCGCCGGGTTCGGCTGGCTGCCCGCAGCGCAGCCGGGTGCATGGGCGCTGTTTTTCCTGATTTTCCTGGCGGTGCTTCTGACAATGACGCTGGGGTTCGAATTGTATTACCGCATCAGCGGTAAAAAATACGACGGCCTGCTGGGCCAGTACCGCGCTTCCCGTACACGGGATGAAAACAGCCGGGGAGAATACTGATGCATGCGGCGGAAAGCCGGATGAAAGGAATGAAAAGTTTTCAACAAAAGGGGCCTGCGCGGTGGAAAACCGCACAGCTTTCCCCGTTCAGGCCGCATTCTATCAGGCTTTTTCATCAACCGTGCATTGTATCTGCATTGTACAGGTATTCATCCAGCTTGTTCATGCTGTGTTTTTTGTACTGCTTATCCAAATGGGTATATATCTCCAGAGTGGTCTTGATGTTGGCGTGTCCCATCTGATCGCGCGCGGTAAGAATATCGACCCCAGAGAAATAGAGCAGTGTGCAGAACGTATGCCGGAGCTGGTGGGGCGTAAAGGTCTGTATGCGCATTTTGAGGGCACCGCGGGTCTTTCCGTCTTTATCCTTTTTTCGATGCCCGTATTTGGATTCCTTGCCGTCGTAGCCATATTTTACGTTTAGGTCTCTCATGTAGCTTTCCCACAGATGATCCCACGAATAAGAGGTCATGATTTCACCGCGCGTATTATGGCACACATAGAGACAATCATCTTTTTTACGCTCGTTTCGCAGAAAATCAACGAGAATTGACGGGATATTCACAGTGCGGATACCGGCGGCGGTTTTTGGTTTTTTGATGCGCATTTTCGGCCGTGCATAATCCACAGCTTTATTTACCGTGATCGTGGCGGCATCAAAATCAATATCCGCCCAAGTCAGCGCAGCCGCCTCGCCACGCCGCAGGCCGGAATACAGCATAAGCATTGCAGCTCGCTGCGCCCTATGCGGGGTGTCACGAATCCACTTCTGTTGTATATCCGGGATTGCGGAGCGCGATGTCGAAGGCTTTCCGGCCGGCACGACTACTTTGGTGCATGGGTTATACTGTACGACTTCTGGAATGATACTTTCAAAAATTCCGGAACAGGTATTCAGTATCTCACGCATTGTTTTGTGTGTAAGAGGCGGAACGGTCATGTGCCACTCTGCCAAGCCATTCAGTATGGATTGAATATGAGACGTTCGGATTTTATCCGGCGTCATTTCCCAGAGCGGCTCCAGATGGTCGATATGGTTTCCGATAGAACGGAGCCAACTATGCCCAATGCCAGAAGCTTTTTTCATTGCCCTATATGCGTCGGCCGCATCCTTAAAAGTCACACGCCCGCGGGATGGATCGAGCCCACGCCCCATAGCGGTTTTAAATTCGATAGCTTTCGTTTCGGCCTCACGTGCGGAAGCTCCGAAAAATTGTTTGTACTTTTTCTTGCCGTCCTGCATGCCGATATACACCTGTTTGCAGTATCGGCCGTCCTTACGCTTTTTCAATCGCGCCATAAAAAAATCCCCCTTTTGGTGCACTTTACAAAGCCCACCCAAAGAGGGTATAATATCCGTGTCGAGCGGCTATATCCTCTTTAGGTAAGCTGTTCTATATAAACGCTTCGGTGTTCCAGCACCGGGGCGTTTTTTTATTTTAGCTGTTATGCGTGATGACATCCAACATGGATAACATCTTCTGTGCCGTGTTATATGCTATCTCGTATTCCTTGCTCTTCACTTTCACGGGCTTCTCCAGCAATGGAATCATGATACAGGGTTCATTAAAATCGTTTAGCGTGAGTTTGATCGTAATACTGTTTACGACGCGCTTATTCTTGCGTTTGGCCGTTACGCCCCCTGCGATAGCACCAAAACCGCCAAAGAGAGCACCCCCCACAAGAGCCTGTCCTACGCCGCCTGTTGTAATCGTCTCATCATCTTCCAGCAAATCATAATTTAGCAGCTGGTCAAATGTGTATGTAGGAATATCTTTCTTCCCGGCAATGCTTGATACACCTTTTGCGGCAGCCTCGGCAGCAAGGGATAACCCTCCGGTCATGACGGCAAGTGCGCCTTTTGCAAATTTTCCAGCGCTCGCACGAGGCGCTTTTGCACCACCATGGCCAATCACACGCCATAGCTTATTGGAAGCATCTATCAGAAGCTGTCCGCATTGCTGCGTTACATGAAATTCCACGGACGGCTCTTCTGCAGCAGAACTTGATGCGACCGGATCGGATGTAATAGGCGTGCCGCATTCAGCACAGAACTTTCCTGCAACTTCTGCACCACAGTTCGGGCAAGTAGCCGAACGCGGCGCTGGCGTCCCGCATTCAGGGCAGAATTTACCTTCGAAATCATTTCCACAGTTTGTACATTTCATCAAACCGCCTCCTTGTACTTCACGCCTTTCAGCGTAATTACACACCAATATACATCGAACGAAGCTGTGCAAGTTCCAGACGCATGCCCATGTATATGGACAGCTCTGATATCGTGCTGCAATTTTCCAGAAGCTCGTTGTCGTCGGGGAAGAGCAGACAGACCGCAAAAGCATTCACTTCATTTTCCAGTTTCCGCTCACATACAAAAGTGCTGGTGTCCAGATAAATACGGTTGAGGTTCGGATGCAGCAGCACATGCCCCAGTTCATGCGCGCACACAACGCGGGCCTCATGCTCGGCAAGGCCATCATGCAGCACAACAACCTTGCCGTTTTCGTTGCTGTAACAATAGCCGCGCATACGCCCCAGCGGAAGGTACAGTATTACAATACCAAGCTGATTGCAGATGTCAAAGGGGTCGTGCGTCCCGAACCGTTGAATGGTCTTCTGCGCAAATTCCTTGATATCCACAAATATCACCTTACTTTCCGCGTCGCCCCTCAAGAGTGGCTATCACGACACGCAATGACGCCTCGAACGCGCGCTGCGTTTCGGCGTCGAGCGGTTCTCCGTCGTACATCAGCAGCGCGCCCTGTGCGGCGCGCTTGGCCATATCCGTCAGGGCTTCTTTTACATCCGGCTCGCCGTCCTTCGGGGCGGCGGGCTTTTCTTCATTATACTCCTCCAGGCTGTTAATTTCGTTTAGTATCCTTTTATTATCTAAATAGAAAAAAGGTTCGTTTACATTTCCTAGAAGATAATCTGTGCTAACTCCAAAAAATTCTGCAAGTTTTCGAACAGTATCTCCGTTGGGGATGCTCCCTTTTTTCCATTTCGCAATTGCAGCCCGATTTAACCCAATTGATTGCACTACAAATGCTTGGCTCTTTTGGTTTTCTGCACAAAGTTCCGCGAATCTCTCGTAAAACATAAAAACATTGCCACCTTTTTGTGCATAACGACAATGTTTACTTTAACGCCTTGACAGTTAACCAAAGTACGCATATACTTAATGCAAGCCGTTAACCTAAGTAAACATTTGCGATATTAAGTTGATTTGAACATCCTTATAATATCATACATGTTTACTAAGGTCAACGAAATTTGTTAGAAAGGAGTTGACTTTTGTATGCCTGCACAATGGACAGCCGACATTGTTGGCGAAATGCATCTATACGGGATAAGCGCAAAGACGCTCTCTCTTCGCTTAGGGCTTCATCCCAAGTATGTAAGTGCAATTCTAAATGGTAAGCGTGAGCCGCAAAACGCCGAACAGACATTCCGCGCCGCGCTCGATGAGCTAATCGCAGAGAAGTCTGCACAATCAGAATAGCAGGAAATATGTACCATAAAACGGACAGAAAGGATAGGGAGATGAAACTTACCATCAATGAAAACGGAGTTTACCTTGATGACCACAAAGTCGAAAAATGCACTCGTGTGGATATAAAAAACATCGACCCCGTTGACGGCATGGAGGTGGTGCTCCATGTAAGCATCAATGAAGCCGATGTCAAGTGGTCTGTTAAGGAATAAACTGTGAAAGATATGAGGCAATAGACTTGAACCCATCAACAAATCGGTCTTCCATTGTTGCTATTGTATCGTCTGTCAACTCACTGTCTCCGCCAATATAGACTTTTATTAAATTTTTAGAAGCAAGTTCCCTTAATGTTTCAGAAAAGTCTCCATCTGGCCATGCGTTGAAAGGCTCCATACTGTTCAAATAGTCATATTCAAATTCTTTTGCACATGATTTCGGTTGCCCGGCCTTTCTTTTATTGAGATATTCACGATACATAACGGTCAACAGTTTATCCGCCTCTTTGGTCAATTTAACTTCCATACACCCACCTCCTTCCACGACCATTGTAACAGGTACTTTGGAGGTGTACAAGTAAGAAGGTGAGACGATGAGAGCCGACCGCAACAAGCTAGAATTGGCAATGGCACGGGCCTGTATGAATGCAAAAGACATCGCCATAAAAGCGGGCATGCCCGAAATGACTGTCAAAAATGTTGTTTACGGGCGCAATGTCAATCCCCGCACGCTGGGTCGCGTGTGCAAAGCCCTAGGCGTGGACGTAAGCGAACTTTTACCAGAGGAGGGCTAAAGTGTGTACCATAAACCGGACAGAAAGGAGATGTTTTTTTTGAAACGCTTACATTATGCTGACTGGAACGAAGTGCGAATCACTTTAACGGTGAAAGACATCGCGGATGTGCTGAACGTGTGCGATACGGTAGCGCTGAATCTGGTTCGCAGCGGGGAAATCCCAGCCAAGAAGGTGGCGGGCCAATGGCGGATTTTGAAAACTGACCTTATGGCTTATCTTGGGGCAAAAGAAAATTTGTACGCATAGAAGGAGGAACCACGCATGGAAATTGAGATCAAAGTGAGCATCACGCCCCAGCAGTACATACGGCTGGACAACATGGCCCGCAGGATGCGCCGCCCGATGGACAAGGCGCTCGGCTGGATGGTGACACACCACATGGACAGCATCCTCGAAAACACGCACATCTCAGCGCCGGCAGGGCCGAAGCCAATCGACTGGGGTGCGATCGAATGACGGGCCTTGCATGCATCTGCTTCGGGTTCGTACTCGGAACAGCTTTCACGGCGGTCTGCCTTCTGGCGGACAAAAAGAAAGCGCCTGCCCGATCTTGCACATCGGACAAGCGCAACCCAAAAGGGTAGCCCACAAGCTACCCTCATTTTAACCGAAAGTGAGGAAAAAAGCAAATGAAATGTTTACTTATCCGGCCCGGACAGCCGCCTGAAGAAGCGGTCATTTCTGACGATTTGCAATCCATTCAGCGTTTTCTTGGCGGCCCGGTAGAGGCAATTCCTTTCTCTCTGGATTGGGCGGCAATCCTCAGCAATGCGAACGGGCCTTTTCACGAGGATGCCGAACCGAACCGCATTCATAAAGGCAAAATGATTTACGGCCCGTTTCTCGTCGTGGGTGCTGCACGCACCCGATACAAGAGCCTGAATGCCGAGCAGATGGAGCGGTACAAGGATATGTTTAGACTGGATGGTGACGGTGAATGAACCGATACCTCTGCAAGTGCGGCCGGGCGGTAAATAAAAGCACAAATGCCGACAACACGGGGAACCGGGAGACGGAGGGCTGCGAGGGCTGCCCGTATCTGATGCCCTGGGGACCGACCGAATGGGACCATACACGGCATGCAATGGTTACGGACGTAAAAGGGTATGAATGCCGCATGTCGCCAACTTTGGAATACCGTACGGAATTACGCGGCCATCTTGACGATAAAACGACCATCCGAATCACAAGCCTGGACTTTGATTTTCTGGAGCGTGTTAGCGATTGGGTAAAAGAGCATTATCCCAATGGCGAGCTTTCCGGCGGCTTCTCCCGGGACCGCATCCGGCCGGCGGAATATGTAGACGAAGGTCGGTATCGGTATACGCTTGCCTGCTCGCAAAACAAAAAGGGAATTGCTGCGAAGCGTGCCCTATGGGCTGAATTTTTCGATGAAACCTTTCACCGGAAAGACATGGACGCCGATGCAGAAAAGCAAAAAATCCTGCGCGATATTGAGCAGGGAAAGGCAGCGGCACACAAAGACGCTGCCGCGACGGATAAGGAGACAAAAACTATGCTGATATACAGAGACCCAGCCACGGGCTGGCTGTACCGGGTAAGCCCGC
>OLGF01000693.1_pt1 | contig 38430 bp, 32 predicted proteins | sample 1604971 | NCBI WGS metagenome assembly OLGF01 (sample SAMEA3888902, study PRJEB22519) | human gut metagenome | biome: human gut; feature: human-associated habitat; material: faeces | place: Denmark | collected 2011 | reverse complement strand
CAAGCAAGTCCCCACCCACTGCTTATTGCTTTTTGCAATTGAAGCAGGGGACTTACTTGATTTGGTTAAAATTAAATGGCGAATCAACAGCATAAAATTCTTTCCATATTGCCCTCTGCATTTTAGATAAATCTTCCAAAACTTGTTTCTTCACCTTTTTTATTTTATCCTCTGGAACATGACAGAAAATCACCGTCCAGGTAAGCAGAAGTTCCCAAGTTTCAAATACTGCCTTTAATCTAGCATGTTCTTCACTACATCTGTTCTGGGCTTCCTTCCCAAAGCTTTGGATAAGTTCTGGTGCTATATACAAAGGTATCTTAGTTCCTTTTACACCACTGATACCTTCACAAATATATCTATAAGGTTCCACGATTTCATCGAAACGGTTTTTATACCCCACGTAATATGTTTTCGCACATTTTTTCAACAAGTCACTGCCATTTATCAGTGCTTCCCTTGCTTCCTTATTTTCAATAAAACTCCATTTATTTTTTCTACTCATATTTGTTTCTCCTTTCAATAGAAAACTAATTTATTCATTACGATATCATTATGCTGACATTTCAAATGTTAGCGAATTATTGTCGAGTTTTTGCTGTTAATTTGTTTCATGGTCTCTATTTTAAACGTGAAACCCTTTTGTCATTTCAGGATACTTATATATCCTGCTCCAATTTGTTCAATGAAATGAATCCTCATCAAGAACATTCTGTAACATTTACGCAACATATGCGTTTATATAACTCTTCTTTGTAAAAGGCTTCCCGCGGTATAGTTTTCACATATGCTTCTGCCGGGATTTTACTTGAACTAACAGATGGTTTTATCACTTCCGGTGGCTTCCAGTCGTTCGGCGGCTCCGGCGGCTTCCAATTGTTCGGCTGTTCCGGCGGCTTCCAGTCTTTTGGCGATTCTATCTGCATCCCTAACGTTCCATTATCTATAAGCGTATTTTCTATTCTCATTTTTATCCTACTTTCTTTTATAAAATTTATGTCAACGGGTAACTTTCCCTAAAAGTATTATCTCGAATTAATTTCTCTCTAACCGCTATTCTTCATGGCTCATTCTCCTTTCCGGAACTTCATTCTGTCTTCATATTTAGTATGCTGTAAAAATCCAATCTTCCGTTGAATCTTTTTTGTTCCTTATCTTGATTCACATTATATACACACAACATTGTTTTGTCAATAGATGTTGTTTTCATTTTTTATTCACTTTTCTCTTCCATAATAAAACGTTGTATGTTATAATATATTCAAGCAGATGAATATGTAAATGTATTATCTTTATAGGGAGGAAATTTTTATGAGTAAAACCAACGAAGATTATTTTTATGACAATCTTATCTATGATTCTTTTGATGAATCACACCCTTATCCAGGCAAATGCTATAAAGACCCTTTCTGGGTATGTGAGTATGAACCTATTACGCTGCAAGAATATGCTGATAGGCGGTGCATCTCATATGAAACTGTACGTCGTCAGGTTAAGAAATATCGCGCTGACCTTATTCCGCATATAAGAAAAGTAGGTAAAACTCAATATCTTGATGACCAAGCAGTAGAATTTTTGGAAGAACATAGGCGACCCCAAGCACAACCCGAAGACTCACAAATAGTCAGAAACCAAATTCAAAAACTTTCTGATACCGTAAAGCAAAACGCTTCCAACATGGATATAGCCCAAAGGCTAAGTCAAGAAATCGGCTCTCTCCAAAATGACAACTCACATCTCAAAGTTAAAATAGACCAATTGAAACAGGATTTACAGGAACAAGAATGTTTATATAAGGAATCATCAGAACAGTACAGGGAATTATTAGAACAATATAATGAATTGAAAACAGAACTTGCAGTATCACACAAAGAATATGAAAATTTGGAAGAAACTATGCGTCATTTAAAGACAGAATTAAGAATGGTAAAACAAGAATTAAGTACAAGCAAAAATTTTCAAAAAGTACTAAATAGTCAAGTGCATTATTATCAAGATATTATAGCCGGACGAGACCCCAGCGACCCGTTCAAAGATTTAGATTTTGATACAGATTTAGATGAAGATTGACAAGGATTCTTCTGTTAAATTAATAGTTGAAGGGCGCACATACACACCACCAATGCTGGTGTTCTACCACCACCGCAGGTGTCTTCCTTTTGCCGTCTGCCGCCGTCACCCCAAAACCGTTTTTTATCGTGTAAGTTCATTGACTTCACTTTTCTGTGATACTATAATAAATCTTATAAACGAAGGGAGGATTTCATTATGAAAACATGGAAGAACAAGTTTCAAAAAGTTCTGGCAATCCTGCTTGCTATCTGTCTCGTTACCGGATTCATGGAAGTCTCGCAGGTACAGGCAGCAACCAAGAAATCTGGAACGACATATTATTATACCCATTTAATACGTCAGAAAGGCGGCAAACAACCGGGTGCGAACGGATATTATTACGATACCGGAACAATGAAAGTCATATGTAAAGGGAACACATTGACAATGTATTCCTCATTTAACAAATCCAAAAACAGAGTATTGAATACAAACAAGAAAAATTTTGTAAAATACGGAAAACATACCTTTAAACTAACTTCCAAGACAAAATACTTCTCACTTGAATTTAACCCCGAAAATCCAGATAAGCCATATAGAAATAATTATTCCAAGTCAAACTTTATAAATATCATGAAACGCTTGAATGGTTTAGGCGCATGGATTACAGTAAAAAATGGTAAAGTCGTTAGTATGCAACTTTGTTCATAACAGGAAAAGCGTAGAACAGGTAATCATCCCTGCTCTACGCTTTTCTCATCTAACGCATCCAATTTATTTAGAGGTATCCATCTTTCCATATTCATACATCTTATTTCCTACTATCCGGCAGATATCAAACATATTATTTATGATTTTTTCAATGTCTGCATCCTCTTCGCCCTCTTTACCAAGTCTCTGACTCAGCTTCTCTTTTGTCTGGTATATCTCTTCATATAATTTCTCACATAAAGAATCTTCCCCAAACACTGTTTTCACTTCTGGATTAGCATTCTCTTCTTCAACCGCCCCAATTACAACATCATAAATCATATCCCGATTTTTCCATGTCTCCATAAAACCTTCCTCCTTTGATTTTTCAATTCTTCTTATTCTATAACATGTATTATAACTGTACAATCAAAATCGTCCGCAATAATTCTACAATTTCCGACATTTCCTCCATACTTTTTTTATCCCATCTGATTTCCTGCATACTGTAATTATCACTGAAATATGGAGGTTTAATCATGACAAAAAAATATAGTGATTCTGAAAAGAAAGATAAAAAAGCAGCATTAAAAGAAATAACAGAACAACTTGAAAAATCCATCCATGAGTTCATGAACGGAGAAAAGTACAAAAATTTTCTTAACCAGATGTCTAAATTTCACTCTTACTCTCTGAACAATCAGATATTGATTGCCATACAACGCCCGGAGGCAACCATCTGTGCATCCTACAGTGGATGGAAAAGTCAGGGACGACAGGTAAAAGCCGGAGAACACGGAATCAAAATTCTCTGTCCAGCATTCTATAAAAAAGAAAAAATCAAGGATGTAATAGACCCTACGACTGAAAAACCCGTCTTGCTGCCAGATGGAAATGTCAAACGTGAAATCGTTGAGGTAATCATACCGCACTTCAAAATCGGTCACACCTTTGATATCAGCCAGACTGAAGGAAAACCGCTGGTAGAACTCTCCCAACAACTGACCGGAGAACTGACAGATTCTCAAAAAGAATTGAAAGTCGCACTCCTGCAAATCAGCCCGGTTCCGGTTTCATTTCAACCAATAGAAGGAAGTACAAACGGTTTCTACAGTCTGGATAAAAATGAAATCACTGTTGACAGCAACCTGTCTGAAAAACAGTCCATAAAAACGCTGATACATGAAATCGCCCACGCCACTATTCACAATACCAATATTCCAGATGCACCCAAGGACTCTCCTACCAGAGAGGTACAGGCAGAATCTATCGCTTATGTCGTATGTCAGTATTTTGGAATGGATGTCTCAGATTATTCTTTCGGATATATTGCAGGATGGTCTACCGGAAAAGACACCAAAGAACTGAAAGAAAGTCTGGAAATCATACGTGATACCTCTAATGATATCATTTCCAAGACAGAACAGACATTGACACAAATGCAATCAATCGAGCAAACAGTATCAGAAACAATACAGCCAAAACGCAGAAGGAGGTGTATGTAAATGGATAATTTTCAAGAACAAATGAAAGAAATTGAACAACTGAAGGCAGAACAGGCACTACATCGCAAGCAATTGGAAGAAAACCGCCAGCGCGCCCTTGCCAAGCGGAACCAAACTAAGCATTTAGTTACTCTTGGAAAAATAGTAGAAGGATTACTGCCAGAGGATGCAGCCTGCTTGACTGAGGATGAAATCCGAGATATTCTCGCTCAACGAATAAATTCAAGTAATCTATCTTCAGCATCTAATCTCAAGAAATAACAAATTATTTTTAAGCCCTTTTGATATGATTGAATCAAAAGGGCTTCGTTGTTGTTAAAAGCACTGATTTTAAATCAAATATTTACAGCAAAACCATAAACTTTTTTTATTATCCTTCATAAGGATTGCTCATAATTAAATATATTTTTCAATTGGTTTCCAAACATTTTGATTTGTCACATCTTCTGTCCATTTTGTATTAGAAAAATATATTTCACTTCCTACTGCTCTCACAAATCCCCACTTTATATCTGGATACCTAGATACATATTCTTTTAAAGAATCAAATTTACGAGACGCATATTTATCTATATTATTAGAACTACCATTCGTAGTCATTCCTCCCTTGGCCTCAATTATCCAAATCTCTCCATTTTTTAACTTAATAATATAATCTGGATAAAAATTACTACGTCTGAATGCTTTCTCATATACAATGCTAAAATACTCTTCTCCTTTATCTCCATTTTTATAATACCACTCTACACACTCATAATTTTCACACCAATTTTCAAAAACAATTTCTGTAACTGTTCTGTTAGGACGGATGAGAATATTATTTCCATAACCTACAAATATATTTTTGTTCATAATTTTAGTACTATTTATACGTTTATGTTGTCTATAATATTGTTCTCTTGGAATTGTCCAGTCCGAAACAAGAATATCCGTTTTTTTTAGTTCCGCAATCTCATTTGCACTAACATCACTAAAAACTTCAACAAGTCTATCCCTATTATTAACAAGAAATGCGTTATACTCACGAAGACTCATTCCATCCAGTAATTTATTTTTGCGTTCATATTCAATTTCTTCTTCCGAAAATAATGACATTTGCATATCTAGTGGTCCAAACAACACTCTAAGTGCATTATTAGAAATATTTTCGTCAATGCCCATTGCACGTGCAATGCGCCGCTTCGCATCTCTAATAATAAATCCATCATTACTATTACTAATTTGATGTTCGCCACCAAAAATTTTGTTTAAATTCAACATGTCATGAGTAGTCCTTGCAACCCCTTCAATGGCAGATGTTTTTAATTTTGTATCAAAAACGTATCCTTTACTTATTTCCATCTCATGTTTATCCAATTTTCCATCTTTATTAAGGTCACACTCTTTAAGCATTTGCTTTCTAATAGCAGCAATCACTGCTTCTGGATTTATAGCATAACGGTCACTTCCATTTAAAGACTCTTTCTTTAGAACAATATTTTCAATCTCTGATTTCCGTTTATATGAATAAGTATAGAACGAATCGCCTATACTATTCGTAAGTCCTTCAACAAATTCACTATCCAATGTATAAACATAGCAATTATCTAATAATGGAATATTATAATGTGTACGCTCTGGCATTCTTCGTATACGTCCAATAGTTTGTATATTGAAACGTTCTGTTCCGCCTTCACGCAATTTAACAAGAATTTTTGCTCGAGGACAATCCCAACCTGTTGCAATTGCTTGCTTAAATAACAAAAAAGCACATTGACCATCTAATTTTTTTATATCATTTGGATTGTCTGGATGCTCACCGCTAAACCAAGATGTAATAAGTCCTGAATTTGATGAATACCCTATATCTTTCAATGCTTCTTTAACACGTTTTATCCACTCATCATCACCATTTGGAAATTGAATCAATACCAATGGCTTAATCTTTATTCCCAAATCTCTATATTTTTCTTCTATTTCCTTTCTCTTTTTATCTGCTAATTCAATTAATAATAAATCATCATCCAATTTATTATTTTCTTCAATAGCCTTTGATACCCCCTCATTGATAGAAATACCTGCCGCAATCAACCCCTGACCTATTACTTCATCATCAGTGATTACCTCTACATGGTCACCTTTACTAATAGGCGTTGCCGATATTCTGAGAACATGAATCGGTTGAATATTGGCTATATACTCATTTGCAGTCGCTTGATATTTATGTTCTTCATCTATCAACATGAAAATATCAATTGAATTTGTATGGCAAAACAATACCTTACTCATAAGGTCTCGTTTTTCTCCTTCACGTAGAACTATATTAGAAGCTCGATTAATTTTATCCCAGTTAATGAAAAAAACCTTACCTTTGGGGTCACTTTCATTAATAAATCCATAAACGTCGCCATCTAATATTCCAGAAGTCACTTTGCGAAATCTATCTTGAGATTGTTTTTCTAAACCACCAGCACCAGGACATAACCACAGAAATACTGTATTAGGATTTTCGTCCAAATAATCATCAATAAATTTTGATACCAGAACAGTTTTTCCTGAACCCGTAGGCGCAGAAAGAATCATTTCTTCAAAATCAGCGCATTTTTTTAATAGTTCTTCCTCATGTTTATCTTGAAAATCATATAGTTTAGCAGTAAACATTACTCTGCCGCCTCCTTTAATTCTTGTCCAAAAAATTCTTCAGGGATATATTTATATTCATAAGAATTAAGTTTTTCTAATTCTTCTGAATTGAAAATGATGTTTTGATTTACCCAAATATTCTCAATATTATCACTAATCTCCCTATTTAAAACCGTCTTTCTAAAATCCGTTTTATTCAGTATCAACACATTTTTAATATTGTCTACTTCTATGCCATATTTTAATTCAATCATTTCTCGAATATGTAAGCATAACGCATTACTTAAAAGATATTCTTCCGGTTTTCGCGGCGTCCATTCACATTTAAAATATTTCAAATTTTCTAATCGTCCTTCTGAATAGTCACTTCCATCTGGTCGTTTTCCTGTTATTACTGTACGTATTCTCGGATAAGTAATGCTATGGCAAATCCCAAGTGATTGATATTCTTCACTCGCTATTTCAGCATCATATTCTTGTGTACATTTAAAATAATCCCACGCTCTCTTCCACTCTTTTTCTTTTTTTGTTCCCTTTCTTGGTTGGCTAGGCATGTACCCTTTTTCTATGAAATAAGCAATCTGTTTTTTTTCTGATACCTCATTGTTTGTACAAAGAATAAATGAACGATTTCCTCCATCCTCTTTGTTTAAGTCCATTACTGCCTGTCCAGTAGAACCACTTCCAGCGAAGAAATCCAACACTACAATATCTTTATCTTCAAAATATTCCAAATATCTTTTTATCATTTTAACAGGTTTTTTTCCACTGTTAAATGCAACACCACCTTCATGCCTAATATTTCCAAAGTCTCCTGCCATATCATAAAAATTTGGTATCGGTGTCACTTTCTGCGAACCATCTTCCATTTTGTCCACTGGAACTCCTTGATAATATTTTCCCTTAGTTGCAGTACTTCTCTGAGGACCAGTAAAATATCTATAATCATATTGGTCGTCTCCAATATCATATACTTTATACATTACTCCTAGTCCATCTTCATTTTTTCTTCCATCAAGATAATCTCTAAAAAATCTTCCTGATGAATTTCCATTCAAAATAGTTCCCGTTGCCCATACTTCTTTCAAACCATCCCTAAACCCTACTGGATGCTTAACAATACGATATTCTCCTTTTTCAAAAATAATTACTTTCTTTCCTCCAAGTTCCATCTCCCTTCCATCCGTTAATTCTTCAACAGAATAAATAAACTTATCATAATTATATTCTTCTGGCTTTATATATGGCTTAGCCAATTCAGTTCTTTTATAAACCAATACCTGTTCAATTTCCTTATGATATTTCATATCTGATTTAAGCGTTTTCTCTGGATAACGAACTTGAATATAGTCTGTCTTTTCATAATTGGATTCACCAAAAATTTCATCACACAATAATCTTAAGGGGGCTGCCTCTTTATCATCTATACTAATAAAAATGAATCCATTAGGTGCTAATAATCGTCTTGCAATCATAAGCCTTTCTGACATAAATGACAGCCATTTACTATGACGATATGCGTCATTCGCATCAACATAATTATCATCATACACAAAATCTTGCTCACCAGTATTATAGGGTGGGTCTATATATCATATCAATAGCACCATTATGAGTTTTTTCCAATAAATATAAACTTTGCAAGTTATCGCCTTCAAGAATAAAATTGTAAGACTTATTATCTGCCTTACTAATTTTTTTTTCTACATTCTCTGTAAATATTGGTATATTATCTATAAGTTCTTCATCAACTTTTTCAGCATGTTTTTCCCATACAAGACCGTATTTTTTATCCCGAATATGATTTTCTATTTCAGCAAATGCACGTATAGATTCATCATCTATATGTTGTTTTCTAAGCGTTTCTAAAAAATCTAACATCTGCTGTCGCTTCTGTCGTGATAAATTTCCCATTATTACTCCTCCGTCATTGTAATACTCAATATATTGACATTTTATCACAGTAAATATCAATACATCAATATATTCGCTCCTGCTTATCAAGTCTCTTGCTTTATTTTTCGTATATAAAAATAGCATAGCTCACATTTCTGCCTGCCATGCTATGCTTTCATTATAATATCTTATCACTTACATTCTATTATCTTACCATCTGGAAAAAAAATATCTACTCTAATTAAACTTGTTTTTAATCGGAAGTAATTCCTAATGCTTTCCAGCAGCATCTCTTCTCTACTCATATTCTTCCCTCCCTGCATTATCAATGCAATAACTTACTATGTTTTATTTTTTCTTTTGCCTGTGAGATTTCCTGTCTCTCTTCATTTACCACCGAAAGTTTCCTTCCGTCATAACGAAATATCTTAAATGAGAGTAGTTCTTCCGGTCGTACCTCTGATACATTGACGTCATGCACCATACGTTTCATTTCATCCGGTGTCAGACCTGTACTTTCTTTCACGAGTAAGACCTCATGTATAGAACTTGGCATAATATAATAGTTTTCCCCCAGTTCCTCATACACATGCTGTAAAACCTCCGGGCAGACAATCGCATTTGCCCCATTTACTCTCTCAGAATTTGTCAAAACATATAACGGCGTCTCTTCATGTGTAAGTTCTTTTACAATCTCAGGGTCTAATCCTTCTGAAGTCATCAGTTCACGCATGATTTCATTTAGATTTTGCAGGGAATACTTTTGAGCAGCGGTATTGTGATATGCCTGCTCCATAATCTCTCCCTGTGTCATCTGGAAACATTCCATATTTTCCTTAGTTACTAAAAAGGAAGTCACGCCCTGTTCATCGACTGCAATCCTGCATCTGGCAACCGCCGCAACATCCCCCATGGTATCATGCACTACATTTTTTAACAGTTCTTCGTTCATATCAGCATTTATCACTTGGATATACAGCTCTCTTCTAAATTCTTCCGGTGTTTTCGGCATCTGTGGAAAGCCATATCTTTTTTGCTCTGCCTCCTGTGCCAGATGCGTTCCGATTTCCTCAATGCTGGTTCCTGACCTCAAAAGATTCTCATATTCATTCGGATATAAGACGACCATGAACTCATCATCCTGAAATTTACATCCTATTGCCTCCTTATCGCCGCCGATTTTCTTTACAGTCATCGGCTTTACCTCCCATTTTTCGCCTAAATTTTTCTGCATTTCTCTTTGTAATTTATCTATTTCTTCTTTTCTCATCTTTTTTCTCTCCTGTTTTATTTTGTTCTACTATATACATAAACTTTTTTTTCAAAAAACCGCCACATTGTTTCAATATGTCATTTAAAATATCCATCCAGTTTTTATCCGCTTCCTCTGCATCCACTGAATAAACTGGCATCTGCACTGTATTTTTTCCTTCTATCCCCAGTGCCTCCTGATTATATGTCTGCACCTTCCTAGATAATTCACCCAAGACTGCATCATTGAAATAAAAACTCTTCTTCACCCTGCAATATCCGAACTCTGCAGAAACGATAATCGCCTCATCTGCTACAACCAGTTTTGACAGGTCAGAAGGCTCCAGTATCGGCTTGTCCCTGTAAGAAATGCTCACGCTCCTGTTCTTTCCGGTTCCTGACCACGTTTTCTCCCTCTCCTTATAATTCCCTACCATACTACAAATACTTTTTGCAGTTTCAGGACTCTTACAGTCAAGAACAACGACATACGCGCTATTCGCCACGATGCTCTGTATGTCATCCTTGCTATACGCTCCTGACAATGCCTCATAAGACTGTGTAACCATAATCAAGGTGATATTTCTACTCCTTCCTGTCAACAAAATCTGATTATGTAAACCGTATATCGCACCACGCGAACAGAGCCTTGCCATCTCATCAATCACAACCATCACCGGCAAACTCCCCTCCGGTCTCTTTATCAGACTGTCAAAAACCTGTGCAATGATAAGGTTAATCACGTTATAATATGCCTCCAGTTTTTCTTCACGAACAGCCAAAAATATGGCTTTCCCATCTTCTATCATCAGAGGATGCGCCCGTTTCGTATTGGACTCAAAGGCATAACGGATATCATCATCAACAAAAACCTTGATAGATTCCTGCATCTGTTGTACTACTCCACTCAGTGTCTCATCAGCAAGATTTTTAAACGAAGAAAGAAATTTCGTTTCGGATGCATTCGGTTTTGCTTTATCAATCAGTTCCTCAACCAGTTCTCTGGTATCTCTGGACAATATTATATTGACTAATTCTGACAGATTTTTAGTATCTCCATTTTTCCATAGACCTATCAATTCACCTGTTAAGAGGGAGCGTCCACTTTGTTTCCAGAACTCATTGCTGTCCTTTGCAGAAATCGGTATCAGACTATTGGCTATCATCTCCATGCATTCCCTCACATCCTTATCCCGTATCTCCACTTTACTGTTCAACATATACAGACCATCCCATCCGTATTTTGACCTATCCTGAAAATCTATGATAATCGTGTTTTTATCATCAACGCGGCGGCTTTTTCGCCAAAGTTCGCCTTTTATGTCCAAAATAAACATTCCCATGTTATCAGGGGATGCCAGAAGTGTCGGAATGATGACCGATGCACTCTTCCCGCTTCCACTGCCGCCAATCAGTAATACATGTCCATCTCTATAATGTTCTTTTTCTAATGGTTTACATAAATATTGTGTATACTTTTTAAATATCCCTGTCTCTGTCCTTCCAAACACTACTCCCTCCGGGTAATCAAACAAAAATCTCTCATTTACTCTCGGATACATTGCCTGCATCTTTAATGGACTGGAATATTCTGTTGGTCTGTCATGGAACGTATCTTCAATGCTGAAATCCTTTTTCCCGGCAGCCTGTTCTCGCTGATTTTCTGACCAGATATATATAGATGGAAGGAACGACAGGACAAACAGGATGAGATATGAGACATCACCTTGTAAAACATTTTTGAAAAACCAAATCAGGGCTGCCATTGCAAATGGCTGCACCCAGATACCACTTGAAAAAATCCAGTTTATCCATTTCCATATCCTTGGATTCATCTGCTCACATCCCTCTTCGCCATTGTCTTTCCAGATACCTCCATAAATTTCTCTTTATCCAGAAATCCTCTGTCCTGTCGTATACTGTTGATGTAGATGGCTGCATATCCCCGTTTTCGTGCAAATTTCTCTATTACCTCTAACAGAGATTCCTTTGCTTCCATTGACTCATAAGAAACAAGGTCATGAATAAAAATGCTCTTATTTCCATCCAGCAATGGAAAATTTATAACTGCCGAAGCCAGCGCATCCGGTCTTCCATCAGTGACCAGTTCCAGTATCATATAATCATCCTGAAATTCCTTGCCAATCTCGGCAGAACCCTTATATATAATCAGGACACGCATATCCTCATTCTGTTCTGTTATCTTTTCTCCTGTCATGTTTTTCACCTCTTGTGATTTATTAATAAAGATATTTTCTTTATCAATACTAATATGCTTAATCCTGACACCGATAAAAAACACTTTTATTCCATCTGAAAATCTCCATATTAAAAATAAAAACGAGGTGACCAATATGGCAATCTTTCAATGCCAAATACAAATCATAAAACGCTCTGAGGGCAGGAGCGCAGTAGCCGCAGCCGCTTATCGTGCTGCTGAAAAAATAGAAAATGAATATACAGGTATCGTAGAGGATTATTCAAGAAAAAACTGGGTGGAACATAGCGAAATCATGCTTCCTGAAAATGCACCTGCTGAGTTTCGTAACCGTTCTGTACTCTGGAATGCTGTTGAAAAAAGTGAAAAGAGCAAAAATGCCAGACTCGCCAGAGAGGTCATGATTGCCCTTCCACTGGAACTGTCCATGGAAGAAAACATCAGACTTGTACAGGAATTTGTCCAAGACACCTTTATATCAGATGGCATGGTGGCAGATATCAATATACATACTCCACCGCTCCGCGATGAGACAGGAACACCGATAGATATGAAAGGAAATCCGGTCACAGATAAAAAAGACATGATTTTCCGCAATCCTCACGCACATATCCTTCTCACTGTCAGACCACTTGACCAAAACGGCAAATGGACACCGAAGACACAGAAAGAATATATCTGCCGCAGGAATGATGAGACAGCATCCTTTACTGCTGAAGAATACCGCAGAGCCAAAAATGATGGCTGGGAAAAGCAATATCAGTACTACAGAGGAAAAGAAAAGGTATGGCTGACCCCTTCTGAGTCTTATAATGAAAATCTTATAAGGGTCTCCAAAAATCCACGCTGTACATTATATGGACGGCGTGACGAAAAGACCACGCGCTGGAACTCTAAGGAAGCGATAATCCAATACAGGCAGTCTTGGGAAAAACATATGAATCAAGCCTTGGAAAGAGCCGGGCGACCAGAACGTGTCGATTGCCGCTCTTATCAGGAACAGGGAACCGACACGATTTCCGGCATCCATCTGGGTTCACATGCTTCTAAGGATAAGTCATCCGAGCGATACCGCATGAATGAGGACATCAAGAAACTGAATGAGACCAATAAACGCATCCGGGAGACTTTAGATAGTCTTGAATCACAAATCACTGAAAAGAGCAATTCCTTTTATGAATCATTAGCCGAACAACTTGGAAAAGTAGAATCGGATATCATATCTGCAAAATACAATCTTGAAGTGCTACAAGAGCAACAGGATTCTTTAAAAATCCAAAGCCAGAAGCTTCATGATTCTATTAACAGGGTACAGACTGCCCGTTCAAACATGCTGAGAAAGAATCAGACATCACAGGAAATGATTTCCCGGCTCAAGGAAGAACAGAAGGCAAAATTCCCTATATGGAGCAATCGCCCTACCGAAATCCAAAATGCAATACAGGCAGAGCAGGACAGCATCAATTTTCGCGAACAGCGTTTTTCAAAGATTCTGGAAGAAGAGGGGTTTTCCAATTTTGTCGATTTCCAACAGGAATCACAGATATTGAGACAGATGGAATCAGAACAGGAACAGATGGAAAGGCAGATTTCCGCTTACAGGCAGAAAATTCTGGATTATTCCAGCAGATATGAGGAACTTTGCCGATATCTGCCTAAAGACCCGATTTTTTCAAAGAGATTCTGGACTAAGAAAAACGAATCCTTGCACAAACATGCACAAAAGGCAGTCTCACATATCAAGCAGAATACTGGACGCATCCACATGAAAACATTTTCCCGTATCCTCCGCGAGACAGATTACCGATTAAACAAAACATTTTATCTTGCCAGCCAGACAGCTTATATAATAGGACAATTAGAAGAAATGAGTGAAGAACAGGTTGACGGTCAACGACATAGACGCATTTGACCGATATAAGCCCCTTTTGTTTCAAAACAGGAACACTATAAGGGGCATTTCTTTTCGGAAGTTCACACTATATATGGTATATATCAATCAAATCATTATCTATATATAGCATTGTAATGATTTTATTATCTATATATCTATTATAAGCCCCACTGCCCCACAACTATTTCGCATCTTTATATATCCCTACAGTCAATAATAAAAACTATTCTATTTCTAAATATATGCAGACACTTCAATGAAAAGCAGAGGGGCAATGGGGCAGACATATTACTTCTATTTCTTACAAACTTACATTATTACATATACAATATACTGCATAGAGATTATTTTTTTACCCTTAATGGATGTTAAAATCCTCTAATCATATATGACTTTCGCAAATTTACATTGTAATTTGTAAGAAATAGAACCTTTTATATCAATCCCTGCAAATGTTTCACTTCCTCACTTGTTCCATAATTATCCAGAAATGCCTTGCATCCCTGAAAATCCACATTTCTCATATTGGTCAGCCTCCGTATTTTTGTCCAGTTCACAGGCTGCCCCTCTCTCATAAGTTTCCGATACGCCCATACTGCTTCCCTCGCCCAGTATTCTTTCTGTGTCTCCTGATGTTTCAAGATTTCTGCCTTGCATTTCGGCAGTTTGTCAAATCGCTTATCAGGAAATCCCATCTCTTTTTGTACAAGAAAAACTGTAATCCTCCGGGGGCGTTCTTCCCCTGTCTGATATAAGCGTTTAACCGTCTTTTTTACATTCGGCAGCATCTCCGCATCCATCCTCTCCCATGCAAATGTTCTTTTCCGTCTCTGAACTACCCGTTCCTTCCTTTCATAGCGTTTTAATACAGCCTCGCCAATCTTACATACCAAGTCATAATCTACCTGCAACTCTTCCGCCACCTGCTGATATACAGGCTCCCTGAGAGAATCTTTGACTGTATCAGGAATAGCGGTCAGTTCCTCTACTGATATCCCTGCAAACATAGCCAGCTTACAGATATCAGAGAAATGATATCTCACACCAAGAAGGATTTTTTGCATCTGCCCTTTGGTCATACAAGCATCCTCCCCAAAGAACTCCTGATAATCCATATACAAGTTATCCAGACTGAGACTCGCCCCTGAATCTGTACGGGCATATCTCGCTAGCCTCAATTTTAAAAAATCTGCCACTGATATCTTCCCCTGAAAATCCATTGCCGCCTCAAACACCTGACTGATATATTCTGTAAAAGCAATCTTCCTTCTATCCCGGCATATCTGTATTGTCTCACTCTGTGGAATTAATGTTTCCGCATCCCAGAACCCTGCTTTTTTCTGCCTGTCCATAGATACGTTACTTTCACATAAATAGCAGCCATGTCTCCTGCATATCTGTATCCCTTCTATCTGATGAATCCTATGCCAATATGTCTCGCCATGCTGCTCCCTGTCCTCTCTCGCGCAAATCGGACAATACCGCAGAAACCGCCCCGTTCCCCGTTGATTCTTTGGAATGGATAACAGATTGTTAAAGTTCCCATGCATTCTGAGTAGTGCTTCATATGCCTCCTGTTTTCTTTCCAACGGCAGAAATCTCCCATATGAGGAAAACATCGTATGTCTCTGAACCAGTTGTTCTATGTTACAGTATCGGTCTATCAGCTCCATCACATCCGGCTTCATTTCATTGAGAAATTCTGTATCTGGTCTGGTATATTGATGCACATACAGGTCTTCCACCACATAGGCAAAGGATAAACAGCCTGACTTCACATAATAGCGCGATAACCAACTATATACCAATTCATCGGAATATAATTCTGGAAAAAACGCAATCATATCTCCACCTCCTCAACAGCAAAATGTTTCTGGAATATCTCCACTATGTTTAAATTTCTTACCTTTGCATCAGCCACCAGTTCTTCAAGGCTTATTTCCTGCCCGTCCATATCCATTCTCACACTGTCTGAATCACCTGTTCTTCCTGTTTTCTCCTGATTTCCCATATCTTCCATCTCTGTTATCAATTCTTTCTTTTTCTTCGCAGAGGTCTGCTTTTTCCTTCTGACAGATGGTTCCAGATAATCATGCAGCATTGCCATCCTTTTCTGATATGCCTGTTCCAATGCTGTCATATCCAAGACATCTCTTCCTTCCAATATAGAAATCTCCTGTGCATCATGGATAAGGGCAACCAGTATGGAAATGTTTCCTCCGCTATGTTCATAGAGCCATTCTATGATTCCGTCAGTCAACGTTACACCACTTTTTGTATATAGATACCCCCACAGGACTTTACAGATTACAATAAAATCTTTATCAAACTCCATTGCCTCATACTGTAACCCGAGCGAACGCCTTGCCAATTGCATTGCCTGTTCAAAAAACACAATACTCTCCGGTGTTCCAACCATGCAGATACTGATACCGGAATTATTGATTAACTGCGTCAACATCCCAACCAGTTGTTTTCCATTCCGGCTGTTCACCACATTCTGTATCTCATCCACTACTAATAACCCGATATGCTGCAATGCCACTTGACTCACATTGCCAATCAGCATATCGGTTGTGGCTCTTGCACGCACCGCATTATGATAATATCGGCTCCCCAGCACTTCATCCACTTTTCTCAATATCTCCCATAACAATCCTTTTACAGAGGAATCAAATGGACACTGTACCACAATACAGGGGGCAATTTTCAGATATGGAGTCTCCATCTCTATAACTTCCTTTTCTGTTATCAATCTGACCGCCCGAAACACCGTTGAACTCTTCCCGATTCCAGATGCACCGATTATGCTGAATGAATCCGACCCTCCTAAAATGCCGCCCTGATATTTTCTTCCCCTCACACCTTTACAATTTTCATATTGCTGATGTACAGCCTGTATACTGCTTTTTTTCTGCAATGACCGCATCAATCCCATATACAATTTATGGTAGATTTCTACTGACATCTGAGAAGGAATATAAATATCATAAATGTCTGACAGTGCAATCAGACGCTCTGCACTGCTTTTTTCCCTGACCTCCGGGAGATAATCTGGATATTCCCCCATACATTCCATCAATTCCTGTCCTGTCTTCATCTCTGGAATCAATTTGATTATCTCATTCATTACATACATCTCCCTTCACAAAATCCATGTGTCTCTTTCTCTGTTCCCTCCGTCTTGTTGTTCTGATATCCTTAATCTTGGTATCTTCGCTTTTTCCTGCCCTTCCTGAGATATCCTGAATGTGTTTTGCGAGGTCTATCTTTGCCTGTAGATTATCTGCGGCAGCATCCTTTATCATCTCACTACATCCATCCTTCAATCCTTCTACATCCTCCAATGTCTTCTCCCGAAATCGGCTCTCAATCAGTTCAAAAGGATAGAATCCCCCATCTTTCAGCAACCACACCTGACTCACATTTTCAGGATTATAAGCCACTGCTACAACGCCGCCCTTCAAATATTCTTCCGTATAACCCTCTGCATGGTATCTCATGCCATTGACTTTTAATCCATAACGGCTAAATCTGCCCTCTGTTCTCGGTAAGAGTATCTGTACCATTTTCTCTCCGGACACATCAATCAAATCAGCTCCCGGCTGTTTCCTTCCCCATGCAAAAATAGATGCTGCATATGGTCTCACACCGTCCTCCATCATTGTCTCTGTATAGGGGAAATTCCCTACAATCCTCTGAGAGTTATAATAAAGGATGCACCTGAGGATGATAGTTTCAAAATCGCGCATAGTTAGACAGGCATCCTTCCTGTAATCATGCGCGCCACGCTCCTGATAATCCGGCTCTATCACACCTTTTCCCTTTAAATATTTCTTATACTCTGACTGTATCAGGTCAAAAAATTTCTCTACTCTTCCTTTCAACTCCGGGCGGTATGCTGGCAGATTTATGACCGATACTCCCAGTTCCGTTATCTGTTCAAAATTTCCCGACATATATTCTGTTCCCATATCCGTCACCATCACACCCGGCAGACAGTCACAGTCCCACTGGTCTTTTTCTATCAGGACACCAAATCTCCTGCACCATTCCTTTTTATCCGCAACCACATTCAACATCAAGTTCCTGAGTGAATAAACACCACCTTCCCACAAAAGGCTGTACCCATAACAAAAAGAACTATATGCATCCACACACGCTACCAAAATCGGTCTCCCAACCAGATTCCCGGAATCATCCACCAAATAGATATCACAGATAGTTGAATCCAGCATCCCGACACCTACAGCGGCATATTCTTCCTGCACTCCATCACCCACAAGCGGTCTGTAATTCCTCTGATAATCTTTCAGACCATTCCTTGACATATAATACGTCTGCATCTTCCGGTTTTTCCGGTAGAAATAACGAAATTGATGGATAGATGGATAATGCCCCTGCAACCGTCCTTCCCTGTCACAGTATTTTTCTTTTACCATCTGTGTATATGCGGTAGAAATACTCTGTTTCTTCTGAGTATAGTAATATTTGTTCAACGCCCAGCGCATATTTTTCTCATCCTGCGTCAGTTCCTTTTTCTCTGCCGTCTTTTCCTTTGGTGCCAGCACTAAAATATTCTGATAGACCAGATATGAAATCAGATAGTTCTTCACAGTATTGATGCTGACCCCATACATCCTGACAGCTTCTTCTATCAAAAAACTCCTTTTCTTTTTATCATCCACAAAGGGTAATATCCCGGCAATCATATGGAATCTCTTATGCATCACTCTATTCGCCGCCGCAGAGATGTCTTCCGGCAGACACATCCCTGTCTCTTCCAATAAATCATCTTCCGAAATTTCCACAGCATCATTCAAATCTGACTGACTTATCCACCAAGGCATCCTGCTTTTTACACAATCCACCACCAGAGCCTTCCCCTCTTTTATCTTTAAAACTCTCAGAATCTCCGCATCTTTTTTTAATATCTCAGTCTTGTATACATCATTTTTCTGCATCAATCACCAACCCCCAATCTTTCACGCCATGTCTCAGCCAGTAATCCCTTGACGCATCCAGAAGTTTTACTGTCCTTGGTTTCATCAGAAATTTTCTCTCCACACATTCCCGAACCATGAAATCCCCGTCAGCCTTCACGCACAGGAAATCAGAAGTATACTCCCCTTCTTCCAGACCATCCAGCAGAACATTGCACTGAAATTCCTTCACTCCATCATCCTTTTCCAGCCTCTCAGCATATGCCGCCTGAATGTCACTGTATGCCCTCATCACATCCTTGCATTTTTTCAATTTCCATTTACGGCAACGACCCTTGAAATTCTTTTTTATCATCCTCTACAGTCCTTTCTGTTCTCCCAAAAGTTTCCCAAAAACAGATTTCCAGTTTCCCGAAAAGAATTTTCCCAAGATTTTTCCCAAAATGCCAGTCAAAACGTTTTCCCAAAAATCATTTTTAGGAAGCGAGAATGCCCTGTTTATGCGGCTTCCCAAAAATGAACCCTCCCAAAAACGCTTCCCAGAAACGTGATTTTCATTTTTCTCTATGTCATTGTGCAACCCCTTTTGACACTTTTTTTGTAAATCTGTTTGACACTTTACTATCTTTCCAAAACCGCTCCCAGAATCGGACAGCCACATGCACCACACACACGCACCATCCGAAAATGAAAATTTCCCGTCTGCAAAACCACCTGCCCGAACTTCTTTTCTCTCTTTTTTTCCTTCTCATTTTCGTTCTTCTTTCAGGCACTTTTGCCACGTTCTTTGCGATTTTTATTTTTCTTTTCAAGTCCCTAAACCGCCTGTTTTCGCGGCTTTCAGTTTACTTCAAGGCATCCTATTGCTGATTCTTTTTTTTCTTTTTTTAAGACAAAAAAACCTCATCTCAGGGGAATCCCCTGAAACAAGGTTTCTGGTGGTTTTATGGTATTTTTAATTTCTTTTTTCTATCTTTCTTTTTGTCTTACTTATGCTCTGTTTCCATATTTTCCCGCTTCACCGTTACCTTTCGGAAGCCGGAAATCATCAAAAGAAATCGCATAAAAAGTGGCAAAAAAACCTGCATCTGAACATTCAAGCTACTCAAACTCAATCGTACCCGGCGGCTTGCTGGTCAGGTCATAGAATACGCGGTTAACGCCCTTAACTTCGTTAATAATGCGGTTCATAACCTTATTCAGTACTGCATACGGAATCTCAGCAGATTCGGCTGTCATGAAGTCGATAGTCTTCACTGCGCGGAGCGCTACAGCGTAATCATAAGTTCTGAAGTCACCCATAACGCCTACACTTCGCATATTTGTCAGTGCTGCAAAATACTGGTTCGGCATCCATGAAGGATCTTCACCATGTTCTTTCTTATACTCAGCTGCAGCATTGTCTACCTCTTCACGATAAATGAAGTCTGCATCCTGTACAATACGAACCTTCTCTGCGGTAACTTCACCGATAATACGGATTCCAAGTCCCGGTCCCGGGAATGGCTGACGGAATACTAGTCTCTCCGGAATTCCAAGCTCCAGACCTGCTTTACGAACCTCATCCTTGAAAAGGTCGCGGAGCGGTTCGATGATTTCCTTGAAATCAACGAAATCCGGAAGTCCGCCTACATTGTGGTGAGATTTGATCACTGCGGACTCTCCGCCCAGACCACTCTCTACAACGTCTGGATAAATAGTTCCCTGTGCCAGGAAATCTACCGCACCAATCTTCTTGGCCTCTTCTTCAAAAATACGGATAAATTCTTCACCGATGATCTTACGTTTTGCTTCAGGCTCTGTAACACCTGCCAGCTTGTCATAGTATCTCTGCTGTGCATTAACGCGGATAAAGTTCAGGTCAAACTGACCGTTTGGTCCGAATACACCCTCAACCTCATCTCCCTCATCTTTACGAAGAAGACCATGGTCTACAAATACACAGGTAAGCTGCTTTCCGATTGCTCTGGAAAGAAGTCCTGCTGCAACGGAAGAGTCAACACCACCTGACAGGGCAAGAAGAACTTTTCCATCCCCGACCTTCTCGCGGATTTCTCTGATAGTGTGCTCAACAAAGGCATCCATTTTCCAGTCTCCGGCACATCCGCAGACACCAAGTACAAAGTTGGAAAGCATCTTCTTTCCTTCTACTGTATGAAGCACTTCCGGATGGAACTGGATCGCATACAGCTTCTTCTCCTCATTCTGTGCAGTTGCTACCGGACAGTCTGCTGTGTGAGCAGCAATCTCAAATCCTGGTGCAACCTGGGAAATGTAATCTGTGTGGCTCATCCAGCAGATTGTTTTGTCAGATACGTCTTTGAAGATTTTGGAATCTGTCTTATCTACCAGAACCTCTGTCTTTCCATATTCGCTCACATCTGCTTTCTCAACTTTTCCGCCCAGAACATGCATCATAAGCTGTGCGCCATAGCAAAGTCCCAAAACAGGAATACCAAGCTCAAATAATTCTTTATTGCATGTAGGTGAATCTGCCTCATAGCAGCTGTTCGGACCACCGGTAAGGATGATTCCCTTAGGATTCATTGCCTTGATTTTCTCAAGATCGGTCTTATATGAATAGATTTCGCAGTATACGTTACATTCTCTCACACGTCTGGCAACCAGCTGATTGTACTGACCGCCGAAATCCAGTACGACGACTGTTTCTCTTTTCATGTTTTCCTCCTTGTTTCTCATTATTTGTAACTGTAAAGATATTGAACCGTTACCATTGAATTTTATTATAAATTACAGTTCGGATTTTTACAATGCTTATTTTCAGTTTTCCACCTTGTGTTTTCTTCCTGCCAGTTTATAAGTTTTTTAGAATTTAATCACGTTTTTTTCAACAGTCCATCACATTTTGCTCACAAATTCCCTGTATATTAATAAGCAAATAAAGCAAATGCTTTACAAACAGGTTGCAAATGCTTTTTCACATAGATTTTTAACTTTTTTCTTTTTCATACTTATGCCGGGCCGCAAGGTCCGGCCCTCCTTCTTTTTACAGACCTTTTCAGGTCTTTTTCTTTTTTTATAAGTTTTTTAGAATTTAATCACAATTTCTTCAACAGTCCATCACATTTTGCACACATTTTCCCTGTATATTAATAAGCAAATAAAGCAAACGCTTTATTTATAATAAAACTTTTTCTTTTTCATACTTGCCGGATCGCAAGATCCGGCACTCCTTCTTTTAAAATGTGAAATCCCGCTCACAGTAAGACACAACTGTGAGCGGGATTTTTATGTTACCGCAGAGAACTAGTGTGCCGACAAGTTGATTCTTGAAACAATCTTGCAGGATAAATTTTCTTATTTCAAGGCGGAGGAAGGAGGCGTAGCGGTGGCTACGGCGACCGACGACAACGCGGAAATAAGAAATTTAGACGCAAGATTGTTCGAGAAATCAACTTGTTGGCACACTTACTTGATTCGGTTAAATTCCCATTGTAAGAATCTCCATCAGTACCCCAAGCAATGACGGATTCAAATTCATGGATACCAGAACTGGCACTGCCTCTGTGCCCAGCTCTTTCACTACTTTATAAACCTCTGTCTTCTGTGCATAGGTAATCTGTGCTTTTTCCAGAATCTCATAGACCTCTTCTGCATAATCTCTCTGATAAACAGCTGCATCTGCCGCAAAAGTAACCTTCACCTGTGCATCTGCCGGCACATCCTTGAGGATCACTATTGTTCCATGAAGCTTCTTATCCTCTGCGAACTCTGCATCCTTATATACCTGTCCGTTTACAGTAACCTCCTGCGGTTTGTCCTGAATGTTGCAGAAGCGGATCTTCCAGGAACGTTTCTGCGGGATCACTGCTGTATTTCCCTGTGCAGCTTCTACAATAAATACTGTTCCATTCTCATCTGCAGTCTTCGTCATTCTGGTGGATACCCAATTCTCATCCAGGTCTTCCGGTGTGTCCCCACCGTCTTCCCAAAGTACAAATTCTCCTGATTCTCCAGGATATACAAGTACTTCCAGTTTCTCAGGATTCTCAATGGAATTATCATATCCTTCCATGTCCTTCAGTGGAATGATGCTGCCTTCACGCACAAGTACCGGCATCTCATAAATATCTCTCCAGAGATCCACTTTTCTGCCGCCCTTATATGCTCTTCCGTTAAAGAAATCATACCAGATTCCCTGCGGAATCCATGTCTTTGCGCCTGCAAGTCCTGTTACCGGATCCAGCTTATCTGTGATTGGAGATACCATCATCTCTGTGCCGAAATAATAGTTGTTCGGTACTTCATAGGTTTCCTCACGCTCCGGCTCCAGATAATACATCGGCTGTACCAGCGGCAGTCCCGCTCTGCTTGCACGACGGTTCATGGTGTAAAGATACGGAACTAGCTTATGACGCAGTTTCAGGAAATTCTTCATTACTGTTTCTACAATCTGGTTGTATTTCCACGGTTCTTTTCCATTAAACGGGTTATCTGTGCTGTGCAGACGATTCATTGGTGAAAAGACTCCAAGCTGTACCCACCTTGCAGTGAGCTCGTCGTCTCTGTATCCAAACATATGTCCACCGATATCATGACTCCACCATCCAAAACCGATGTTGCTGGCATTTGCTGTGAAATATGGCTGGAATTTCAGACTCTCCCAGGTAATGAACGTATCACCGGAAAAACCAACCGGGTATCTGTGGCTTCCTGGACCTGCATATCTTGAGAAAGTCAGCGCACGTTTTCCTTTCCACTTGCTGTCCAGATAGTGATAGTGGTTCAGCATCCAGAGCGGATCCAGTCCCGGAACCTTGGTTACAGTTCCCTGCTGCCAGTCAAGCCACCAGAAGTCTACTCCCTCTTCTTCCATCGGATGATGCAGTTCCTCAAAATATGTCTCAATGAATTTCGGATCTGTCATATCAAAAAGTACCGGTTCCTTACTTGCAGGATCAATTCCCATCTTCTCTGCAACTCTCGGATAGGCTTCTTCATAAGCACGCACTCCATCTGCCGGATGTACGTTCAGTGTGATCTTATATCCATGTTTGTGCAGCCAGTCCATAAATTCAGGCGGATTTGGGAAAAACTTCTTATTCCAGGTATATCCTGTCCATCCGCTTCCATATACAGGAGGTACATCCTCTACCAGATGCCAGTCCATATCTACAACTGCAACAGAAAACGGCACTTCTTCTTTCTCAAAACGCTCTACCAGTTCTTTGTACTCTGTCTCTGTGTATTTGTGATATCTGCTCCACCAGTTTCCGAACGTATATCTTGGAAGCAGAGGTGTTTTTCCACATAATCTGTAAAAATCCTGCAGACATTCCACATATCTGTGACCATATCCAAAGAAATAAAAGTCTGCTCTGTTTCCCTGACGTGGCTCTACCATTCCATCTTCGCCCATAGCCATTGTGTGGGAATCATCCAGCACTGAAAAACCGTTTCTGGACATAATTCCATGACTCAGCGGAATCTCACCGTCTGCTTCATCCAGGGTTCTGGCTGTTCCCAGCAGATCTTTTGGTTCATCACCATAATGCCACACGCGCTCGCTGGCTTTTCCACCCGCTACACGTATCATCAGACCGCTTGGAGAAAATTTCTGCCTGTCATAGTGGATTTCCAGGTCTTTGGTGTAAATATGTAATTCCTCACCGCCATCGCTCACCCTGAATTCCGGCACCGGGAAATCACGATTGCATACCATCTGTGTTGCTCTGTCCTCAAATCCTCCGTCTTCGCTGTACTCAAAACGGATCAGGGCAGTTGTCAGCATTGTAATCCTGAAATGATCGCCCACGATCACAGCTTCCTTTCTGCATACAGGATTACCTTCCAGCACAAATTTCTTTAAGTTCATAAAAGCTTTTCCTCCTTTACATCAACAACAGTTGTAACAGCTGCTTTTATGTCTATTTTAATCTTCTGCAGTCTGATTGACAACGCCTTTTTTCAGCTACTGAACATTTATATGACATATACTTGTGATATTATTTTCTAGAACGTGTCTGAAAAATGCTTTACGCAAGATGTGCGTCACAATTTGCAGGAGATTTTGGGAATGATTTTCCAAACACACTCTAAAGCAGCTGCCGAAGAGGACGAATGATAATCCTGAGCACGCCGTAGTATAACTTCTTTTTCCGATTCAACACTTTCCCCTGGTACTTTGCGCCTTCGGTTTCCTGACCGTTTGCAAGTACCTCTTTGCTTTTTTCCATATAATCTGATTCTGTTTCGTGAATCTGCTGATTCAGTTTTTCGCTGTCAATTACCAGCATCAGTTCCGTATCCAGATAAGTACTTCGCATATCCAGATTATAGGAACCTACTACTGACAGACGGTCATTTATCAGCACAGCTTTTGTATGAACCGGATAATCATTCATCAGTTCATACACATCTGCCCCTGTTTCCAGAATTTTCTTTTTCTGATTAAGATAATCTGTACAGCCCCATGGATTAGAGCCTTTTTCCACTGCATTCAGCACGATCTGAAGCTTTGCATGATCTGAAATCCCCTGCAATACATCATACATGTAACCATTACAGATCACATAAGGAGTCTGTATTATTACATGATCTGCATTTTCAGTAAGATACTGAATTGTCTGGAGAACCTGCGGTGTTTTTCGTCCCGCCTCAATTCCATTATTGATCAGAGTGATCTTGTTTGCTTCTATCGTATCCTTTTCCCATGCACTGTAGGTTTCTATATCATTGTACCTTTTCAGCAGAGATATGTAAATTTCTTCCATGTGCCGGTATGCATCCGTATATCTGGAAGATTGTTTGCCGTTTTTAATGCTCACACAGCTTTCCTTCCATATTTTATGGAAATAATCCTCAAGCTGGTTCAGAGACTCTCCCTGTCCTTCTGATGTATCATACACCAGGATATCTCTGTCTTCATTAATGCCTTTTGTCTGATCCCCCAGAAAGATATCATTGCTGTTGCGTCCGCCCAGCAGATACATTTTCTCATCCACGATCAGATATTTATCATGCATGCGATAATTCACCTTAAACAGATTGACCGGTGTCACCGGATTGTAAACTCCCACTTCCACATTCTCATATGATGCCAGAGCCTGGAAATCGCTGCTTCCAGCCAGAAACAGTTGCTGATAAATTCCATCGATCAATAACTGAATCTTCACACCTCTTGCCGCAGCGCAATTCAATGCGGCAAGAATTTTAGTGCCATTATCATCCGCGCGTAAGTCAAAGGTAGACAGTACAATGCTCTCCTTCGCAGTGCCAATCATACGAAGCCTCCACAAAAGTGCCTCTTCATTATCGTCAATGCAGCAAATCCTTTCTACGCCTGCTGTCTCTGATGTAAATTCTGTCTTTCTCAGACTTTCCACATATGTTTCGTCCGGTTTCCTGCAAAAAAGAGGTGAAAGTATATTTACCAGCACCACGATCAGCAGGAAAAGGCAAAATATTTTTCCTGTTCTTTTTAGTATTTTTTTCATTCGATACCGTAACCTCCTTTGACCAGACCGGAACCCAGATATTTGACTTATTCCTCTTCTTTCGACAATACACTGAGTATAGAGTATAACATAATCAGAAGCCATAGTGCATCTTTTGATACGAAAAGCGTTAAAATCTTTTCACAAACCCTTTTCTTTTTCTTGCAATGTCTTATATGTTTCCGACTTATAAAAATTCAATGTCATCAACTCTTTCCAACAGGGAGGGATTTCAATGTTATCAGGATGGTTTGTATAAAGTGTGATGACTGGTTATAAAGAGAGTTTATCTGCATCTTGCACAGCAGTCTTCTCTCCTGCATGAAGATATTTACCAGCTTGACCCTGTGTTCTTTAAGCGGTATCAGTAGCATAAAATACTTTTACGCCCTTGTGGAACTTTCTCCGCAAGGGCGTAAATATTTCATTTCTATCTATTTCCCAGACACCTTTATTTTTCACTTTCCCGTAAAACATAAAAAACACCGTCCCCGCGGCAATCGCTTTGTCCGCAAAAACAGTGTTCTTAGTGCGCCTTCAGGGGTTCGAACCCTGGACACCCTGATTAAGAGTCAGGTGCTCTACCAACTGAGCTAAAAGCGCATATTCTTTTGTTTTTCTCTGTGTTGAAGTTTTGCATCACCTTCAACGCAAGTGATATTATATATAATAGTCGTTTAAATGTCAATAGGTTTTTTCAAAAAAAATCAGATTTTTTTTTATTTCATTTATTTTTCCTTTTTTTCGTCGTTTTGGGACATTTTGTTAAGTGTTTTATTGACCTCTTCTGCGGATTTCCGCAGGCGGCTGAAGGTATTATCAAAGTTTTTGTGTTCATAGCGGAATTGTAGCATCTTATTATGGAAAAAACTTTTTCGTTTCACTGGCTGACTCCTTCGGGGCGCTTCGCGCCCCGAAATTTTCTTATACTATAATATGCACTGCCAGCCACAATAGATAATCAAATGAATAATCGCAATCCACTTCACTACGGAATTGCTATAAACCAGATGATTGCTCTGCTTTTTTATCTGTGACACCCTCTGGAAATCACCATCTTACAGATTGGATTTCCCATAGAAGAAAATTTCTCTTCATATTCTGTCATAACATTTCCCTGTACCATCTCTTCATTATGATGCAGATCAAAGGTAGAAGCTTCCAGATTCCATCCGGCTTCCTCCACTTCTTCCAGGGAAAATTCAAACAGTTCCTTATTATCTGTCTTAAATTCCACTTTTCCATCCTGAACCAGAATCTGGTCGTAACGTGCCAGAAATTCTCTGGATGTCAGGCGACGTTTTGCATGGCGGGCTTTTGGCCATGGATCGGAAAAGTTCAGATAAATCTTATCTACTTCACCTTTCTCAAAGATTTCCGGCAGAAGTCTGGCATCCACTCTCATAAAAAATAAATTAGAATAAACCTCTCCATTCTCCTCCAGTTCTTCTCTCTTCTGCAATGCGCGAAGAAGAACGCTGTCATACATCTCGATTCCTATATAATTGATATCCGGATGCAGCCGGGCCAGATCCATAAGAAATCTTCCTTTTCCCATCCCTACTTCAATATGAAGAGGCTGCTTTTTCACAAAAACCTCCCCCCAGTGTCCTTTCTTTGTCTGTGGTTCCTGCACCACATAAGAGCTCTCCAGAATTGCATCCTGAGCTCCCGGAATATTTCTTAATCTCATAAAAATCTCCTGTTCCTTTTCTTATATCTCCAGAGCGTGTTTGAAAAATGCTTTACGCAAGATGTGCGTGCAATTTCCTGCCACCAATAAACTACCATACCATACTCCTAACGTCAATTACATCCCGGACAGATATTCGCAGGAGATTTCTTTAACTTGTCTAAAAAATAACAATTTTTTTATTTCTGGAAAAAATTTAGATGGTTTTTTTTAACAAAAGGGTGTATGATATCTAACAGATATTACTATTTTTCACATAGTAAATCTGGTTTTTTTGTAAAATTTTGACAACCAAGGAGGTTGAAGATGGAGCAGATACTTAACAAATTATCTGAAATCGAGCTTACAGCCCAACGCATCATGGAAGACTGCGACCGGCAAAAGCAACAGCTTTCTGAAGAGGCAGAACAGAAATGTAAAAATTATGACAGACAGCTGGAATCCCGGACAGCAGAGCAGATTCGACGGATCCGTCAGCAACTGGAAGAAGAAAAAGATTCTCGCCTGGCACAGTTACGTGCAGACACAGACGCTACCTTTTCTTCACTGGATGCTCATTACGAACAGCAGCACTCACAACTTTCCAGAGAATTGTTTGAGAAAATACTGACTATGTAAAGATCTGTCTCAAACGCTAAATGACATCAGGAAAGGAAGTGAAAAACAATGGGAGGCGTACTCTCCTACAGCGGACTTTCCACGAAAATCCGCGCAATGCAGAGCAGGCTTACTACCATGGATCAGTTCGAGGAAATCCTCCAACTCTCCGATGTCACGCAGGTAGCCGCCTATCTGAAGCGAATGCCGGAATACTCTTCCAGGTGGGATGCACTGGATGAAAATACCCTGCACCGTGGCCAGATTGAGAAGCTTCTGAAGAAATCCATATTCCAGAATTTCTCCAGAATTTATCACTTTGCCAACCCGGAGCAGCGTAAATTTCTGGATCTGTATTCCAAGCGATATGAAATCCGTGTACTGAAGGAAGTCATGACAAATATCTTCGATCACCGCGACACGGATCCTGTAGATGTTTCTCCGTACCGTGAATTTTTCCGTCTGCATTCCAATATTGATGTAGACCGGATCACTACCTGTTCCACCATGGAGGAACTGATCTCCTGCCTCAAAGGAAACGAATTTTACATCCCGCTTTCGAAGATCCAGGAGCATGAAACAGCACTTCTCTTCGACTATGGTATGGCACTGGATCTGTACTATTTTACCCAGATCTGGAACATCCGTAAGAAGCTGTTTAAAGGTAAAGATCTGGAAGAGATTACCTGCACTTACGGCGAGAAATTTGATATGCTGAACCTGCAGTTTATCCAGCGTTCCAAAAGGTATTACAACATGGATCCGGCAAGTATTTATGCCCTGCTGATCCCTGTAAATTATAAGTTAAAGAAAGAAGAGATCACAGCTTTGGTGGAAGCACCTTCATACGAAGAAGGTCGAAGAATTTTCCAGAAAACATGGTACGGCAACAAATATGAACAGCTTACCGCAGCCAATCTGGAAGAATTCTACAACCACATCCACCGCTCGATCCTTGAGAAGGAATCCCACAGAAATCCATATTCTGTAGCAGTGATCTATTCTTATCTGTATAACAAGGAACACGAAGTAAACCGCCTGACTATCGCCATTGAATGCGTACGTTACGGTGTGCAGCATGATGAAGCCATGCGTTATATTTGCAACAGTTGATTTCTATATGACGCATAACTGAATAACTGCTTCGCAGTTTAAAGAACATTAACCAGGAGGTGAATTTATGATTGAGAAAATGAAGTTCCTGAGCATTACCGGTCCTAAGGCCGATATTGACAGAGTGGTAAACACCTATCTTTCCAAGTACGAAATTCATCTGGAAAATGCCCTTTCCGAGCTGACCGCAGTAGAGAGTCTTTCTCCGTTTATGGAAATCAATCCATATAAGGAAGCACTCTCTACTGCCAACAGTTTCTATGATGAACTGGCAGATCCGGAGAAGATTTCTGCCAAACCCATGGATACTGAACAGGCTTTAAATACAATCCGCCGGATTCAGTCTGATTATCAGGAACTAAGCAATAAACGTGCTGATCTGGAGAGTCAGCTTGCAGCTCTGGATGAATCTCTGCGAGTGATCCGCCCGTTCAGAAATATTAATTACAATATTTCCTCAATCCTGAAATTCCAGTTCATCCACTTCCGTTTCGGAAGGATTGAGAAGGAATATTACCAGAAATTTGAAAAGTATATTTACGAAAATCTGGACACAATTTTCATTAAATGTGATGAAGATGACCAGTATGTCTGGGGTCTGTATTTTGTCCCGGAGCACGAAGCCCAGAAAGTAAAAGCCGTCTATTCTTCCATGCACTTCGAGCGTATTTATATGCCGGATACTTATGAGGGAACAGCAAAAGAAGCTTTCGAACAACTGACTGAAACACGCAACAGAGCTGCTGCTGATCTGGCATCTGCCGATCAGAAAAAAGCAGATTTTCTTCTTAGAAATCAGAAGGATATCGTTGCATCACGCAATGCTATCGCACAGCTTTCCGGTAACTTTGATGTGCGCAGACTTGCGGCATGTACACATGGGGATAAAGACGTTTTCTATATCTTATGTGGATGGATGACAGAGAAAGATGCCCATTCTTTCCAGAATGATATCAAAGACGACAGCCGCATTTTCTGTATTATTGACGGTGAAGAGGACGAACATCTGAAGCCAGGCATCCACCAGCAGCCACCTACCAAACTGAAGAACCCGAAACTGTTTAAACCATTTGAAATGTACATTAAGATGTATGGTCTTCCGGCCTATAACGAGATGGATCCCACATGGTTTGTAGCACTGACTTATTCCTTTATTTTCGGTGCAATGTTCGGTGATGTGGGACAGGGATTGCTGCTCTTTATCGGAGGTTTCCTGCTTTATAAATTCAAACATATCACACTGGCAGGTATTATCAGTTGTGCAGGTGTGTTCTCCACAATCTTCGGATTTATGTTCGGAAGTATCTTCGGATTCGAAGATGTGATACCTGCCCTGTGGCTTCGCCCGATGAACAATATGATGTCAGTTCCGTTTATCGGAAAGCTGAATACAGTATTTATTGTTGCCATTGGTTTTGGTATGTGCCTGATCCTTTTATGTATGGTATTTAACATCCTGAATGCCTGGAAAGCCGGAGATGTAGAACACATCTGGTTTGATACAAACTCAGTAGCTGGTCTGGTATTCTACGGCTCTGCAGTTGTCTCCATTGCACTTATACTGAATGGCAAAACACTTCCCGGCGGAATCGTACTGTTTATCATGTTCGGCGTACCATTGATCCTGATCTTCCTGAAAGAGCCACTTACAGCCCTCATTGAGAAGAAATCAGAAGTTATGCCAAAAGAGAAGGGAATGTTCGTTGTACAGGGACTTTTTGAAATGTTTGAAGTCCTGTTAAGCTACTTCTCCAATACCCTTTCCTTCGTCCGTATCGGAGCTTTCGCAGTCAGCCATGCAGCGATGATGGAAGTCGTTCTCATGCTTGCAGGCGCAGAAAGCGGAAACCTGAACTGGATAGTAGTAGTTCTGGGAAACCTTTTTGTATGTGGTATGGAGGGCCTGATCGTCGGTATCCAGGTGCTTCGTCTGGAATATTATGAAATGTTCAGCCGCTTCTACAAAGGTACAGGACGTAAATTTGAGCCGTTCCGCTCTGTAAAATAGACAGAAAGATCATCAGAAATTATACTATTTTCATTTATATATCATCCTCGGGAAACCCATATCTGTCGGTCAGCCAGATATTCAAAGCCGAATAAATATGATATATATGAACAGCAAAATCAAGAACTAAGAGGAGATTTAATTATGACAACAATCGCACAGATCATTTTAGCAATCGCACTGGTACTCAGCATCATTCTTCCATTTGGCTACTATCTCATCGGTGAAAAAAACCGCGGACGTTACAAAACAGCTCTCGGTGTAAACGCATTCTTCTTCTTTGGAACCATGCTTATCGCCATTGCAGTTATGTTCACAGGTGCTTCTTCCGTACAGGCCGCTGCAGGCTCTGAAGGCACACTTGCAACAGGTATGGGTTATATCGCAGCAGCTCTTGTAACAGGTCTTTCCTGTATCGGTGGTGGTATTGCCGTTGCCAGTGCGGCAAGCGCAGCCTTAGGCGCTATCAGCGAGGATCAGAGTATCCTTGGTAAATCCCTTATTTTCGTAGGTCTTGCAGAAGGTGTTGCCCTTTATGGACTGATCATCTCCTTCATGATCCTGGGACAGTTATAAGATGCAGATGTTTTTGATCAGCGACAATATCGATACCTACACAGGGATGAGACTGGCAGGTGTGGAGGGCGTGGTCGTACACACACATGATGAATTAAAAGATGCTTTGCAGACAGCTATCTCCAATAAAGAAATCGGAATCATACTCCTGACCGAGAAATTCGGCCGGGAGTTTCCCGAAATTATAGATGATGTAAAGCTTCATCACAAAACCCCTCTGATCATTGAAATTCCCGACAGGCACGGTACTGGCCGCAAACCGGATTTTATCACTTCATATGTGAATGAAGCTATTGGTTTAAAACTGTAAAACAATTACCAATAGTAAATCTAATGTTACTGTTCACACACCACTATCTCGAGACATACAAGCCAAAATCCCATTGCCGCAGGCAATCTGGAATGAATTTTGGCTACGTTACTGTGAACGGAGTGAACAGTTACAATCTAAATATTACAGGCAGGTGTTAACATGACAATTGATGAAAAACTCAGCCATTTTTATGATATCACTGTAGAGGAAGCCCACGAAAAAGCTGCCGCCATTCTTGATGAGCATAAAGCGGCTCTGGAGAAAATGGCAGAAGAACACAAAACTCTCAGTGAAGAAAACGCCCAGACACAGATCAAAGCGGAAACTGCCAGCGCCCGACGTGAAATAAACAAGGCTCTCTCCGCAGAACAGCTCACGATCAAGCGTGACTGGACCAGAAAACAAAACGAATTAAAAGAGAAAATTTTCTCCGAAGTAAAAGGACTTCTGGAATCCTTTACCAAAACTCCGGAGTATGAGAACTATTTAACTGCTAAGATCAAAGAAGCTCTGGATTTCGCGGGAAATGATGAGATTACCATCTATCTCTCTCCGGAGGACAGATCTCTTGCAGAGAAGCTTCAGCATACAACAGGTACTGCTATCCAGCTTGCAAAGGACTCTTTTCTTGGCGGTATCCGCGCTACGATTCCTCAGAAAAACATCCTGATCGATCACTCTTTTGCAGGAAATTTTGAGGCAGCATACAAAGAATTCAAGTTTGACGGAGGACCAGAACATGAGTAATACAGGTATTATCTACGGTGTCAACGGCCCCGTCATTTATCTGAAGGGCGACAGCGGATTTAAGATTTCCGAGATGGTCTATGTAGGTCCGGAACATCTGGTAGGTGAGATCATCGGCCTGAAGAAAGGCATGACCACCGTACAGGTTTTCGAGGAGACTACAGGACTGAAACCGGGCGATACAGTTACAGGAACCGGAGATGCCATTTCTGTACTTCTGGGACCTGGAATCATCCACAATATTTTTGATGGTATCCAGCGCCCTCTGGAAGAGATTGCCAAAGCCTCAGGCAAATATATTTCACGAGGTGTCAGCGTTGATTCTCTTGACACAGAAAAGAAATGGAACACTCACATCATAGTAAAAGAAGGAGATGTTGTAGGTCCCGGCTCTGTTATCGCAGAAACTCAGGAAACAGACTCCATTCTCCATAAATCCATGGTTCCTCCGAATCTTACAGAAGCCACAGTTATCCACGCGGCATCTGACGGAGCATACACCATTCTGGAACCGATCGTAACCATTCAGTTCGCAGACGGAACCACCAAAGATCTGGCACTTGCACAGAAATGGCCGATCCGTATCCCGAGACCAACCCACAAACGTTTCCCCGCAAGCGTCCCGCTTGTCACAGGCCAGCGTATCCTGGACACTCTTTTCCCTATCGCAAAGGGCGGTACAGCCGCTGTTCCGGGAGGTTTCGGTACAGGTAAGACCATGACTCAGCATCAGATTGCAAAATGGTCTGACGCAGACATTATCATCTACATTGGATGCGGAGAACGTGGAAACGAGATGACTCAGGTTCTGGAAGATTTCAGTAAACTGATCGACCCGAAATCCGGAAACCTGATGATGGACAGAACCACATTGATCGCCAATACTTCCAACATGCCGGTTGCGGCGCGTGAAGCTTCTATTTATACAGGTGTAACTCTTGCGGAATATTACCGGGACATGGGTTACGACGTAGCTATCATGGCAGACTCCACTTCCCGTTGGGCAGAAGCTCTTCGAGAACTGTCCGGCCGTCTGGAGGAAATGCCTGCAGAGGAAGGTTTCCCTGCATATCTGGCATCCAAGCTGTCCGCATTCTATGAACGTGCAGGAATGATGCAGAACTTAAACGGAACCGAAGGCTCTGTCTCCATTATCGGAGCAGTTTCTCCACAGGGTGGTGATTTCTCAGAGCCTGTCACACAGAATACCAAGCGCTTCGTCCGCTGTTTCTGGGGACTGGACAAATCCCTTGCCTATGCCCGTCACTTCCCGGCAATCCACTGGCTCACCAGCTACAGTGAATATCTGGAAGACCTGACTCCATGGTACAGAGAACATGTTTCCCCGAAATTTGTAGCAGACAGGAATCAGCTCATGGCAATCCTGAATCAGGAGAGCTCCCTGATGGAGATCGTCAAGCTGATCGGAAGCGACGTTCTTCCGGATGACCAGAAACTGACGCTGGAAATTGCCAGAGTCATCCGTCTGGGCTTCCTCCAGCAGAACGCTTTTCACGCAGAAGACACCTGCGTACCAATGGAAAAACAGTTTAAAATGATGGAAACGATCCTCTATCTTTATGAAAAATGCCGTGCACTCATCAACCGTGGAATGCCGGTTTCCGTACTGAAAGAGGGGAACAACATTTTTGAAAAAATTATTTCCATTAAATATGATGTGGCAAATAATCAGCTTGATAAATTCGACCAATACAAGCAGGACATTGATACTTTCTATGATAACATAATGGAAAAAAACGGCTGATGCCGGAACAGTTACATTCATAGCCATAACCGGCTATGAGTCGTAACAGAGAGGAGAAGTTTATGGCAATTGAATATTTAGGCTTAAGCGAAATAAACGGACCTCTGGTGGTCCTGGAAGGCGTCAAGAATGCCTCCTATGAGGAAATCGTTGAATTTCACATGGATGACGGGACTCGCAAGATCGGCCGTATTATTGAGATTTATGAGGACAAGGCTGTTATCCAGGTTTTTGAAGGAACAGACGGTATGTCCTTAGGCAACACCCATACCCGGCTGACCGGACGTCCCATGGAGATCGGGCTTTCCCCGGAAATCCTCGGACGAACCTTTAACGGTATCGGACAGCCCATCGACGGTCTGGGGGACATCACCCCGGATGTAAAATTAAACATCAATGGTCTGCCGCTGAACCCGGTAGCACGTGAATATCCCCGAAACTATATCAACACCGGTATTTCCGCAATCGACGGACTGACCACCCTGATCCGAGGACAGAAGCTTCCGATCTTTTCCGGAAATGGTCTTCCACACGACAAGCTGGCTGCACAGATCGTACAGCAGGCTTCTCTGGGAGAGGACTCTGATGAAGATTTTGCCATTGTTTTCGCGGCAATGGGTGTCAAATATGACGTAGCGGAATTTTTCCGCCGTACCTTCGAGGAAAGCGGTGCTGCAGACCATGTAGTTATGTTCCTGAATCTTGCAAATGATCCGGTTGTTGAACGTCTTCTTACACCGAAAATCGCCCTCACTGCCGCAGAGTATCTTGCTTTTGAAAAAGGAATGCACATCCTGGTCATCCTGACAGACATCACATCCTTCTGCGAGGCCATGCGAGAGGTTTCCTCCTCCAAAGGTGAGATTCCGTCCCGTAAAGGTTATCCGGGTTATCTGTACAGTGAGCTTGCAACCCTGTACGAACGTGCAGGTATCGTAAAAGGCAAACCGGGTTCCGTAACCCAGATCCCGATCCTGACCATGCCAAACGATGATATCACTCACCCGATCCCTGACCTTACCGGTTATATCACCGAAGGTCAGATCGTTCTGGACAGACAGCTTCATGGACAGGCAATCTATCCGCCTATTAACGTACTGCCATCTCTTTCCCGTCTGATGAAGGACGGTATCGGTGAAGGCTATACAAGAGCAGACCATCAGGACGTGGCAAATCAGCTTTTCTCCTGCTATGCAAAGGTTGGAGATGCCAGAGCCCTTGCTTCCGTTATCGGTGAGGATGAGCTTTCCCCGCTGGATAAACGCTATCTGGTATTTGGTAAAGCCTTTGAGAGTGAATTTGTCGGCCAGTCCGAAACCGAGAACCGAAGCATCACCGAAACCCTGGATAAGGGCTGGGAGCTTCTGGGACTTCTTCCGAAAGAAGAGCTCGACCGAATTGATACGAAGATCCTCGACAAGTACTATCACGAAACAGTACGCTAAAAGAAGCGAGGTGATTACATGGATCCGAATACCTTTCCCACCAAGGGAAACCTGATACTTGCAAAGAACTCACTGAAGCTTTCCCGTCAGGGCTATGAACTGATGGACAAAAAGCGTAACATCCTGATTCGTGAAATGATGGAACTGATCGATCAGGCAAAGGATATCCAGACACAGATTGATGTGACTTTCCGCACTGCCTATACAGCACTGCAGAAAGCCAATATGGAGATTGGTATCGCCTTTGTCCAGCAGATCGCGTGTACGGTTCCTGTCGAGAACTCTATACGCATTAAAACCCGAAGTGTTATGGGTACGGAAATTCCTCTGGTGGAATATGACAAAACCACTAACACTCCCACCTATGCCTACTACAGCACAAAGATGTCTCTGGACGAAGCCAAGGCTGCCTTTGAAAAGGTAAAAGAGCTGTCCATCCGCCTGTCCATGGTGGAAAATGCAGCCATCCGCCTTGCAGCCAATATCAAGAAAACTCAGAAACGTGCCAATGCTCTGAAGAATATCACTATTCCAAAGTACGAGGCACTGACCAAAGATATCCAGAATGCACTGGAGGAGAAAGAACGTGAGGAATTTACCCGTCTGAAAGTCATCAAACGGATGAAACAAAAATAGTATATATCAGAAATCAGCCGGATGAATAGTAAATATTCATCCGGCTGATTTTATCTGACACAGGATTTCACACTCTAATGGGCTGGATTAAGATGAAAAGTTATCCCCACCCGAATTCATTTTGTGCATTTCTCATCCACATCTGTCTCTCCTATGTGGAAATTTCCTGTTTCTGTCAAATGTATTCTTTTTTTCATTGTTGTTGTATTTTTTAGCAGAATATCTTCAAAGGTGCCCCGGTTGAGGCCCTTCAGGGCCAATTCTCCGTTTTTAATAAGAAGGATTTCCTTGTGTTCCATGCTCGTCTCTTTTCGTTCTCCGTCATCGCCCTAGCGGGGAATCCGGTTATTCCACGTCCTGCTGCGGCTCCGTCATCTGTTCCGGCGCAGCCGTAGTAGGCGCGGTGGTGGGAGCCGTTGTTTCCTCAGGCGGTGCCATGGTAGGAGGACTGGTCTGCGTCGTAGTCGTCGTGGGAGCTGTTGTGGTCGTGGTGGTAGTCGTCACTGTTGTAGTTGTAGTTGTAGTCGTTGTGGTAGTGGTCGTCGTCGACGTGGTGGTCGTGGTAGTATCCACCGGAGGCGGAGTGGTGTCCGGCGTCTCCTGGGTCGTGGTGGTTTCCTCCGGCTGCGTCTCCGTCGGCTCAGTCTCGGTGGAATCGGTCTCGCCCGACTCAGTCGGCGCCACCCAGTTGTTCTCGATCACATAGTTCGGATCCGTGTAGAAAGCGTGCGGCTCCAACTCCTGATTGACGTACCAGGCCAGGGGCATAATCACGTCCTCATTGCGCACAATGGCGGAAGTATCCATATCGGCGGATTCCCCCTCCCGGATCTGGCGGGCCACCACGGCCAGCCGGCCGTCGTCAAACTTCGCCCCGCTTTTGGCCGTGCAAGTGGACAGGATCAGCAGTTCGTCCGTAGGCTCCACGTCCACCGGATAGTCATACAGGGAACGGGCCCGCATATTGGCCACCTGATCCATAAAGTCCGCGTCATCCTCAAAATCCGTT
>OLGF01000682.1_pt1 | contig 38762 bp, 32 predicted proteins | sample 1604971 | NCBI WGS metagenome assembly OLGF01 (sample SAMEA3888902, study PRJEB22519) | human gut metagenome | biome: human gut; feature: human-associated habitat; material: faeces | place: Denmark | collected 2011 | reverse complement strand
GCGCCTTTTCCGTGGGCAAAATGCGCTCACGGTGGCGGAGGTTGTCATCCGTCATGGCAAGGATGGCTTCATCGTCCGTCATGTTGCGGACGATACACGGCATATTCGCAAATCCGGCAAGCTCGCTTGCCCGCTGGCGGCGGTGGCCTGCGATGATCTCATAGCCGCCATCCTCACGGGGACGCACCAGTGCGGGCTGATTGACGCCCGTCGCCTTGATCGACTCCACGAGCCCTTGCATCTCCGCATCGTCCCGGACGCCAAAGGGATGATTTTTGAACGGGTGCAGGTCGGACAGGCTGAGATAGACGATCTCTTCTTTTTCGGCGCGGGTAGCGTCACGAGGCACAAACGGCTCCGGCGTGACCTCCGCACCAGCGGGAGCGCCGCCCTTATCCGGGGCAGGCTTCTCCGGGGCGGGCTTGCTTTGGGACTTTTTGTCCCGAGGTTTGGGCGGCTTGGCCTTATCGGGAGCAGCCTTGCCATCCTTGGGCGGACGGCCTCTGCCGGGCTTGGCAGCCTTGTTCTTTTCGGCAGGCGGCTTCTGCTTGACCGCCTTTTTCTCCTCCTTGGCCGCCTCGTCACGGGCAGCGGCAAAATCCACCACCTTGACGGAATGTGCCGGGGCAGGGGCGTCCTTGCCGGGAGTGGGCGGCTGCGCCCGCTCCTTTTCGTCTTTGGGGACTTCGGGAGTGGCAGGCTCCTCCACCTCGGCGTGGGTAACAGCGTCAGCGGGATTAGGCACGGCCTCGCCCATTTCAAAGAGCGCCGCCTGCCCCTCATGCTCCAGCATGACCACCTCTGCGTCGGTCAGCGCAGGCTCGGGAGCAGGCTGCTCCGGCACGGCGGCAGCTTCTACCGTGGGAACGGGAGCCTCAGTAGGTGAGGCTACATCGGGAATGTTTTTCTTATCATCTGCCATTTGCAAACCTCCTTTTCGTGGCATGAAAAAAGCCAGCCCGATGGCTGGCAGCAGATAGGGCGACTCCTCCTTTCAAGCTGTGGTATATGAAAACGCCGCCCGTGTCTCGTTTGGGCGGTGGTTACTTTCGATTTGTGTCGCATTCTAAAGAAATGTGTGTTATAATGCAGTTAATGAGATTTAGGGAGGGAATAAACAGTGCCACTTACACGCTTAATTATTAAAAACTTCAAATCGATCAAGAACTGTGATATTTCCCTATCCGAATTAAATGTCCTAATTGGAGAAAACGGAACAGGAAAAACCAATCTTCTTGATGCAATAAGCTATTTTTATCGCAATCTAACAGATTCGGATATTAGTGAGCATGTTTTTGATGAGAATAATCATTACAGTAATGAATTGCGAATTACACTTGTATATGATTTGTCCCAATTTGTAAAAATCTCTAAATCTAATTCTGGTGAACTCCCAGATATTTTTGAAGATCAGTTTGTTGAAAAAACAAAGTACGGCGGGTATTACAAAACAATAATATCCATGGCATCTAAATCAAAAGACAAGAAGCTTTGCGTCGAATTATCGCAAATTAAAGGTCGTCCAATACGATGGAATTATTCATATGAGGATAGGCTTATTTTTAAAAGTCTGTTTCCAATTTTTTATATAGATACTCGTAATCTTGATGTAACGGAATGGGGTTATCTCTGGGGTGTTTTAGGAGAATTGGGCAAAGTATCAAACGCCGAAAGAAAAACCATTGAAACTAAGATAAATGACATTTTACTTGATGAGAGTCAAGAAATATCTCGCAAGTTAAAGGAAATAACGGATATATTTAGTGCGGCTGATGTGAGCGTTAAGCCTGCAATGTCAAGGGAATTTGCAAAAAACCTAACCAAAGTGTTTTTCTCGGGGGAGATTATCCGTCAAAGAGGAAAGCAACTGGGATATTATTCAACTGGAACTAATTCTGTAAAATATATTGAATTACTACTTAAGTCGATAGATGCCATATCAAGAACAAAAATGAAGGAACCCATAGTATTGTTTGATGAACCGGAAATAAGTCTTCACACGAATTATTTAGACGAACTAACGGATGAAATGCTGGATGTTAATTCAAAACTAAGCATTGTTGTATCGACACATTCAGCGCGTCTGACCAAAAACATTATAACAGGGTCGGAGACGGTATCTTTATTCAATGTTAAACTGATTAACAAATACTCGCAAATTCAGAGAATGAAAAAATTTTCTCAATACAGTCCATCTTCAAAATATCGGGTATCTGACGATCATGTTAATTCCTACTTTTCTCGTGGAATTCTTTTTGTAGAGGGAGCAACAGAATTAGAGCTTTTTTCAAACCCTTATATTAGAATTCTATTTCCAAAATTGAAAAAAGTAGATGTTTTTGAAGCTGTGAGTGATAAGCCGATATTAAACATTATGAATCCCAAACTGACAAATACGCAGACACCGTATATATGTCTGATTGATATGGATAAGGCAATAAGGTATGATAAAAAGAAAAAGAGATTTTCTTTGATTAACGAGTATTTTGCGTCTAATTCTAAAGAGTGCTTTCAGTATAGGAATAAGCATCAATCTGAACCCTATCTTTATTACCAACGCAAACATATTAATGCGATGCAAAGGGCATTACACGTTCATTATTACATGCCTTTCTTAAGCTGTGATGATCCTAATTACCATGCCTTTGTTTCTGCTGTCCATCAATATCTTTTATCATACAATGTCTTTTCATTTAGCACTACGATAGAAGGCGCATTAATCAATAAGCATACTGTTGACTTTGCTCTTGATTTTTTGCGGAAAGAGAAAAAAACATGTGATTTTAACGATTTTAAGAAGTATTGGGATAGTCTTCAAAAAACCGATCAAATAAATGTATTGCGTATTGTGTTTAATGGAAAAAGTGATTTGCTTAAGACATGGAAAGAATTGTCTAAGGGAATCGCTGCAGATAAAAAACTCATTCTTGAGAAAGCTATGATTGGAGGGAAAACATCTGGATGGGTGTCCGACTATTTGGATACCTTTTTCCAGTCAGTTTTCCAAATTGAAGGTGCTTTTTCAGAAAAAGCATTTCGTAAGTATTTGGAAAATGAAGATCATCTCAAATCTACATTAAGAGAATTCGAGAATAATTTTCCTGAGTTATACTCGCTTATTGAGAGATTATGTGATATAATTTGTGAGTAAACAGCAGAGTAGTATGTAAGTAGTAATGCTTGAGTAATCAAGGCCTTGATGTCAGTGTAGCAAACTGAATTCCAAGGAACTAAAGTCACTAATTGGCTACATCCCCGCCGCCGTGCCGCATGTTTCATTGCTCATGTGCTGCATAAAGCACGCGCTTCGCGATTTATTAAGAAAAGTACTTACATACTACTCTCTGTTTCTTTTAGTTAGGGAGGATTCCATGTTTACAATCGAATCATTTTGCAATTTGGTTTGGGGAACCTCCTACTCAAAAGTTTTACAAAAGGTTTCCAAAGATGACTACAAGGAGTTTGAACTTCCAAAAAAAGACGGTACACGTACTATAAATTACTTAGAGAAAGATTCTGAACTTTGGGAGTTGCAACGTCGCTTACTTGACAATTATCTTATAAAACAAGCCCTTCCGGTATGTGTAAAGGGATTTAAAAAAGGGGAAAGTTATAAATCTTTTTTGTCGGAACATATCGGAGCAGAATTCTTTTTGAGAATTGACATAGCGTCTTTCTTTCCTTCAATTAGTGATTCTTGCATTAAAAATGAACTTTCAAATTTGCTGACCTGCGACTCGGATGATGGAAAAGACAAATTGCTTGACTTAATTTGTGATATTGTTACATTAGAAGACAAATTACCTCAAGGAGCCTGTACTTCACCAACGGTTTCAAACCTTGTCATGGCGAGGATTGATCAAAGAATAACAAAATACTGTCAGGTATTTAATATACGCTATACAAGATATGCGGATGATTTGCTGTTTTCAAGCAGAATATTTAATTTTACTGAAAAGAAGTGGTTTATAAAAAAGATAAAGTATATTTTGAGTTCGCAAAAGTTGAAACTTAATTATTCCAAAATTAAATTTGGGCAAAAAGAGCTTGTACTTAATGGGTATGTTATTTCGGATCGCGAAATCCGACTATCAAGAAATCGACTTTCAGATATTAGACGCATAGTTAAATTTTCAAAGGAAAATCATCATCTCATAGACCAATTTGGCCCAGAAAAATTTATTTTGGAGGCCAATAAATTACCGCTAAAATACCGAAATCTTAATGTGTATCCTTTCGGAACGGTTTTTCAATTTGTTCAGTATATGTGCGGATATAGGGCTTTTCTGATTTCCATGACAAATAACAATTATACGTTAACACCTTTTCAAAAAGAGTTGCAACGACTGATTCGCAGAATTGAAGCGCAGATTACTCGGTTGATATGAAGAGATGTTCCGCGTATTGAAGCGCTCTTTTGACCCGGTTTAGAGGGGTATGTAACCGCGCTAACCGGGAGAGCGCTTGAATGGCATTCAAGAGGTCAGCGGTTCGATCCCGCTTATCTCCACCACCGAAAATCCTGGAACCACAATGGTTTCAGGATTTTTCGTTTTTGTACGGCAGCATGAAAAGAGTCGTTCTTCTAACACTTTTCTAACAGCCGCGGGGCGTAAGCAGCGCTGACATTTCGTCGGCAATGGACTGCTTGCGGGCAACGTCCAGATGGCCATATACGTTAGCCGTCATCTTGATGTCGCTATACCCCAGCCATTCCTGCACATCCTTGAGCGTAAAGCCGTGGCTCAGCAAAAGGCTGGCGCAGCTATGCCCTTACGGTATAATTACGACAAACCGGAAAAGCCCCGTATATCAAGGGCTTTCGGTTATCTGGCAAGGTTTTTCATCCTTTTCCAAACCGAAAAATCGAGCCACGAAGTAGTTATAGGTCCCTTATTGTACATTATCAAAATCCCCGCGGCATATGCCGCGGGGATTCGCAGTTAAATGAACGGAAACGGCTGGGGCTCGCCGCGCTGATCGGCAAGCCGGTTCAAGAGAAGCGATACGCCGACGTTCGCAATGTACGCAATCACGACATAGAGCGAGGACAGATGGTCGAACCGCTCCAGCGGCTGGCCGGGCGGTGTACAGAACAGCGCGACATAGCCGGCGACAAACAGCACCCCGACGGCAATCTTGATGACGGTATACTTCATAGCGAACCTCCCTTTCTATTCGGCAGCTTTGGGTATCCTTCTTATCCTTTATTATACAAATTTTTCTCTGGTTTGTAAGGCCTTTCTGGTAAATTTGTGAAAATCACCGGATTCAAAAGAATCCGGTGATTTTACAGGCTTTATTTTCTGACAGGAATCTTCTTGCGGATATCCTGCAGACGGTTGAGCGCCTCGTTCAGCGTCTCGTCCTTCTTCGCGAAGTGCAGACGGATCAGGTGATTCACCGGCTCACGGAAGAAGCTCGAGCCGGGCACCGCGCCGACGCCCACGTCGCGCGCGAGCACCTCGCAGAACTCGAGGTCGGAGTCAAAGCCGAACTCGGAGATATCGAGCAGGATGTAATACGCGCCCTGCGGGTCGGTGTGCGGGATGCCGATGTCCTCAAGCCCCTTAAGGAATAGGTTGCGCTTGTGCGTGTACTTGTCCTGCAGCCACTGGTAGTACGAATCCGGCATATGCAGACCCGTCACGGCAGCCTCCTGCAGCGGCGCGGCGGCGCCGACCGTCAGGAAATCGTGTACCTTCTTTGCCGTCTCGATGATCTCCGGCGGCGCGATGATATAGCCCAGACGCCAGCCGGTGATGGAGTAGGTCTTGGACAGCGAGCTGCACGAGAGCGTGCGCTTCCACATGCCGGGCAGGGACGCGAAGTAGGTATGCTTGTTGGGGGCATAGACGATGTGCTCATAGACCTCGTCGGTGATAACATAGACGTCGTACTTCTCCGCAAGGTCGGCGATGATCTTCAGCTCATCATAGGTGAACACCTTGCCGCAGGGGTTCGAGGGGTTGCAGAGGATCATGGCCTTCGGGTGCTGGCGGAAGGCGGCCTCGAGCTCGTCGACGTTGAAGTGGAACTCCGGCGGATACAGCGGCACATAGATTGGCTCCGCGCCGGAGAGGATCGTATCCGCGCCGTAGTTCTCATAGAACGGGGAGAAGATCACGACCTTGTCGCCGGGGTCGGCGACGGTCATCATCGCGGCCATCATGGCCTCGGTACTGCCGCAGGTGACGACGATCTCGCTGTTCGGGTCGATCTCGTGGCCCATCAGGCGGGACTGCTTCGCGGCGAGCGCCTCGCGGAAGTTCTGCGCGCCCCAGGTGATGGAGTACTGGTTGAAGTCCTCGTGCGCTACCTGCGAGAGACGGTCGGTGATCTCCTTGGGCGGCTCAAAGTCGGGGAAGCCCTGCGACAAGTTGACCGCGCCGTAGCGCAGGGACACGCGCGTCATCCGGCGGATGACGGAATCGGTGAAGTCTTTTGTTCTGACGGAAAGTTTCTGCATAAAATCTCCTCCTGAGATTTCGGAATCTCTTGAAAAAAATCCCGCCGGACGGATCCGGCGGGATGCTCGCTGTGATTACTTCTTCAGCCGCTTGTCGCTGCGGCGGGAAAGCCAGGTTCCCAGACTCTGGAACAGCTGCACCAGCAGGATCAGGATCACGACCGCCACCAGCATCACAAGATACTTGTAGCGATAGTAGCCGTAGTCGATGGCGATCTTGCCGAGGCCGCCGCCACCGATGATACCGCTCATGGCCGAATAGCCGAGGATCGTGGTCAGTGCAATCGTAATGTTCTGGATGAGCGACGGAACGCTCTCGGGGATCATCACCTTGCAGATGATCTGCATCGGCGTCGCGCCCATGCTCTGCGCTGCTTCGATGATGTTGCCGTCCACCTCGCGCAGACTGGTCTCAACCAGACGCGCCACGAACGGGAACGCCGCCACAACCAGCGGCACGATCGTCGCCGTGGTGCCGACGGCCGTACCGATCAGCAGACGCGAGAGCGGGAACACCATGATCATGAGGATCAGGAACGGGATGGAGCGCAGGAGGTTGATGATGACGTTCAGCACATGCAGCAGCCACGTGGGCAGCGGCAGAACGCCGTTCTTCTCGCCCACGACGAGCAGCACGCCCAGCGGCAGGCCCAGCACCAGCGACAGCGCCGTGCTCAGCACGGTGACATAGAACGTCTCCCAGATCGCGTACGGGATGGTCGGCAGAGCCGCCATCAGGTCCTGAATGGACTGCGGGTCAAACAGGTTACTGTACATTCTGGTCCACCTCCTCGATCTGGATGTTGCCGATGCCGGAGATAACCTCCAGCGCACGCTTATACTGGCCGCTGGGGATGCCCAGCAGCATGCTGCCGTAGACCTGCTCGGAGAGCTTCTGCGTCGTCGCGGAGATCACATTGCAGAGGATTCCCTCCTCCGAGGCCAGCCGTGCGACCATCGGGATGCCCGTGGTCTGGCTGTCTTGGAAGATGATGCGCACCTTGCGCTCGGCCAGAGGGTCGGAGACAAGCTCGTCGATCCCGCCGGGGAACACCAGACGGCGCGCGGCGGCGGACTTCGGCGCGACGAACACCGCCGACACAAGCCCCGATTCCTCCACCACGCCGTTATCCAGAATGGCGACGTGGCTGCAGATCTCCTTCACCACGCTCATCTGGTGCGTGATGACGACGACTGTGATGCCGAGCTTTTTGTTGATGTCCTTGATGAGCTCGAGAATCTGGTGCGTCGTGTTGGGATCGAGGGCGCTGGTCGCCTCATCGCACAGAAGCACCTTCGGATCGGTCGCCAGCGCGCGGGCGATGGCGACGCGCTGCTGCTGGCCGCCGGAGAGCTGCGCGGGATAGGCGCTTGCCTTGTCCGGCAGGCCGACCAGCTCCAGCAGCTCCATGGCGCGCTTCTCCGCGTCGGCGCGCTTGACGCCGTTGAGCTCCATCGGGAAGCAGATGTTGCGCAGGCAGGTGCGCTGCATGAGCAGGTTGAAGTGCTGGAAGATCATCGTAATTTCGCGGCGGGCCGCACGCAGCTGTGCCGGGGTCATGGTGTCAAGGCGTTCGCCGTTGACAATCACCTCGCCGCTGGTGGGGCGCTCAAGCAGGTTGATGCAGCGCACCAGTGTGCTTTTACCGGCGCCGCTCATACCGATGATACCGTAGACGTCGCCATCTTCAATGGTCAGGGAGACGTCCTTGAGCGCGTCCACCCCGCCGGTTCCGGATTCAAATGTCTTACAGACATGCTTTAACTCGATCACGAACGTTCCCCTCCTTTCTTACTTACCGGAAACTGCGTCCAGCGTGGTCTGCTTGCCGCCGTAGAGACCCATGGGCTCGACGTGGATACCGGCCACGGAGACGAGGTGCGTACCCTGCTGGGCGTTGAAGTCCTCGAGGTAGGGCAGGTGCTGGAAGTAGTTGGCGTCGATGCTGCCGTCCTCAACGAAGGTGTTGGGGGTGACGTAGTCGTTGACGACCTGGATCTTCAGTGTGATACCCTTCTCAGCCAGGATGTTCTTGACGATCTCGAGGATCTCGGCGTGGGGCGCGGGGGTCGCGGCGATGCTGACGGTCTCGCCGTTCAGCGCGCTGTAGTCGATGGAGGCGTCATAGCCGTCGGTGGGGTTCTCCACGACAGAGACGACGGAACCGTTATACTTCTCATTGATGTAGTCGACGACCTGCTTGCTCTCGAGAGCGGCCTTCAGGGCGAGGATCTTGGGGGCGTTCTCGTTGCCCTCCTTGACAACCAGCACGTTGACATAGGCGGAAGCGGCGCCCTCGATGGCCAGAGAATCCTTCACGGGGTTCAGGCCGGCGTTGATGGCATAGTTGCTGTTGATAACGGCGTAGTCAAAGTCCTTGAGCATGTTGGGCAGCTGCGCAGCCTCGGCCTCAACGATCTCGACGTTGTAGGGATTCTCGGCGATGTCGTTCTTGGTGGCGGTGATGCCGACGCCGTCCTTGAGCTTGATGATGCCGTTCTCCTGCAGCAGCAGCAGAGCACGGGCCTCGTTGGTGGTGTCGTTGGGCACGCCGATCTTAACGGTCGCGGCGGTGGTCTGCTGATTGCCGCAGGCAACCAGACCCAGAGCCAGCACGAAGGCCAGCGCAAGGGTAATCAGCTTGGTAAAGTGATTGTGTTTCATGTGGATCTTCTCCTTTAAAAATATACAGTGCATTTCCATGCAGGTTGAACATTTTCTCCCGTCCCGGGACCATCTCTTAAAGTGCTGTGTCCGGAGGACACATTCGTTTGCTCAGGCGGATCACTGTCCTCAGCTCCTTCTCTTCAAAATAAAACAGCGGAAGGCCGTTCGACCTTCCGCTGCTCAAACCATCAGGCATCCCGGCGTACCGGGCTTTAACAGGGCTGGGAAAGCAGTTGGCCGAATTGGGCGCAACGAAGCATGCACATGGAGCACATGCGCATCAGCATCATCATCATGATGGCGCTCTGCTTCTTCATCTTGCTTTCCTCCTTGTTCCAGAGTATTTGCTTTGGACGTTTGGGATCGTAACACGTCAGCCCCCGCTTGTCAAGGGTTTTTGCATCATTTCCGCACATTCTCCAAAAATCCGGCACATACAGAGCCGTTCTTTAGGCAATTACTCCCGTCCCTCGTCAGGCTGCTGCACGTCGATCCCCGTGCCCGGCCCCTCCGGGAAGTCCAGCTGGATCACGCTCTGCGCCCGGTTTATGAAGCACGCGACGCCTCTCCCCTTCGCCTGCGCCAGCGCTTGACACCTCGTAAGAATGTCCTCAAGCACCGCACGATTCAGCCCGCCGCCGCGCCAGTGGAACACAAAGTGCGCCTGCTTTTTGCGCAGCGCCTGCTTCGCGCGGTTTTCGACGTCCTCCACCTTCGTCAGCGACACCGGCCGGTAAAAATACCCCTTCTCCTCCGTACACGGCGGCACCGGCAGCACCAGCTCCTCGTGGTCGCGGAAGATGTGTCTGTCGTCGAGGTTGAAGTAGTCGTACCGCTTTACGCCCCGCTGCAGGGAGTTGTCAAACGTCGCGTCGAGGTGATAGCGCCTGCCGCCCACGGTCACGACGTTCCACGTGTGCCGGTACTTGACGCCCGCGTCCGGGTTTGCTTCACTGAGCGCGACGATGCACTCCAGCCCCACCGCGTCGCACAGCGCCTTCACCGTCTTCGCGATCCCCTCGCACACGCCGACGCCCTGCGTCAGCGGCCCGATGATCTCGTGCGAATAGCTCTTTTTGAGCTTGTCATAGCGGACGTTCTCCAGTACGAAGTCGTGAATCGCCTGCTCGCGCTCAAGCTCGCTCTTTCCGCGCAGCGGCCGCGCCAGCCGCTCCAGCCGCGCGTCGATCGCCTGCCGGTGCGTGCGGATCTTCCCCTTGTCGAAGAGATATTCCGGGATCAGCTCGATATGATCCCCGCGCGGGTCGAACCGATACTTGAACCCCGTCACATGAAACAGCAGCGGCTCATCGAGCTTCAGCCGCAGATAGATCTCCGACAGCCGCTCCCCCTCCAGCCGGGGCAGGCGGATGGCGGGCGCGAGCGCGGCAAAGCCCGCCCGCATCCCGTCATAGACCTCCCGGCCGCTCCGGTCCAGCTGCCGATAGTACCAGCCCGCCATATACGCCGCCCCCTTCCGCGCTTCTCGTTTCATCACTCCCCTATTGTACCGAAAAGCGCGCCGCTGTCAAGCCGTCAGATGCCCGCCTCCGCGTCGTAGCGTGAAAACAGCGCCGCGAAGCGCTTCTTCTGCGCCGGGGTCATGCGGCCGCTGTACTGCGCGAGCAGGCTCTGCGCGCTCGCGCTGTCCCCCGCGCGGAAGTAGTTCCCCATCGCCCGCTCCAGGCTCTCCGCCGCCGCGGAGCTGAGCGACTCGGTGCGCTGCGCGGGCGCGGCGGCCCCGGTATTGTACGTCTTGCCGTCCGCCGCCTTCTGCTCGGCGTTCGCCTTGTCGCGGTAGTACTTCAGCGCGTCCTGCCATGCGTCATAGTCCTGCTGCGCGGCGGTCTGCGTGCGCTTGGCGGCGCTGTCCGCCTCCTTCTGCCAAGCCTCCATCGCCGCCTCCCACGCGCTGCGCTCATCGTCCTCACGCCCCTGCAGGAGCTGATACTGCTGCAGCATGCTTTTGCCCTCCGCGTCATAGCGGCTGCGTGCCGCCTGCTCCAGCTCCGGCAGCACCTCATTGAGCTTCTGCAGATACTCACCGTAGCTCTGCTGTCCTGTCGCCTGCGCATAGGAGCTGCCGTAGCCGCCCGTCAACGCCGCGGCCTGTCCGAGCGTGTCCTCCATCGCCCGGCGGCCCTGCCGCTGATACATCCCGGCGTACTGCACAAACGCCGCATCCTCTGCCGGGTCATACCGGAACGCCCCGCGCCCGCTGATCTCACTGTAGAGCTGCTCGAGCTGCCCCGCATAGCTCGACCGCCACGCACCGGGGCGCAGCGCCTCGATGCTCCGCTGCTCCTCCTGCGCCGCCGTCACGTCGCCCGACGCCTCGTACCCCTTCTCCAGCTGCGCCAGCCGCGCTGCCGTCTCGTCCGAAACGCCCGAGAGCACCTGACGGCTCTCCGTCGGCCCGCTCGGCGCAGCCGCCGCGCTCATCAGATGGTTCCATGTCTGGCTGCCCGCGATCCCGTCGAGCAGCAGCCCGTTCTTCTTCTGATAGTCTCTCACCGCCGCGCGCGTCTTCGCGCCGAAGATGCCGTCCTCCGACAGCTGATAGCCCTTCCGGTTCAGCGCACTCTGCAGCTGCCGCACGGCGCTGCCCGTCGAGCCGTAGCGCACGGTCTGATAGGTCGATGCCATGATTTTCCCTCCTTATTTAAGATGTCCTCCGCCAGACGTAAACCGCCAAATACGGCGGCATATTGTTGTGTGCCTTGCCCCCGCAGTTGCTGCTTTGCTGCCCCGTGTACTGGTTCGGCTGTCCGTTGCGGTCATATAGCCGGATCGTGTCCGTACCTATGACCGTGCTCTGGCCGGTGTACTGATAGCTGTGCGTATGATCCGGGATCTCGTCCACAGTCAGCGTGTGGCTCGCTTCACCGCCGGTCTTTCCCGCAGCGAAGGTGTCGCCCGCGGCAAGTAAAAAGCGATCCTTAATCCGCGTCCACGTCCCGCCGAAAAGTGTCTTCGGATCCGTCGCCGACGCCGAGATATACACCGCGCCGATCGGATAGATCCAGTCGAGCAGCATCCGTCCGCCCACACGCAGCGACGCCGCCTGCACCTCTCCCTGAAATTCCGCGTTCCACGCACACTCCAGTGCTTCCTTCTCGCTGTACTTGCCGAAGGCCGCGCCCTTGCCGCCGGAGCGCAGATGCAGCGTCACCTCCGCCGTCGAGACGGGCACCAGTACCGTCTTGCTCCCGCCGAGACTGTCCGACGCCGTCAGCTGCACCTCATACGAGTCCGTCGTCTCAAAGCCCGCGAGTACGCTTGCCGTGCCGCTCGTAAGCGACTGATACGCGCCCCAGCTCCCGCCGACGCGCCGGTACCGTGCGCGCAGCGTCAGCGCGTTGTGCCCGCCGCACGGCGCGCACCGCGCCGTGCAAAGAATGCGCACATACGCCCCGTCCGTCTGCAGCGTCCCGTCCGAGCCGCATCGCCCGACCGAGACCGTCTCCAGCACCGGCTGATAGTAGTCCAGAACCTCCACCGCCGCGCTCGTGAGCGTCACAGAGCGGCCGCGGGCGTCCGTCACCACCGCCGTTGCCTTCTGGCTGCCGCTGCGCTCCGCCGGGCCGACCGTTCCGCTCAGTCCGTCCGCCGACGCTCCCGAGAAGCTCACCCGGCACGTCCGCACCGCCGCGCCGTAGGCGCCTGTCACCGCCGCCTGATACGAAAGGCTGCTCCGTCCCCGGATGCAGACACCCCAGTCCGCCGCCGCGCCCTCGTTCACCACCGAGACCGTCAGCGTCCCCGACGGCTTCAAACTCTCCGGCACATAGACCGTGCAGGCATACGACCGGCTTCCGATGAGCGTGCTCCCCTGATACGTCTCCACCGTCAGTGTTCCCGTCCCGGCCGTGCTCTCGGGCAGCTCCGCCGCCCACGCCAGCGGCATCGTCCAGCTGACGCTTCGTGCCGACGTCCTGTCGGCGATCACCGCGCTTTTCGACCCGAGCGCGCAGCGGATCGTGTGGCGGAAGCTCTCGCTCGCCGCCTGCACCGTGATCCCCGCCGCCGCACCGAGCGTGAACGTCCCGAAGCTGAGTGCCGACGCGCGCGGGATCGTGTTGAGCGTCACCGACGCCGCAATTTCCGTCGAGGACAGGCTCGTCCCCGAGATGCCGCCCGCGGCCGAGATCGTCACGCTGCGGCTGCCGTCCGCCTCGTGATACACGCGCACCGTCGCGCGGATGGCCTCCGTGTGCGTCTGATAGCCGATCTCGAGATACCGGCTGCCCGCCGTCGCCGCTCCGTTGATCGTGATCGACCCCGACCAGGTGCCGTAGGTCGTGTACCCGCTGTTCGTGCGGTCATAGGTCAGCACCGCCGTCACATCGGAGTAGTTCCCCTCCTGCGACTGCGCCGCCGACCATGTAATCGTCGGCACGATGGCGCTGTTGGCCGTCGTGCCCGTAAAGCTCCCGGATCCTGCCATCGTTTATCCTCCGATCCACTGAAATGCCAGTCCGTTTTCGCTCGCGAGCTTCCACCCGCCCAGCGTCACGCTGTCGAGCACCGTGATGTCCCGGATATAGAGCCGGTTGTCCGAGACATACGCCACCTCCGTGCTATCCTGCCAGAACGAGAGCCGTTTTGCCGTGAACGTCGCGCGGAAGTCGTTCTGCGCGACCGTCTCCACGCCGTCCACGAGCGTGGTCGTCAGGTTCTGCCCCACCGCCACGCCGTAAACCGGCAGCGCCCCCTCATAGTACACGACACCCGTGCGGATGTACCCCTCCGTCCCGGCCTTATAGCTGCCAAACGCCGCGTCCACCGCGTCCACGTCCCCCTGCAGGTCGGAGCAGAAGCTGTAATACTGCGTCAGCGCGTCCGGATGCGCCTCGATATAGGCCGAGAGCTTCTCAACGTAGCTCCCGAATTCGGACGAAGCCACATACTCGCCCTCCAGCCGCGCCGAAAGCTGATCCATCCGCCGCTGCACCGTGTCCGCCGTCTTGATAATCAGGCTCTTGAGGTTCTGGTATTCCTGCTCCGTCCCCTGCGCCGCCCGACTCTTCCCGGCGGCCTGCACCGCCGCCGTGCGGGAGCTCTCCGCCGCCTCGAGCGCGAGGTTCAGCTGCTGCGCCATCTGGAAGAGATATGAGTACTGCTGCAGCACCTGCTGCTCCACCGTCCCGCTCGGATATGCCGGCATCGAAAGCACGCTCACGGCCCGTCACTCCCCTTCTCATAAACCGCCGACACGCTGTAGAGCACCATGCCGCCCTCTCCCGTGAGCCGCAGCCGCAGCTGCTTGGCGCGCCGCGGCCGCACATGGAGCAGACAGTCCTGCACGCACCCCGCTGCCTGCATGCTGCCTCGCAGCTCCCAGCTCGCCCCGCCGTCATAGCTCACATAGAGCCGCACGCCGCTCCCGCTCTCGAGCGCCATGCGCAGATCGAGCCGCTGGAGATACCGGTTTTCCGGGCTGCTCAGCCCGAGGTCGCCGCTCTCACCCATCCACGAAACGCACTCCTCCTGCGTCCCGTCGTGCCCCGTGAGATCCCACAGCATTCCGTCCGCGCTCAGCGCATACAGGCTCTCCCCAGCGCGCGTAAAGCCAACCGCCTGTACACCGCTCTCCGCGTACCAGAGCCCGCGCCGCGCGTCGTATACCAGCAGCACCCACGCGCCGTCCGCGCCCTTCGCGCTCAGATAGTACCGTCCGTCAAGGCTCCCCGCCGCCGCGTCCGTGTACCGCTCCTCGCCGAGCACCTGCGACACCACTACCGGCAGGCTCCCGTCAAACACGCACACGCCGCCCGCGCTGTGGTAGTAGAGCTTCCCGTCCACCACCTGCACGCTCCGCCAGTCACCCCGGCGCACGCCGCTGCACCGCGTCGTCACGATCTGGTGCGCGCCCGACGCGCTCGGATACACCCGCTCCAGACAGTCCTCCTTGAAGAAAATCGGACTGCCCAGATAGTCCGCCGCTCCGGTAAACGGCCCGTCTGACCCGCGCGCGGCGGCATAGCTGTCGGTTGAGAGCCCCGCGAAGCAGTTCCAGTTCTTGAAGTCCCCGAGCTTGCTCGCGTAGATCTCATTCACCGTCTCCCCGTCCACAAGGCCGTACTTGCAGCCCCACAGCCGGTTCCCGCACTCAATCACATAGTCCATCTCCGGCACGCTGCGGCTGACCGTGAGCGTCTCCGTCTGGCTCACCGTCTGCGTCAGGATCCCCGGCACGACGATCGCGCCGCTCTCCGCGCGCTCAAGCAGAAAGCTCCCGTTCATCCGCTCGTCGGCGCATCCGTCGATCTCCACGCCGTCGCCCGCCTGAAATCCCTCGCCGATCCCCGCCGCGCGGATCTCCACGCACACGCCGTCCACCGCGCTCCAGCTCTCGCCGTCAAAGCGCCGCAGCACGGGCGTCTGCGCAGCCGTGTCAACCCAGAGCGCCCCGCTCTGCGCGCCCTCCGGCGCGCTGTCGCCCGCCTGCCAGTCGCCGAAGTCCGTCCCGTCCGCGCGGCACAGCCGCAGCGTCACCGTCCCGGTGCTCTCATAGCGCCGCTCGAGGCTCCCGAAGTCCGTCAGATCCTTCGTGTTGATGTACTTCTTGTCCGGCCAGATCACGAGATACGCCCCCATGCTCACCAGCTGCTTCAGCCCTTCGGTCAGCACCAGCCCCGTCTTGATCCCGCCGACATAGAGCGCCGTTCCGTCCACCCAGATCAGCGCGTCCTTTGCCGTCAGCCCGCCGGGTTTGACCGCCGTTCCCGCCGCGGACCGCCTGCTGCGCACCGCCAGCGCCGGATAGTGCGCCCCCGTCAGGTTCTCCATCGCCGCGAGCGCCCCCTCGGACGCGCGCCTGCGCCGGTCGAGCCCCAGAAACCGATCCACCGTCACCCGCTTCTGCGGCGGCTCGCTCAGTTTGGGAAAATACATCCCCTCGCCCCCTCTCAGCACAGCCGCAGCGCCGGCACGCGCCGCGGCGGCACCTGCGCGCGGCAGTACGCGTCCCGATACGTCAGAAACGCGTTGTTCCATGCCGTGCTCGCGTTGTTACAGCGCACCGTCTCGCCATTGGCGTAGTGGATCTGCGCCTCGAGATAAAAGCGGTACAGCTCGTCATACGGCGGCGGCACGCGCAGCTCCGTCTCGTCGGAGAACGTCTCCCCCAGCGTCTCGTGCAGGATCTCCTCGCACACGAATCCCTCCGCCTGCTGCAGCCAGCGCCGCTTCTCCTCGAGCGTATACTGGTTCGGCAGCAGCGTGTCCACCTGACTGAGCACCTGTCCGGCCGTCCGGTTTGCCATCCGCGCCACCTCCTCAGTTTGCCATCCGGTCGACATAACTGCGCGCGGTGCTCTCCATCATCCGCGCGTTTTCCAGCACCTCGGCCGCGCACAGCGGCACCTCCACCTCCACGCCGCGCATGATCTTCCAGCTTCTGCCGTTCACCGATACGATCACGAAGTTCTCCTCATTCTTTCTGCCGCGCGGCAGCAGGATCTTCACCATCTGCTCGTTCATTTCCCCATACTCCTTTCCGTATTTTGCCGATTTCCGCGCCCCGGAGCCGAAGCCCCGGGGCGCGTCCTCTTAAACTGTCAGTTCGCCTTATCCTGCCCGGAGTAGGACGAGCCGCACTCCACGCGCACCATATACTCATTATAAAGAATGGCCGCCGCGTGAACGCCCTTCCAGCCAACGCTCGAGCGCTGATCCAGCGGATCGGCCGTGCCGGAGGAGCCGCGCGGCTTGACAATGACCTCCGTCCCCTCGCTCAGGTCGACCACGCCATAGGCGTTCTTGCCGAGGAACAGGCAGCCGTACACGGCCGCGCCCTCCGCGCCGCCCTCGCCGGGATAGATCACGGCGTTTGCCTCGGCGGTGACGTTCTCACTCACCGTCATGCTGTTCGCGGTGTTCGCAGTGATCTCCACGCGCTTGCCGCCCACGAGCACGAAGCGCCCAGCCAGCGCATTCACTGCAACCGTACCGCCCGTAAAGCCAATAGACTTGCTGCCTTCCACCTTCGTGCTGACCTTCAGCGTGCGGCTGTCGGACGCGAGATTTTCACCGCAGTAGATCTTCGCCTCCGTCGTCTCGACGAAGCGCACACCGTGCAGCTCGCCGATCTCGCCCGAGAACAGCTCGCGCGCCGCGGCATACTGGTGCGCGGCGATCCACGCCTCATCCTGGCGCAGGTCGAACGCCACGCTCGGATGGATGATGCAGACATACTTGCCGTCGAAGGTCGGCGCGTTCATCTTCTTCAGATGCGTCGCGGCCTTCGCCACCAGCTCGCTCGTCAGCCGGCAGTCCGACGTCAGATCATAGCGGTGCTCCACCTCGGTCTTGGCACCGCCTGCGCCCAGCTTCGGTGCGTAGATCACCTGATTGCCCTGCTGAATCTCGTTGCGCGTCACCGTGTCGAGCGTCAGCCCCATGTTCGCGCCGTGGCGGTCGGTGATCTCCAGCACCACGTCGTCAATGGCCGTCAGATCCAGCATATCGGACACGGTCGTGTAGTCGCCGTACTGCGCCAGCTCCTTCGTGATGTAGCTCACGGAGATGCCGCTGCCGTCTGGGGTCACGCCCTCGGTCAGCGGCGTGAGTGCCTTGTCGAACGAGCCGAACTTGCGCCACTCCACCGTCTTGCCGCCGCCCACGGGCATCCCCTTCGTCGCCGCGAACTGGTTGTGTACGAGCTGGGGCTTCGCGCTCTCGAGCAGCTCCATCCCGTAATACGTCTTCATCTCCGCGCTCAGATCATTGCTTGTCTGCGTGTTCGCCTCCGCGAACAGCTGCAGGTCATACATATGATTGATTTCCATAGTTTTCCCCTTTCTTCTTGTCCGTTTTCCGTCCGAACCGCTCAGAATCGGATCTTCTCGCCGCTCTGCACCCGTCTGCGGATGTCGGCCAGCTCCTCGCTCGAGAGCTTACGCGGATCCGGCCGCGAAACGCAGCTGCTGCCGCCCCGGTTCTCGCGCACGCGCCGTCCGCCGCTGGCGATGCTGCGCGCCGCCTGCCCCGCCGCGCGCTCCGCCGCATAGCGCATCGCCTGCCGCAGCAGCTCCTCGCGGTGCCTGACCTCATACGCCGTCCGTGCGTCCACGCCCGCCGCTATCAGCCTGCAGAAATCCTCGTCGCGCAGCTCCTCCTCCGGCGAAAACGCCGGATACATCTGCCGCACCGCCGCCGCGTCCCGCTCCAGCCGCTCAAGCGCCTGCACCTGCCGCGCGCTCTCCGCCTGCCGCAGCCGTTGGTTCTCCTGCCGCAGCCCCCTGAGCCGTCCGTCCAGAATCTTCTTCACCCGCGCGTCGAATTCCTCCTTGCAGCGCCCGCGGATCAGCGCCTCAAAGTCCTCCCCGGCGTCGGGAGGCGTGGAATCCTGTCCTTCGCCCGCTCCCTCCGGCGCGGACTCGCCCTCGGCAAATAGCTGCCAGTCCATCCAAAGCTGCTTCATCGCATCTCCTTCCCGTGGTAGGTCACGACCCATGCACCGTGGTTTCCACGGATACAAACTCCCCATAGCGCGCCTGCAGCTGCTCCAGCCCGCAGCGCACCAGCGCGAACTCTGCCGCGCACGCGCCCCCGGCGCAGAGCATCACATACCCCGGCCGGATCACCAGCTCGCGCACCAGTCCCCGCTCCTGCAGATCGCCGATCAGCGCATACACCAGCGCCGAAACCGCTGCGCACACGATGTCCTCCCCGCGCGCGGCATATCCCGCATGCCCGCAAACCGTCAGCCGGTTTTCCTCAAAGCGCACCCGGATCATCGCGGCCGCACCGCCTCAAGCGTCGCCTTGCGCATCCGCTCCATGGCGCTCCCGCGCGAAGATGCCGCCCTCCCCGGCGCGCCGCTGCCACCGCCTCTGAATTCCTCCTCCAGCGCCCCGGCCAGCTGCGTCCCCTGCAGGCGGTCAACCACCTGCGCCAGCTCCAGAAGCCGCGCCTGCAGCTGCGCCGTCTCCCGCGCCTGCGTGCGTCCCTGCGCGATCACCTCCGCCAGCCGGTCCTTATTCTTGAACTCCATCAGCTCCAGACACCGCAGCGCCTGATCCGCCAGATCCTCGCGGAAAAAGCCCATCTGAAACAGCTGCAGCGCCAGCTGGTTGTATTCCATCGTCTTGTAGGGGTTTTCGTCCTGCGCCGCAACCTCCAGATCAAACTCCGGCACGCGGTAGCGCACCTCTACCCCGTCGTCCATCGCCTGCGGCTGCAGCCCGCGGCTGTCGTAGCTCACAAACTCCTCGCCCCCGCGCCCGAGCAAGCGGAACTGCCGCGGCAGACTGTAAAACTGACGGATCAGCTCGATGCACAGCGTCACCACGTCGGAAAACGCCTCATACCCGTCGTCGATCATGTTGCGCGAGAGCTTGCTGCCTGCCTCCTGCAGCGCCGCAATGGCCGTCGCCGCCGTCACGCCCGAAGCCGTGCCGCCGCTCGTCACATCGCGGTTGCCCGCCGTCTCCTTCATCTCCGCGATCTTGCTCTGCAGAATCGCCACATACACGCTGTCCAGCCCCGCCGTGTGGATCGGCGCGATCGAGTCCGCCCCGAGATTCCCGTTCGTGTGGACGAACGGCCTTGTCCAGTCGGCGTATTCCTCCTCGTTCACCGCCCCGTCCGCGCGGATGAAAAAGCGCGGTGTCGCCGCGGCCAGCGTGTTCTTGAGAATCGCCTGGTTCATCAGGTCGATCTGCTTCTGCGGGCTCTTGCACAGATCCACATACCCGTACCCCGCGGGCGTCCCCTCCTCAGGAAACAGCACATCGAATACGAACGGATACCTCCCATGGTCGTACCAGCCGCGTTCGGCCATGCTCGGCCCCGCCGGAACCTCCTGCGTCAGGGGTTGTCCGTTCTCGTCCATCCCCACCACGCGCGTCTCCGTCGGCACGGCCATGTCGTTTTCCGTGGCATAGAGCACCGTCTCCCCCACAAACTTGCAGTATTGCAGGATTTTTCTCCCGCCGCGCTCCGTGTGGTAGTACCAGTCCACCACCAGCGACTTTCCGGACGTGTCCACCCGGTCGTCGTAGAGATACCGGCTCACGGAGAAGTCCCCACACCCGAGCTTGCCCTCCAGCTGCGGATACGCGCGCAGCAGCGCCGCGTCATCCACCAGCTCCGTGCAGAAAAAGTGTTCCGAATCCTGCACATCCGTCACGCCCGGCTCCCAGAACAGGTTCAGCAGATCCATCCGCCGGATGGAGATGTCCCCCAGCCCGCCGAGCTTCCCAGCGTCCCAGAACACACCGTACACCGCGCACCCGGACTTGAGCTTGTACCACCACGCCGACGAGTACGTCCGCTTGAACTGGTTCTTCTTCAGAATCACCGGCAGAATCCGCGTCAGCTTCGCTGCCTCTTCGCGGTCGCCCGGCTCGCGCGGGAGCACCGTCGGCTCCGGGTAGCAGTCCATCGCGTCCGCGTGCTTCGAGAGGATGCAGTTGACGAGCCAGCCGCTCGTCGGCTGCGGATCGTCCGGATTGCCGCCCCGCCCCTCCTTTTCCATCTGCTGCCAGTGGCGCAGCTTCCAGAACTGCTCGTTGTCGATGATGCGCCGCTCGAGCTGAATCTTCCCCTCGCGATACTTCTTGAGGATCTGCGCCGCGCGCCGGATCTCCTCGCTTCCGATCCTCGGCGTCAGGATCTGCGTCTGCTCCATACCGTTCCTCCTTCCCCGGCGGCTTTCCCCGCCGCCGGCCGTTACAATTCCCGCCGCGCAAGCCCCCATCCGTTGCACCCCGTGTTGCACGTCCCCGTGCACCAGCCGAAAAAACTCAAAAAATTTCACGCCCCTAACCGCCCCACATGACAACTTGTTCATATTTTTGATATCGCTTGACTTTTATGAACATCCGGTGTAAAATACCCATATTGACCACGCAGACCGCCCACAGGCCGCCTATTTTATATAATGAGGGATACAACATGCTGACAAAGAAAGAATTTGACATACTGGTCCTGCTCACCGAATCAAAGGAGCCCATGAGCCAGCGCGAAATTGCCGAAGCGCTCGGCATCTCGCTCGGCGCCGTCAACAAGGCGATGCAGGAGCTCACGGAAAAGGGCTGCTGCGAAAAGGGCTTGATTCTGCAGGCCGGGTTCGACGCGCTTGAGCCGTACCGCGTCAAGCGCGCCGTGTTCATCGCGGCGGGCTTCGGCAGCCGTATGGTGCCCATCACCTTCAACACCCCCAAGCCGCTCGTCCGCGTCAACGGCACGCGCATCATCGACACGCTCCTTGATGCCGTCGTCGCCGCCGGGATTCCCGAGATCGTGATCGTGCGCGGCTACCTCGGCGAGCAGTTCGACCAGCTGCTCTATAAATACCCGAATATCCGCTTCGTCGAAAACCCCGTCTACAACGAAGCGAACAACATCGCCTCCGCCGTCTGCGTGCGCTACCTGCTGCAAAACGCCTATGTGCTCGAAGCCGACCTCGTCCTGCGCAACAAGCACCTCATCCGCAAGTATGAGTACGAGACGAACATTCTCGGCATCCCCGTCGACCGGACGGACGACTGGTGTCTCATGACCGACTCCAGCGGCGTTGTCACCGAGGAAACCGTCGGCGGGCTCAACTGCCACCAGATGGTCGGCATCTCCTACTGGAGCAGCGATGACGGCGTGAAGCTCGCCAACGACCTCGACGAGGTGTACCGCTCTCCCGGCGGCAAGGAGCGCTACTGGGAGCAGGTCCCCATGGTCTACAAGAAGGACAACTACCGCGTCCACGTGCGCGAGTGCGCCTTTGAGGACATCACGGAGATCGACACATTTAATGAACTGAAAAAGATCGACAAGCTCTACGCCATCTGAAAACGGATCGGCATTCAGCTGCAGGCGGATCCCGGCGCGGCGCGAAACAGCCGCCCGGCTCCGCCTTTCCCTGCTCAAATTTCCCGCTTTTCCGTTCCCCGTCCGCAGCCAAAAGGCGTCCCGGTGAACGAACGCGGTCAAAGAAAGGAAACCTGTTTATGCATCAGGAAAAAGCCACCCTGCAGCGCCAGCTCAAGCCCATGCACGTCTGGGCCGTCGCCTTCGGCTGCATCGTCGGCTGGGGCTCATTCATCAACCCCGGCAAAAAGTTTCTCCCGAACTCCGGCGTCGCCGGAACGGCCATCGCCATGGCGCTCGGCGCGCTGGTCATGATCATCATCGCCTTCAGCTATGCCTACATGGTGCCGAAGTACCCGCAGGCGGGCGGCGAGTTCACCTTCACGAAGATGTGCTTCGGCAAGCGCGCGGCCTATGTCTGCGGCTGGTTCCTCGTCGCGGCGTACCTGACGAACGTGCCCATGAACTCAACGGCCATCGGCCTGATCGTCGACGGGCTGGACGGCTCGGCCGACATCCTGAAGTTCGGCTTCCACTACCAGATCGCGGGCTTTGACGTCTGGCTCGGCGAGATGCTGCTCGCGATGGGGATTCTGATCCTCTTCGGCCTGCTCAATATCTGGGGTGTGAAGAAGGCCGGCATCGTGCAGAGCATCCTCGCGGCGCTGCTGGCCGCGTCCGTGTTCACGCTGACCGCCGCCGCGCTCATCAGCAGCAAGGCAAACGGCATCAATATGCACCCTATCTGGGGCTTTGACAAGAGCGCCGCCCTCGCCGCCGGTGCCGGGGCCGCGAACATCTCCGACTTCGCCCACACCGGTGGAAAGGGTATTACCTCCGCCATCCTCGCGACCTTCGCCATCGCGCCGTGGGCCTTCGTCGGCTTTGATACCATTCCTCAGACCGCGGAGGAGTTCAAGTTCTCCTATAAAAAGGTCAGCGGCATCATGATCGTCGCCATTCTCTTCGGCTGCTTCGTCTATACCGCGAACAACACCGTGGCCGCCGCCGCGCTCACGAACTGGCCCGACCGCGTCCTCGCGGGTGACTGGGTGCTGCTCGTCGCCGCGGAGGAGCTGCTCGGCACGTTCGGCAAGGTGCTCGTCGGCATCGCCGTCTCCTGTGCCGTGCTCTCGGGCATCATGGGTTTCTACCTCGCCTCGAGCCGCCTGATGTACTCCATGAGCCGCGACGGCTTCCTCCCGCCTGCCTTCGGCAAGATCGACAAGCGCTATGGCACGCCGAAAAACGCCATGATTTTCTGCATCCTCATCTCGCTCTCCGGCCCGATCCTCGGCCGCGAGGCGCTCGGCTGGTTCGTAGATATGTCCGCCATCGGCGCGTCCATCGGCTACCTCGCCACCTGCGCCGCCACGCTCGTCACGCTGCGTCGCGACGGCGATGGAACGCCGTTTCTCAAAGCAATGGCCGTGACCGGCGTTGTTTTCTCGGTCATCTTCATCGTGCTGCAGCTCATCCCGATTCCGTGGCTTTCGGGCGTCCACTTCGGCATGGAGAGCTACCTCATGCTGATCGTCTGGGTCGCCATCGGCGCGGTGTTTTATATCAAAGAACGGAAAAGCTTTCTAAAAGCATAGCTGCATCCCCCGCGGGGCCGGACAGATGTCCGGCCCCGCATTTTTTACGGTTATATCCGTTCAAGCACAGCCGGCAGCCGAATGATCCGGTTCAACACCTCCGGCGGGTTACTTTTCCCACGTGGGAAAAGTAACCAAAAGCGCGCAAGAAACCAAGGTTTCTTGACTTCCTAAGCGCGCCCCGCACATTGGGAAGTAGTTATGGCACATACCACACGTTTGATAAATTTTACAAGAGACCTTAAATATAGTATCGTCTCTGCGCCTGCGCCGCTGACGCTGACGGTTCAAAAATCACTGTGCACTGTTCTTACATCTTTCTGCCTCAAAAACCACTGTAGAGCAGAGCCCATGTGCACCGCTGCTTTTACCGAAAGTTTTTCACTGTTCTTACGTAGGGGCCGATGCCCACATCGGCCCCTACGTAAGAACCCCGCACCACACAAATTCCCTCACATAGCCGCCAAGACCCGCTATTTTTCGATTTTCCCGTCCAAAGCCCAAATTCCACTCTTCGGATTTTCTCATTTTTTATTCCGTATAGTGGGACAAAAATGCTGCTTTTTTGTGCCATCCGTCAATTCAGTCGATTGAAATTTTACATTCTGTTCACATTTCACAAAGTTAACATGCATAATTTGTCACCGCAAAATTATCGTATTTTGTTGACTTTTTTGCAGTACCGCTTATACTAGGTAATAACATCTCGTCGGATAGATAACATCGCTTATATCCAGTGAGGAAGCGCAAGGAAATCGTTTATGCCCGCCGTCAAGCGGCCGACACTTTTGTCTAAACTGACAAATGTTTCCGGTCAATATTGACAAATTCTGAAGACGCTCGTATAATACGTCACATCGAAGGCAAAGGCGTCTGAGGATCGTATCTCGGACGCTTTTGCTTTTTTTGTTGGCCATTTCCATGCAAAGCATGGAGCACGCGCGTTTTCAACCGAAAAAAAGGAGTGATAAGAAATCATGAAGCAGGAATTTTCCAGTGTAAAGCTGCTGGGTCCGGCCAATATCTATTTCGACGGCCTGGTCACCAGCCGTACCTTCTTTGAACCGGACGGCCAGCGTAAAACGCTCGGTTTTATCTGTGCCGGCGAATATGAGTTCTCCACCTCGACGATCGAGGAGATGGAACTCTACGCCGGTGAGTTTGAGCTAATGCTCCCCGGCGAGACAGAATATCACAAGTACGTCGCGGGTGACACGTTCACCATCCCCTGCGGGATTCAGTTTAAGGTGCGCAGCCGCACCTTCGCTGATTACTGCTGCACTTATGTGACGGAGTAAGAGAGAATCCGTTCACTATTTATCAGCAGCGCCAAACGAATTAACGACATCTTAACATTATCTTCCTTGCGCAACTCGTTTTTCCGCATTTTAGAAAATCGCAAAGGAGTTTTTACGCCATGGATGAAAAGAAAACAACGAAAGGCAGAGGCTTTTCTTCGCCGCTTATGATGGCGATTTCCCTGATTGCCGCCTCCGTCGGTACGGGCAACATCTGGCGCTTCCCGCGCGTGATGGCCACAAACGGCGGCTCGGCCTTCGTCGTGGCCTATGTGGTCATCATGCTCATCGCCGTCATCCCCGTGATGATGGGCGAGCACGTCATCGGCCGCTGCACCCGTAAGGGTCTGCCCGGCGCGTTCCGTGACTTCCTTGGTTCCCGCAAGGCCACCTGGCTCGGCACCTTCGTCGAGTGGGTTGTCATCATCACCATCGCCTACTATACCGTCGTCGTGGCATGGATCTTCCAGTATCTGGGCAAGTCCATCACCGGCTCCTGCTTCGTGGAGGACAAGGCGGGTCTGTTCGCCAGTGTCTCCGATCATAACTGGGTGTCCGTCCTGATCTACATCGCCATTCAAGTCTTTTGCTGCTGGGGCGCCTACAAGGGCATCAAGGCCATTGAGCAGTCCACGAAGATCCTCCTCCCGATCCTGTTCGCGTGCGTCATCATCCTCGCCGTCCGCACCGTCACGCTGCCCGGCGCAACAGCCGGCCTGAACTTCATGTTCAACCTGAAGTTCTCCGACCTGCTCAACTATAAGATCTGGCTCGAAGCACTGACGCAGTGCCTGTGGTCTGCCGGTCCCGGCTGGGGCATCTGCATCGCCTACGGCGTCTATGCCAAGAAGAAGGACGATGTCGTCCTCGCCACCACCGTGCAGGGCTTCGGCGATATGTCCGTCGCGATGCTCGCCGCAGTAGCGATTCTTCCGGGTCTGTTCTCTGTTCTCGGTGAGCAGGGCGCCCTCGATGCCTGTGCCTCCGGTAACAACGGTCTGGCGTTCATCGCCCTGACCGGCGTGTTCGAGACGATGGCCGGCGGCCGCATCTTCGCGTGCCTGTTCTGGATCGCCCTCATCTGCGCATCCATCACCTCGATCATCGCCATGTACTCCATCGTTGTCCAGCCCCTCGCCGACGCGGGCATCAGCAAGAAGAAAGCCTGCATCATCATGGGTGTCATTACCATCGCGCTGGGCATTCCCTCTGCATGGAGCAACTTCGTCTTCTGCAACCAGGACTTCGTTGTCGGCCAGGCGATGGTCATCGGCGCCACCTTCTCCGGCTACGCGCTGCTGAAGTTCGGCCCCGAGAAGGTTCGCACCAAGTTCCTCAATCACCCTAACACCAGCCTGCACATCGGCAAACGCTTCAACTGGGGCGCGGCCATCCTGCTGCCAGTTCTCGCCGTGGTGATGTTCGTCTGGTGGTGCATCCAGTACATCGGCTGGGAGCCCAACTGGTGGAAGCCGTTTGAGATGTACTCCCTCGGCTCCATGTTGTGGCAGCTCGGCATCCCGATGATCCTGTTCGCCGTGTTCAACAAAAAGATCGCAGCTTCCGCCGGCCCGAAGTATTTCAACGGCGAGGAGTTCCCCGACATCGTCGATAACGGCTTCAATAGCTAAAGGAGGCAATCAACATGACTGTAACTTCCATTATCCTGATGATTCTCTGCCTCGGTGGTATCTGGGGCGCGCTGATCTACTACCTGATCCGCATGATCCGGACACAGAACAAGTCCGACAAATAAGACCTATTCATCATCGAATCTCTTCCCATCTCTCCATGAATGCCCCTGCCTGCACCGCAGGCAGGGGCATTCACCTTTTCTCCCACCGCAAGAGTGTTTGCATTTTTGTCATCCCGCGGTTTCATTTTCCGCATGCAAAATTGCAGTTTTTTCCTCCAGCGGCGCAGATTCTGCATTTACAAATATTTAACTTGCAAAAATACATTTCTTCTCTTATAATAAATATAGTCGTTCCGCGGCCGCCCCGTCGGGCGCGGCAGGATTTCAGAAAGGAAAAGCACAGCAATGATCGAAAAGGACAACAACAACACTCTCAAGGCATATACCGGCCCGCTCAGCCGGACGCTCCGTGAGGAATACACCATAGGCGAGGAGTATTACCGCGGCGACGTGAAGCGTGGCCTGCGCAACAGCGACGGCACCGGCGTGCTCGTCGGCGTGTCGAAGGTCGGCAGCGTGCAGGGCTACCTCATTCAGGACGGCCAGCGCATCCCCGCGCCCGGCCGGCTGTACTACCGCGGTATCGACCTGTATGACATCGTGGGTGCCCACCGGGAAGCGGGAACGTTCGGCTATGAGGAGGTCGCGTATCTGCTGCTCATGGGGTATCTCCCCTCCCGGCCCGAGCTGGATCACTTCAAGGACATCATGAATCAGGCCCGCAAGCTCCCCAAGGGCTTCACCGAGGGCATGATCATGCACCACCCCAGCCAGAACATCATGAACGAGCTGGCCCGCGGCGTCCTCTCGCTCTACTCCTATGACCCGGATCCCGACAACACCTCCATCGAAAACCTGCTGCTGCAGTCGGTGCGGCTCGTCGGCTCCTTTCCCTCCATCGTCGCCAACGCCTACGCCGTCAAGCGCCACTATTTCCAGGGTGAGTCCCTCCACATCCACTATCCCGAGCCGGAACTCTCCACGGCGGAGAACTTCCTGCGCATGATCCGCCCCGACAAGAGCTACACCGAGGAGGAGGCACATCTGCTCGATACCATGCTCATGATCCACGCCGAGCACGGCGGCGGCAACAACTCCACCTTTGTCTGCCGCGCGATGTCCTCGAGCGGCACGGATACCTACAGCGCCATCGCGGGCGCGGTCGGCTCGCTGAAGGGCCCGCTGCACGGCGGCGCGAACGCCAAGGTCATGCAGATGTTCCGCTACATCAAGGAAAATGTCGACCCGAACGACGACGGCGCCATCCGCGACTACCTCAATAAAATGCTCGACGGCGAGGCCGGCGACCGCTCCGGCAAGATCTACGGCCTCGGCCACGCAGTCTATACCATGTCCGACCCGCGCGCCGTCCTCATCAAGCGCTACGCCCGCCACCTCGCCGAGCTCAAGGGCTTCGAAAAGGACTTCGACCTCCTGCAAAAGGTCGAGGAGCTGGGCATCCCCCTCATTCAGGAGCGCCGTCACAACAACGCCGACATGTGCGCCAACGTCGACATGTACTCCGGCCTTGTCTACACGATGCTCGATATCCCCGAGGACGTCTTCACGCCGCTGTTCGCCTCCGCCCGTATCGCGGGCTGGTGCGCCAACCGCATTGAGGAGCTCGTCACCTGCCGCCGCATCATGCGCCCGGCCTACCGCGCCGTAACGACCCACGGCCAGTACATCCCGATGGAGCAGCGCACGCCGCACATCCAGTAATTTCCAAAAGGGCGAAGTAAGTGCCTTCAAGAGTGATCCGATCCAATCGGATCACTCTTATTTTTTTGCGTTTCCTTTATTCATTGCACGTTATTGAACGCTCTCGTGGAAACGTTTCCGGCATTTCAGTAATGAAATGTTGAATGATTCAATGAATTTTTGCACAAAAATTGAGCACTTTGCATAAACAACTATCATTAAATATAGGCAAAACATCAAGTAGCCCTCGGCAAATTTGACAAAACTCTCGACAAACTTCACAAATTATACATAAAATTAGAAAAACCCCCTTAACAAATACTAAACGAGCGTGTATAATGCTGGTGTATTATCAAGGGGATTGCTCTTGATGGATGCGGAAGGAGTGAGTCCGATGGAGATGACAAAGCAGGACAGACTGACCAAGCTGCTCAATGCCTATTCTCATCATTACGACATCGAACGGGACGTGGACGTAGAAGGCGGGCACTTCCCCGCCACGGCGTTCTACTATCTGCGCGATGAGAACTATCTCATCAGCAAGAAGCACGTTCTGAGCGCAATCGAGAATTATGAGTATATCTACATTGATCTGGCGGATCACCTGACGGCAGAGGATCTGCAGAGGAAAATTGACCTCTCACGGCAGGCCGGCATGAGCCACATCAAGCCGAACAAGGAGCATATGTCTTCGTTCGTGACGCTTGTGGTTCTGGCCGACACCATCGATCCGGAGGCCAAGGCACTCATCAAGAAAACTCGCTTCCGCAAAAACTTCCGACTGGCACTCCATGGCTGGATGGAGTATCGCATCGCCGCAATGGAAATTGCAACCAACAGCTTCCTTTCCAATCCGGCCGCTAAGGAAGCACGTAAGCTCTTAGAGGCGAATTTCGCCCCTAAGAAACATTAAGAAGGGAGAGTTTCACACAAATGAATGGTCTTGTACTTCTGATCATCGGCCTTGCTGTGCTGCTGTGTGGCTACATTTTCTATGGCCGCTGGCTGTGCAAGCAGTGGGGCGTTGGCGAGAACAACGAAGCCACCCCCGCACACACCATGGAAGATGGTGTTGACTATGTCCCCGCAAAGGCCCCCATCCTGATGGGCCACCACTTCTCCTCCATCGCTGGTGCCGGCCCCATCACGGGCCCCATCAGCGCTGCTGGTCTGGGCTTCGGCTGGCTGGCCTGCACCCTCTGGATCCTCATCGGCGGTATTTTCTTCGGTGGTGTCCATGACTTCGGTGCTCTGTTCGCCTCCGTCCGCCACGGCGGTAAGTCCATCGGCGAGATCATCTCCGCCAACATGTCCCTGCGCGCCAAGCGCCTGTTCATCATCTTCTCTTATCTGACCCTGATCCTCGTGGTCGCCGCCTTCGCCTCCATCGTGGCGGGCACCTTCGGCGCCACCTATGTGGACGGCGTTCTGGATAAGGCCGCTTCCACCGCGAATGCGCAGGTCGCCATGGTGTCCCTGCTGTTCATCGTGATCGCGATCATCTTCGGTTACTTTGTCTATCGCCGCGGCGTGTCCGTCGGCATCGCCTCCGTTGTCGGCGTGTTCGCGATTGCCGCGATCATCTTCATCGGCCTGAACTTCCACCCCATCTACCTGTCCACCACCGCGTGGATGTGGATCTGCGGTGCGTACATTCTGGTCGCCTCCGTCACCCCCGTCTGGATCCTGCTGCAGCCGCGTGACTACCTCAGCTCCTTCCTGCTGTATGCCATGCTCGCTCTGGCGATCTTCGGCGTCATCATCGGTCACCCCTCCATGGACAGCCTGCCCGTCTTCCAGATCTCTGCGGCGGACGCTGCTGCCAAGAACATGACCATCACGCCCGTGTTCCCCGTCCTGTTCACCACCATCGCCTGCGGTGCTATCTCTGGCTTCCACTCCCTGGTCGCCTCCGGTACCACCTCCAAGCAGCTCGATAAGGAAACCGACGCGAAGCCCATCGCTTACGGCGGCATGCTGATCGAGTGCGTGCTGGCGATTCTGACGCTGGTTGCCGTCGCTTATGCTTATAAGTGGAACGCTGCCAACCCCGACGCTGCCCTGAAGGGCGCCACCGCCATCTTCGGCGGCGGTATCGCCGGCATGATCGATCCCAGCCGCGGTACGGTCTATCACGTCCTGTACACCCTGCTGGTTCTGACCTACTCCACCTTCTGCCTGACCTCCCTCGATACCGCTACCCGTATGGGCCGCTTCATGTTCCAGGAGTTCTGGATCGACGGCTCCAAGGGCGAAACCCCCGAGAATGTCACCGGCTTCAAGAAGGTTATGGCCAACCCCTATGTTGCGACCGTCATCACCGTCGTTCTGGGCATCATGCTCGGCCTGAACGGTTACCAGAAGATCTGGGCGCTGTTCGGCTCCGCCAACCAGCTGCTGGCCGCTCTGGCTCTGCTGGCTGTGGCTACCTGGCTCGGCAATGTCGGCAAGAACAACAAGATGTTCCTCATCCCCATGGCCTTCATGCTGGTCGTCACCATCTGCTCCCTGATCATCAACACCAAGACGCAGATCGGTCTGATCACCAAGGGCGGCGCCGACTGGGGCCCCTATGTTCAGGCGATCCTCGGCGTGCTGCTGGTCATTCTGGCCGTCGTCCTCGCGGTCGAGGGTATCTCCACCCTCAGCAAGCAGGCCAAGGCCAAGGCTGCGAAGTAAGCTGGGTTTTCCAACTGAATCAGGGCGGAGTTTTGCCAGTCTCCGCTGACAGAGACAGGGCTGCCGAAAGGCAGCCCTGTTTTTTCCCGCAAAATTGAAGAGATGGAGGGCGAAGCCACTGGCTTCGCCCTCCATCTCTTCTGCGCGGTGTCTACTTCTCGTCTGCGAGGATTTCCTCCGCAATGACGCGCCGCGTCACGCAGCGATCCATCGCCCGCTTTTCGATCAGGCGGTGCGCCTCCTGTTCCGTCAGATGGAGCCTGTCAATCAGCATCCACTTTGCGCGGTTTACGATCCGGATCTCCTCCATCTTTCTCTCCAGCGTGGCCGTTTTCTGTTCCATCCGCCGCAGGCGCTCGCGCGTGCTGCGCAGCAGCCGCAGCGACTGCGTCATGATCTGCGCCGTTGTGGGCTTGGACACCGTGAGCACACCGAAATCCGATACCCGGGCATTGATATCGGGGTAGTGCTCCGCCTTCACGAGCAGAAGCACGCCTGATCCGGTGTTTTCACAGACGTCGAGCGCCAGCTGCGTGCCGAAGTCGTCCGGCATCGGGGTGTTGATGAGCACGAGGTCAAAGCGCCGCTCAAGCAGAGCGCGCCGCGCGCCCGCAACCGTCGCCGCAATGGCGATGGGCTGCTGATACTGACTCCCGGCCAGCAGCGGCAGCATCGAGCCGTTCAGCCGCGCAGAGGAGGATACAAGCAATACGCTGTAACAGCGGTCACGGTCATTCACCTGTATCCCTCCCTTCTGTGCTCTTATCCGGCCGAGCCGGTATAGCCTTCTATCATCTCACGCGGCAGGCTCTTTGCAATGAAGTGGCTCTGCGCCGCGGCCTCCCGCGCCTGTGCCAGCGACCGCGGCAGCGCCCTGCAGCGCGCGTGGACGTCCTCCGGCGCGTGATACAGATCCAGATCCGTCGCCTCCGGCAGCTGCGCATGCGTCCGGATACCGTCCAGTCCCGCCCGGATCAGCAGCGTAAACGCCAGATAGGGGTTGCACATCGGATCCGGTGAGCGCAGCTCCGCGCGGCGATATTCGCCGTCCGCCGCCGGGATCCGGATGAGCTGCGAGCGGTTCTCGCGCGACCAGGAGATATATCCCGGTGCCTTCCCGACGCCGAAACGGTGATAAGATTCCTCCGTCGCGTTTAAAAACGCGGTCATTTCGGTGATATGCGCCAGAATCCCGGCGATCACCTCCGGCATCACGTCGCGTCCATCCACCGCGTGGACGGAAAAATTGACATGCATACCGTTGCCCGGCGCATGTGCCAGAGGTTTGGGCGAAAAATCTGCGCACAGACCGTTGCGCGCCGCGATCGTGTGCACCACCGTGCGGAAGGTCACGGCGTTGTCCGCCGCCGTAACGGGATCCGCGTAGCGGAAGTCGATCTCATTCTGCCCCGGCCCCTCCTCGTGGTGCGAGCGCTCCGGCTGGATTCCCATCTGCTCGAGCGTCAGGCAGATCTCACGGCGCACATTCTCCCCCTTGTCCTCGGGTGCAATGTCCATATAGCCGGCGTTGTCATAGGGGATGCGTGTCGGCTCGCCGTTCTCGTCGCGCCGGAAAAGATAGAACTCCATCTCCGAGCCGAAAGCAAACGTGATCCCCTCCTGCGCGGCATCCGCCGCGGCGCGCTGCAGCAGCGCGCGGCAGTCGGCCGCGCAGGGCGTACCATCCGGGTGCTTCACGGCGCAGAGCATCCGCACCACGCGCCCGTGCTCCGGCCGCCACGGCAGCGCCGTCAGCGTGGACGTGTCCGGAAACAGGAGCAGATCCGAATGCACCACATCACCGAACCCAGGCACCGCCGAAGCGTCGATGGCAATGCCATGCTCATACGCCCGCCCGAACTCGTCGGCCATGATGGAGATATTCTTCTGTTTGCCGTAAATATCGCAGAAGGCCATGCGAATAAACTTGACCTCCTCCTCGACAATGTACTGCTGAATCTCTTCCCGAGAATACTTCATCTCCGTCTCCCTTCCGCCGCGTCAGTTGGCGACATACATCTGTTGATAGGGGTTGCGCCCCTCGGGGGTCACCACCGTGAACGGCCCGGCCATCAGCGCCTGCGCATCGTGGCCGAACAGCTTCGCAAACCGCTCGACCAGCGGCCGGATCTCGCACAGATCCTCCTCCGCCGCCGGATGCTGGGCCGTCTGCTGCGGGAACTGGATGGCCGATACGTCGCCGCGCAGCACCATCTTGCCCCCGTGCATACCGGTGCAGGGAAAGTTCCCGACAATAGGCCGTCCGTCCGTGTGAAGACCCAGCACAAGGATCAGCCCTCCCGCCTGATACTCTCCGAGAAAGCTCCCCGCGCGCCCGCCGATCACAAGCACCGGCTTCTTCTCGCGATAGGCCTTCATATGAACGCCCGCGCGGTATCCGGCGCTCCCGCCGACAAAGATTTCTCCCCCGCGCATGGCATAGCCCGCCGTGTCGCCGATATCCCCGCGCACAACGATCCGCCCCGCGTTCATCGTATCGCCCACGGCGTCCTGCGCGTTGCCGTTGACCGTGATCTCCGCCCCGGTCAGATACGCCCCGAGGGCGTTGCCGGGGATTCCGTAGATCTCGATCGTCTTATCGCTCATGCCCGCCGCGATGAACCGCTGCCCGAGACAGCCGGTAATCCGGCAGACCGGCCCGCTGCGCCGCAGCGCCTCATTGATGGCCGTATAGTCCAGCCGGTCCGCATCTATGAAAAACAATTTTACTACGCCTCCCATCCAATTGCCACTGAATTTCCTATAAATATCGCTTTTTCACTCCCCGGCGTGGCGGATGCCGAGAATCTCCAGCTCCTTTTCCGTCATCCCGACGCCGCAGAGCATTAGCCGGTTTCCGCGCAGCGCCTCGATGGAGTTGATGCCCATGCCGCCCATCATCTCCTTGATCTCATGGCGCCACGCGGTCATCAGATTCACGAGCCGCTGCGCGCCCTCCTCCGGGTCGAGCCGCCGCGTCAGCTCCTCCCGCTGCGTCGCGATGCCCCAGCTGCAGTTGCCGCTCTGGCAGGTGCGGCAGAGGTGGCACCCCAGCGCCAGCAGCGCCGCCGTCGCGATATAGCACGCATCCGCCCCGAGCGCCACAGCCTTCACCACGTCCGCCGCGGAGCGGATGCTCCCGCCGACAATCAGGCTCACCCGGTCGCGGATCCCCTCGTCGCGCAGCCGCTGGTCAACCGCCGCGAGCGCAAGCTCGATCGGGATACCGACGTTGTCGCGGATGCGTGTCGGTGCCGCGCCCGTGCCGCCGCGCAGGCCGTCGATGGCGATGATGTCCGCGCCGCTGCGGGCGATACCGCTGGCGATGGCCGCGATGTTGTGCACCGCCGCCACCTTGACGATGACGGGCTTTTCATACCGCGTGGCCTCCTTGAGCGAGAACACCAGCTGCCGCAGGTCCTCGATGGAGTAGATGTCGTGGTGCGGCGCGGGCGAGATGGCATCGCTCCCCTGCGGAATCATGCGCGTGCGCGAGACGTCCGCGCCGACCTTCCGCCCGGGCAGATGTCCGCCGATGCCGGGCTTCGCCCCCTGCCCCATCTTGATCTCGATGGCCGCGCCCGCGTTCAGATACCCCTCATACACGCCAAAGCGCCCGGAGGCCACCTGCACCACCGTCTGCGGCCCGAAGTCGTAAAAATCCTCATGCAGGCCGCCCTCCCCCGCGTTCCAGCAGGTTCCGAGCCGCTGCGCCGCGAGCGCAAGGCTCTTCTGCGCGTTATAGCTGATCGAGCCGTAGCTCATCGCCGAAAAGAGCACGGGCATGCTCAGCTCCAGCTGCGGCGGGAGGTCGGTCTTGAGCCGCCCGTTCTCATCGCGCGCAATCTGCGCCGGCTTTTTGCCGAGGAAAACGCGCGTCTCCATCGGTTCGCGCAGCGGATCAATCGGCGGGTTCGTCACCTGCGAGGCGTTGATCAATATCCGGTCCCAGTACACCGGCAGCGCCTTCGGCGTCCCCATGGACGACAGCAGCACGCCGCCGCTGGCTGCCTGCTTGTAGATCTCGCGGATCGTGTCCGCCTGCCAGTTGGCGTTTTCACGGAAGGTACAGTCGTTTTTGACAATCTTCAGCGCGTGCGTCGGACAGAACGACACGCAGCGCTGACAGTCCACGCAGCGGCTCTCGTCGGCGCGCATGCGCTTCGTCTTTTCGTCAAAGCTGTGTACGCCGCAGGCGCACTGCTTTTCGCAGATGCGGCAGGCCGTGCACCGCGTTTCGCTGCGCACCACCTCAAACTCCGGAAACAGATAGGATACGGACATCAGTAAGCACCTTCTTCCACTTTCACAATCATCGGCTCGCCGCCCATCGGGGCGTAGAAATGACCCGCGTGCGGCTCCATCGCGCGGATAGCCGCCTCCTCGCTCGCGATATAGACCCGGTCGCCGCAGGTCGAGGTGATGAGCGAGCGGAGCTTCAGCCGGTCGTTGAGCGCCATCAGCCCGCCCGTGAAGCCCAGTATGATCGAAAACGGCCCCGTGATGAGCAGGCTGGCATAGACCTTGCGCAGATATGTCAGCTGTTCTGCCTCGGCGGGGCTCCTGCGTGCAATCGTGCTCCAGAACGGCGCGGCGATGACGGACGCCATCTCCTCCAGCGTCAGCCCCTGCCGCCGCAGCAGATAGTCGGCGATATAGGTGATGACCTCCGTATCGGTCTGCAGCGTACAGCGATAGCCGAACATCTCCATATAGCGCCGGTTCGCGTCATAGGACGAGATCTCCCCGTTGTGTACGACCGAATAGTCGAGCAGCGTAAACGGGTGCGCGCCGCCCCACCAGCCGGGCGTGTTTGTCGGATAACGCCCGTGTGCCGTCCAGCAATAGCCCGCATAGCTGTCGAGCCGGTAGAACCGGCCCACATCCTCCGGGTATCCCACGGCCTTGAACGTCCCCATATTCTTGCCGCTTGAAAAGACATACACGCCCTGCAGCGCCGTGTTCAGATGCATCACCGTGCGCGCGACATATTCCTTCTCGTCGATCTGCAGCCGCGCCACGACCGACTGCAGCGGCGCGAGGAAATACCGCCAGATCAGCGGCACGTCTGTGATCTGCGGGACCTTGTGTACCGGGACAGGCTCGGCCTGCACGATCTCAAACCGCTCCCGCAGCTGCGCCTCACACGCCCGGCGGGCGGTATCGTCCTCAAAAAAGACATGGAACGCGTAAAAGTCCCGGTATTCCGGGTAAATGCCATAGGCCGCAAAGCCGCCGCCCAATCCATTTGAACGCTCATGCATGGGAACCATGCTCTTCATGATTCCCTCCCCGCTCATCCGCTCGCCCTTACGGGAGATCACCGCGGAAATCGCGCAGCCGGAGGGAATCCTTACCTGCCCCTCTTTCTTCATTCTTTTTCTCTCCTTTTTAACAATTAAAAAGGCGTCCATCTCCGCAGAGGAAGCCGATTCCTCTGCGGAGATGAACGCCATTGCTCATCCGGATTTTGAATTTTTTTGAATTATAGCACGGGCATCCCCGCTTGTCAAACCCCTTTTCGGCAAAATTGACAAAAAACGCAAAACAGGATTGACAAATCCGGAAAACGCTCGTATAATGCCCACATCGAAGGCAAAGGCGTCTGAGAGATGTTATCTCAGGCGGCTTTGTCTTTTTTTGTACCTTGCGTAAAAACGCCATGCGTTTTTCAATTGAGTAAAGGAGTGCTGATTATGAACACAATCCCTGAATTCTTCGGAAGCCTGGTATTTGACGACCGCGTTATGAAGTCGCGGCTGCCCTCCGGCGTGTACAATTCCCTGCGCAAGACCATCGCCGAGGGCGCGAGTCTGGACAGCTACGTCGCTGACGCCGTGGCCGCCGCGATGAAGGATTGGGCGGTGGAGCACGGTGCGACGCACTTCACCCATTGGTTCCAGCCTCTGACCGGCATCACCGCCGAAAAGCACGACAGCTTCATCTCCCCCTCTCCGGACGGCGGCGTGATTATGGAATTCTCCGGCAAGGAGCTCATTCAGGGTGAGCCGGACGCCTCGAGCTTCCCCTCCGGCGGCCTGCGCGCGACGTTCGAGGCCCGCGGCTATACCGCGTGGGATCCGACATCCTATGCCTTCATCAAGGGTAAGACGCTCTGTATCCCCACCGCCTTCTGCTCCTATGGCGGCGAGGCGCTCGATAAGAAGACGCCCCTGCTGCGCTCGATGCAGGCGCTGAACAAGCAGGCCATGCGCATCCTGCGCCTGTTCGGCAACACCACCGTCAAGTGCGTGCGCACCTCGGTCGGTCCGGAGCAGGAGTACTTCCTCGTTGACAAGGAGATGTACGAAAAGCGCCGCGACCTCGTGTTCTGCGGGCGGACGCTCTTCGGTGCCATGCCGCCGAAGGGGCAGGAACTGGACGACCACTACTTCGGCGTCATCAAGCCGCGCGTCGCGGCCTATATGGCCGACCTGAACGACGAGCTCTGGAAGCTCGGGATCCTCGCCAAAACCGAGCACAACGAGGTTGCCCCCGCGCAGCACGAGCTGGCGCCGATCTACACGACCACCAACGTCGCCACCGACCACAACCAGCTCACCATGGAGATCATGCAGAAGGTCGCCGACCGGCACGGACTGGTCTGTCTGCTGCACGAAAAGCCCTTTGACGGCGTCAACGGCAGCGGCAAGCACAACAACTGGTCCATCGCAACCGACACGGGCGTAAACCTGCTGACCCCCGGCGAAACGCCGCATGAAAACGCCCAGTTCCTGCTGTTTCTGTGCGCGGTAATTCAGGCCGTCGACGACTATCAGGATCTGCTCCGTCTGTCCGTGGCCACGGCCGGCAACGACCACCGTCTCGGCGCGAACGAGGCGCCCCCCGCTGTCGTGTCCATGTTCCTCGGCGATGAGCTGACCGGCATCCTCGACTCCATCGAGAAAGAGGAGCCCTACAGCGCCGCGGAAAAGACCGTCATGAAGCTCGGTGTCCATGTCCTGCCGAAGTTCATCCGCGATACGACCGACCGCAACCGCACCTCCCCCTTCGCCTTCACCGGCAACAAGTTCGAGTTCCGCATGCTCGGCTCCTCGAACAGCATCGCCTGCGCAAACATCATGCTCAACGCCGCCGTGGCGCAGTCGCTGAAGATCTACGCCGACCACCTCGAGTGCGCGCAGGACTTCGACGGCGAGCTGCACCTGCTGCTGCGCCAGACGATCGCCGCCCATAAGCGCATCATCTTCAACGGCAACGGCTATGATGACGCCTGGATCCATGAGGCAACCGAGGAGCGCGGCCTTCTGAACCTGCGCACCACCGCCGATGCCATGCCGACGCTCCTCAAGCCGAAAAACGTCGCCATGCTGACGGGTCTGAAGGTCATGACCGCAGCCGAAATCCAGTCCCGCTACGACATCACCCTCGATAACTATTGCAAGACCGTGAACATCGAGGGCCGCACGATGGTCGACATGGCCCGCCGCGAGATTCTCCCCGCCGTCGAAGCCTATACGCAGAGCCTTGCCGCGGCGCTCTCCGCCAAGACGGCCGCCGTCCCGGCGCTGCCGTGCAGCTACGAAAAGAGCCGCATCGCCAAGCTCTCCACCCTGACCGACGCCATCAGCTCCGCCGCCGACGAACTCGACAGCATCCTGCGCGAGGTACATGCGTTCGATGACGCAACCCGCGCTTCCTGCGCCATGCGCGACCGGGTGCTGCCGCAGATGAGCCGCCTGCGCGCCGTCTGTGACGAGGCCGAGACGCTGACCGCCCGTTCCTTCTGGCCGTTCCCGACCTATGACGACCTGCTGTTCGGTCTTGAATAAGCATCCTTCGTTTCTCCTTTACATACAGCCGGGGGCGCCGCGAGAAT
>OLGF01000679.1_pt1 | contig 38938 bp, 25 predicted proteins | sample 1604971 | NCBI WGS metagenome assembly OLGF01 (sample SAMEA3888902, study PRJEB22519) | human gut metagenome | biome: human gut; feature: human-associated habitat; material: faeces | place: Denmark | collected 2011 | reverse complement strand
CTATCAGAAACGCAACGTTTCCGATAGAAAGGTAAGGTGAAAAGATGCGGCATAAGAGCGAAGAGTTAATGCAGCAGATATTGAATTACGCTGAGAAGTTTTTATTGCTGAATCATCGTTCACCTTATACCAGCGAAATTGCAGATGCGCTCGGTATAGTCAAGAGTACAGTATACAGATACCTCGTTGAGATGAACGAAAGAGGAATGTTGCGCTACCACAATGGGGAGATTGTTACTGAGAGGACGGAGAAGTTATCTCCGGATACAAAACCGGCGGCGGTGCTTGGATCAGTGTCCTGTGGTATGCCGCAGCTTGAGGAGGAATATGTCGAAGAATATGTTTCTCTGCCGGTTTCACTATTTGGAGATGGAGAGTTCTTTATCTTGCGGGCGAATGGAGATTCTATGACTGGAGCAGGTATCAACAGTGGAGATATGGTTGTTATCCGGAAGCAGAATACAGCTTCGGACGGTGATATTGTTGTTGCCCTGGTGGAGAATGAATCGACATTGAAGCGATTTTTTCTTGATACGGAAAGAAGGTGTGTACATTTGCATCCGGAGAATCCGAAGTACCCGGAGATTTACACGCAGAATTGCAGTATTCAAGGTGTTGCTGTTCATGTGATTAAGTCATTGCAAAAGTGATGACAGAGTGATGGCAGCAGGTGTAAGTTGCGATGAGATTGTCAGAGCAGATCCCAGTGAAAACAGGATATAACAGGTGGCATGGCTCGATGCTGCGGAATCGCCTGTTATTTACTCATCAACGGTTTTCAATTTCCCTTATCCGTTTGAGTGATAGTATGTGTAGATATTACTTGGAGGATTGATTGATGAGCGAAGAAGATGTATTAGTTGTAACCTGCCCGGTATGTGGCAAAGTAACTCAGAAAAGTATTTTTACCTATTCAGAAGTGAGATGTCAGAGATGCCACAGAGATCTGACGGCATTTGCAGACCTTGGTGTTGTAGTTGGCATTGATATGAATAAGAAGCGTTCTAAGGAAGATGTAGACCGTCTGGAGCGTTATATGACACATCTGGTAGGCGTGATTCGGAACTGTAAGAGTTCTGATTGAATGACAGCATGGATGGTCAGAAGAGAATATTGGATGCAAAGAATGAGAATATTTATGAACTGTAAGATTGGACAGCAGAATCCTCAGATGCAGCGTAGATATTCAAGAGTTTGCTGAACGTGTTGGAGATGGCACAGAATCATCAGGAACCCGGCAAAACATATGCAGCTATCTGTAAAAAGACAGGAATATTGTCTTTATACAGAAGAGGCATGATGTTTTGCCGTTTTTTTATGTTTAAAAATGGAAATTTATGTGAAAAAACTGTGTATTTGTGGACAAAAAGATTTCAAATGTGTTAAAATTCATTTGCATTAATCGTAACAATTATTTGACTTCACAGACATTTAGAGGTTCGATACTTTTGGTTTATTTCGTTTGATACAGGTGTAGTGTCCTGCCGGAATAAACGGTAAATGTATTTTACACAGACATCATAGGCAGAGGATGACAGAAGTTGTGCCTAATAAGCCTATGATGCATGGAATGTAAAATCTTTGCTGTTTATTCCGGTTTTTTTGTTCTCAGAAGATTATGTCAGAAAGGGGGTATTGCACGATTTGAAAGAGATACGATCAGAAGAACGGATTGCCTTTGGAAATTCGCTGAGCGAGAAGCGTAGGGAAAGTGGTCTTTCTCAGGAAGAACTGGGACAGATCATTGGCAAAAGTTCTAATGCAATATCCCGATATGAGAATGCGGAGAACACTATGGATGTACATACTTTTGCAAAGACAGTGAATGCCTTGAAAATAAGCCCGTATGAGTTGTTACTGGAATTGGAAGAACCGGAGAGAAATCCAGAAGTCGTATCTCTGATTTTTGAACTGGGGAGGCTGGAACATAAGAAACAGAAAGTGGTACTGGAAACAATGAAAGCGATGATAAACAGCCTGTCCTCGATGGAATAGAAAATTTTATGCCGTTGCAGATTCTTTTTTATAAAGAGTTTGCAGCGGTATTTTTTTGCTTTTTTACAGATTCCACAGATGTGGGGTGGAAAGCATGAAGATTCCCCACATCTGATGAGGTATAGCAAAAATGTTTATTTTATAATCATTTCATCAACAGCAGACAGGCTGATAAGAACAGGAGGACAGAAGATGACACTGGAAGAAGAACTGAGATTTCGCCGGATGTGTCCCTATGATGCTTTTGGAGATTACTCGGATGTATTGAAGGAAATTCGCCAAAAAGAGAAGGAGAAAAAGACGGATACCGTATCAGTAACAAATAGAAATAAATAAGACTGGATAAATATGGTGTAACACTTATGCCATGGTTTTCCATAGAGAAGGCAGCAGGCTGGAACTTCGGTTCCGCTAATAAAAAAAATTAGCGGAATCGGGGTCTATTTAGCTTAGCTGCCTTTCTTTTTGCCACCGATTCTGGCAGGAAAGGTGGCAAATTATGCTGACATTAAGAGAGTTAAAGAAAATGATCCAGACACCGGAGAAGAACGAAAAGATACCTACGGATAAGCTACTGAAGGAGAGAAAGATTCCGGTAGTTGCTTCTAAGAAGATTGGAAACGGAGAGAGAATGGCACTCGTAGCGGTGTACCAGAATGGGTATGCGATGTATCAGACAGCAGGAAGGGTAACGGTTTTTCCAGTGAGTAGCTGTCGATATGAGTATGAATCGGTAATGAACGGAAAAACAGTCCGGATGGAAGAAAGTTTCTTTGATGAAAAGGAATGGTATCTGAGTCTGCTAATGATCGGGGAGGACCGTATTGTCAGCAATAGTTTAAGTCGTGACCGTAACCATAAATGTTTTTCTTATCATGCGATTGCAGAAGATTATGGGGAGCTGGAAGACAAACTTACAAAAATAGAGGAACAGGTCAGTCAGGAGCAGATGGTTGAACTGCTGATGAGTGTATTGACGGAAAAACAAAAGGAGATATTGAAAAAGGTTTACTGGGAACAGAAAACGCATAAGCAGATTGCGAGTATGTATGGAATGAGTAGAAGCAGTGTGTCTGATGCAGTGCATAAAGCATTAATGAAAATATCCAGAAGTTTTGATGAAAATGGAGAACCGAGATGATTTTGAGAAAAAAATAAAAAAATTTCAATTTTTGCCGTCCAAACACTCTCTGAAACTTGCAATTAGTGGAGAGGTAAACATCTGAAAGAAAATCTTTAAGATAATCCCAATCCGGCGAACCTTGATAACTGAATAAAAGGTCAGAAGGGAGCGGATGCTCAGTTACGCATTCTGCGACCAGCAAAAGTTTTCTTCTGATCGGAAAATGCTCAATCCTTATTTTTGTTATGCCCGGTTCGCCGGGCGATGACAGTAGACTATGCGCCGGAACTTTTGCATGATGCAGGCTCCGGCGTATGACTGTGCTGTTATCAGAAGTGATGTTCGCACAAATAATTTAAAACGGAGTGATGCTTATGATTGTATCAGACAGGTGAAAGCCTGTAAATCAGTAACAGAAAAATAAAACAAAGTGAGGTATTGAGAAATGAAAGGATCTTGGAAAAGAGTAATGTCTGGTGTGCTGTCTGTTCTTACGATTGCAACCACAGTATTTCAGCCGATTACAACTTATGCAGCAGAACCGGATAATACGGCTTCTTCTTTTGAATCTCAGTATCCGGAACTGGAAACGGTGAAGGATAAACTGGCAGAGGATGAGATTGTGACGGCCAGTGATTATACGGTGGAATATGGTTCTGATTTTGACATCAAAGTTGATTTTTCCGGTATAGAGGGAATCAATGATGCCAAGGTAAAGATAGAACTTTATGAAGCGAAGAATGAAGCAGGTGAAGATTTTGATACAGGCAGGGCAGATACCTATAAAGCAGTTTATAAAGTAGAGCCAGTCAGTGGAAATCCGTCTTATCGTGTCAGCAGAAATGTGACGGTAAGGGAAGCGGAAACGGAAGCCGTAACAATGTCAAATACTTCTGAGAATACTACGGGTGAAGGTAATGCCGGAGAAACAGAGGATATTGGAACTGCAGATGATGAAGAGACGGACAGGCAGACAGAAACAGAAGTAGTGACTGATCTCACAGAAGAATCAGAAACAACAACAGACGAAGAAACTGGACTGACAGTTTCTGATGTGATGGAACAGGCTGACGAGGAAGGAATCGACCTTTATTCTTTAGATGAAGGGGAATCAGTTACTTTTATGGCAAGGGTAGCATCTACGACAAGCACCAAGAAAGTAACAGTGACAAGAGGAGCCTGCTATCAGTATTCTGATTATGGTTACGGAAGTTATTTGACTTATCAGTACACTGTAAAGTTTGGAAGTGTTTCTGCTACTGCTTACTGTATTCAGCCGGAAAAATCCAGTCCAGGAAGTGGAACTTATGATATTACCAAGCTGAGTGATGGTAAGAAACTTGCGAAAGTCTGCTATTACGGAACAAAGGCATCCGGGGATGATGGATTTTTTACAGAAGAGAATGGCTATGGAAATCTGAGTACAGGAGCAAGATTTATTCTGGTGCATCTGGCAGCATCTTATGCCAACAGCGGAGATTCTGCTTTTTCCGGTGCAAGCAGCAAAGCAAAAACACTTGCTATGAAACTGTATAATTACTGTATTTCGCAGCCAAATATTCCAGATGTTGAGATGAGCTTTTCAGATGCGAATGTGACTGCCTATGTAGATGGCAGCAGCCAGAGAACAAAGGAGATTACTTTTAAGGCAGATGAACTGCAAAGTATCACAATGAAACTTCCAAGTGGAGTAAAGCTTCATAATGTGACAACAGGAAAGACAAGCAAGGCAGGAGAGTCCGTAGTGATCAGTGGCGGAACAAAGTTCTATCTGTCTGCACCGCTTACTCAGGTAAGTGATGTAGCAGGAAGCTGGTCCGCGACAATGAAGGGAAGTATCACAAAAGATTATTCTGCTTATAAGATCAGTACCGGTTCTGGTTCACAGGATTTGGCATTGGTATTTGGTGAGGGTGTCGATGATGAAAAGTATGTGGATTTTAAAGTGACATGGGTACAGTATGCCAGTGTGAAAGTCATTAAAAAGGATTCCAAAGCAAATGCAAAACTGTCCGGAGCTGTATTTGGCTTATACAGTGATGCAGATTGTAAGAATCTGATTACAAAACTGCCTGCAACGGATGCGAATGGAGAAGCATCTGCACAGATCGTTAAGACACAGGATACCGTTTATCTGAAAGAAATTACTGCACCAAGCGGTTACCGTATTAATGCTACAGCCTACAATGTGAAGCTGGAAGTCAGCAAGACGACTACGGTAACTGTTCCGGATGAAGAACAGCTTGGACAGCTTACTGTGTATAAAGAGGGTGAAGTCCTCACAGGTGCCGATGTGACAGAAAACGGAACAACATTCCGATATGAAAAACGCCGACAGAAAGGTGCTGTTTATAATGTTTATGCCGGAGCAGATATTACAACTGCTTATGGTACAAAAGTTTACAGTAAAGGTGATCTGGTAAAGGAGAACCTGACAACAGATTCCAATGGTGCTGTAATTCTTAAAAATCTGCATCTTGGTACATATGTTGTAAAGGAAGTACAGGCTCCGTCTGGTTTTTATAATGCAGGGGAAGAAAAGACAGTAAAACTTGCTTATGCAGGACAGAATGTAGAAGTGGTATTTTCTGAAACAACTTTTACGAATGACAGACAGAAAGCAGAAGTTATTGTGACAAAGCAGGATAAGGATACAGAAAATCCTCTGAACGGAGGTATTTTTGGAATTTATGCTGCCAGTGACATTACAAATGTGGACGGTACTGTAGTTGCAAAGAAAGGCACACTGATTGAAAAGGCAACCACTGGAACAGATGGAAAGGCAAAATTCAGTGCAGATCTTCCGCTTGGATTTTCCTATGAAGTTAAGGAAGAACAGGCTCCAACAGGATATGTGAGAAATACGGAAGATGTTTACCAGTTTGCTTTTTTATATACAAACGATAAGGAAGCAAAGGTGACATTTAATCATACTTTTAAAAATGAACGTGTGACAGCAAAGATCTCTTTACAGAAGCTGGATGCAGAAACAAAGAAAGCAGTTCCGCAGGGAGATGCGACTCTGGAAAAAGCAGTTTATGGACTGTATGCCAGAGAGAACATTGTCCATCCGGATGGTGCAACCGGTGTGATGTATAAAGCAGGAGATCAGGTGGCAACACTTACTACGGATGAAAATGGACAGGCTTCCGTCAGCGGGCTGTATCTTGGAAGTTATTATGTGAAAGAGATTACACCACCAACCGGTTATCTGGCAGATGAGAATGAATATGACCTTTCCTGTGATTATGAGGGTGATATGACTGCTGAGGTGAAGCGTGAGTGTACTTCGCTGGAACAGGTAATGAAACAGCCATTTCAGATCATCAAAGCAGCCAATAATGGAAAGACAGATGCGGATTTACTGAAAGGGGCAGGATTTAGTGCTTATCTGGTATCTTCTTTGAAGGTGAAAGAAGATGGCAGTTATGATTTTGATTCTGCAAAACCGGTAGTGATCGGAGATAATGGTGCAACGGAAATCTTTACAGATGAAAAAGGATATGCCTGCAGTATTGCAATCCCATATGGAACATATGTAGTGCGTGAAACAACAACACCGCATAATTATACTCCGGTAGATGATTTTACAGTCAGCATTACAGAAAATAATCCGAACACACCGCAGACATGGCGTGTGCTTTTAGATGATGAATTTGAAGCCAAACTGAAAATTATCAAAAAGGATGATGAAACAAAGAAAGCGGTACTCCAGAAAAATACAGAGTTCAAAATCTATAACATGGACACTGGAAAATATGTGGAGCAGGTAACGACTTATCCAACTACTGTGAAGCATAAGTCTTATTTTACAGATGAGGATGGATATTTGATCCTTCCACAAAATCTGAAAATCGGGCATTACCGCATTGAGGAAGTAAATGCACCTTATGGATATACGCTCAATGAGAATTACTATGAGGTTGATGTAGATTCCAATACAGCATATCAGATGGACGGTACTTCCGGGGATGTGATCATCGAGGTTTCCTATGAGAATCATCCGGTAAAGGGTGAACTTAATATTGTGAAAAAAGGTGAAGTTCTTGATGGCTTTAAAAACGATTTTACTTACCAGAGTGAGAATCTGGAAGGCGCAGTCTTTGAGGTTTATGCGGCAGAAGATATTTATACTGCGGATTTCCAGAAAGATGACAATGGAAACCGTATCTTAGAGTATGCTGCCGGAACACTGGTAGGAACGGTTACAACTGATAAAGATGGAAAGGCACAGATTGCGGATCTTCCTCTTGGAACTTATAAAGTTGTCGAAAAGACAGCACCAGATGGTTTTGTGTTAAATGAGGAAGCACAGACAGTTACTTTCTCTTATAAAGATCAGGATACAGCAGTGATCGAGCAGACAGCAGCCTTTGACAATGACCGTCAGAAGGTAGAAGTATCTGTTGTGAAAAAAGATGCAGAAACGGATGCGGTTGTTGCTGGTGCAGAGTTTGGTCTGTATGCGAAAGAGGATATTCTGGCACATGAAAATGTGATTGTGAAAGCAGATACACTTCTTGGAAAAGCAGTAACCGATGAAGATGGCAATGCAGTCTTTGACCTTGACCTGCCATTTGGCAAATATTATATCAGAGAACTTGCAGCACCGGCAGGTTATGTGTCTTCGGATGAAACATTGGATGTCACTGCAGCTTATCAGGGACAGGATGTGAAAGTAGTAAAACTTGCATCTGAATTTAAAAATCAGCCGACCAAAATCACAGTGAAAAAATCTGACATTACAACAGGAGTTGAACTTTCCGGAGCAACACTGACAGTTCTCGATAAGGATAAAAATGTAATAGATACATGGAAATCTGTAAAGGGTGAGGAACATCTGATTGAGCGGCTGACTGTGGGTGAAACATATACTCTTCGTGAAGAAATGGCTCCTTATGGTTATCTGAAAGCGGAGGAGATTACCTTTACTGTAGAGGATACTGCTGAAATCCAGAAAGTGGAAATGAAAGATGATGTGCCGACTGGAACTCTGATTATCAATAAGAAGGGTGAATTTCTGGAAAAAGTATCTGCACTTGATTCCGTAGGTGGATGGCTCAGCCATTTATTTGAATATATTTCCGGTTCCCTGAAAGAAGTTACTTTTGAGGTTTATGCACTGGAAGATATTAAAGCTGCGGATGGTGAGAGTGAAGATTATTACAAGAAAGATGATCTGATAGCAACGATCACGACAGATGAAACAGGAGTGGCAAAACTGACAGATCTTCCGCTTGGCAAATATTATGTCAAAGAAAAGGAAACGGCAAACGGCTATGTACTGGATGGTACAGCTCGTGAGATTGACCTGACATACCGGGATCAGGATACTGCCGAGGTAACTTATTCTTCCGACTGGCAGAATAACCGTCAGAAAGCGGAAGTAAAGGTGCTGAAAAAAGAAAAGGATTCTGACAGGGTACTGGAAGGTGCAGTATTCGCTCTTTGCAATAAAGAGGACATTGTAAATGCAAATGGTGATGTCATTCTGAAAGCAGATACCGTTATTGAGGAGCAGGCTACGGACAAAGAGGGAAAACTGACATTTACGGCAGATCTTCCGATTGGTTACACTTACTATGTCAAAGAAACTTCCCCGGCACCGGGATTTGCAACAACGGATCAGGTACAGGAGTTTACTTTTGAATATGATGGTGCAGATAAGGAAACACTGTCTTATGAGTTTACCTTTGAAGATGAACCAACAGTTGTGGAGATTACAAAAACTTCTTTGACTGATGGAAAGGAACTGGAAGGGGCGAAACTGGAAGTGACGGATGAAGATGGCAAGGTAGTAGATTCATGGACTTCCGGGAAAGAGGCTCATATCATTAAAGAGCTTGTTGCAGGAAAAAAGTACACTCTGACGGAGACAAAACCGGCAGATGGCTATGTGACTGCGGAGAGTATTACTTTTACAGTAGAAGATTCTTCTAAAGCACAGAAAATCGAGATGAAGGATGATGTGACGAAAGTGCAGATTTCCAAAACGGATATTTCTGGGAAGGAACTTCCGGGAGCGAAGCTGACCATTCTTGACAAAGACGGAAAGGTCGTAGAAAGCTGGACTTCTGAAGAGAAAGCACACTATATCGAGATGCTTCCGATCGGAGAATATACGCTTCGTGAAGAAACAGCACCGGACGGTTATCTGGTGGCAGAGGATGTGAAATTCACTGTAAAAGATACCGGGGAAATTCAGAAAGTTGTGATGAAGGATGAAGCCAAGCCGACGGAAACGCCAACGGAGACATCAACAGAAACTCCTTCTGAGACACCGGAAACAACGGATACTCCATCCAGTACAATATCCACTGATGCACCAAAAACAGGTGATAACACACCTGTGATGTTCTGGATTCTGCTTGCAGGATTAGGAATGATCGGATTTGGAACATCTGCGGTATATTTACGTAAAAAAAGGAAAAAATAAGTAAACTGTAAGGTTTTGAAACAGGATAGGGGCATTTATGGGCAAAAACAGTTCATAAATGCCCTTTTTCATAACAGATGTATCTGTGGAAAGCTGGTAGTGGCAGGTTCCCAGAAAAAGAAGAACAGGAGGAACAGATAAAATGAAAACAGTATTGATCGCTGCATCTGTTGCGGTGTTTTTAGTATATGGATTTGTCATGTACTGCTGTATCAAAGTAGGTGCAGAATCGGAGAAAGACTATGACAGACTGACAAAGGGTGAGGGAAAGGAAAATGGCGGTTAAGAATCATTGGAAGCCATGTAAGGGCTGTCCTTATGGCAAATATCATCCCTGCCTTGGATATTGTATTGCAAAAATACTGAAAGAAGTGAAGGCGCATCGGAACACCGGATAAAGACTGCATATTTCCGTACCATTATGGGGAGGAAGCAGAACAATATACTTTTTACCGGATTCCTAAAGTTCTTTTTACCAGTCCGAAGTTCAGAAAGTTGTCCTGTGAGGCAAAACTGCTGTATGGATTGTTACTCGACCGGATGCAGCTTTCAGTGAAGAACCGATGGCTGGATGCAGATGGAAAGGTTTATATCTATTTTTCCCAGGAACAGATTGCGGAAATGATGGGTTGTGGGCTGAAAAAGGTCGGAAGCCTGCTTGCGGAGCTTGACAGCAGAAAGGGAATCGGATTGATAACGAGGATACGGCAGGGTTTGGGAAAACCGGACAGGATTTATGTACGACGGTGCATCTGTGTAGATTTATCAGAAGGGAATATCCAGACATGTCAAAATGACATTTCTGGATATATCAAAATGGCAGATACAGATATGTCCAAAGTGCCTGGTAATGATACTGATAAGAATAAGACTGAGATAAATGATACTGAGTATCTATCTTTTCTTTCTGCGGATGAGAGTGAAGAAAGCCGCAGGAAACAGATAGAAAGAGAAGCGTATTACAAAATTATCTGTCATAACATCGGGTACGAGTACCTGATAGAAGAATGTGACAGGGAAATGCTGAATGAGATTGTTGCATTGGTGGTGGATGTTATCAGTTCAGACCGGGAATTTATCTGGATTGGCAGAGACAGGAAACCATTTGATGTGGTAAAAAGTCAGTTTTTAAAATTAAATGCAGAACATATCCGGTTTGTGATGAAATGTCTAAGAGAAAACACCAGTAAAGTGGTGAATATCCGGCAGTATCTTCTCACAGTTTTGTATAATGCACCACTTACGATTAGTAATTATTATTCCGCATTGGTGCAGCATGATATGTATGGTAATGAAGATTGATTCGACATAAAGGAGCAGACGAAAATGAAAGAAAAGGATAAAGTGCTTCAGGCATTATGTGATGGTCTGGGCGAAAATTATAAACTTATGGAGATTGACCTGGAGCTTTGTATTTACAGAAACTTTGGAAATCGCTTTGAAGTAGAAGTCAGTGGAGTACATACAGCCAAGCAAAATAAAAAAGCAACAATCTACCTGTGGTGTATGGATGAAACAGGTGCCCATGGGTACATCATTAAAAAAGTTGGTGAAGTTCCAAGAAACAAAATTGGTAAAACGGTGGAGGAACTGTATGAATACAGTGAGAACCTGATCAGCCAGGGATATGACTGTTATGAGAAAGTACAGGCTTATCTGAAAGAGCTGGTAAAGAAAGAACAGATTAAGAAAGAGGAGGACAACGGTGCAAGATGAAGTAAATGAAAAAACGGTATCCCTGTGTATCCGGGGTGGAAAGATAACTGCCCAGTTGCTTAAAGCTGCCATGAGAAAAGCTCTTGCCCAGATGGAACAGGAGAAAGCAAAACAGAAGCAGCAGAGTAAAGTAGAAAAACAGCAGGATGACAAGACGAAGGATAAATCTTATCGAGGAAAACAAACCATGGATAAGCTGATGCGGCAGAATGTACAGCTTTCCAATATTGAAATTACTGATGGGAATATCAAATCTTTTGAACGGGTGGCGAAAAAGTACAGTATTGATTTCAGTCTGAAAAAAGATACGACAGCAAAGCCGCCGAGATATTTTGTTTTCTTCAAAGCAAGGGATGCAGATGTCATGACCGCAGCATTTAAGGAATATACTGGTAAATCTCTCAATAAGACAAAGAAACCGTCTGTAAGGACAAAACTGAAGGATGCGATCACACAGGCGAAGGATAAGAACCGAGAACGGGAGAAAACGAAGCAGAAAGAAAAGGAGCCGACACTATGAACCGATTTCAGAAGATGCGTAAAGTATGCAAGGGGTATCTGGAGAGAATCCCGCCACTGCTTATGCAAGGCTTTCAATGGGGAGCTGACTGGCTGAGAGAAAAAATCTTAGATTTAGGGGAGTATCTGAAAAGAAATTCCCTGCGGATACTGGCATTGAATACTCCTTATGTCATAATCTTTTATCTGGTAGATAAAGAAGCATGGCTGTATCAGTATTGTCAGGGAGATTCATCGGTGGAACGGCTGATGGTGCTGCTTTTGAATTTTCAAATGGCATTTACTTCTGTTCTGCCAAGCATAGAAAAGATGCCACTACTGGCAGGTTTTACCGGGGCATTGGCTGTAAAACTTCTGGTTATGATGAAGATGAAAAATGCCAAAAAGTTCCGACAGGGAGAAGAGTATGGTTCGGCAAGATGGGGAACTGCAAAAGACATTGCACCCTTCATTGATCCAATATTTGAAAACAATATTCTTCTTACTATGACGGAAAGGCTGACCATGAACAGCAGACCAAAGCTGCCGAAATTTGCAAGGAACAAGAACGTGATTGTAATCGGTGGCTCCGGTTCCGGTAAGACGAGATTCTATGTAAAGCCGAATCTGATGCAGATGGGAAAATACATCAGTTATGTCGTGACCGATCCCAAGGGAACGATTATTATTGAGTGCGGCATGATGTTAGTAAGGAATGGATATAAGATAAAAGTGCTGAATACCATCAACTTTTCAAAGAGTATGCACTACAATCCTTTCCATTACATCCGGTCAGAAAAGGATATTTTAAAATTGGTGAATACGATTATGGTAAATACAAAAGGGGAAGGCGAGAAGTCCAGTGAAGATTTCTGGAGTAAAGCGGAACGCCTTTTATACTGTGCTTTGATTGGTTATATCTGGTATGAAGCACCGGAGGAAGAACAGAACTTTGCGACACTGCTTGAATTTATCAATGCCAGTGAAACAAGGGAAGATGACGAAACCTTTAAAAATGCAGTGGATATGCTGTTTGAGGAACTGGAAAAAACAGAGCCGGAACACTTTGCTGTACGTCAGTATAAAAAATATAAATTAGCCGCCGGCAAAACGGCAAAGTCGATTTTGATTTCCTGTGGTGCCAGACTTGCACCATTTGATATTGCGGAACTTCGTGAGATTATGAGTTACGATGAAATGGAACTGGATATGATGGGAGATCAGAGGTCTGCATTGTTTGTTATTATCTCGGATACAGATGATACCTTTAACTTTGTGGTAGCAATGATGTACAGTCAGTTATTCAATTTATTATGCGACAGGGCAGATGATGTACACCATGGCAGACTGCCGTATCATGTAAGAATCCTCTGTGACGAGTTCGCAAATATCGGACAAATTCCGAAGTTCGACAAGCTGATCGCAACCATACGAAGCAGAGAAATATCTGCTTCTATTATACTCCAGTCGCAGTCACAGTTAAAGACTATTTATAAAGATGCTGCAGAAACCATTTTAGGGAATTGTGACACAATGCTGTTCCTTGGAGGAAAAGAAAGTTCCACCTTAAAAGAGATTTCAGAAACACTTGGTAAGGAAACCATTGATTTATATAATACTTCGGATACGAGAGGGCAGAGCCGTTCTTACGGGATGAACTATCAGAAAACCGGAAAAGAACTGATGAGCAGAGATGAACTTGCGGTAATGGATGGAAATAAGTGTATCCTCCAGCTAAGAGGTGTCCGTCCGTTTTTCAGTGACAAGTATGATATTACAAAACATAAACGCTATAAGGAACTGTCTGATTACGATAAACGCAATGAATTTGATGTGGAAGCGTACATGAGACACAGAATGGAAGTAAAACTTACAAGGTCAGAGGAGTTTGACCTGTATGTGTTCTCAGGGGACAGTCTTATGGAACAGGAAAATAGTGAAAACAAGGAAGCGGAGCATGTAGAAAATCCAACTACATAGCTCTTTTTCTTTGCCCTTTTGGGAGGTGAGAGGATGCACAGGTATGAACGACCGCCCATCAGGGCAGAGCCGGTTAGAATACAGCAGGAATTTATGAGCAAAAAACTTGAGAGGAGATAAAACATATGTCGTTTTTTAATTCAGCAATCAATATTTTACAGACACTTGTAGTAGCAATCGGAGCAGGTCTTGCAGTATGGGGAGTTATTAATCTTCTGGAAGGATACGGCAACGACAATCCTGGGGCTAAGTCACAGGGAATCAAGCAGCTTATGGCTGGTGGTGGTGTGGCACTGATCGGAACACAGTTGGTACCACTGTTATCCGGATTGTTCGGTTAAGTGCAAAAAGAGAGGAGATAACTCATGGATCGTATATTTGAGGCGATTGAAACATGGATGAGGGATCTTCTGACAGGCATGGTAAGTTCCAACCTGACAACAATGTATACCGATGTCAATGAAAAGACCGGTCAGATTGCTGCTCAGGTTGGGCAGACACCGCAGGGCTGGAATGGGAACATTTTCAGCATGATACAGAATCTTTCCGATTCGGTAATTGTTCCGATTGCCGGTATGATTATCACTTTTGTACTTTGTTATGAATTGATTTCCATGCTCACAGAAAAAAATAACATGCATGATTTGGACACATGGATGTTCTTTAAATATTTTTTCAAGATGTGGGTGGCAGTCTGGATTGTCAGCCACACGTTCACAATTACTATGGCGGTATTTGATGTCGGACAGACGGTGGTAAGCCGGGCGGCAGGTGTCATCAGTTCTGATACAGCGATCAATATAGATACGATGATCAGTACGATGGAAACAGCTATGGAATCTATGGAAATCGGTGAACTTGTCATACTGGCACTGGAAACGATGCTGGTGAGCCTGTGTATGAAGATTATATCTGTATTGATCACAGTTATTTTGTATGGACGAATGATTGAGATTTATCGCGCGTCCAGAAGCGCCGCTTTTCATCCAAAGGCGGTGCGCGGGCATTTTGGGAACCCGGCTTTAGCAAGCCGGTAAAGAAAAGTATCAAAGACGTGAAAAGCGTCACTTTAGCGTCATCCGATTTACCCCGGAGGGAAACCACAAGGGGGACAATAGCGTATCGGAAAAATCGCAAGTTGGGAAAACCATCTACCCACGACTGAGCGGCAAGACGCAACATTGTGAATGAGGAACAAGGCTAAACTGCTTTAAGGGCAGTCCGAGGCGGGATACTCGACCCGGCGGCGCAGGATGGTTGTATTCGCCGTATGTCATAGCGGAATGTGACAGGTAGACACAGACCGCACGATACTTATGACAGCCAGCCGCAATAAGCGGAAAAGGACGAAAACCCATTACCGACATCACAATACGCTTTTCCCAAAGTGTCTAACTGGAGATTGCCTAAACCGGAACGCCGGAACTATCCGGCTATGCGTAATGCCGCAAGGCGATAAATTTCAAGGGGTAAAAACCCAAGAAAGATGACGCTGAATATCCGGCATGGCAACGGAGCCTCCGTAGTAGTCCGAGGGCGGGAAAGCCGTCTACATGGCGAAGGGAGGCAGGATGTCAACCAATTCATAAAAAGGAAAGGTGCGTGAGGCATTATGAGAAGTCCTGAAAATGTGTTGGAAAGCCTAAAATCCAAGGCGTGTAACAAGAGTTACAAGTACGAGCGGTTATACCGCAACCTGTACAATCCACAATTCTATCTGCTGGCATATCAGCGGATACAGGCGAAACCAGGCAACATGACAGCCGGAACAGACGGCAAAACCATTGACGGAATGGGAATGGCAAGGATAAACGCCCTCATTGAAAAGATGCGGGATTTTAGTTATCAGCCTAACCCGGCAAGGAGAACGTATATCCCGAAATCCAATGGGAAAATGCGTCCTCTGGGGATACCGTCATTCGACGATAAACTGATACAGGAGGTGGTGCGGCTCATCTTAGAGAGTATTTATGAGCCAACCTTTAGCGACTATTCCCACGGTTTCCGTATAAACAGAAGCTGTCATACGGCACTCAAATATGTGCAGAAATATTTTACGGGGACAAAGTGGTTCGTTGAGGGGGATATAAAGGGCTGTTTTGACAACGTAGACCATCATGTGTTGATTGCTATTTTGCGAAAGCGGATTGCAGACGAACATTTCATCGGTCTGCTCTGGAAGTTCTTGAAAGCTGGATATATGGAGGATTGGAATTATCACAATACTTATTCCGGCACTCCGCAAGGCTCCATCATCAGCCCTATCCTTGCAAACATCTACATGAACGAACTGGACAGTTATATGGCAGAGTATGCAGAGAAATTCAACTGCGGAAACCGCCGTAAAATCAATCCTGCGTTCAAGAAGAAATTGGATGTCTGCCGAGGGAAAGAACAAAGGCTTAAAAGAAATATCTCTAAAATGAGCGTGGAAGAAAAAGAGGGCTTAATTGCAGAAATCCGGGAACTGCGGCGTAGTCTGAAATCTATACCGTATAGTGACCAGATGGACGATAGCTATAAACGGCTTTGCTATATCCGATACGCCGATGATTTTCTAATAGGAGTTATCGGCAGTAAGGAGGACGCAGAACAGGTAAAAGAAGAAGTAGGATGTTTTATCCGGGAAAAACTTCATCTGGAAATGTCCAAAGAAAAAACATTGATTACCCACGGGCATGACTTTGCAAAGTTCTTGGGATATGAGGTCACAATCGCCAAAGGCACATATAACAAAAAGACCAAAACGGGAGCTACCAGACGAGTAAACAACGGAAAAGTCCTGCTTTATGTTCCCCATGACAAATGGGTGAAACGACTATTATCTTACAATGCCCTCAAAATCAAATATGATAAGCAGAATGGAAATAAGGAGGTTTGGGAGCCGGTCCGGCGCACTCGCCTGTTGCATCTGGACGATTTGGAAGTCCTAAACCAATACAATGCAGAAATCCGTGGATTGTATAACTACTATCGGCTCGCAAATAACGTGACCGTACTCAACAACTTTTACTATGTAATGAGATACAGTATGCTCAAAACCTTTGCTGGAAAATATCGGACACGAATCAGCAGAATTATCCGCAAGTACCGTCAAGGGAAAGATTTTGTTGTGGAGTACCCGAAGAAAAATGGCAAAGTTGGTAAAGTGCTGTTCTACAACAACGGTTTTTGCCGGAATACCAAAGTGGAAAGCGGCAATCCCGATATAGTAGCAAGAGTAGTTGAGAACTATGGACGCAACAGTCTGATGAAAAGGCTGCAAGCGAACAAATGCGAGTGGTGCGGCGCAGAGAATGTGCCGCTCGAAATACACCATGTACGAAAACTCAAAGATTTAAGTGGCAAAAAACAATGGGAAATCGCCATGATTGGGCGTAAGCGCAAGACAATGGCACTCTGCGTTCACTGTCACGATAAGTTACACGCTGGGAAATTAGACTGACATCTGGAGAGCCGGATACGCTGAGAGGTGTAAGTCCGGTTCGGAGGGGAGTTCTCGGAAACCTGCCATAGCGATATGGCAAGGCGCCGGGTTCTTACCCCACTGTATTCCTCGGTCGGTGCAATACCATTTGCAACGATGTCAAACAGGGAATGGGGACAGATTGGAAACAACTATCTGCGGGGATTATTTGCACTGGCATTTCAGGGATTTTTCATGATGGTTTGTGTGGGAATCTACGCAGTCCTTGTGGCAAATATCCAGATGTCAGATAACGTACATTCCGCATTGTTTGGTGTGATGGCATATACAGTGATTCTGTGTTTCAGTCTGATGAAAACAGGTAATTTTGCAAAAAGTGTGTTTAATGCCCATTAGCAGGAAGGGGGAAAATGATGGCTTTTGTATCTGTACCAAAAGATCTGACCAAAGTAAAAAACAAGATTATTTTAAATCTTACCAAAAGACAGCTTATCTGTTTTGGACTTGCGGCAGCAGTGGGAGTACCGTTTTATTTTTTGACCAGAGGAGTGATCGGTTCCAGTAATGCTGCAACCGGAATGTGTCTTCTGATGCTTCCGGCATTTGTATTTGCCATGTATGAGAAGGATGGGCTTCCGTTAGAAAAAGTTCTGAAGAATATAATTGTGGTCCGGTTTATCCGGCCATCTGTAAGGAAGTATCAGGTGGAAAATATGTATGAGAAAAAACAGAGGATAGTCAGAAAGAAAGGAGGAAGGGAACGTGTTAAAAAGAAAAAATAAGAAAGCATTGCCAGAACAGTTGGAGGACAGTTTATATCCGGATGATTACTGGCTGGATAAGGAAGATGGGCAGGAAGTTTCAGAACCACTGCCAGATGGAGAAAATCCAGTGAGCGGAAAGTTACGCAAAGAACCGATGGTAACTGGTTATGAAGCACTGGAAAGACAAAGAGGTGTCCGCAGACCCAAAAGGAAGATAACCAGAAGGGAAAAGAAAGCATTAAAACAGGCACAGAAATATGAAGCAAAGCTGCGTAAAGAGCAGGAAAGGGCAGATAAGAAAAGTGAAAAAAGAGAAGCAAAACTTGCTGAAAAAGCAGAAAAAGAAGCCAAGCGTCAGGCAAAAAAAGACGCAAAAAAGAGAAAAAGTAAACAGGCTTCCACATCCGGGCAAAAAGCGGCAGGAAACAGGAAACCTGTAAAGACAGGGACAAATAAGACAGCAGTGAAAGCAGATACAGCAAAGGAAAAACAGATTTCAGCACAGCAGTCTATTCCATATCATGAGATGGCAAAGTATGGGATCTGCCGGGTGCAGGATAAGTTTTATTCAAAAACGATCCGGTTTTATGACATCAACTATCAGTTGGCACAGAATGAGGATAAGAACGCAATCTTTGAAAACTGGTGTGATTTTTTAAATTACTTTGACAGCACTATTCATTTTCAGTTGTCTTTTATCAATCAGCACAGTAACATGGCGGAATTTGAAAAAGTTATCCTTATCAAGCCACAGGATGATGAATTTGATGAGCTGCGTATGGAATTTGCACAGATGTTAAAGAATCAGCTTTCCAAAGGAAATAATGGATTGCTCCGTACCAAATATATTACATTTGGCATTGAAGCGGACAGCATCCGGGAAGCAAAACCGAAGCTGGAGAGGATTGAATCGGATATTCTCAATAACTTTAAGATTCTTGGAGTTTCGGCTTATCCACTAAATGGAGAAGAAAGACTTCAGATCATGTATGAAACCTTTAATCAGGACAGTAAGGTTCCGTTCCATTTTTCTTATGATGATGTGCTTCGGACAGGACTGAGTACCAAAGATTATGTTGCTCCGACCAGTTTTGTGTTTAAAAATGGCAGGGATTTTCAGATGGGTGGTACGATAGGGGCTGTTTCTTATTTGCAGATTCTTGCACCGGAGCTTACTGACAAGATGCTTGCGGAATTTCTGGAAATGGACTGTAACCTGATGGTCAATCTCCATATCCAATCTATCGACCAGATGAAGGCGATTAAACTGGTAAAGAGTAAGGTAACAGATATTAACAGGATGAAAATTGAGGAGCAGAAAAAAGCGGTACGTTCCGGATATGACATGGACATTATCCCATCAGACTTAAATACATACGGTGGGGAAGCAAAAAGGCTTCTGGAAGATTTACAGTCCAGAAATGAGAGAATGTTCCTTGTGACGGTATTGTTTTTAAATACTGCACAGACGAAGCAGGAACTTGAAAATGTGGTATTTCAGACTGCAGGAATTGCACAGAAATATAATTGTGCGTTGAAACGTCTGGACTATCAGCAGGAGCCGGGACTGATGAGCTGTCTGCCTCTTGGGATGAATCTGGTTCCGATCAAAAGGGCACTGACTACAACATCCACAGCAATTTTTGTCCCGTTTACCACACAGGAATTATTTATGGGTGGGGAATCTATTTATTATGGATTAAATGCCCTTTCCAATAATCTGATCATGGCAGACCGAAAGAAGTTAAAGAACCCGAATGGTCTGATACTTGGTACACCGGGTTCTGGTAAATCCTTTGCTGCAAAACGTGAAATTGCCAATGCTTTTATTGTGACAAGAGATGATATTATCGTCTGCGATCCAGAAGGGGAATATTACCCACTTGTTCGGGCATTTCATGGACAGGTTATCAGGATTTCGCCAACCAGTCATGATTATATTAATCCGATGGACATTAACCTTGATTATGCAGATGATGATGACCCGTTATCTCTAAAGTCAGATTTTATCCTGTCTTTATGCGAGTTGATCGTGGGAGGTAAAAATGGTCTGGAACCAGTGGAAATGACTATCATTGACCGTTGTGTGCGTCTGGTTTATCAGGATTATCTTTCTGACCCAGTGCCAGAGAATATGCCAATACTGGAAGATTTATACAATCTTCTCCGGGAGCAGAAAGAGCAGGAAGCACAGCGGCTTGCTACTTCCCTTGAAATTTATGTTAATGGTTCTCTGAAAGTATTTAATCACAGAACAAACGTGGAACTGAATAACCGTATGGTCTGCTTTGACATTAAAGACCTTGGGAAACAGTTGAAAAAACTGGGGATGCTCATTGTACAGGATCAGGTCTGGAATAGAGTAACAATCAATCGCTCTGCAAATAAGAGTACCCGATATTATATTGATGAGTTTCATTTGCTGCTGAAAGAAGAACAGACAGCAGCATACAGTGTGGAAATTTGGAAGCGATTCCGTAAGTGGGGTGGTATCCCGACAGGTATTACACAGAATGTCAAGGATTTGCTTGCATCAAGGGAAATTGAAAATATCTTTGAAAACTCTGATTTTATCCTGATGCTGAATCAGGCTTCCGGGGACAGACAGATTCTTGCGAAACAGTTGAACATTTCTCCACATCAGCTTTCTTATGTTACCAACAGTGGAGAAGGTGAGGGACTTGTTTTTTATGGAAGTACGATTATTCCATTCAAGGATAAATTCGATAATTCACTGATGCTGTATGCACTCATGACTTCCAAACCAGATGAAGTAGAAAAGCGGAAGCGTCTTGGAATCGGGGAAAGAGATGAAGAGTAGTTGTAAAAAAGATAGCACAAAACAGAGAAAACGGAGGATTACAGAATGGAAAATAATTGTATGGCAAATCCATGTGAAGGATGCACAGAAGAGGCTTGTGTAGAAATGATGAAAAAACTGCAGGCCGATGAAAAGGTTAAGCAGCTTTTAGAGGCAGGAAAGGACAGCAACGGTGAAGAAGTATTTGGTGAAATGTTGGATGATATGCTTTTCCTGTCAGAAATGATTGACTTACAGCAGGTGCTTTTTTATCTGAGAGAAAAGGAAGGGCTGAGTGAAAGGATGCTGGATATGCTTTTGACTTCGATTCTTTCTAATGTAGATGAAATCTCACATAAATGGGAAGTGTACAAAGACAAAGCGAATTAAAGAAAAACCGCAGCAAAGGGGATGGTGAAATTGCAGGAGCATGAATATAAAGCCAGAGATAAAACCGTCCATAAGATGAGCAGGGATGGTCTTAGGGAAGAAAACCTGCATAACAAGGAAGAAAAACGGATCACCAGTCGTGATGAGGATATAGAAGTTTCCAGAAATCCGAAAAAAGAAGAAGATTTCGGAAAAAATCGACGGGAGCGAATAACGGAAAATAAAGATATACCGACCAGAAAGAAACCCTCTGATATAACCAGATACAGTATAGATGAAGAACAAAAAGTGAAAATGGAACAAGATCTGGGGAATGAGGATGCGAAGGAAGATATGTCTTTAACGGAAGATTCCGGGCCAGATAAACATGCCGTATTTCGTACAGAAAGTATCCGGGGACAGCCAAGAAGTGAACGTGCTGCTCTGGAAACCGCAGTGGACAGCAGAAAACTTAGACAGAGAAAAATGGTCAGAGATTACGCAGAAAGAGAAAAACGGAAGGAAAAGGAGGCTTCCAGACAACAAAAAACTGCGGAAAAAGAAAATATCCGTTATCGTGAAACATCTCAGGTTACAGAAGAATCACTGGAAGGATTTCAGGATGAGATCAAAGGTAAGGTAAAGCGGGAACGGATACTGAAAGAACAGAAAAAACAGTCCCGGCTTTCTTTTGGAGATGAAGGGGATGGCATGGTACATGGAGCAGGAACCGGAATCCGCAAATCAGCTTCGGCAGTGAAAAATGCTGCTTTTACTGTGGGACACTGGAAAGCCCATGAAGCAGAAGATGATAACGCTGCTGTGGAAGGGGCACACAGGATGGAACTTGCGGGGGAAAGTCTTGCAAGAAAGTCCATTTATGTCCGGCAGCGATTGAGGGAAAGCAGGAAACAATCTGCCCGTCTGACAGAAAATATGCTGGATGAAGCAGAAAATAGCAGGCTGATGTTTGATGCTGCTTACGGAAATCAGGCAAAAAATGCAGTGAAGAGAGAAGCTGACCAGAAGAAAAAATCAGCACTTCAAAAATTACTACAGAAAAAACGATACCAAAAGCAGTGCCGGGCGGCAAAAGAAAGTAAAAAAGCCAAAGATGCGGCAATCACATCGGCACAAAGATTTACAGAAAAAACAAAAGATGCAGTCAAAATGGTGGCGGCACAAAACAAAGGAATCTTTGCTACAGTAGCTCTTTTTGGACTGATTTTTGTTCTGATAGTAGCCAGTTTTTCCAGTTGTAGTGCAGTTTTGCAGGGTGGTTCTTCAGCGATCATTTCAACCAGTTATTCCAGTACGGATGAAGATATTTATGCTGCAGAAAATGCGTATAAAGCTCTGGAGGAGGCATTGAACACACAGATCAATCAAATAGAATCCAGGCATCCGGATTATGATGAATACCGTTATCAGATTGATGAGATCGGACACAATCCATATCAGCTTATTTCTTATCTGACAGTGAAATATGGCGGTTTTACTTATGCCGAAGTCGCAGACGAGATAAAAGAAATCTTTCAGCAGCAATATGGAATCAATACACAGTCTACCAGAGAAACTGTAACAGAAACAAAAACTGTCCGGGTTGGAGAATCATTGGGACAGGTTGTTACCAGTGGATATTGCAACTGTTCCATCTGCTGTGGTCAGTGGAGTGGCGGACCGACCGCAAGTGGAGCAATGCCTACCGCAAACCACACGATTGCCGTAGATGCGACAAATCCTTTTGTTCCGATCGGTACTCATGTAGTGATGAATGGCGTGGAATATGTGGTAGAAGATACCGGAGCTTTCGCAAGATATGGTGTGCAGTTTGATGTTTATTATGATAATCATGCGGCGGCATCTGCCCATGGACATCAGACATGGGAGGCTTACATAGCTGACAGCAACGGAAGTCAGGAAGTGGAAGTGACAACAACAAAAGAAGTGAACCGTCTGGATGTTACTATGACCAATCATAATCTGGATACGGTGTTAAGAAGCCGTATGACAGAAGAGGAACAGGAAAGATACGATGCGTATAACCGATATTATGGAAACAGGGATTACCTGTTTGACCTGAATTCCATTCCGACAGGAAGTAGTGGTTTTGGCTATACGATTCCTGGTGAAGCGTTATCTGACCCGCAATTCGCAAAGATGATACGGGAAGCAGAGAAATATCTGGGAGTGCCTTATGTATGGGGTGGTTATTCTCCAAGTGGTTTTGACTGTTCTGGATTTGTAAGCTGGGTAATCAATAATTGTGGAAATGGGTGGAACATAGGAAGGTGTACTGCCGATGAACTTCGTTCTCATTGTTCACAGGTATCCCCATCAGAAGCAAAACCGGGAGATCTGATTTTCTTCCAGGGAACTTATAACACAAGCGGAGCGAGTCATGTAGGAATTTATGTTGGCAACAATATGATGATACATTGCGGAAAGCCGGTACAGTATACAAGCATTGCAAGTTCTTACTGGCAGGAACATTTTATGGCATTTGGTCGTCTGCATTAGGAGGTGACAGGGTAGATGAATATGAAGTTAAAAAAAGTTCTGGATGATATTCAGAAAACAGAAGAAAAGATTGCAGAACTGCAGAAGCATCTGAAAAAGCAGAATGATTTAAAACAGCAGATGGAGGACATAGAAATTATCAAATCTTTCCGTTCACTGAAGCTGGACAGCAGGGAACTTCTTGTACTGCTTGATGGGATTCAGAAAGGAACGGCAACGATTCGGCTGGATGAAGAAGGCGGTATTGCAATAGAAGATGCAAGAGAAAAGAAAGACGGAAACAAAGAAAATAACAAAGGATCTGATGTACAGATACCGGAAAGAGAGGGCTTAGAACATGAAAAATAAAGTAGTAAAAAAACTGATGATGATTGTAATGGCAGTTACAATGCTTTCGGGATTTTCGTTTGCAACTGTATATGCAAATGCTGATCCGCCTGCGGAAGAAACAACTACCGAGGTTGTGGCAGAAACATCATCGGAGGCAACCACAGAAGAAAATACGGAGGATACGGGCAGAGTGATCGCAGAAAGTGATTCCTCTGCCTTTTCTACGCCGGGAAATGCACAACTGGTCGATGATAAGGAAAATGATGATACAAAGCAGTTCCTTACCATCCAGACAAAAAAGGGAAATACTTTTTATATGGTAATTGACCGTTCCAGCACATCAGAAAATGTCTATATGATGTCGTTGGTTGATGAAAATGACCTTGCAGAATTCCTGGATGAAACAGAGGACAGCAAGACAGAGGAAGAACAGAAGGTAGTGATTCCGGAAACAACCACAGAAACAACACCTGCTGTGGAAAAAGAAACAGAAGAAGAAACAACGCAGAAAAATACAGGCGGTGCAGACATCTGGAAACTCTGTACCATTGTATTAGCAGGGGGACTTGGTATTGGTGCAGTGGTTGTATATCTGAAATATGGTCGTAAAAAAGAAGATGGTTTTGTCAGTGAACAACTTGAATTTACAGACGGACCGTTTATTAATGAAGAACAGGAAAATGAAGATGGACAGGAAGATTAAGATTTCTGTTCTCTGAGGTTTAGCACAGAAAAATAAGATACAGGAAAGGGACAGCTACTCTGGCTGTCCTTTTCAGAAAGGACGAAAAATGGCGAGATTTTTAGTGATTGCAGAAAAACCAAGTGTAGCACAAAGTTATGCGAAAAATTTGTCTGCATATAAAAAACAGGACGGGTATATGGAGGGAGAAAACTGCCTTGTGAGCTGGTGTCTTGGACATCTGGCAGAATATGCACGACCGGAAGAATATGATGAAAGATATGCGAAATGGCAGTTTGATGACCTGCCGATCATTCCTGAAACGTGGAAGCTACAGGTGTCAGCAGATAAAAAGAAGCAGTTTTCAGTATTAAAGGATCTGATGAACCGGGAAGATATAGAGTATCTGGTAAATGGCTGTGATGCAGGACGGGAAGGAGAATTGATCTTCCAGAGAGTATATGATCTGTCCGGATGTAGAAAACCAGTCAGACGATTATGGATCAGCTCTATGGAAGATGAAGCAATACGAAATGGTTTCCATGAGATGAAAGATGCCGGCTTTTACAGTAACCTTTGCATGGCGGCGGTATGCAGGGCACAGGCAGACTGGCTGATTGGAATGAACGCTACCAGAGCTTATACGACAAAGTATTATAAAAAACTGGTAGTTGGAAGAGTACAGACACCAACTCTTGCCATGCTGACGGAACGGCAGGACAGGATTGAGCATTTTCAGAAAGAAACCTTTTACAGAGTGGAACTGACAGATGGAAAGCTCGTTGCCGTATCAGAGAACATTACCAATAAAGCAGACGCAGAACTTCTGGTAGCATTATGCGACGGTTCTGAGGCAATTATTACAGAGCTAAAAAGAGAACAGAAGAAAGTATCCCCTCCTAAATTATATGATCTGACAAGCCTGCAGAGGGAAGCGAACCGGTATTTTGGATTTACGGCAAAGAAAACGCTTGATCTTTTACAGGAATTATATGAAGAAAAGCTGGTAACGTATCCGAGGACAGACAGCCGCTTTGTTACAGAAGATATGATTGGAACAGTAGAAGAACTGGCAGGGAAAATGCCGTTGATGCTGCCTTTTGTAGAATATGGGCAGTTAGGACATAACATAAAAAGAGTTGTAAATAATGAAAAGGTATCTGACCATCACGCTATTCTTCCGACAAAAGAGGCTGTGGAAAAAGGAATCATGGATTTGTCAGAGGATAAAAAGAATCTGATGATACTGATTGGACAGCAGGTACTTCAGGCAGTCGGGGAAGATTATCTGTATGAACAGACAGATGTTACTGTGAACTGTCAGAAAAATGAGTTTACTGCCAGAGGAAAAACAGCGGTGCAGATGGGATTTAAAGACGTGGAAAAAGCCTTTCGCAGTCATTGTGTAAAAACGGAGAAAGAGGATTCAGACAGACAGTTGGAAATTCCATACGGATACCAGAAAGGTATGCAGCTTTTTAATGTCAAGGCAGAAACAAGTATCCATTATACTTCTCCACCGAAATCATTCAATGAAGATACGCTTCTTGCAGCAATGGAAACAGCAGGTAATAAAGAATTTGATGAAAAGACAGAGAAAAAAGGGCTTGGAACACCTGCAACGAGAGCCAGCACCATTGAAAAACTGGTGGCATCCGGATATGCACAGCGAAAGGGGAAACAGATTATTCCAACAGCAGAGGGCAGGGAACTCATTCGTGTAATGCCAGAGAATTTAAAATCTGCAGGACTGACAGCCGAATGGGAGAACAGGCTTTTGCTGATGGAACGAGGGGAGCTTAATGGAGAACAGTTCATGGATGATATTGTAACCATGCTGGAAGAAATCCTGAATGGCTGCAGAAAAATCCCAGAGGAAGAAAGAAATCGTTTTCAGACAGCAAAAGAATTAATTGGGAAATGCCCGGTCTGCGGTTCTGATATTTTTGAGGGGAAAAGGAATTTTTACTGCTCGAACCGTCAGTGTGATTTTGCTCTTTGGAAGGATAACCGATTTTTAGAAGGTATGGAGAAGAAACTGGACAAGAAAATGGCAAAAGAACTTCTGGATAAGGCTTGTACCCATGTAAAAGGGTTATATTCCAAAAAGAAAGACTCCAGGTTTGATGCAGATCTTCTGATGACATTGGAAAATGGAAAGCCGAAATTTCATTTGGAATTTCCGAAAAGAAAGCATAAAGGATAAAGCAAAAATTAAAGATTGGAGGAAGAGACATGGCAAGAGTACAGGAGATTCGTGGTATGGCAGAATGGTATGCCACTGACATAGCCAGTTCCCCGGCAGACTGGATGAAATATCTGGATACTGCCGCCAGATTATACCGTTATTCCTTTACTGACCAGCTTCTCATTTATGCACAGCGTCCACAGGCAACTGCATGTGCATCCCTGGAATTGTGGAATGAGAAGATGATGAGATGGGTAAACCGAGGGGCAAAAGGAATTGCTTTGCTGGATGAAACAGGGACAAAAGCAAAAATCCGGTATGTGTTCGATATAAAAGATACCCATATGGTACAGGGCGGCAGATCACCATACCTGTGGCAGCTTCAGGAACATCAGAGGGGAGAAGTGCTTGCACATCTTTCTGATGTTTATAATCTGGAAGAGAAAGATACGGCAGATCTGGCAGATGCGTTGATGTCTGTGGCAAAAGAGATGGTCAATGAAAATCTGGAGGATTATCTGGATGGCTTATCGTATGCAACAGAAGGAACCTATCTGGAAGACCTGGATGAAGGGACGATTCGGAACGATTTCCGGCAGCTTGCAACGGACAGTGTATATTATATGCTTGCAAGAAGATGCGGACTTGATCCTATGTTGATTCTTGAAGAAGAGGATTTCATGCACATCACCGATTATAACAGGCTTTCCGTATTGACTTTTCTTGGAAATGCTGCAAGCCAGCTCGCTGAGAGTGTACTGATTGATATTGGAAAAACGGTACATAAAATTTCTCTGGAAGAAATCAGGAAAGGTCTTGAAAATTCTGAAGAGAGGAATTATAATAACTTTAACACGTTAATGCGTGAAAATAAAATACAGGACACAGAAGAGAGAATAAATGATATTGAGGATAATGAAGGAGGAACTGACTATGGAACTGACCTATCATCGCAAGGGGGACTACCTGTTTCCGAACCTGACCGTAGAGGAAGAAGAAGTGACAATCGGGAAATACGGGATGCTGAGGAGAACATTTCTGAAGGAACACAAGAACAGCCTTTACCAGAGCCTTTTCCTGACAGGGAAGCTGAACAAGCATCTTTTGGAGATCGAGAAAGCGGCTCAGGAGAGAATGGAGAGCCAGATGGAGAAATTGCTGAAGAACAAACCGGCACCGGACAAGGAAGCCGATCCGATGGCATGGACAGCACATATGAACGCACTGACAGCAATAGCAGAAGAGAGCATCTTGACGGAATTGGTATACAGTTAGTTACAGATACAGGAGAAGATGGATTGAGTGAAGCAGAGGAAGAAATCGCCTCTGCTTTATCTTTGCCCGAATTACCAACTGTAAATCAGCAGATCCGGAAGATTGAGGAGCATATGTCTGCCCTGTATGCCGGGGAAATCCCAATTCCGGAAGAAGTTGTGGATGAAATCCTCCGTACCGGAAGTAATAAGAGTAAAAGCCAGTTACGGCTTATCTACAATTTTATGAGTGAACAGTCAGCAGAAGATTATACAGAATTTGTGAAGCGTGAATATGGCATCGGTGGCAAAGGTCTTAAAATTAATGGAAACGAGTATTCTGTGTGGTTTGATGAAACAGGGATGCAGATTGCCGTAGGACATACGGTGAACGATCGACTTTTAGATAAGGCTTTTTTATCATGGGAGGATGTCAGTGGACGTATCCATCAGTTATTAAAACAGGGAGAATACGCACCACAGTCTGTCCTTGATGCAGCAAGGGAAAATGCCTTGCAGGAACACGCACAAGTGCTTGCCTACATGGAAACTGATATTGTGGATGATCTGTCTGAACTGGTATTTTCAGCAGATGATATGAAGATTTTTCATAATGGTTATCCGGAAAAGACAGATGCTCTGGCGGAAAAGCTGGATGATGCAGAGTGGCTTTCCGAATTAAATGAAAGACTGGAAGGTCTGGCTGAAATGTATGACATAGACAAATCCATCATGCGTTTTCATTATTATAAACCAACCCTTGTTTCTGAGCAGTTTCAGAAATTTGCCGAAGAAGTCATTCCCTATCAGGCAAGAGAGGGATTTGCTTGGAAAGAACAGGAAATATTTATCACGCAGGATGAGATTGATGCTTTCCTTGCAAGAGGTGGAGCTTTTTCAGAAGGAAGGCTTCGCATATATTCTTTTTATCTGCGGCATCAGGATGAACAGGAGAGAACAAATTTTATGAAAGAGCAGTATGGCATTGGAGGACAGAGCCATGCCCTTTCCAGAGCGGACAATTCCTATGCAGATTACAATGGAAAAGGATTACAGCTTTCCAGAGGAAATCCGGGTGCATACCATACAAAAGAAGAACTGAGCTGGCAGAAAGTGGCAAAAAGAGTGGATCATCTCATAAAAAATGACCATTTTCTTCAAGCCGGAGACTACGCTCATATGCCGGAATATGAACGATACCAGATGGCAATGCGGGTGATTAATTTTTATAACAGACTGCCACAGGAAATTGAGCGTCCATTTACGGATGAACTTTTGCATGAGGAAGCAAGAAAACAGGTGCCAAGGATGCTGGCAGATGAAGAAATGGCACAGGAATTGTTACAGAAGATGGATGCAGCTCTTGCAGAACTACCCTTGGATTTTGAAGCCTATGGGACAAATTACAACGAGAAAGCACAAAGTCTGTCAATACTCCATCAGTATGTAGAGGGAACGTACACTATATTTCCAACCAAGGAACTGGAACAGCCAACCATAGAGTTAAGCGGTCATCAGATGTCCATGTTTGATTATCTGGATACGAAAGCATATATGGAACCGGATGTTGTAGACATGCAGGATGTAGAGGAAACGGTGGAATCGGTTTTAGACGAAACGGAAGAAGAAACTGATGAGATTGAACAGTCAGAAATTTCAGAAGAAAACGATACAATGGTGCAGTCAGAAATACCGGAAACTCCTGTGGAAACGGCGGAAAAATCAGCAGGTGCAATAGCTGACCAATGGGAACAGGGTGTTTTTGAATATCAGGGATACCATTTTGAAGCAGTTGGTGTCTTGTCTGATGGGCTGGAAGGAAAAGAATTGGTTGCGCAGACACGTTCCAATACGGAACTGCATTTGTCAACGTACCATACAGAAGATTTCCCTAAGTATTCCTATGATGAATTTTATGCTGTCAGCAATGCCCCGGATGCGGATATATTCCGATGTCTGGAAACAGGAAAAAACTATATTCCGGGAGAAAATGAGCTGTTTGGCTATGAGGGAGAATTTCAACCATATATCAGACAGGAAAAAACAAAGATTGTGACTATGCCACATAACTTCCGTATTGAAGATAATGACCTTGGTGCAGGCGGTCCGAAAGCAAAATATAAAGCGAATATAGAAGCAATCCGTTTATTACAGACTTTGGAGAAAGAAGAACGTTTGGCAACACCAGAAGAACAGGAAGTATTATCCCATTATGTTGGCTGGGGCGGTATCCCACAGGCATTTGAAGAAAACAACGGAAGCTGGGCAAATGAGTACAGCGAACTGAAAAATACGCTGACTTCAGGAGAGTATAGTGCAGCAAGAGCATCCACCCTAAATGCGTTTTATACTTCTCCGACAGTGATACATAGTATGTATGAAGCATTGGAAAATATGGGATTTACAAAAGGAAACATTCTGGAACCATCCTGTGGAGTAGGAAATTTCATGGGACTTATCCCGGAAAGCATGAGTAAGGCAAAAATGTATGGTGTGGAACTTGACCCGGTATCCGGCAGAATCGCCAGACAGTTATATCAGAAAAACCAGATTGCCATACAGGGATTTGAAACAACACAGTTTCAGGATAGTTTCTTTGACTGTGTGATTGGTAATGTACCGTTTGGAGCGTACCAGGTAAATGACAAAAGATACGACAGGCATCATTTTCTGATTCATGATTATTTCATTGCAAAATCTCTTGATCTTGTGCGTCCAGGCGGTGTGGTTGCAGTTGTGACTTCCAGTGGAACCATGGATAAACAGAATCCGGCAGTCAGACAATATATTGCAAACAGGGCAGAGCTGCTGGGTGCGATCAGGCTTCCCAATAATGCTTTTCAGAGAAATGCAAATACAAATGTTGTATCAGATATTCTGTTTTTTCAGAAAAGGGACAGGGCGGCAATCGAGGAGCCAGAATGGGTAAACCTAAAGACGACAGAGGAAGGCTATTCTGTAAATGCGTATTTTGCAGAGCATCCGGAAATGGTTCTTGGTGAATTTACCACAGAAAGTACCCAGTATGGTAAGCAGGAAGTTACTGTAAAACCAAAAGAAGGCATTACTCTTGAAGAACAGTTAAAGAAAGCTGTACAGAATATTCATGGAACAATCACAGAAATGGAATTTTCAGATAGCGAGTTAGAGGAACAGGTAGTTTCTATTCCGGCAGATCCAGATGTGAAGAACTTTAGCTTTGCTGTTTTGGATGATGACATTTATTACAGGGAAAATTCTGTGATGAATAAAGTAGAACTTCCAATGGCAACTACAGAACGAGTAAAAGGCATGGTGAAGATGCGTGACGCAACAAATAAATTGTTACAGCGTCAGATGGAAGACTGCGGTGATCAGGAAGTTGAAGAACTTCAAAAAGATTTGAATGAAATTTATGATTCCTTTACTGCAAAATATGGTTTGCTTAGCAGTAATGCAAACAAAAGGGCATTTAGTCAGGATAGCAGCTATTGTCTTCTGACTTCACTGGAATTTCTGGATGAGCAGGGCAACCTCAAAAGAAAAGCAGATATTTTTACAAAAAGGACAATCCGTCATGCTCAGGCAGTTACTTCGGTGGATACCGCCAGTGAAGCATTGGCAGTGTCTATTGGAGAAAAGGCACAGGTTGATCTTGCTTATATGTCACAGCTTACCGGGAAAACAGAAGCAGAACTGACGGAAGAACTGACAGGTGTGATATTTAGGAATCCGCTAAATGAAAAGTGGGAGCCATCTGATGAATATTTGTCTGGAAATGTCCGGGAAAAATTGAAGATTGCCAGAGGATTTGCCGAGAACCGCCCGGAATATGCTGTTAATGTACAATATCTGGAACGAGTGCAGCCAAAAGACCTGGATGCCTCAGAAATTGAAGCAAGACTTGGTGCAACATGGATTTCTCCAGATTATGTGACACAGTTTATGGCAGAAACATTCCATACACCAAGGTATTATATTGGAAGTCGGATAAAAGTCCAGTATGCTGAAGTAACCGGTCAGTGGAATGTTTCGGGAAAGAGTGTGGACAGTTATCAGAATCCACTTGTTACTTCTACTTATGGAACACAGAGAGCAAATGCGTACAGACTGTTAGAAGATGCTTTGAATCTTCGAGATACAAAAATCTATGATACAGTGCAGGATGCGGAAGGGGAACACCGGGAACTGAACCGGAAGGAAACCATGCTGGCACAGCAGAAGCAGGAACTTATAAGGGAAGAATTTAAGTCATGGATTTTCCGGGATATGCACCGAAGGGATGCCCTTTGTCAGATATACAATGAGCGTTTCAACAGTATCCGTCCGAGAGAGTACGATGGCAGTCATATTCAGTTCGAGGGAATGAATCCGGAAATCACGTTGATGCAACATCAGAAAAACGCAGTGGCTCATATTTTATATGGAAATAATACTTTGCTTGCACATTGTGTAGGAGCAGGGAAAACTTTCCAAATGATCGCTGCGGGTATGGAAGCAAAACGTCTTGGACTATCGCAAAAGAATCTTTATGTTGTGCCAAACCATCTGACAGAGCAGTGGGGCAGTGATTTCTTACGTCTGTATCCGGGAGCGAATATTCTGGTAGCAACCAAGAAAGATTTTGAACCGGCAAACCGTAAACGTTTCTGTTCCCGTATAGCAACCGGGGATTATGATGCGGTGATTATCGGGCATACACAATTTGAGAGAATCCCTCTTTCAAGGGAACGTCAGATTGCCATGCTGGAGCAGCAGATAGAGGATATTACCTTTTCTATTGAAGAAGCTGGCAGGGAAGCAGGACAGAATTACAGTGTAAAACAGATGGAAAAAACAAAAAAATCATTGCAGGCAAAACTGCAGAGATTAAATGATCAGACAAGGAAGGATGATGTAGTAACCTTTGAACAGTTAGGCGTAGACAGGCTTTTTGTAGATGAGAGCCACAACTTTAAGAACCTTTTTTTGTATACAAAAATGAGAAATGTTGCAGGTATTTCACAGACGGACGCACAGAAAAGTTCGGATATGTTTATGAAATGCCGTTATATGGATGAACTGACAGGCGGGCGTGGAATTGTTTTTGCGACGGGAACTCCAGTGTCAAATAGTATGACCGAACTGTATACTATCATGCGTTATCTCCAGTATGATACATTGATGCGTATGGGAATGGGACACTTTGATTCCTGGGCGGCAACGTTCGGGGAGACAGTAACCGCAATCGAATTATCACCGGAAGGAACGGGCTATCGTGCAAAAACACGGTTTGCCCGTTTTTTTAATCTTCCGGAGCTGATCTCCATTTTTAAGGAAGCTGCAGATATTCAGACTTCTGATATGCTGAATCTTCCAGTGCCGGAAGCAGAGTTTATCAATGAAGTCTTAAAACCAAGCGAGGAACAGCAGGAAATGGTCGGGGCATTTTCGGAACGTGCGGAAAGCGTAAGGGCAGGCTTAGTAAATCCGACCGAGGACAACATGCTGAAAATCGTGCGCTGCTAAGCGCAAAAGTATATCTCCCCCGCAGGGGGACATTATTAAAAGTAAATAATGGGAACAACCAACCTACCTGGAGAGGAAACTCAAAGGGGACAATCGCATGTTGGTAAAGCGGATAAGGAGTTAATCGCAATACTTCGATGCTCCGCAAGTTCCGTATCCTATGGTTAAAGCTATACTGCCTGAACCTTAGTTCCGACTTGGTGCAAAGCATCGCCCATCGGAAAGCGATTGATACCGATGTCATTGTATGCTCGTTGTTGTTGATTTTGGACGAGTAACTTTTTGCAATGAAAGAGCGCACAGTGAGTGCGAATAAAGGGACGAACAAGGAACCTAAGGGATACTCGATACGTATACTTTTGACGAATAGCAGGATTGCCTAAAGGGGGAGACCCCCATGGTAACGGAGTCACCATAGTAGTCCGAGCAAGGGAAAGCCTTGTACATGGCGAAGGGTGACAGGTAATTTCGATTAGTTAGAAAGGAGTAGGTGCGTGAGATGCGTACAGCCAAAACTGTTTTAACGGTCATTCAAGAACGTGGAAAACAAAAGAAACCTATTGAAAGAGTTTACAAGCTCTTATTTAACCGTGAATTATATCTGAATGCCTATGCTAAGTTATACCCGAATAACGGAGCAATGACAAAGGGTGTTACAAATGAAACGGTAGATGGAATGTCCATTCAGAAAATAGACAGAATGATTGAAATACTCCGTGAGGAGAAATATCAATGGAAACCAGCAAGACGGGAATATATCAAAAAGAAAAATGGTAAGAAGCGTCCGCTGGGGATTCCTGTATGGGGAGATAAAGTATTGCAGGAAGTAATGCGTCAGATTTTAGAAGCGTATTATGAGCCACAGTTTAGTGAACATTCCCATGGTTTTCGTCCAAACAGAGGATGTCATACAGCACTACAAGAAATACAGGTATGGAAAGGAACTCGCTGGTTTATTGAGGGAGACATTTCTCAATACTTTGATACAATCGACCATAAAATTTTACTGGAAATACTTGCAAGAAATATTCATGATGGAAGATTTATCCGTCTGGTATCGAATATGTTAGAAGCTGGATACTTGGAAGAATGGAAATTCAAGCAGACAATCAGCGGTGTGCCTCAGGGCGGAGTTATCAGTCCGATACTGGCTAATATTTATCTCAACGAATTTGATAATTGGATTGAAGAAGTCTTAATCCCAAAATACACAAAAGGGAAAAGGCAGAAATCTAATCCAGAATATAACAAGTTGACCGCTGAAATCCAAAAACTCAGAAAGGAGGGAGATGCAAAGACAGCCCATCAGCTTGTGGTTGAACGCAGAAAAATACCTTCTGTTAATACGCAAGATGAGAATTATCGCAGATTGCGCTATGTGAGATATGCGGATGATTTTCTACTTGGATTCACTGGCTCTAAAGCAGATGCAGAAGAAATAAAAGAAGAAATAGGAAGATTTCTAAAAGAGAAATTAAATCTGATAATGTCAGAAGAAAAGACTCTAATAACAAATGCAGGCAGTCAGGCGGCAAAGTTTCTTGGATATGAAATCAAAGCACAAAGGGTCAATGACTATATTGACCCAAAGGGGCGCAGAGGAGCAAATGGAGCAATCGCACTATTAGTCCCTGCAAAAGTAATTGAAGAAAAATGCAAGAAATATATGAAACGTGGAAAAGCAACTCATAGGAATAATCTTCTGCAAGATGATGATTTTTCTATTGTACAGACATATCAGCAAGAGTACAGAGGACTGGTGCAGTATTATATTCTCGCACAAAATTTGTCTTGGTTCTCGAAGTTGTACTGGTATATGGAAACTTCATTATTGAAAACTCTTGCGTGTAAACACAGGTCATCTATCAATAAGCAAAAGGCTAAGTATAGAACAACCATAACAAGTACAAGTGGAAAAACAGTTCCGTGTCTGCAAGTTGTAGTAGAACGTCCTAATAAAAAGCCATTAGTTGCGACATGGGGAGGAATTTCTCTTGTGCATAAACGAAAAGCTGTTATAGAGGATATACCATACAAGGTATATGGTGGGCGAACAGAATTAGTTAAAAGACTGTTGGCAGAGAAGTGTGAATTATGTGGAAGTACTAAAAATATAGAGGTACATCATATAAGAAAACTTGCAGATTTAAAGAAGAAAGGACAGGCAGAAGTACCTAAATGGGTACAGATAATGTCTGCCAGAAAAAGAAAAACGCTTGTGGTATGTCGGGAATGCCATGTAGCAATCCACAATGGTAATATAACCAAAAGTTCTTGAAATGGAATTACTGGGGAGCCGGATGATGCGAAAGTATCACGTCCGGTTCTGAGGGGGGATAACGGAAAAGGAGCCATTGCTACCTCGCCGGTATCCTACCCGACACGAATGATGGAAGAAAATGTGCCCTTGACCAGAGACTGTTGAATGAACTTCTCCCGGATGCCGAAAAAAGCAAGGTCAATACCTGTGTGGAAAATGCTTTTCAGGTATGGGATGAGGGAAAGACAGACCGGACAACCCAGCTGATCTTCTGTGACCTGTCCACACCAAAAGGGGATGGCAGTTTCAATGTTTACGATGATGTGAGGGAGAAGCTGGTTGCCAGAGGAATCCCGAAAGAAGAGATTGCTTTTATCCATGAATATAACACGGAGGCAAAGAAAGCGGAACTGTTTACAAAGGTGCGGGCCGGACAGGTGAGAATCCTCATGGGTTCTACACCGAAACTCGGTGCTGGTACCAACGTGCAAGACAGGCTCATTGCTCTGCATCACCTTGACTGTCCGTGGAAGCCGTCTGATCTGGAACGTGCGCCCGTAAAGGCATCATAATAAATATACCTTTGGCAAGGTATTAGGATAGTATCTTACAGTCCTATCATCAACCGATTTACCTGTGAGGGAAACTAAATATCAGGGAAAATAGCACGTCGGTAAAGCCATAAGTCAGCTAATTACCAAGCTGCGACTGAATGGGGAGATGAAAAGTTAGGTATGAGGATAAAGCCCATACTGGTTGAACGATAGTCCAAACGGTCAATGTCGGGACTATGGCGTAAGGTAATTATTATTCGCCATATCTCAGCACTTATGTTCCGCTGTTCAGGAGCGTAAGCAAAGATAGGCTGAGACGTATATGCAATAAGCATAAAAGGATGGAAGTCGTATCCGACAACCTAACAAGCCAAATCGTTAGTATGATGCTAAACGGGGATTACCTAAGTCGAAACGCTTAAAAATAAGCTATTAAGTGTAGGCTTATGAATATTCGATATGGTAACGGAGCCTTCATAGTAGTCCGAGAGTGTTAATGGCACTTACATGGCGAAGGAAGGCAGTTTATAACATTAACAATATAGAAAGGATAATGTGTGATACATTATGAGAAATCCTGAAAATGTGTTAATCAGCTTAACGAAACACAGTAACCAAAAAGATTACAAGTACGAGCGTTTATACCGTTTGCTCTACAATGAGGAACTGTACTTAACCGCTTATCAAAACATTTATTCCAATGACGGAAGTATGACAAAAGGTACTGACAAGCAAACGGTTGACGGTATGAGTATCGAAAGAATACGGAAAATCATAGTTTCGCTCAAAGATGAAAGCTATCAGCCAAAACCTGCAAGAAGAACCTATATTCCAAAGAAGAACGGAAAAATGCGTCCACTCGGAATACCGTCCTTTGAGGATAAATTGCTTCAAGAGGTTATCAGAATGATTTTAGAAGCTATCTATGAGGGGCATTTTGAAAATACTTCTCATGGGTTCAGACCTAATAGAAGCTGTCATACGGCACTCAATGAAATTCAAAAAACTTTCACGGGTGTGAAATGGTTTATCGAAGGAGACATTAAAGGTTTTTTTGATAACATCAACCATGCTACGTTGATTGGAATTTTACGAGAACGTATCAATGACGAGAGATTTCTTCGACTGGTAAGAAAATTTCTGAATGCAGGCTATATTGAGAATTGGACTTTTCATAACACCTATTCGGGAACACCGCAGGGTGGCATTATCAGTCCTATTCTTGCAAACATTTATTTGGATAAATTTGATAAGTATGTAAATGAGTATGTCCGAAAATTTAAAAAAGGTAAAAAGCGTATGCGTACAAAAGAGTACCGCAGGAACGAAGTCGAATTAAGCAAAGCCAGAATCGCATTGAAAAATGCAAACGACGACTGTGAAAGAGAAAATGCGATTGCACGCATAAGGCAGTTGGAAAAAGAACGGGTGAATATTCCCCCAAGTGACCCTATGGATAACAATTATGCAAGGCTGGTCTATGTCAGATATGCTGATGATTGGCTGTGCGGAGTTATCGGTTCGAAAGAGGATTGTAAGAAAATAAAAGAAGATTTTAAGAATTTTCTCAAAGAACAATTACAGTTGGAGCTATCAGAAGAGAAAACGCTGATTACCAATGCCCAAAAAAGTGCGAAATTTCTCAGTTATGAAATCAGAGTACGGCATAGCAATCTAACCAAGAGAGATAAAACAGGCAAGCTCGTTCGTAATTACACGGGCAGAATTGTACTGGAAGTTTCAAGTGATACAATCAGGAAACACTTGATTGATACAGGTGCTATGAAGTTAATCTACCATAATGGAAAAGAAATTTGGAAACCCAAGGCAATATACAGATTGAAAAACTGTGATGATCTGGAAATACTCGACTACTACAACAGTATGATACGAGGTTTTTACAATTATTACTGTATAGCCAATAACAGCTCAATCATCAACAGCTACAAGTATATTATGGAATACAGTATGTACAAAACCTACGGCACAAAATACAGAACATCAATTTCAAAAGTAATCGGAAAATTCAGAGCAGGAAAAGATTTTGCTGTAAAGTTCCGTAATTCCAAAGGAGTTGAGAAAATGCGAGTGTTTTATAACGAGGGTTTTAAACGGCAGAAAAAAGCATTCCAATCTAATGCAGACTTAGTTCCAAATACAATCAAATATTTCAGCAGTACAAAGCTAATCGACAGAATAAAAGCCAGAGAATGTGAGCTATGCGGAAAAACTAATACTCCCATAGAAATTCATCATGTTCATCGGCTTAAAGATTTACAAGGTAAAACTTTTTGGGAAGCTCTTATGATAGCGAGAAATCGCAAAACAATAGCTTTGTGTAGAGAATGTCATAAGAAATTACACTGTGGACAGTTAAATTGAGTTTATAAATGGAGAGCCGTATACAGTGAGAGTTGTAAGTACGGTTCGGGGGCGAGTATTTGGAAACCTACCATAGCAATATGGCAAGGCGCTGGGTACTTAGCCTACAGCAGGAAGGGCGTATTTTAAGACAGGGAAACCAGAATGACAAAGTAAAGATATTCCGGTATGTGA
>OLGF01000676.1_pt1 | contig 39120 bp, 26 predicted proteins | sample 1604971 | NCBI WGS metagenome assembly OLGF01 (sample SAMEA3888902, study PRJEB22519) | human gut metagenome | biome: human gut; feature: human-associated habitat; material: faeces | place: Denmark | collected 2011 | reverse complement strand
CGTCGGCAAACAGCTTGCCGTCCAGCGCGCCGAAGGTGCCGAAGGCGTCGGCGGAGAACAGCACGCCGTCGGTAACATCGAAGGTCACCATGGCCTCCGGCCAATGCACCATAGGCGCGCCCACAAAGGTGACGGTGTGCCGGCCGAAGGAGAAGGTGTCGCCCTCCTTCACCTCGATGCACTCGTGGTCGTCCACATGGAAGCCGAACTGCCGCATGAGCATGAATGCCTTTTCGTTGGAGATGACCTTCACCTTGGGGTGCCGCAGCAGGATCTCCTCGATGCAGGCGGCGTGATCCGGCTCTAAGTGGTTGATGAGCAGATAGTCCAGCTCCCGCCCGTTCAGGACGTGGTTCAGGTTCTCCAGCAGCTGGCGGCAGGCGGACCAGTCCACGGTGTCGAACAGCACCGTTTTCTCGTCCAGCAGACAGTAGGCGTTGTAGCTGACGCCGCGGGGGATGGGGAAGCAGTTTTCAAACAAGGCAAGGCGGTGGTCGTTGGCACCCACCCAGTAGAGGTCGCTGGTCACATTACGCACACAATACATATCTCATACCCTCCCGGCTCAAGCCTTCACAAATTGATCCTTGCCCTCCGCGCACTCCGGGCATACCCAGTCGGCGGGGAGCTGCTCAAACAACGTACCCGGCGCGATCTCGCCGTCCTCGTCGCCCAACTCCGGCACATATTCGTAGCCGCAGCCGCCGCACACATAGGTGTCGCCGATGGGCGTGGGCTTGGGCGGCGTGGGACGCTTCATCTTCACCATCGGCGGTGCGGGCTGCTTCTCACCGCTGTCCAGCGCGGCAGTGAGCAGGGGCAAAATCTCCATCACATCGCCCACGATGCCGTAGTCGCAGTTCTTGAAGATAGGCGCGTTGCCGTTTTTGTTGATGGCCACGATGGTGGAGGCATCCTTGATGCCCTTGAGGTGTTGGGTGGCGCCGGAGATGCCGCAGGCGATATAGAGGTTGCCGGTGAACTTCTGCCCGGACATACCCACATAGCGGTCAAGGGGCAGATATTTCAGCGTCTCCGCCACGGGACGGGAGGAGCCGATAGCCGCGCCGGCGGCCTTGGCCAAGCCCTCCACCAGCTTCATGTTCTTCTTCTCGCCGATGCCCTTACCGGCGGAGACCACACGCTCCGCCTTGGGAATGGGCGTATCCATGGGGATTCCCACGGAGAAGTCGTGGCCGTCCTTTTTCAGCGCCGCCACCAGATCGTTGACCTGCTGGGCGGCGTCGCCCTCCCGGAAGATGGTGCGCTTGCGGATACCGGTGATGGGCGCGGGCTTCTTGGCCGCCGAGCGGCTTTCGCCGCCGCTGCTCTTGCCCAGCCTGCCGATGAGATGGGAGGCGATGACCACCCGCTGGATCTCGTTGGTACCCTCATAGATGGTGGTGATCTTGGCATCGCGGTAGGCGCGCTCCACCTCCATGCCCTTGAGGAAGCCGGTGCCGCCGTGGATCTGCATGGCGTCGTTGGTGACCTCCAGCGCGATGTCTGAGGCGTACATCTTCGCCATGGCGGACTCCATGCCGTAGGGGGCGTGCTGCTCCTTCAGCTCCGCCGCGGAGTAGACCAGGAAGCGGGCGCAGCGCAGCTTGGTGGCCATGTCCGCCAGCTTGAAGGAAACGGCCTGCTGTGCCGCGATGGGCTTGCCGAACTGGACGCGCTCCTTGGCGTAGGCCAGCGCGTGCTCAAAGGCCCCCTGGGCGATACCCAGTGCCTGCGCCGCGATACCGATGCGGCCGCCGTCCAGCGTGGACATGGCGATCTTGAAGCCGTCGCCCTCCTTGCCCAGCAGGTTCTCCTTGGGCACCTTCACGTCGTTGAAGATCAGCTCCGCCGTGGAGGAGGATCGAATGCCCATCTTGTCGTAGTGGTCGCCGAATTCAAAGCCCTTCCAGTCTTTCTCCACGATAAAGGCGGAGATGCCCCGGGTGCCGATGTCCGGCGTGGTGACGGCGAATACCACATAGGTGTCCGCCTTGGGCGCGTTGGTGATAAAGATCTTACCACCGTTGAGCAGGTAGTGGTCGCCCTTATCCAGTGCCGTGGTTTCCGTGCCGCCGGCGTCCGACCCGGCGTTAGGCTCGGTGAGGCCGAAGGCGCCCAGCTTTTCGCCTTTTGCCAGCGGCACGAGATACTTCTGCTTCTGCTCCTCCGTGCCGTAGGCGAAGATGGGCCACGCGCCCAGCGACACGTGGGCGGAGAGGATCACGCCCGCGCCGCCGTCCACACGGGCCAGCTCCTCCACGGCGATGGCATAGCTGAGAATGTCAAGGCCCGCGCCGCCGTACTCCTTGGGGAACGGCAGCCCCAGCCAGCCCAGCTGTGCCATCTTTTTGACAGGTTCGTCAGGGAACTCATTGTTCTGATCCAGCAGGAAGGCAAGAGGCTTGATCTCCTCCTCCGCAAAGGCCCGGATCTTGGCGCGCAGCTCCTCGTGCGCGGGCGTGGTCTGAAACAGCATACGGTGTACCTCCTTATATCACGTTTGTTGGGTCATTTCCTCTTTTTGAATTGCTTCGCCGGTCAGCAGCCGGTGCAGGCTCACGGCGCGGAACGCCTCGTCCTGCTTTCGCTGCAGCTCCGTTAGCTGGCAGTGGATGGCGCATTTCCCGTGTTCGCTTTGCCAGCGGCAGTCATACCCCGGCTCCATGCAGGCACACAGGATGTCATGCTCTCCCATGACGACCATGAGGTCGTAGAGGGAAACGCCACGCAGGTCACAGGACAGCCGGCAGCCGCCGGCTGCGCCCCGGCTCACCTGCACCAGCTCCCCAGCGGAGAGCTTTCGCAGGATCTGATAGGCAAACTGCATGGGGATCAGCTCCGTTTCCGCCATCTCGGCGGCGGAGTGCTTCTCTCCGTCCAGCAGCACCCGCAGCATCCGCAGCGCATAGTCCGTTTCCCTTGTGATGAGCATATCCCTGCATCTCCTTTTTGGGTTATATATCCATTTTATCAATCTTGATAAATCTTGTCAAGATATTTTCGGAGGAATTATACCGTCATTCTGTCATATTCCGAAAAAACGCACCGCCTTGCCATGCAAAATATTGGTAGAGACAGCCTCGGCGTGGAGAACCATTGCGCACGAGAAAGACCATGCCCGCTGAAAATCAGAGCAGCGGGGCAGTTTACTGTCCCGCCGCCCATGGTTCAAGCTTCTGTTAGACTGATAGATTGAAATGGATGGAGATGCCTTTGTTCAGGCGTTTGGCGACGCTCCCCCGGTTTACCAATGTGTAGCATTGGTAATCAACGCCGTCTGTCCGTCCGTCACGGGAATGAAACCGCAAGTTGAATTTGTTTCCGCACTGGCAAATCATCAACCGTCCGTAGACAGTGGTATGTTGCATAGAGATTTTCCAGACGCTGTCTGGAAAATCTGCGGGTAAGCCTTAAAAGGATTTCGGCAAAAATTATTGTCCGTGTCCATTTTTGAAAAAACAACTTCTGCAAAATTGTTCCTCATGTCTACTTTTGAAAAAGTAAATTAAAAATAAATATTTTTCGTGTCTACTTTTCTTGACTGCTACACTTATTGCTGCGGTCAAAAGAAAAAGTGTCAATTTATAATCGTATTTCCCTTGAAAAAGTGTCACACCGTAGGTATAATAGCCTTGTAAAACGCACAGGATAGATGTGGAGGTGCTGATGATGCTGAAAAGGAAAATTGAAAAAGAGATTATGCACTGGATCGAGAGCAGCGACAAGGCTTTGCTGATCTATGGTGTTCGTCAGGCGGGAAAGACATTTATTATTCGGGAGTGTCTGAAAGCGGCGGGGTGTGACTATATCGAGTTCAATCTCATACGGCAGCCGGAAATTGTCGAGATTCTGGCCGGTGCAACAAGCATTGATGACCTGATTCTGAAGCTATCCCTGTACAGCGATCAAAAAATTGTTCCCGGTAAGACCGTCTTTTTCTTTGATGAGATTCAGAAATACAAGGAGATCGCCACGAAGGTCAAGTTTCTCGTGGACGATAAACGATTCCGGTACATTCTGTCCGGCTCCCTGTTGGGTGTGGAGATCGTGAATCTGAAATCCGCACCGGTCGGCTATTTGCAGACGCTCAATATGTACCCGCTGGATTTTGAAGAGTTCCTGCAAATCTTCCATGTCGGCCAGCCCGTATTGGATACGCTGCGGAAGGCGTTTACATCCAAAACGCCCGTAGAGGAAGTCATTCACGGCAAAATCATGGAGATGTTCAATCTCTATCTGATTATCGGCGGGATGCCTGCTGCGGTGGAAAAATACCGGACGACCGGAAGCATTGATGATGTGATGGATGAACACAGAGCGATCATCGAGCAGTACAAGCTGGATTTTACGCAGTATGAAGCGGAAAACCGCAAACTGCTCCTCACGCACATTTATGAACTTATCCCGGCCGAACTGAATGAGAAGAACAAGCGGTTTATGATTGCGGACATCAAGAAAGGACAGCGCTTTGACCGGATCGAGGACAGCTTCACCTGGCTTTGGAAAGCTGGTGTTGCTTTGGGTGTGTTCAACACAACGGAACCTACGGTGCCGCTCATGCTGAATGAAAAAAGCACGCTGTTCAAGCTGTTCCTGTCAGATGTGGGACTGCTCACCACCTTATACGGAAAAGCCTGTAAGCTGAAAATCGTCACCAAAGAGAAAGATATCAACAAAGGTGCCGTCTATGAGAATGTGGTAGCTCAGGAACTTTATGCCCACAAATATTCCCTGTATTATTATAACAGCAAGAAAAAGGGGGAACTTGATTTTGTTGTCGAGCAAGCAGGGCGGGTACTCCCCATTGAAGTGAAGAGCGGAAAGGACTACGAAAAGCACTCGGCACTGGACAATGTGATGGCGGTTCCGGAATACGGGATTCAGGAAGCCTATGTATTCACGAATGATAATGTAAAGACTGACGGAAAGCTGACCTATCTCCCCATTTACATGGTCATGTTCCTGCAAGACGAACCGATTGGGTTTATCGATATTTCTGTGGATAAATTCAAACTGTGAAATACCAGAACGGCAATGGAAGCGCTCCGTTCCCTAAAAGGGATGCGGGGCGCTTCCATTATATCCTTTCCTGCGCCAATGCTTCTGCCTGAGCGGATATGGGACTGCTCTTATGTTTCACGCTGGATATAAATCGTTTTAGAGGTACAGGTGTTTGAGCTTTTAGCTGCCCAGAGCGTTTGCCGCCATTATTGGGGACTTCCTTGCGATGCTGATCGAAATGGAAGTAGCGAAATGAGATTTGTTTTCCATGGTTGATGGCCGTATTGATGTTATCTACCAGATAGTATATCTGCTCATTGAACGACTTGACCCGTTCGGAGACATACAGATTGCTTTTTAACTCCGCAGCCTGGTATATGCTGCTCATCCGGGAGAGCTTTTCGATAAGCTCTGCGCTTTTCTTGGCTGTAATAAACTTAGAGGATTCCACGGCATCGATCAGTAGCTTCAATTCCGGCAGCGTAAGCAGATGACTGCTCAGAGAATAGCGATTTTCCCGGCTACGCTCCTCCTCAATGTCAATGCCAATGTCACAGAGCTTCCGAATATCCCCGGGTATAGTCTTCCGGTCGCAGCGAATATCATTCTCCTGCAAGTATGTAAGGATATCCCCGGTCGTGGCATAATGCTCGGCATCTGTTTTTAGCCAAAGATATTGCAAAATATATAGGAGTCTGCTCTTAGACTCAGCCATACATCCACCCCATTTTATCAATTCTTCTGTGATTATAGAAATGGCCTCCCCTGCTTGCGATAGGGTCAAGCTGGGGAGGCCATTTCATATCCGGTTTATTTCCGTGTACCACTATGATTTATTGTTCCACCGGGAACTTTGTAATGTTGCCCAGGTAATACTGGCAGACCATCATGGCGTCGGAGACATCCATGGTGCCGTCGCCGTTTACATCGGCGGCTTTTTTCTGCGTATCTGTCGGGGTAACATTGCCCAGATAGATTTGGCAGATCAGCATGGCATCGGAGACATCAATGATGCCATCTGCATTTACATCTCCATATTTGACTGCACTCTGATCTGCAATGGTCAGGGTCAGGGTGGTCATGGGCTTGTCACAATGGACGCCGTATTCCATCTCCAGGGTGTCGCTGTTTTCTCGGTTTTGGTACATGGCGTAGGGGAAGGTGATCTGGAAGTCGGTATCACTGGCCTTCAGCGGCTTATCGGACCAGGTGACATACTTTGTCACATCGCGGGTCATGCCGTTGGCGTAGTAGGCCGTTACCTGCATACCGGTGGGGTCGAAGGTGTCTTTTACATTGTAGGTCGTCTTGTCCGGCAGCTTCGTGACCTCGATGCGTTCAATGGTGCTGCCCACGGCCATCAGGTAGGCGGAGTCGTTTTTGAAGTAGATCGTGCCGTACTCATCCATGATGGGGCTGCAAATGGCATACTGGGCCTGTGCGCCGCTGGGCGTGAAGATGTTGTAGGGCGTCGTATAGGTCTCCGTCTGGCCGCTGGCCGTGTAGGTCTCCATGGTCTTCAGAGACACCTCGGTTTGGCCGGGCTTGTCCTCCAGCACCCGGAGCTTGCCGGGGGTGAAGTTATCGAAGAAGTACACATAGACGCAGCCCGTCTCCTCCATATAGGCCGTGGTCAGAACACCGCTGGTCTGGGGATAGCCGTGGGTGCGTACCGTATAGGCAATCTCCCAGTTGGGGATGTCGATGACCGTAAGGTTATGGCCACTGTATGCGCCGAACTGTGCCGTGCCGGAGATGCCGATATAGGCCCGCCCATTGTAAATGGTGGGTGTGCAGGTGGACATGGCGGGATTGGCGGGATCGTCCGCATAGTTGTAGAGCTTCAAGGTGCGGACATCCTCAATGGTACCCTTTTCGTCCACAGTGGCCTCGTAGAAGTAGCCGCCCTTGCTGGTGAAGTAATACTTGCCGTTGTAATGGGTGATAGAGCTGCGGATGTCGCCGGTCACATTCATCTTGTAGGAGGACAGCAGTTCGCCGGTCTTGGGGTTAAAGGACAGCAGACTGGGCTTGCCGGTGGTGTAGCCGGAAGCGCCGTCATCCGTGCCGATCAGCAGGAAGTCGTCGCACACATAGGCACCGGCCCAATAGAAGCCGCCCTTGCTGGTGTAGTACCAAGTGGGGAGCTTTTCTTCCATCGTCTGCGTGGGGTCCTCGTCGGTGGCGCTCAGGCACACATAGTGGGCCTCGTTGATCTCGCCCACCCAAAAACCGGTGTAGATGTAGCCATCGTGATAGACAATAGAGCTGTTGGGCTGACCGCCGATGGAGTCCCGATAGATCCACAGGGAGTCCAGGGTATTGGCGTCGAACGCCTGGATCGTGCCGTCAGACAGGCCCACGAAAATCATGCCGTTGGCGTAGGTGGGCGGGTTGATGGCGAAGCTGGAGTTGTGATCCATGGGCTTATCAATGAGAATTTCGCCGGAGATAGCATCCACCTTGTAAATGCGGGAGCCGGAGTAGGTGTAGATGGCACCGTCCACCAAAATGGGGCAGCCGCAGGCGTTCACATCGTAGCCGGATCCAATGGAGGTAGCCCAGTACAGCTCGGCATCCTTGGCGTAGACCGGCGTCTTGTAGTCCACCACACCGTTATTCTCATTGTTTTGGCGTAAGTGGGGCCACGCAGAATCGAAATTGATGAGCTTGTCGTTGGCTGGAGCCTTCTTTAGCGTAATGGTCAGTGTACCGTCCTTGTCGGGGGCGGTATAGTGCTCCACCGTTTGACCGATGTACCCGGCGCAGGTGGTAGTGTAGGAATAGCTGGCACCGGGGGTCAGGCTATAGGTGCCGTTTTTCTCCACGATGCGCTTGCCGTTCAGATCGTTGGTCAGGAACACCGTGGCATCCGCCGGGGTCGTCTGGATGGTCAGTTGGATGGGGTCACTTTTCTGAACATGGACGGTATAGGTCAGCTCAATGCTGCCGGTATCTGCGTGGCAGACCTGTACCGAAATATCCTCATTATAAAGGTCTGTGTTCAGGACCGCTTCCGCGCCGGCCAGCGTATCATAGCGTACGCCGTTGACCTTGGCATAGTACCCGCCGCAGCAGGCGGTGTCTGTGCTGCTGTTGGGATAGGTGCCGGAGAGGTAGAGAGCGGCGGTCTCCCGGTCTACCTTAACATAATAATCCGTGGTATCTCGATCAAAGCGGGCCGTTGCGCCCTTTGGAGTTACAAAGGACAGTGTCTCATCCTTTGTGGCGATAGTCAGGCTGGACAGGTGCAGCTGCCGCAGCAGCTGAATATCGTAGTCCTGATAGTAGGTAGTGCCGTTTTCTGTCTTGGAAATGCGGATCGTCACCGTCTGGCCGTAACCGGCCTTGGCCACGGCGTAGGTCAGGCTCTGAGCAAGACCCGTTTTGCTGACAGGCGTTGTGATCGTCTCCATCCGTGCGAGATTATGAATCTCCGGCACGATGCTTTGGGTCCGATACAGCGCCGTCACGGTTCCGGTTGCCGTGGCCTGCATGGCAACGGAGCTGTTGCAGTCGGACACCGTATAGTTGTAGGTGTGGTCTGCCGCCGTGAAGGTCTTGTCGGCGGCGTAGGCGATCCGGCTGGAAGCATAGGTGCCGTTGTAGAATGCCAGATCGGTCAGCCAGTCGGTGGTGACAGGCTCCGGGACGGACACATTCAGTCCGCTGGAGGCCGTGAAGGTGATCTGCGTATGATACCAGGTGTTCTTCGTGGCGATGCAGGTATAGCTCTCGCCGGGGACCAGGTGATAGATCCCGTCCACCGGGGCAATCTCGGAGCCTGCTCCATTGATCACCTGCACCGTTGTTCCGGAAGGCACAGCCAGCGTCACCGGTACGGAAGCTACCTTCTGAATGTGGAGGGTATAGGTGCTCTGCTCCCCGTTGGGCGCTGCTACCTGAATCATGTGATCCTGCGTGTCTCCGGTCAGCTGCACCGCCCCGGTTCCGGTGACGGTATAATCCTCACCAAATGGTGCGGCGTCAATATCCACAGTGGAGGACACGGTTTTTAGGCTGTACTCCCGGGTGTTGGGCGCAAACTCCAGGGGCAGCTTGGTCCCCTCCGCCGTGGCTGCCAGAGCCTTCAGCGTGGGCACACGGGTCACGGTGACATCGTAGGACTGAATCTGCGTGTAGCCGTCCGAGCCTGTATACTGTGCTTCCAGCGCGAAGGTCTTGCCCTCCATGCCAGAGGTCAGCAGATAAGTAAGGGATGTGGCTATGCTGTTCCAGCTGCGGGATGTGCCCGACATATCCTTGCCGTTGGTGCCGGTATAAATGGTGCGGAGCCTGGTGGTCTTGGTATTCGGAACATTGCCCATCACAACATTCAGATACACGCTGCTCAGAGCATTGGCTGTATCCTCGATCCAATACTGCGCCGTGTGGTTCGCGCGGTTTTGTGCAGCGCGGTAGGGTTCTTGATCGACATCCAGCAGCCGGATATTGCCGAACCACTCGCCGTAGGGCAGGGTCGCAGAGACCTGAGCGTCGGCGGAGACCGTCAGCGTTCCCTCTGTGCGGTTATATCCGCCGTCGGACACACAGAACTTATAGTCGCCGGCGATGACTTGGACGCTGCCGGTGCCGGTGGTAACATTGCCATAGACATCCGTAAGGGAGAGGATCGGTGCCTCCACCGCATTGCCGTTTTGGGTTGCTGTGGCGGAGACGGTGTATTTGGTCCCGTCCAGAAGGGCCGCATATTCGGCAATGGCGTCTTTCAGGTTTTTCAGCAATGGTCCTGCCGAGTCGGCAGTTGCCGTCCGCAGGCCCTTCAGCGCCGCTGCGTAGGCACTGGCCGCTGCCGGATAATTCTGCACATGGTTGGTCATGTCCAGGTAATCCGCCATTTGGATAATCAGCTGGATAGCTGCGTCCGAATAAGTCGAAGATACATGGAAGCAAAGGGCCTTGACGGAAGAAGCCGGAGCGTCCAGCTTATAGCCACCCTTGTCATAATAGAGCAGGTAATTGGCGGAAACGCCGTTGATCTCATAGACGAATCCGTTTTCCAGGCCGACAAAGTCAATATCTGAATCCGCCAGCGCCTGTTGAATGGTTTGCCCAGATTTATACTGGATACGGGTCGGCTCCACGATGGTGCTGTTGGCGTTCATAGCCACAAGCACAAAGCTACCGGCGTACTCCTCTGCGGCCATCGCCGTGACCGGCATGGCGGCAGAGAGCAGAAGCACCAGACTCAGCAGCAGAGCCATTACTCTTTTGTGCATTTTCCTTCCTCCTTTTTTTCAATACAGGCAGTTCCATAGCCGGTACCGTATTTTCTCCCAGGTTGTCCAGCTGCCCTTGCAGGCATCCAGTACACGCACGGCAAATGAGTCAACCTGCTTGCGCTGCTCCGGGGTCATCTCCTGGGTGCTGAACAGCGCCTTTTGATTCAGTTCTGCGGCCTCCGCAGCATCCTCCGGGAACTGCACCGTACTGTGGCGCAGCAGGCAAACGGCATAGCCATAGCGCATGGCAATGGCCTCCCGGTCGTTTGCGGCGTCGATAGCGGCCATCTTCTTCCGAAACACCCTGCGGCGATGGAAAATGCACCCGGCCAGCAGCAAGATCAGCAGCAAGGGAAGAAGCAGTAGGTAGTGGGCATTCAGTGAGAAGGTAAATCGGTCCCGCTTGTGCTCGTTGATCTCCTCTGGCTGCTCCACCTCTACAAATTGCTGGGTGTTGTTCTCATAGGTATTCTCATCCGGGCTGTCGCCGCCCAGGGACAGTTCCTCGTCGTCTATGTAGCCGGGAGTCACCTCGAACGGCACAAAGCCGACACCGCTGACATAGTATTCCGCCCAGGCGTGGGCGTTTTCTTCCGTCAGGGTAATGGTCTCACCGGCCTTGTAGCGGGCGGCATCCTCTGCCGAGAGGTAATACCCCTCCACATAGCGGGCCGGAACGCCCATGTAGCGCAGCATCAGCACCGCTGCCGTGGCGTAATGGACGCTGTAGCCGTGTCCGCTGCGCTCCAGCGTATATTGCAGGAAGTCGCCGCTGCCGTTCATGGTCCGGGCAGTCTCATCGTAGGTCATGGCTTCCCGTAGATAGTCAAAGATGATGGTGCGGATGTCGCTGATGGTCCGGGTCTGGGTGTCCAGCTTCAATTGCCGCTGGAGGACGGCCCAGCTGTCCTGGGTCATTTGCAGGTCCACGGCCCGGAGATAGTCGGCATAGGCCTGCTCCTTGGATAGATAGGTCTCGATGTTTTCCCGGCCCTGGGCTGTGGAGAGGTTCCGCTGGATCTGATACCAGTCCGGGACGCTGCCTTTCAGATAATACAGGCTCTCTGCCGGGGGCAGATTCGTGTCCCCGATGCGGTCCGCTGCCAGCGTTTCGCTGCCGTAGACGGCGTAGGGGTAGTAGCCGTGGGCGGAACAGGCGGAGAGATTTCGTATAGTCATGGACAGCGGTGTGGCCGTCTCCGTATAGCCATCCGCCAGTGCAATTTGACTCTGGCTGTAGAAACCCGCCTCATGGAGCCAATAGAAAAGGTCCTCATATTGGGCGGTTTCTTCGGTATCGGCTGCTTTCCAGCCGGTGCCGGTGTAGGTGTCGTAGACCTGCCCACGCAGATACACCTTTTCCGGCTGCTCCATTGTGACTTCCAGCGCCGGGGTGTCGCTTTTATTCCAGGCGGGTAAGTTCTTGAGGTTTCCTTCCGGCATGGAATTGGTATCGCTGTCGTAGTGCCGCTGGTGAAGCTGGGTTTGCATCGTCTCGACCATGTCTGTATTCAGCTTGTCTTGGCAGGACAGGCCAATCAGCAGACACAGCGCTGCACACAGGACCGGCAAAATCAGCTGCGCCGGAACGACTGCAAGGGCTTCTCCCTCTGCCGTGTGCTGCACCATCAGCAGCACCGTGCCAATAATCAGCAGCCCACCGCCGATGCCTATGGGAAACAAGCCCAGCAACAGGGCTGCATAGCAGGGCAGCAGAATCGGCAAGGCCAGCAGCATCCGTCCGCTCCATGCGCTGCGGCTGAGAAGCAGCGACACCGCCAGTAGCAGAACCGTTACCGCCAGAGGCAGAAATTGGGCATCCGCTGCCGCAAGGTCCAGGTAGATCTTCCCGGTCTTTTTCGTCAGCAGGGTCAGGAAATCATTTGCCAGTGTTCCAAAACCGGGTAGGACAAACTTGTTCAGTGCCAAGCTCAGAAGAAGCAACACGCCGATGCCCGCTGGAACGAGCCAGTTCCCGATTCTGGTTTGGTATACTATCAGCAACGCCGCCTGCACCAAAATCGCAGCTGCTGTCATGGCCCACCATGGGTAGGGAACAGAGGGAAATGCAGTGGTTAAAAGCAAGCAGAAGCCCACCGTCAGAACGGCACAGACCACCCAAGCGCCCCAGGGAAAGTGCAGCTTTTTCTGTGCCGTTTCGGCGACAATCCACTGGAGTCCGTTTTCATTTTTTCGCATGATGGGTTAAACCTCCAGTCGCTGCATGGCCTCGGAATAATTCTGCGGGGCAAAGGTGGTCGCACCGGGGTACTGTTCTTCGGTACAGAGGATGAAATGCACCCGTCCGTCCGTGAGCAGCTGTTCTTCCGGCGCTGTGCCGAAACAGAGAATTCGGCTGTAACCGTCAGTTTTGGGCAGGCGGCACTCAGCGCTGCCCCTGGTCTTTACCAGAGCCGGGATAGCCTGCAAAAGCTGGTTTTCCTCTGAAATGTTCTGGACCTGCAGATCGTCCCGGTCCGTCCAGCACAGGGTATAGGGTACACCGCTTTGCAGCAGTGCCATGCCTGCGGAGGACACGACCTCCGCCAGTGCGTCCATCTGCCGGGGAGTGCCGCCGGTGCGCTTATCCCAGAATACCAAAAGGGAACGGCTCTCCGGCTGGCTGGTCTCTTTCAGAATCAGCTCATCTAACTTGGAGGACAGCTTCCAGTGAATTTGCCGGATGTCATCGCCGGGGCGATACTCCCGGAGCTGGTACACCTCGCTGCGGTCCTCACCCCGTCGATTGGAAGCGCCGTCGTCGGCATAGGCCGGTCGGGCGGTCATATCCGCATCCATAGGATAGAGGTCCGGGAGAATGGTCAGACGGGCATCCGCTTTCACGGGGGCCTTCATGGGAAGCAGGCCCAGATAGTCCAGCAGGGCAAACCGGCTGATCTGCACATACACTCTGCCGCAGAAGCTGCTTTGCAGCAGGATGGTTTGGCTGCTTTCGCCCTTGGCTCCGATGCTGCCGGTCAGCGTCACTGTCTGATCTTCCTCAGTGAGATCATTGCGGATAGAGACCTGACAGCCATAGCGCATTACGGGCAGAAACGCTCCGTTGCGGATACGCACCCGGCAGCTGGCCGCCGTGCGTTTTGCCGCTGTGGGCGGGGTCAGAATGTCTGCCTGCAGGTGCCTGCGGATATAGATATTGACTGCCCAGGAGGCCAGGGGCAGCAGGAGCAGCAAGCAGAGTCCGGCCAGCGCCCAGAAGGAGCCGCTTGTAAGAAGCAGCGCCGCCAACGCCAGCAGCAGGAGAGAATAACACAGGGCACTGCCTAAGATCGTTTTTTTCATTTGCTGGAAAATTCCCGGATATCCGGCTTTTGAACGGAGGTAAGTACATTTTGCAGGATCAGTGCCGCTGTATATTCCTGAAGCCGTGCCTTGGAGTTGAGGATCAGACGGTGGACGCACACATCCGGGAACACGGCGCACACATCATCGGGAATCACATAGTCCCGGCCCCCCAGATAGGCGTTGGCCTTGGCCGCACGGGTCACGGCCAGAGCGCCACGGGGACTGACGCCCAGGGTCACATAGGCATTGGAGCGGGTCACATCCACCAGCTCTGCAATATAGTCATAAATTCGGTCTGCCACATGGATATTGCTGACCTCTGCAATGAGCTTTTCCAGCTCGGCAGGGGAAGTCACTGTCTGGCAGGCAGAGAGCGGGTCCACATGATGGCGATCCTTCAGCAGTGCCGCCGTGCTGGCCCGATTGGGATAGCCCATGCTCAGTTGGAGCATGAAACGGTCCAGCTGGGATGCGGGCAGCATCTGCGTACCCGCAGAACCCACCGGGTTTTCCGTTGCCAGCACGATAAAGGGCTTCGGCAGGGGCCGGGTCACGCCGTCCACGGTGACCTGCAACTCCTCCATAGCCTCCAGCAGAGCGGATTGGGTCTTGCTGGAGGTACGGTTGATCTCGTCCGCCAGCAGCAGATTGGTCATAATGGCTCCGGACTGATATTTCAGCTTGCCGTCTGCCTTATCAAATACGGAGAAACCGATAATATCCGATGGCAGGGTGTCGGAGGTGAACTGGACACGCTTGGAGTCCAATCCCAGCGTTTTGGAAAAAGCCTTGGCCAGCGTCGTCTTGCCCACGCCGGGGACATCCTCCAGCAGCACATGGCCCTGGGCCAGGATGGCCAGCAGCACCTTGCGGACGATGTCTTCCTTGCCCAAAACGACCTTATTGACCTCTGCCTGAATTTGATCTGTCAGCTTGTTCATGCCTTTTTCCTCTTTCTGCCGATGATGTAGATCGCACCGGCGGCGATTACGACTACCGCACCGATCACGGCGCAGATGATGATTCCGTTTGTGCCGAATGCCTCACGGGGCGCTTGAGTGCCGTCAAAATGCAGCACCCACGGCTGCCCGAACCGCACACGCTGCACAGCCACTAAGGCCAGGACGGATTGGGCCGTTGCCAGGCCGTCGCCGGCCCCCTCCAGCACATGGCGGTAGGTGCCGTCCGCTTCTCGGAACTGGGAAAGCTCCGTCAGCAGGGTGTGCTCACCCTTGACAAAACGGCTATCCGTCTCCGGGTCAATGCCCAGCGCACACAGGGCCAGGATGACCTGGGCGGTGCTTTCCGCGTTTTCATCGCCGTAGGCGATATACCCGCAAGTGTCCGTCAGCTGGCCGGAAAGATAGGAAAGTGCTGCGTCGATCTCGGTCTCCATCTGGTCCCGATAGGGAGCTAGGGCCTGCACCGCCATAGCGGTGATGTCCACATCCGATTTTCCGGGGATCAGGCCGAAGCCGCCGTCCGGCTCCTGAGCAACGGAAATGGCATTTACCATGTCCTCCCGGGAATACAGGGCGTCTGCCGGGACCTCTGTGTCCCCGGCATCCAAGGTCAGCAGCGCCCATATCCAGCCATTTAAGCCCTGAGCGCCCGGATCACGGGCATAGTTATAAGTACCCTCTGCGATCAGGTCAATGGCCGAGCCGTCGAGCTTCGTGCCGAAGTTGGTGGGGTTGCCCCCCAGTGCCAGCACCGTTAAAGAAATCCGGTGGTATTCCGTGGCCTTGTTGCGGTCCAGGCATCCGTTTTTGGCGTATGCGTCCTCCACATGGGCCTTCAGTTCCGCCAAATAGTCGGAATAGCTCTCCCTTGTGCCGGACAGTGCCATAGCTATGGCCAGCCAATCGCAGACGGAATCGCCTGCAGGAAACAGTTCCCGGTCTTTCAGCAATTCACCCTTCTTGCCGCCCAGAGCGGACATTCCCTCCGCACTCTGTGCGATCTGTTTTTTCAGCGAGGGAGCGCTTTCCGCAAGGGCCAAAGTCGGAAGCAGAAGCAGCACGCAAAGAAGTGCCGCTAATATTCGTGTTGCTCTTTTCATGCTGCTGCCTCCCAGGTTCTATGGAATTTGTTTTGATAAGGGGTAAGGCCCGATCCCCGCCGCAGGAGCAGGGCGGGGTCCGCCTGTGCGGCGGTGGGGGATGGCTCCGTGCCGCCGGTGGCCGGGAGAATATCTGTTTTCTCCTCATGGCACTTGGAGCAGCGATAGTGGATGTAACCATCCTCTGTTTCGGTGGGTTCCAAACGGTCCGTCTCCACGAAGTCGTGGCCCAGGGCTTGGTAGCCGCCGTTGATCCACAGGCCGCAGTAGCTGCTCAGTGAACCGTAGCCGCCTCCGGTGGAATCGTAGCCGCCGATGTCCTTGCCGTAGGACAGGGTGAAGCGCACATAAATGGTAATGCCGTTGCGAACCTTGTAACCGCTCATGCCGGTACCCTCATACAGGGTGCCGTTGATGGAGTACATCCAGCCGGAGCCTTGGGTATAGTCAAACTCCCCGATGCTGTCCCGGTCATAGTTATCATTGGTGGTGATGCCGTCCCGCAGGATCAGCTCCCAAAGATGCTCCGGGACATTGGCTCGGTAGGCAATGTCGCCCCGGCTAATCCGGCGCAGATAGAAGTTCATGGTAGCAGACCCCTGGTAATCCGGCTCATAACCGCGCTCCTGCAGGAAGCGCAGCAGCACGGACGCCGCCGTTTCGCCCTCCACGATGTCCAGCGTTCCGGTATCCAAAATGCCCAGGCCGATGGTGGTCGCATCCAGCACCACATCCACCGAGCCTGCCGGGTCGCCCTCACTGATCTGGTGATAGGTGACGGTGTAGACCTTCATGGTGGAGTTTCCGTTACCATCCCAGGCCAGCACCCGGACGATGTGGGTTTCTTCATCGCCCAACTGAGGGGGATCGAAATACAACTCGTAGGTGGGTTGAGAATCGCCGTAACTCTTTTCCACGGTTTTGCCGTCCAGCGTGACCCGAATTTGATTGGAATAGATCACACCGGCTCCCAGCTCTGCGTTGGCACGGGCAATCACCGTCAAGGGGAAGGTTTGGGAGCTCATGTCCAGGCTGGCCCCGTCCAGATTGGTAACGATGGAGGGTGGATAGTCCCCCACCGTCGGGTGGGTATCGTCCGCAAGATTCGCGTAATAGCCCACCCGGTACTGAACAAGTCCCAGAAAGGTCTCCCCATCATAAAGAGACAGCACAAAGAGGTTATCTGCGTTGAAATCCAGCTGTGCCTCGTAGTCCTGGTTATTCTGAGAAGTAAGCAGCAATCCGTTTCCGGAATTGGTCTCATTTTTCAGCCGGACACGGATATGCAGATCGCCCTTACCCAGAGGATAGGCCACAAAGGTCAGCTTGCTGTCGGGCAGCTCTGCCTTGGTAAGCTGCTGGGTTTTCAGTGTCGTATAAATGCGGGGGGTATCATCCTCCTCACCGCCGCTGCCGTGGTCACCTCCGCTGCCGCCGTGGTCCCCGTCGTCTCCGCCAGTGCCATCACCATGGTCACCGGAATCCTCGGAGCCGCCTTTGTTATCGTCTGACTTGGAGCCGCCCTGGTCGCCCTTGCCGGGGTTATCCGTGGGGTCTGTGGGGCCCGATGGATCCGGCTTGGTGTCATCGGGTTTCTGCGTGTCATCCGGCTTCTGCGGCTCATCGGGCTTCTGCGGTTCATCAGGCTTCTGCGGCTCTGATGGATCCTGGGCAGTATCCGTATTCTCTGTATTATCCTTGCCGGAGCTTTGTCCGCCAGTGCTGCCGGAGCCTTGCAGCGACTCTGCCTGGAGCCGATCCGGCTGAGTGCTGATGGGATTCTCCGGCCTTGTCCGACCGGAGGAAAGAAGTGAGAGGCTGATCCCTGCCACCAGCACAATGACCAGCAAAATACTCACGGCGCTATATAGGCCGCTATGTTTTTTCATACGGGTATCCTCCAAATGCTTATTTTGGATTCTTACCATCGTCTCCTAAAACAGGAGGCAATGGTAAAGCCCCAAAATATGGCGAATTGCCTCCCCTCCCAAAAGGGAGGGGAAGCTATGGATTCGCCTTGGTTTACTTGGAATTTTTGACGACCGCAACGGCGTCGGTGGAGTTGACGGCCTTGTCAAGGTTCACATCCGCGCGCAGGAACTTCCGCACAGAGACTTTCTCGAAGTCGGTGTACTTGCCGCTGTAGATGTCATAGGTGAGTTGCGCATCGTTGATGTCCACAACGCCTGTCTCGTTGACATCATAGCTCTGCTTCACTTCCTCGGCTGTGGCGCTGGCCTGGGTGATATTGGCCTCAGCCGTAGCCACAGTGAATGCCTCGCCCTTGTCCACGATCACCAGCCAGCTGTACACATTCTCACCGTAAGCGGTAGTCTTATACATGACATTATCGCCGTAGGCAAAAGCCTTGCCCTCTTCGGGGGTGCCGGTCACGGTTACCAGAAACACGGTCTTGTTATCCATCTGCACATACTCGGAAACAGCTACCTCCATGGTCAGAGTGGATTTCTTCTCGATGGTGATGACCAGATCGCCGGTGACATTGGAGATAGTGTAGGTGTTGTTAGCACCCTCGGTGATAGTCACGGCCTTGCCGCCCATAGTGGCAGTGATGGTGTACTTAAAGTTCTCCTGCTTGGCCACGGTGAAGGTGTAGTTAGCCTTTTCCTGAACGGTGGGCTCGCCGGTAGCATCACCTGCGCCGGTGCCTGCAAAGGTGACCTTGTAGGTTTCCGGCAGCTTGACCTGCTTATTGCTGTTGATGACGATGTCGCCGGTCACATCCGCACCGGGGATGGTGTAGGTGGTGGTGCCATCGTCATTTACCTTGGCCGTAAAGCCGGTGTATGCCTTGTCGCCGATGGTCACAGCCATATTGTAGACAAAGCCATCCACAGGGGTCAGCATGAAGGTGTAGTCGGTCTTATAGGTGGCCTTCTCATTACCGGTGGTATCCGCGCCCAGAGTGACGTTGAAAGTCTTGGGGGTCTTGGTACTGGAGACAAACACATTGCCGTTGACATTGGGCACGGTGTAGATGCCATCCTCGTCCGGGCTAACTGTCGTTGCCTCACCGCCGCCGACGGTGACGGTGACAGTATAGTCATAGTTGGGGTCTACAGGCTTGAAGGTCAGAGTGCCGCCCGCTGTGATCACGGAGCCATCCGCGTCGGTACGGGTGAAGCCATCCGGCAGAGACACGGTGTAGCCGCTGACGGTAATAACGGCGGTGTCATCCAAAATGGCAGCCGCAGGTGCGTCAAACTCAATGGCGTTTGCATTGGTATCCACACACGCATTCGTTACTTTCACATCAGATGTACCCTGGCCGGCTGCCACAAAGCTCAGAGTCAGTGCATCGCCCAGCTCGGCAGCTTGGCCGTAACGCACGATTCGCACGGTGCCGCTGCCGGGGATCACGCGATAACCCTCGGTGCTGGTGGCTTCCATGTTCAGCGTCAGAATGGCGGGGTCAAAAGAGAAGGTCATATCGTAGGCGTTGTAGGTGGTCTTTCCGTCGTTGTTGCCGATGGCCACAGGGATCTCCACGATTTGGCCGGAGGCTACCTGCTTGTCCGCACCCAAGGACACGGTGTAGCCCTTGGCAGCAGCAGTCTCGACGGGAATGGTCAGTTCGCCGCCAACTACTTTGTGGGCAACCTTGATGTTATGTGCCGGATCGTCCGGATTATATTTTTCCAGGTTTTCAATCGTCAGCTTGAATGTGGCCGTAGAAGTGTTCGCTCCCTCTTTGGCCTTAAATGTGAATGTGTCCAGCTTTCCCGCAGACCAGGTCGTCGGTTTACTCGGCTTTGTGTTCAAATAAACCGCCCGAACCCAGCCATTTGCATTCGCTACATTTTCATTTGTAGTATCGTCAAAGGTATCGGGGACCTTTTTCACATATTCGTATGCTTCCTTATCGAAATCGATCTTAAATCCTGCGCCATCGACGACCGTGTCCTTATCCAGGCTCACAGTAAGCGTCACGGTCTCACCGGGGGCGACGGAGGTCTTATCTGCGCTCATAGTGATGGTCGGTTCGTCTGCTGCAAAGACGGCAGGTACCAGGCTCAGCACCATCGCCAATGTCAGCAGAATAGAAACGATTTTTTTCATGTGTTCTCAATTCCTCCTATCAAGATTTTTTCTCAGCAGGGAATTCCGTAATATTTCCCAGGTAGAACTGGCAGATCATCAAGGCATCCGAAACATCTACTGCACCGTCTCCGTTCACATCGGCAGCTGCATTCTGCGCATCCGTCGGTGCTACATTGCCCAGATAGAACTGGCAGACCAGCAGCGCATCCGAAACATCAATGGTATTGTCTCCATTCACATTCCCATACATCACATCCGGTTCCGTCTTGGCATACTCGAAGGTGAACAGTGCGATGGGCGCGGAGTTCTTGTCAGCGGGGGCACTCAGCGTGATCGCCTTGCCGCTGCCGTCCGCGTTGCGGACATACCCCGTCACGGGCATGATCACGGTCTGCGTGCCGTCCGCATTGCGGGTATAGCTGTTCTCCAGCGTGATGGGCTTGAGGGTATAGCCGCTTGCCTGCGCCGCCGCACGGTTCACGGCAGTCGCCGCGAACTCCACCTCATAGGCGTAGACCGTGGTGCCGTCGTGACGGATGTCCACGTCCTTGTTGTAGGTCACGGTCACCGTTTCCGCGCCCTCGGGCACGGTCACATGGTACTTGGGCACTTCCTTATAGGTCGTCTGGCCGTCCGCGCTGGTCAGCGTGGTGATGCCCTCGTAGCTGGTATTCTTTGCTGCCAGCTTTTCACCATTCACGGCAGCGTCCTGGAAGGGGCGCTCCAACTCGGCGTCCGCCGCCACGTTCAAGATTGCCGTGGCCGGTGCGATCTTAGCATAGTTCGTGCCGCCGCTGTCGTCCTTGGGGATCGTCCGGTTGGGGTCCATGCCCACGAGGTAGTAGGTGCCCTCCTCTGTGGGGGCGGTGAAGGAGAAGGTGCTCTTTCCGTCAGCCGCTTCCTTGTACTGCTCGATTTGCTCCCACTTGTCGTTATACAGGAACACATCCAGGTTCGAGAAGGGATAGAAGTCGCTGCCCTCAAAGGTCGTGCCGTAAGCCTGAGAGGAGATCGTCATCTCCATGCCGGGGCGGGCGTTGTACGCGTCCTTGTCAAAGCAGGTAAACGCGCCGCCGCTGCTGTAAAAGCTCCAGTTCGAGAACATGGCCACATCCCAGGTATCCCCGTCCGACAGCACGATGTAGTCGGAGGTGGAGCCCCAGCCGGGACTCATGTAGGGAAAGCAGTGGTTGCGGTAGTACATCAAGTTCTCGTCATGGCCCCAAAAATTTTCCATATAAAGGCTGGTGGGCGAGCCGCTGATAGTCAGAGCGGCAAAGCTGTCTGCCGTATAGGCCGGTGTTTCATCCATGTAACAAACATCTTCACCCAGCTTAAAGCTCGCCAGCGCGTCACGAGGATAGGCACCCTTGCAGCATTGCTCCTCCGGCAGGCCGATGAAGTAGCGCTCCAGCAGATAGAGATACAGGTGCAGGCCGGTGGGCCGCTCCACGATGTTCTTGTCGATGTATTTGCCTTCTCCGTTTTCCGTGTGATAGCGGTAGTATTCGTCCAAGTTGTACCGGCCCAAGTCAAAGTAGGGGACGGTGATGGCCTTGTGGCACAGCACCGTGCCGTCGCGGCCTCGGATGGGCACGCCGTCGTTGGAGATGGTCACATACACCGTGACTTCCTTGGCGGGGGTCTCATCGTAGTTATACTGTGCGTCCAATCCGTGGGGAGCTTCCGTGACCGTGATGGTAAAGGTCGCTGTAAGCTCTTTGCCGTCCGAGCAGGTCGCCTTGACCTTCGGCGTATAGGTGCCGGGGTCTTTCTCTGATACATAGAGTGAGCCGTCCTTGACCTTGGTTTGGGCGCTGAACTGCGCTGCGTTGGTCAGCGTGTAGGTCAGCGTATGGCCGTCTGTATCTTCAAAGACATCTGTCAGCTTGATCTCCAGCAGGCTGCCGGCCACAACCTCACCGGTGGTGACGGCATCCGCCTTCACGGAAACGCAGGAATCCGCAGCCAGCGCCGGTATGACGCCGAATACGCCTGCCGACAGAACCAAAGTCAGTGCCAGCAGCAGAGATAGTATGCGTTTTCTCATATTTGTTTACCTCATCTATGCGTAGATTACATCCAGCGTGCGTAGAGCGTCATGTTGCTGCGCACCGGGTCTTTCTGTGTATCCCAGGGCTTGGTGAGCGCCTGATCTGCATACCAGCCGCCGAACACTGCGCCGGGCTTCGTGGGCGTCATGACTTCGCCAATGACGCTGCCCCGCTTCACGGACACGGCCTCCAGTTCTGTGCCGCCGCTGGTCTCAAAGCGAACCTTCTTCTTGCCCAGCAGAGCCAGCAGAATCAGCAGCAGGGCCAGCAGGCCCACGCCACCGATGATCCACCAGGTGACGCTTCCTGCGGCGGCACCCTCGGCCCAGTTGGCGTAGAGGGTCATGTTGCCCTTAACGGTGTCCTTGTGGAAGTCCCACTTTTGGGTGCGGTCCAGGTCTCTGTACCACCCCTCCAGGTGGTAGCCCTCCCGGATGGGGTCCTCGGGCTTTTTCACCTTTTCACCGTACTGGACGGTCTGGGAGGGGACCTCCGTGCCGCCGTTGCTTTCAAAGGTAACGGTGCAGTCCGTGGTGACGATGACGGACACGCTGTTATCCTTTACGGCGTAACCGGCCATGCCGTCCTGGGTGGAAACCAGGGTGTTGGTGGGGATAAGCTGCGACACACCCTTCGTGCCGATGACCTTCATCTGAAAGCTGCCGACTACCACCTCCGGCTCCCAAGCCTCGCCGCCCTTAAAGGACACGAAGTTCAGATAGAAGGCCCGCCCGCCGGTGCGGCGGCCTAAATCGCTCCAGCGGATGCCGGGAGCGGTCATGACGCTGCCGTCCACCAGCTGGAGGAAGGTGTCGTCGTACTCGATTTCCGTCTGCATACCGTACATATCGGCGCTTTCCTGGGCATCGGTGCGCTTGAGCACCAGGGTCACGGTGATGGTCTCGCCGGTGGTGGCCCGCACCTCGTATGCACCGCCTACGGACAGGTCAAAATTGTAGCTGCGGCTCTCGTCTGTTTTGCTGCCTGTCTGCGAGGCAAAGGCTGCGGTGGGCAGCAGACACAGCAGCAGACACAGGGCTGCCAATAGTGTAAAAATGCGTTTTCTCATGCTGATCTCCTTCTCTCTCCGCCCGGTTGGGCCGTTTTTTGCCCGGCTTGACCGGTGCGAAGTCCCCAACGGGGGATAGCCTCCCCTCCCGCTGGGGGAGGGGAAGCTGGCAGGGTCTTACTTAAACTGATTCACGATGGCCACGGCGTCGGTGTGATCCACCGCCTTAGTGGCGTTTACATCGGCCCGCAGGAACTTCTCCACGGAAACCTGGGTGAAGTCACTGTATGTGCCGTTATACATATCGTAGACCAGCTGCGCATCGTTGACATCCGCCTTCCCGGTCATGTTCACATCGAAGCTCGGGGTGATGGTGACCACATTGTCTGCGGCGGAGATGGCGACCTTGGCAGCGGCCTCCTCCTGGGTCAGGGTCTGACCCTTGTACACGATCACCAGCCATGCGTACTGATCCGTGCCGTAGGCATTGACCTTATACATGGTGTTGCCGTCATAGGTGAAGGCTTTGCCTCCCTCGGGGGTGCCCTTGACCGTTATGAGCATCATGGTCTTGTCATTCAGCTCCAGGTAGCGGGATACGCTTACCTCCTCCGCATTTTGGGAAACCTTTTCCACATTCACCACCAGACGCCAGCTGTAGGCATATTGGCTCAGCTTATTGTAAGGAATGGGGTCCACCACATACTTACCGTTGCCCAGGGACCGGACTTTGGCGGGCATATTCGCCGCTGTGGAGGTGCTGCTGAGGGGCTGATAGTAAGCGGTTACGGTGTAGGTGCAGTTCTCCCTCTCATTCAGCCGGAGGTAATAGGGCATATCCCTGGGAACGGAGGTTCCGTTTCCGGGTGCCTGGTCCTCAGCACCGTTGCCCGTCACCAGAACGGCATAGCCGGGGTACTCGTCGTTGGTTCTGGTACTGATGATGAAGCACACAGTGCCGTCGATCTTGCTGCCAGGGATGGTGTAGGTGATGGTGCCGTCCGCATTGGCCACAGGGGTCAGGCTGACCTGATCGGAGCGCGTGCCGTTGGGATAGCGGATCTCATAGTGGATCCAATAAGAGAGTCCCGCTCTGGGAGTAACGGTCACGGAATAATCCTGCAGGTAGGTCGCCTTGTCCGGACCCTTGGTCACATCCTTTTCCAGCAGAGGATCCTTGTCACCAAAGACGTATTCCACATCGTACTGCTTGGGGGTCTTGCCGGTGCAGGTGACCTCCACATTGCCGGAGATATTCTCGATGGTGTAGGTGTCATCTGCGCCGAAGGTTAGGCCCTCTTTGGCGGTGTCGCCCATCTTCACGGTGAAGGTGTAGGTATAGTGGCTGTCCACGGGCTTGAAGGTGAAGCTGCCGCCGCCGGGGACCAGGCGGGTCTCCGCGTCGGAGGTAAACTCATCCGGCAGGGTCACGGTGAAGTTATTGGCGTTGACCACGGTGTCGGCGTCGGAAATGGTGGCATCCGGGGCGTCGAAGTTGATGGAGTTGGCATCCAGATCAAATTTGGCGTTGGTCAGCTTCACGGTGGAGGTGGCAGTCGCCTTGGCGGTGAAGTCCAGGGCCAGGGCCTCGCCCAAAGCCTGAGTAGCGCCGTAGCGGCGGACCCGAACGGTACCGTTGTTGTCCTCCACCGTCAGATTGGCGGCGTCACCGGCCTTGGTGTTCAGGGTCAAGGCTGCCGGGTCATAGGTGAAGGTCATGTCGTAGGCGTTGAATCCGGTGATGTTTTTCTCGGAGGAGGCGACCGTCACGGGAATGCGAACCTTCTGACCCGAAACAAGCTGCTGGTCAGCACCCATAGAAACAGAGTAGCCGGTTTCAGTTTTTGGAACGGTGATTATACTGCCACCCTGCTCAGTAACAGCAAGAGAGCCTGTTACTCTGGCGTTATTGATGGCAGCCATTGCTTTTGCATCATAAAATGAGCCGAGAAATGTGTAGTTGATTGCTTGTCCAACCTTACAGGAGTCATTTACCTTGAATGTAACTGTGGCAAACGCACCAGTTTGGCGCGTCTGAATTTTATTCAAAATATCTGCATCTTTGCCTTTGTTGCTGTCGATTTTGAAGAAAACCTTCGATTTGTCGTCACCAGAGTTTTTTTCCGTTACGGTACAAGTCATACCCTCCCAAGAGCAGGTATAACTCTCATAAGTCAAGACATCCTTGTTATACTTAAGAGTGGTAGTGACTTTATAGTAGTCAGATGGAGTTTGATCCAAATTAATCGTTGCAGTTATTTTATCTCCAGCATGAGGAGCTTTATTATCAAAAGTTAAAGTGAAGATTTGACCAGTTTCAACGGCAAAAGCCACAGGAACTACGCTTAAGAGCATTGCAATCGCAAGTATAAACGAGAAAATCTGTTTTTTCATACTATTCTCCAGTATATAAGTATAAGGTCCGGGGAATCCGCAAGCGGATTCCCCGGACCTGCGTTCAAAGGGGTACAAGCCTTTTGGCCTACCGAGTGTTTCAGTTAATACGGCTGATCAGATGAACATTACCCGGTTTTACTTGGATGATCAATTATCAAAGCGGGTTTTCCCTAGGATCTTCCAAATACTGGATGAGGGCATTAACATCCTCTTCGTCAAGGTCTCCGCTTCCGTCCATATCCGCTTGTGCCCTCTGTTCCAGCGTGAGTTGATTTATGTCCTTACCCTCATTGACCCACTCCTGTAGCAATGTCAAATCATCCTCGTCCACATATCCGAAGGGATCCAGGTTCACATTGCCCTTGGTGGGAGTTGTCAAACCAATCAAGCCGGTCTGCCAACTCAAAGCAGGGCTATACCTGCTGGAGCCAAAGGTACCCGCCATACCCGTATTCATGGTTGTCACGAAGTCTGCGGAATCCATTTCTGCTCTGGTCTTAGCGGTAGCCGTCTGAGAGGTGCTCTTGGCGCTGCCGATACCCTGGGCACAGGTGAAGTCCAGATAATACAGGTTGGACATCGCTGCGGAGGCGTTGTTGGTCATGCCGACCACTGCGCCCACATTGCTGCCGGTGCTCTCCACATAGGCCCGGTTGTAGCAGTTCTTGACAGAAGCGGACGCACCGGAGGCAAAGGCCACGATACCCGCCACATAGTTGCCGGCACCGGTGATGCTGCCGGTGTTGTAGCAAGCGGTGACGCCCTTGGTGGTCTGACCCACGATGCCGGCCACATAGCCGTTGCCGGTGATCGCACCGCCGTTGTAGCAGCCGGTAATGGTACCGGTAGCGTAGCCGGTGATGCCGCCCACATACTGGTAGGCATGGATGGCGCCTTCGTTGCCGCAGTTGGTGGCGTTGGAATTCACCAAACGGCCTGCAACGCCGCCCACGCTGCTCCAGTTGCCATTCACACGGGTAACGGTGATGTCAACATCGGAGACAACGCCGGAGATGTTGGTATAGTTGGCGTAGGCCACCACGCCGCCGGAATAGGCGTTGGAAACGCTGCCCGTGGAGGTCAGGTACATCTTGCCGGTCACCTTCAGATTCTGAATGGTGGCGTAGCTGCTGCTGGTGCCGTTCACATAGCCGAACAGTCCCTTATACGGAGCCGAGGTAGTGGTGGCACTGTAGTAGATGCCCATGTTCTTCACGGTATGATTATTACCGTTAAAGCTGCCCTTGAAGGCCGTGCTGGCGGTAGTGCCTCCGATGGGCGTCCAGTTGTAGCCGGCCAGGTCAATATCACCTGTCAGCGCACCGTTGATGGCATAGCTCCCGCCGTTGACTTGCGCCGCAAACCAAGCCAGCTCCGCTGCGTTACCGATCTGATACACGCCGTCGGTCAGAGTGGGCTGCGTCTTGGTGGTGCCGTCCCATGCGCTGGTAGCAGAGGCCGTCAGCGGAATGGTCTTGGTCAGCACACCGCCGGACACGTTGGCCTTGTCTGCACTGCCCAGGTAGAAGCTGCCGTAGACATAGTCGCAGCCGGCGCAGAGCACCGCATAGGTGTAAGTGCCGTAGGGCAGGTTCTCATACTCGCCGTTGCTGTTGGCGGTATGGACATTGCCTGCGGCATCCGTCAGCGTCACAGTGGGCGTGGCGGTGGTGGGATTGGTAATATTCAGCTTCAGCTTGAAGTTATAGCGCGGAGTGACCTCCACATTCACATTGGGGAAACGGTTCAAGCAGAAGTTCACCGTGACCGCATTGAAGTTCGTGCCCACGCCGGTATCCGACATGTTATACAGGGTGGCAAACGGGTTCGCCGCCGAGTACATGGAGCCGTAGGTATAACCGTTGGTGAGCTGAACATTGGCGGTGCTGCCGGAGCCAAAGTCCACATTCGTCGGGATTGTCAGCTCCAGCTTGGCCTGATCCATCTGCTGATACTGGGCGACATTGGTCTTATAGGCCGTATCGCCGATGGAATAGAACAGGTTGTAGGTAGTGGGGTTGAAGATACCACTGTACTTGTAGATGCCACGGTAGCTGCCCTCGAAGGTGAGAGACACCTTATCGCCGGGCATGATCTCCGTCTCCCGGGGATTGGTGGCGTTGGTGACCGTGGCGGTCACTTCGGCCACACGAGCCAGACTGTAGGACACCTTGTTGTTAGCTGTCATCTTGATGACAACAGTACCACCGGCCAGCCCCGCATTGCGGAAGCCCAGGAGACTTGCATGGTACTTGCCGTTGGAATCCGCCGTCAAGGTGGTCCAGCCGGAGAGACCGCTCTCCATGGTGGTCTTGTTGGTGGTGACAATGGCGTACTGAACATTGGACACACCATAGTCTTCGCTATTGCTTGCCACCGTGAAGTCCAGGGTGGGGGCGGTGTCGTTGCTCAGATAGAACCAGTTGTCGTAGTTATAATCCCACGCCGACGGGCGAGAAGAACTCAAGCCGTTGGAATTATAGGCGATATTGGCCGTTGCGGTACCGTTTTCCTTGCTGCTGAGCACAAAAACACTGGTACGCTCCGGATTCGTGGCCGGATAGAAGCCGCCGTGGGTGCCATGTGTGTCATCTGCCGCATATACATCCAGCGCCTTGTAATTCACGGCAAGGATGGTCGTTCCATTCGGTTCCACGTCGAGCCAGTTGTTCTCGGCGTTGCCGCCGTTGGATTTCCGCAGGGTGGGCGAACCAGCCAGCGTATGAACCTCAAATTCAGGCTCAATCATGATATTTGCCGCGTCAGAGTTGATGATCTGCCACAGGCGGTAAGAACGGATACGCTCTGTCCCGCTCGTGTACTTGTAGCCGCTGGGGGACAAGAAGGTCTGAATCTCCGCTTCGTCACGGGTCTTGGCTATCGTGCCAAGATTAGAGAAGCTGTGAGAATACTGATCCGTGGAGTCTCCAGCATTGAAGGTGAATTCCTTCGCAAAACTGGTGGTGCTGCTCTGGAGCCATCCGGCCTTGGTCACATAAGTGGTGCCGCTGCGGATGTCCTTCAAGCGCCAGGTGTAGTTGGAATTGCTCTTGCTGATTTTGTAGGTCAGCGTTCTGGTAGCGTCAGCGGATGCGTTTGCATCGCCTTTGGGGCTGCCCGTCTTCGGCTTAATGATCTGTGTGTTGAAATTGTTATACTGGAAAAACAGGTTGAAGTCTGCATAGGCAGGAACCGTCACCGTCAGGTTGATGGCCTGGGAAAGTGTCAGGCTCTTTGTAACAACCGTGTATCCGGCGGCAGTCGTGTTGTTGATCGCCTGAGTGAAGATGTAGTCCTCGGCACAGGTGCCGATGGGGTCCACATAGGCATTCCAAAGGGCTGCGTTTCCGGCAGAGTACAGCATGAAGGGGTAGTAAGTATAATTGCCGGAAGGATAGGGCGTACCATGCTGCACATCGCCGCCCATGCTGGGCATTGAGATACGGGCAGTGTAGTCGCTTGCGGTGAAGTAGGTGTTATCGGTTTTGCGGCTCGTGGTGTAAATGGAATGCAGCCGCAGGTAGATGCTCGTACCGCCGCCGGTGCCTCCGTCCACATTGGTCTCTGTGGGCAGGGTCAGGCTGTGGCCGCCGAGGTAGACATCGTACTTTTTGGAAGAGGCATTGTAGCCATACGCACGGAAAGAGTACTTGCCGGGAGCCAGGGAAGCATAGAACTCATTGTAGTTGCCGTTCTTGTTGCCCGTTGTGGAGTTCAGTGTGTTGGTAAAAGTGCTGTCCCAAAATTGGACGCTCTCGTACAGGCTGGAATCGACGCCATCCTCCCGATAAATGTAGGTGTCGCCATCTTTACCGATGTAATCGGCACCCTTCGTATCGAAGCCCTTAGTCTTGTAAAGCTTGATGAGCGGATAAACATTGCCGTTGGAGGAGTAATTCATATCCTGGCCAACATAGAAGGTGTAATTCTGCGGAGTTCCTGCTCTTACATCCAGAGTCAGCGTCCAAGTGTCCGTAGAATCGCCGTAGGTATTGGTCGCATGGAATTCATAGACATATATACCGGCGGCATTCTCCGTGATCTGGATGGTGGTGCCGCCGAACAGAGCCGGAGTGAAATAGTAGGGGCCGGTCCTGGTACCTCCAACAGATCTATAATAATAGTAGTTGGTGTAGTCCAGCGCTGTGCCATCCGGATTCTCGAAGATATTACCGGCCTGCAAGTCGGTGAGATTGTAAGCATAGCCAGCCGTTACCGTATCGCTTGCAGTAGAGGACACACCTTCCTTCAATCTCGGGATCTGCTGGTTGGCATCTGTTACAGTCAGGGTGATGGTGTGGGTAGCCGTTCCAGTATTATCGGAAGCGGTCAGCACCACCGTGTAAGTCCCCGCAGCAGTGGGGGTGTAACCCAGAATCGTGCCGTTCAGCGCCTGAGCAACGCCGTTGATAGTCGCCGTGTAGGTCAGCGTATCACCGTCAGCATCGGTAAACACATCAGCCAAATCCAGCGTCCACGCATTACCAAGTGTTACATTGGCTGTGGTGATTGCATCGGAAGCGACCGTAGGGGCCGAGTTGCCTTCATATGTGAAGGCGAGGAAGTGGACGGGCGCATAGCTGGCGCTGCCGTCATACTCCGGCGCATAGGCAGTTCCGCTACCATCTGCCCCCAGCACAAAGCTCTTTTGGACCGTAGTCCCATCCTCGGCGGTACGGGAGTAGTTCAAGGGAATTGTGATTGTGATATCCCCATTGCTCTCCGTATAGGCCATTTCTACACCGCCGCCAGTCCACTGCGGCACATCGGCGTAGTAGCCGGATGCTTCACCGCTCGTGGCATTGGTCAGTATGGCAGCGTCTTTGTAGGTGGCCTTTACATAGGTCGTGCCTGCGGGAACGGTGACCAAGTAGTAGGGCACATTCTCGAAAGCAGAGTAGCCGGTAAAGGTCACAGGGTTCTGCACACTGATAGTTGCCGTTCCTGTAGTCTGGTCATTCGCACCATATGGAACAATACTATCCAGCGGCGCAGCTACTGTGCCTTGTTCCGTTGCAAAGACTGCCGTGGGAAGGATGGATAGAACCATCATGAGCGCAAGCAGCATTGAAAGGAACTTTTTCGCTGTCTTTTGCATTTCCAATCTCCTCTCAGAAAATTTTTTATAATAAGGCCTGCCGGCATTATTACCTTAGCTGCGAGCACATTTTCGCATCCAATAAGAAAATAACAAGGTTATATAGGGGCGCGACACCCTATTATAATTGGTGTTGCGTTCCGATCTGTCCAAGGCGAAAGGTGCTTTCGTTAAGAGGATTGGGCGGAAGGGGCTGGCTAAGCCCCTTCTGCCCATATGGAAAGCTGGCGGATCTCCGCCCTCGACTTGGCAAACCTTACTCAAGCATTACATCTGTTGCAACGAAGTTTTCCTCTGTGGCTTCGTGAACAGCGCATTTGCTTTGGCGTTGCTTGACTCGCTCAACCCGTGCTGCCCGTTTAGCGTCACGCTCGCTCCGATGCAGCTGAATTTGGATATTCTTTTCGTTTTGATAGCGCCCGCAATCTCTATTGCGGGGTTTTTTGTATATAGGATTCAAATGGGCGGCTCTCAGCGCATCTTTCCAATCGCCAAAGCGCTCTGCGATGTAACTGCCACCGACGATCTCGATGGGGGCAGGGGACTTTCCCCAATGTCCGGCGCAGCGCCGGAGATAGGCCGCCAGCTGATCCAGGCTGTCGCCTGCGTGTTTTTCCGCAAAAGCGCGGTCCTGCTCAGCCAATGCATCCCGTGTTCTTTTGGCAATGTGCTGCTCGTACCAATTCGCTCCGTCAAAATTTTGCGCACCTGCTACTTTACCCATGGGCACACCTCCTTAATGATTCATGACAAAAAAAGCGCTGATAAACCCATACCGGGTCATCAGCGTACACTTCTGCCATATCAGCACCACGGAGAGAGCGCCCGCTGCCTTTGAGTCCTAACTACACAATTCTACTGACTTGCGCCATGAGATACTCTCTGCGTTTATGGTCTGTCTTCTCACGATTTTCTCGCAATGACGGACTTTCGTCCCAGCGGTTTCCCGCCTCGATCATATCCTTGCGCTTACAGTGCCGACCGCATGGGGAATCGCACCCCTTTCCTTCAAGGCAATCACCTGGCCGTTTCCAGCTCGGATGACCGCCGTGCAGCATCCTCGGACTTCTTATGAAATTTTACGGTATTATTTATCCTTTTAGGGGGATAATGATTTTGGTTGGTGTAGAGGTGAAGTTTTCTTTCGTAAATCTATACAATTTGCGAAAGGTTCGGAAAAACCCGTTGTCGCAGCGCCGTTTCCGGCCCGTGTGACGGAAATGCTGACGGCACAAAGTCCGCCGCCGGGGCAAGAGAAAGGAAGCATATGCTTTGAACCACCCGCATCTTGTGCTCCAGGGAGGAATGGACATAGACCTGGAGCGTAGTCCGGACATCGGCATGGCCCAGCATCTCGCTCAAGCTCTTGATGTCCACACCCTGCTCCACGCAGCGCGACGCATAGGTGTGCCGCAGCACATGGAAATTTCGATAAGGGATCCCCGCCGCCTTCAGCAATGCGCGGTACTGGTATTGCAGTGTCCGCGGTTCCAGCGGAGCAGACTTACCGGTCAGAAAATAGTTCTCCTCATTCCTGGCCGGGCAAACCGTTTGCCTTAAAAGGGCCAGCATATCCTCTGGCAGCGGGATCGTGCGCCGGGCGTTGTCGGTTTTCGGCGGTTGCACCACCAGGTGGGTGTGTATGCCCTTTTTCATTCGCTGGGCCGTCTTGGTGACATGGATCACCCCATTACATAAATCAATATCCTTATACTGGAGCGCACATAGCTCCCCCAAGCGCAGACCGGCATTCAGCGCAAGCAGGACCCCAACGCCCGCCATGCTGGGCGCTTCCAGGACCTTTTTTGCCAACCGCCCAATCTCGTCTGCGAAAAATACCTCGATCTTTTTTCGGTGATAGACGGGCAGTTCGGCATTCACACCGGGACAGCTGCAGTCCAGCTTTTTGGCTGTATACTTCAGAATTGACTTTAGTAATACGCCGATGTCCCTGGCGCTTTTGCCGGATAGTCCGCTTCGCTGCAAGCGGCGCAGGAAATCAGAAATCTGATCCGCCGTCAGCTGACAGATAGGGGCCGTTCCCAAAGCAGGCAAGATATAATGCTGCGTCAGATAGGAATACCGATTCCAGGATGATGCTTTCAGAACATGGCTTTTCTCGCTTAAAAACAGTTCTGCGGCCTGGGCCAAGGTCGCAGCAGATGCTTGCACGGCAGGCTTCTCTGGCAGCGTCTCAATGCATTGCTGCCGCTTGGCCCGGCACGCCTTATAGCTGTCGGCGTAAACATACCCATACTCAGCCTGCCCGGAAGCTGTGCGGCCGCGAATATATCGCCCCTCCCAGCGCCCGTCTTTCCGCTTGTAAATATTTTCTCCTCTTTTAGGCATGACCAACGCTCCTCCTTGACGATGTTTTTGACGGCGTAAACGATTTTGTGATTGGGAATATTTGTAAAATAGGCCCTTGAGTAGCAAGTGATTCTATGCGGCATTTATAATTTGTACCTACTTTTCGCTAAATTTCCGCAATTTAGGTATTGACTTCCCTCAAAAAAGACGATACAATGTGGATACATAGGTGGATTCTACTTTCGCAAATTGTATAGATTTACGAAAGCTCCGCCTTGTTTTTTTGCCAAGGGCAGCTGTGCCGAGTTCGGCTTGTTATTCCTCATACAAACTCATAAAGACCCATCACTGAGAGTTTACCTCTGAGTGACGGGCTTTTTTTGTCGAAAAAGATGCGGAATTATCAAAAAAACTTTATTAAGGCTATTCCCTGGCGTATAATGAGAGCTATGCTGTGAGAAAGGATAATCGAAACAAAATGAAACAGGCAGAGCTGAGATACTATATTTCCATCAATGTAAACGGCCAACATCCATTGATGAGGTCAGCGCAGGGCTACACTGAATATTATAGTGAAGCACTGGAATTCTCCGATCTTTTTGATGCCTATCGTTTTGTTGAACGGCACGGTTTGGAAAAACTGGCATCCATCATCACACGGCCAACCTAATCGTGCGATTGCCCCTCTATTATCGACCTCCTATCGGGAGCCATACTTTAGCAACAACTGTTGTTACTGGTACAAATGATTCGTCCCAGTAACGGGAATCATAGGAGTCATCCGCATTGTCTCCCAGCATGTAGTAGGAGCCTTCGGGTACAGACATGTTGATTCCGTTATGCATGACCACATTCCCACCAACCGCTGCAATGCGCTTGACAAAAAGATTCCCGCCATGGCAAAAGATAACAACGTCTCCGACTTCAAAGCTGCCTTTGATTCGTACACCGAGGATCAAGCTACCAGCTTCGAGCGTCGGTTTCATAGAGTTAGTAGGCACATAGCCCAGGATAAAAACCGTGCGAAACATAACGAGTACAAGCAGCGCCGCTATAACAGGCAGCAAACGGCTTAGACATAACTTCTTTTTCCTCATTTTGGATACCTCTAAATAAGAAAACAGGACAACGGAAGGGAGACCGCATGAGAAAGTAGCAAGTCTTTCGACTTTTAGAATCCGTCGGAATGATTGAATTGATAGGACAAATCAAAGAATAATTATTGTGAACCAATACCGCGGTATTTGCTGCGAGTTCTACAAGAAGTACTGGTTCTGAGTGGAACTGATGAAGCAAGGGCTGAAAAGCGGCTTTTCACGAGAGTCCTGGAAGAATGCTTTATGACTCAGCCTGTAAAACAGCAGCCCAAGTTGTCAATATTCTAAAAGTAGAACATACACTACCCTTGCGGGATGGTGTATGTTCTACTAATGCACAGATAAGGGATGGCAACATCTATTTAGTAATACGAAAATCCGGAACTACAGTTACTCCTCACCTATATTCACTCGAACGATTTTTCTGGTAGGATAATTTGTCACTTGCAGCCAGATATTGCTTTGCTCTAAACGATTCCATTCAGCGGATGTGAAGCGATATCTATACAGATCAAATGGCAGCAAAATATCACATGAGGCGCCATCCTGTAACCGAATCCCGGTGGCACCGTCCAATATAGGATTGACCACACCCAAGAGATCCCAATCCATATTCATGAGCATATCCGTGGTGTATAATGATAGTTCCGTTAAAGGGAATCCTTCTGCGGGACTATTCTGCTGCGAAACAGTAACGCTGACCAATGCGACCTTATCGGGGATCCGACTTCGATCGGTCCCGTCATACTGCAAAGCTGAAGTATAGGCACGATAATCTACAATTTCAAAACGGTTGACCCGAAGCATATAGCCTTCAGCCGCCAAATTATACCCGACAAAATCCGGCGCAATAGGAACGATTTCTCCAACGGAGTATGTCTTCTCTGTATTGGCAGACCATCGTTGACGATAATCCTGATTAATTGCTTTATAGCGGATCATCCAAACAAAGAGCACTACTGCCGCAACGGAGAAAATCAGCCAGAATTTCTTTTTGTCTTTCATTTGCCTATCACCGATGTTACCCTTCCCGCTTGCATTTGAATAACAACATCCGATACGCTCTGCACAAAGTCAGCATCATGGCACGCAACGACTACTAATGCACTGCGCTGACATTCTTTACGGATCAACTGTGCGATCATAGCAACGCCCTGCTCATCCAGTGCATTTGTGGGTTCATCCAAAATCAGCAGATCGGGCTTTTCCATCAAGGCCGCAGCAATACCCAGACGTTGTTTCATGCCTAATGAATATTTTTTGAAAGTCCGTTTATCATTCGGGTCCAGGCCAACCGCTTGCAGGGTGTTATGGATGTCGGAGACCGAGATCAGCTGTTTTAGACCGGCAAGCAGCTCCAGGTTTTTTTGCCCGGTATACTCGTCAATAAATGCGGGACTCTCGATCATCACGCCCACAGATTCAGGGAAATCCAGATCCTTCCCCAGGCGACGATCATTTACTGAAACACTTCCCTCTGTCGCATAGATCAACCCACACATCAGACGTAAAAGCATCGTTTTACCCGATCCATTTTCCCCTTGCAATCCGTAGACTTTTCCGCTTTCAAAATTCAAACTGATGTCTTGCAGCACGACCGCTCTGTGAATGGTTTTTGTGACATGATCCACCACAATATTCATCGTATCACCGTCCTATTTTTCAAGAGATATGAGGTCTTTTCTTTGTATCAGTAAATATCCTGCGCCTATTGATAAGAGCAACAGTAGCAGTGTAAACACCAGTTCTTTACGATAACTCAATCCATTTGCATCAAAAAGCTGGTATCGCATCACCATCGAGCCGTTGCCGACCAACCATTCAATGGGGAAATATGCGGCAGCAATATATGTGACAAAGCATATTAGAAAGCTGATGGCCGGACGGGCCACAAGGTTTAAGAGTGTTTGCAGCATACATACGGCCGTAAGCGTCACAAACGGAAGGAGCAAAGCGTATAGGATAACACTTGCCGGCGTGAGTGAAATTGTCTCTCCACACAAGACCTCCGAAAACAAGAATGCGGTGATTTCGGGCGTGTTGTTTAGGCCGAAGGTAACGGGTGTCAGAATCGCTGTGCCTATTATGGCAATCATTTCACAGGCAAAGTATAAAGTACAGCTTGCTATGCACCATATACACTTAGACAGCCACCATTTCCCACGCGATGTGCGTAGGAAAACTTGCTGACCCTGTACACTGATACCTTGCGCAGGATATGCTGCTGTTATATACAGGCAAAAGCCGCACACAATCAGCCATTCGATGGGGATCGACACCTTTTCTTCCATAGAGCCGTGTTGTATGATTGCCATGCCGCGAAATAGACACAGCATATAGTCGCCAATTGAACCCCGGCTTGAAATGGATTCCACATGGCAATAGAATTGCACAGAGCGATATACTGCGAATAAGCGCATGGAAAAGAGGAGAGTGGCAATCAGATAGTTTCTCCTTTGCAATCCCTGCCGCAGATCATAGCGCAACAGCCTATAAAACCTCATGTCTGTATTTCCTATATATCCCCGTAAGAACAGATACGAATGTCAAAAGAATAAGTTCCACAAGTACGATCCATGTGGGGCTTGGATTTGTACTTGCCAAATTGCACAGCCTTAAAGGCGAGAGCTCTATATACCAGTTCATTGCGTCGGCAAGCATGGGGGTAATGAAATCAAGTAATAGGAACAGCAGAAGCGGAGTTGCTGTCACAAAGAATCGGTGTTTTACCTTATGCCCGACGATAATGCACAGACTGGCCGCAACGCCGCCCCAGAAAAACTCAATAACACACCAGATAATTGCATGCAGCCAAGGGTGAGTATAGTATAGCTTCGCCAAAAAGGCTGTGCCCGAACAGAATCCTGTAATAGGCAGCGTGACCCGAGGAATACAGGCGGGACATATCATCGCAGATGCAAACAGATCCGCAGTTACCGGCAACGCAATAGCAATGCCGCCACTAACAAATACAGCCGCCATTTTGGCTGTTAGGTATTGAGAATACGGAACTCTGGTAAGAATATTATTTGTCATATGAGACCTGTTGTCCTCATACAATGACCACCCATAAGGCATAGCAGCCAAAAATGGCCAAACGGCATAGAAGACTACAGCCCCGACGGTGACTCCGTTGACGCCGATCCAATTGACAAATAAGCTGCACCCATCATATCCGCCCGGGGAATGTGCATAGGATGCGCCTAAGTCACTGACGGTAATTGCAGTTTGAACCAAATCAGCTATGACAAGAATAAAACCGATCAGCAATGCACTGCGCATCATTTTGTTGTGAAATGCTTTCCACATTTCGGTTCTAATACAGTTCCCCATTGCCTTTTTTTTCATAAATACACCCCCTTTCTCAATTCTTCTAAACATTAGAACGGAGAAAGGGGGCGCTTTTTGGACACTAAAATTACATGATTTTATTATTTTGTAGGAATCGACAAAATAAGGGATTGTGCTATGCGTACTATGTCCTCGTTGCTGATATTTCCCTGTATATTAAACACAACCTGATTTGCTTCGTCCACCCATATTAAGGCGTTTTCTGGCGAAGCTTCATTGCCAATGTATAAATCTGCCGGAAGCCCGTTGATATCGACTTTGACTACTTCGCTATACTCCTGTGCTGTTGTGCTCATGCTGGTATGCTGCATCAAGGTATATTCAACAGAAAATATTTTTTCTCCGGTATCGTTGGCATATATGCGAAGACAATAATCGCTGTCTTGATAGCTATCTACCAGTGAAAATCCGTCCGGTATCCATGACGGCTCATAATAGATGTGATTTATTTCATTATCTTCGCTATTGAAAAGATAGATCGTTATGCTCTCATAGATTTCTTTTATCCATTGGAAGGCACGCTCTCTTGCCTGTATATCAACTGTCAGCCATGTACTGACAGACAGAATCGTCACAATTAATATTACCGCAACCCGATGCCATATTTTATGCGCAACAACCCTACGCTTGTTTTTTTTTCGTAATATCTCCATGCTATGTTCAAAATCATCGGAAAATACATGTTCGCATTCACTGGGAGACGGGAATGAAGTAAGCATGGACTCTGCTACACGCTTTGCCGCGTTGGCCAGTTCCTGTTCTGACCATGCCATGTTTGACATTTTACGCATCTCCTTTCAAATGTTTTTGCAAAGCGGCCTTGGCTCTCCAAAGCTGCTTTTGTGCGGTATCCTTTTTTATATGCAGCATAGATGATATTTCTCGTACAGAGTATCCATTATAATAGCGCAGCAATAGGATATCACGATAGGCAGCCGGTAATCGTGTCATAGCATCGGCCAAACCATGATCACCAGGCAATGGGATTTCGATGCCATAGGTACTCTCCCAAAATTCCATATCTACCAGTTTTGATCGGCTGCGAATGATATCTATTGCTTTCCGTTCTGTAATAATAACGATATAAGCTCTGGTTTTTGGACATTTGACATCCGATATTTTTTTCAGATTCTCAATAAGGGATAGAAACGCCTGATGTACTGCATCCTCGGCATCAAATTCATTCTTCAGAATTTTCATGGCAACATGGAACATCAAGCCCTTGTACATTATGTAAAGCTGTTCAAACTTGGATTTATCTTCGTCGCTTTCTATCATCTGTAAGTAGATAATCAACGAAATTCCCTCCTACAATAATGATGTCATTATATGTCGTTAATTATATCATCACACGATGTAGAAGACAAGAATCAGCTTGCCGCCAGGCACCGGGAGCTGAGCAAGGTGAAGAATCGTATTGCTGAGATTGACACATTGCTCTAGAAAAACTACGAAGGTAACGATAGAGGGAAGTTGACTGACGAGCAGCGCTATGCCGCATCCCAGTCCTACGAAGATGGGGAAAATGTGGGCGATGCAGCAGATCATGTTTAAGGGGTTGGATCGGCGGCTGGCAGAATTTCTCCTGGCCGAAGCGGAGCGTACCGGCTCCGACACGATACGCATGACCCATGAGCAGATCGCCCAGCACATCAGCTCGGCGCGGGAGGCGGTGGCACGGATGCTCAAAAGCTTCTCGGAGGACGGGCTGGTGGAGCTGAAGCGCGGTGCGATCACGCTGCGGGATACAGGCGGATTGAATCACTTAAAATGAAAATATTGTTTTTAACACGAATCCGTGTTATAATATGAGCAGAAAAAGCTGAAAGGAGCATCGACCATGAAAGAAACGAAATACGCAGGTACTCAAACCGAAAAAAATCTGATGGCTGCCTTTGCCGGTGAGTCCGAGGCACGCAACAAGTACACCTATTTTGCATCCAAGGCCAAGAAGGAAGGCTACGAGCAGATCGCGGCGTTGTTCCTCAAAACCGCTGATAATGAGAAGGAACACGCCAAGCTGTGGTTCAAAGAGCTGAACGGCATTGGCGACACTGCCGAAAATCTTCTCGCCGCCGCTGAGGGCGAGAACTACGAGTGGACGGATATGTACGACGGCTTTGCCAA
>OLGF01000657.1_pt1 | contig 39992 bp, 29 predicted proteins | sample 1604971 | NCBI WGS metagenome assembly OLGF01 (sample SAMEA3888902, study PRJEB22519) | human gut metagenome | biome: human gut; feature: human-associated habitat; material: faeces | place: Denmark | collected 2011 | reverse complement strand
TTATTTGAGGAAGCTCCTTTTTGCCGGATCTCTTTTTTTGCAAAGCATCAAAAATCATAAATTCAAAGCAGGGATCTTCTTCCTGTTTGCATGGTATTTTTTCAACAATACAGCCATTTTCAGAAGTCTGTTCCCAAACTTCATTTTCTATTTTAACCTGACAAAAAGCGCAGAAAAACAGTTCTGATATCTTTGAATATATCTAAGGGCAGCTACACATTGGCTTCACTCGAAACTCTGCCTTTCTATATTTTTTTGTTAGAGACAACTCATAATAAATAGCAATCAATAAATCTGTTAGTAAAGCGCGGTAATCAACATCATCTACCCAAAGGAATGTCTTTTTCCATTCTCCATTATCGCGGCATACTCCGCATTAGGCAGCATTTTTATCACAGACGACCGGTCTAACTAAAAATGTTCATCACATACATATCTGTAGCAAACGAGGTATTTCCCCATCATTTCACGACAGTGCATCTCATTCATCAAGCACAGATGATCTCGCCATGAGAAATTCCATATATTACTTATTGCCATAAAATCTTCTCTTATTTTACGACAGGAAATTGAAATCTATAGAATTTTTCTTATATTCTATTCGCCTTCGAACAATTGGTTATACTTATTTTTCTAAATCTAAGATACTTTTGACATGTATTAAGCCGCAAAAATACATTCAAATCGTCCCACATACACAAGCACCCAATCCCACCGCAGTACTGGGGATTGGGCACCATAAAACCACTCTTATTTATTCCCACTCGCCGAGTTAAATCCATTTCTAAACTTTTTTGTATAGAGGATTTGATTCGTCGTGGTTTTATTTGACGCAGATTATCCTTATCCTAAGGTCTATTCGGACTTTTGCTATCAAAAATCTATCCGGGCCATCCTATCAGGGGTTTTGCTTGAGGTGGATGATTGGGTAGCTTAATGGTATTGTAGCATAGTTTTTCTTAATCTTCAATTGAATCCGCAAAAAATCCATCTGTGTCAAAAATATGATCCAGTTCATCATTGCTCATAGCATGTGATACTTTATCTCGAATGGCACTCTTGGACATATCGAGTCGTTTGAACCGCTTATTTTTAGCTGCATCCTCGCTCATGCGAATCAACTGAATCCTGCCAACGCCCGGATTCTGTCTTGCGTATTCTGCAAACCCTTTCGCTTTTCCAAGATTATCTTTGTAGGCAGGATTATGTGGTTCCAGAATATCAATTACATATCCGAGCACCTTATCAGTTCTCACAATAATGATGTCTGGATATGTAGGCTTCGTTTCACCGTCCATCTCATAAGGAATACACAAGGCCCATGAGCCTCTGGATGGATTCCGAATCCAACAAACAAAATCCTTTCGCCCTTGTTCCTCCTTGAGGACACCCGATTCCCAAGGATTTAGCTTTAGCTTCGCGAACCCGGTTTCTTCACTTACAAAAAGATGGTCCCTATATTCTTTTCCTCCACTTTCGTGGGGAACTTGAATTGTTTCCGGCAAACGGAAATTGTGTTTGCTGACTACATCTCCATCTGATACGACTCGGTCGTATTGCCTCCGTATATCCTCTGAAGTAATGGTTGCAAAATACCTTCTATAATCATCATTCATGCGATGGAAGCGAGTTTCAGCATATTGGTATAGTTTAATCATGCATTCACCATCAGCAGCAAATAGAATAACATCCACCTTAAATCCACTCGGATCAGCATCATCCATGTACTTGTTGCCATAAAACATACCAATGCCTTCATTCCCAAGCTTTACATCCGCAATTCGGAATTGGCGATCTATGTCAGTGTCTGTCGTAGTAAACAGATCATGCACTGAGTAGTTGTCCACCGTTTCACCAAAGGCATCAAATATCTGTGTAGCTAATTTGAACTGTTTGACTTGCAACACTAGGTCTTCATATTTTTCCTTGGCCTTCAAATCCTGTACATAAGTATGGATCATGTCAGCGATTTCAGATTGTACCTCACGAATAGCTTCTCGCCGCAGTCTAGACATAGTAAGCAGGTGCGCCATTTTATACAATGATTTCAAATAATTGTTAATCCGCAACGACCGTACATTGTACGACAGCAGACCTGAATCATTTATGAACTTCATTACCGCTTCCCGGTCAAATAAATCTGTAGGAGGCTCGCTTGCGGAGGAAGCGTGGCCTTCCATCGTAGCTGGTACATTATCAGTCACAGAGGGACTATCAAAAGATGTCACATTGCCAATATGCGTTTCAGAATTTGGCTGGTTTTCAGCATCTGATACTGGCTGCGCCTGATTGGATTTCTGCAGCTCCTGTTTTGGATTTTGAATAGCCGGCTCTACTCTCATCGTAGAATCGGGTCTATCGGAAGTTTCGGTGCTTACAGGATTGGCGACCTGATTCAAATCACTTTGCGTCGGATTATGCAATAGTCCATCCAATGTCAGCTGTCCTGGGCAAGGAGTTGATTTGCCCTTTTTTCCGGATTTAACCGTAAGAGTATCAAATTTTTTCCCCGCCGTAGACTCCCCAACAATATCTGCTGGGATTTCGCCACCTTCACTGTTTTGGAGCGCCTCTACAATATCCTTAACAGTATCCTCGTTAAAATAAGGTAGATAAAGATGAACATCATTTAAGACATCATCCACCTCAATGTGCATCTGCATAGGCGTTCTTATCATACGCCCAAGAAGCTGCGCGATATATGTTGCATCATTGGCGCGCTTAAAAGACATCATGGTTTCTGCACGAGGACAGTCCCAGCCGGTGGACAGGTTCTCTTTGAAAAATACAACACGAATGTTACGGTCGTCGGCAATGCGAGACGGCTCCTCATAACGGACATCAAGGCCATTTACCTGTATATTGGCGGCTGTCTGACCAAAAGTATGAACGACTTGGCCTGCCTCAAACTTAACTCCAGTTCGTTCCTCAATTTTACTAAGACAATCATCCAAGTCCGTGTCCGTCAGTTTTTTCCCGCTTCCGTTTAATACCTGCACAATTAGAATCGGATTGACATAGGCATAATGCTGCTCATAGCAATACTGTGTCCAATGTTCCCATTTTTCTTTCCAGTCATCCGCTGCTGCTTGTAAGATTGCCATATCATTGTTAACGGCATCCTCTTCGGGATATGTAATAACGATTCTGTCCTTTAGAAGCCCAGATGCGCGTACTTCATCCGCCGTAACAACACATTTGTGAATCGTAGAAGCAGTTCCCTCTACCAACGCATTAAATCGCTGAGGCGTTGCAGACATACCAATTACTACCGGCATAGGCGGGATACCGTCCACACTGCTGCCCTTGATAAATTTTTGCATGATGGTAGTAGCCTTGCTTGCCTCGTTGCCTTGCATGCCCCGGTGTGCCTCGTCAATGATAAAGTAAAGTCTGTCACTTTTATCACGCACGGAATTTGCAATAGTCTGCCAGATAGTGTAGGTACGCCCATCACCATTTTTTGTTAGCTTCGATGTTGCAGAAAGCTTCTGTGTATTTAGGAAATAGATATGACCATCATCAAATACTTCTTGGTCAAAAGAGTCCTCGCTGATCGTAACGCACTGGCCAAGCCGAATTTTATCCGCTTTTGCATCAATTTTTTGCTTAGACTGCTCGTTCAGCTGTGGAGAGTCAGATAACCACACAATAATAGAGCCGGGTTGTTCCACATAGTTTTCGTCACCAAAGAAAATATTCTCGATCAGAGACGCCATAATAATCGTCTTACCCGCACCAGTAGGCGCAGTAAAGGAAACCACTTGGGGTGCGTGAGTTCGATGATAACTGCCCATGGCCTCCGCCGTTTTCATACGAATATCAGCGAGAGCTCTTTTCTGAAAAGGGAATAATTCAACTCTCACCTTAATCACCTCCCTGTGTTAATGCGGAAATTATCCAAGTAGTCACGGTAGAGCTGGTAACAGTCCTTGCCGTTATAATTACGGATCATTTCACGATAAGCCGGTTCAGAATCCGTCACAATGAATACCGTTTGAATTTCGGGATATAGAGCCATCTGATCATCAAATTCTGGATAATAGATTTCATCAATTAGTATAGCCATCTTATTCATTGGCAGGATTAGCATGTTGGGCAAGTCACCCTCATCTACCATAGGACATTTGCCGATGGCTCCGCCTTTCATCCAGAGAACGGGAAGCAGTTCTTTAAACTGTCTGCCTAAAGCAACAGAAGTTTTATCCAGAAAGCTTAATTTGAAATAAGCAGCATTGGTTTTGAATCCATCAGACATCTTCAAATCAGCTAAGTTGGGATAAGCAGGCAGCTTTACCTTTTTATATACTTTCCCGCGTATTCTTTTCCCGGTTTCAGAATCGGTTACTTCTCCCTCAATTTCAATATATTGTTCTACGTCACACCCGTACGTCCCAGTGAGAGGGCTGCCTTCTATATTATTTCCTTTGATTGAACAGACTGTTCGAGGCCAAGTTACATGACGAGCAATCCCTAAGTTTTCCCACTCGCAATCTCCAGGTTGGTAGCCTTGAGCTGTCAGTTCTTCACTCTCATCAGCAGAAACCTCATTATTAGTTACCATAATACACCGTCGTTTACCCCCATCTTCCGCATTAAGTAGGTTTATTGCGTGAAGAGTAGTACCAGATCCTGCAAAGAAATCAATAACAAGGGCGTTTGGTTTGCTGGAAACACACATTGCGATTGTATCTTTTACTGCATATATTGATTTAGGGTAAGTAAATTTGTCGCTTCCAATTATTGAGTTTAACAAAGTTGTTCCATACTCACTCGCATTATGAGGAGTTTGATTCCATACAGATTTCGGTTCTACGAGCTTTTCAGTTACTCTTTTTAAAATCAATGCACCCTTTTCGTCCTTGCCTTCTACTATAATTGCACCCTTGGCAATTTCATCTTTTATTCCCTGATTTAAGTAGTTTATGGCCCATCTATTTTGTTTTCTATTGTATGTTCCAAGCTTAGCTGTGCCCGCATGTAATGCAGCAATAAAAGTTTCCCGCTTCAATTGCCAGCGTCCTTCGCTGCCATCTGTTCGCATTGGCCAAACAATATCTATACCTTCAACTGATTGGACAGTTTTCCTGTCTTCAGATAAATCCAAAGGCTCGCCAACTCCGACGATAGTCCTTTTTTGATGATCTACAAAAATAGGATAAAAATGTTTTGGTTTATCGGCCCTGTGAGAAGCTGCGCCTCGTCTTAGCATCGACAGCCAACCTACTTGCTCTTGTCCATCAGTTTCTGCAATCCTGTTATTTGGAGTATCCAGCATATTGTGCTCAGATTTTTTAATTGATGCATCACCTAACATCACAAAATATAAATACTCAGCGACACGAGAGAATTGCGTTATTTCTTTTTTATTGCTATCTGCTCGATTGCCTTTTCTCGAAACTCCCTTTCTGTTTATGATGCTTGTTATCATCTGAATACGTGCTTCAGGAAAAGTCTCTTCCAATAAACAGCCTAAATGGAGGTATTCTTTCTCATCAATAGTCACTATCAGCGTAGAATCCTTCGGATTCAATAATTTTTTTGCTAGTTTTAAGCGCTTTTCCATCATAGAAAGCCATTTACTGTGACGATAGGCATCAGAACTATCGACGTAATCGTTATTATATTTCCAATCTTTTGCTCCCGTATTGTATGGTGGATCAATATAGATGCAGTCTACTTTTTCTGCATATAGATATTCTAAAAGTTGAAGCGCGTGATAGTTATCTGCTTCGATCAATGTATGCCAAAGATCATTAGCAGGCGCATTCTCCACATAATCTATCGGTTTAAGCGTCGGATAAATTGGCTCTCCAAATTCTGCGATTGCCACAATTTCATCCATTTGTAAGGTAACCTGTTCATGGGTTTCCCGGCGATCACACAGAACTGCACTTCCTTCTATTTTCAGGACAGTATAAATATCGCTGACATATCCAATTTTTCGCGCAACTTTAGAGCCAACTCGAATTGGCACATCATAGAGGGGCGTACACTCCGGCAAGTGTTCCTCAAACACTAACCCAAATTTCTTCTGTTTTACTAATTTATTTGTCTCTTGCAAAATCCGCTCACGCAGCGCCGGATCGTCTATTTGTTGGATTAAATCCTGTAAAAGCGCCATAGCTGTTCCCTCATCCTTCTGTAATGGTTTTCTCTTTTATATGGCATTGAATACCGTGTTCTTCACAAAATTCCATAACCTGAGCTGCCATCTGATTGTAAAAAGCTTTATGATTTTTATAAGAATTCGCTTCCTTGCAGTAATTAGTCCTACCAAAGATAATCTTATCTGCAAAACTCACAGCATCTAAAATCTTTTGTAAATCTTGCTCTATCAGATTTGGAGTGGGATATGGTTCAATGCTGACCCATGTTTTGCATCCAGCATCATGCAACGCTTTCAAAGCAGCTAAGCGGTCCGCATAAGGAGCTGCACCTGGCTCCATTTTCACACGATATGACTCATCTAGGGAAATCAATGTTATCCCATGCTCATTCTTGGAAGAAAGCTGTGCCAGTTCCATCGGTAAGATACCTTTGGTAAGTGTCGTGCATCGAATGCCAGCTTGATTCAATTTGCGAATTGCTGCAATGCTCATTGCACTTACTTCAGGGAAGCCATTCATAAATGGATCTGTTGAAAAGCAAAGATGGACAGATTGTATTTTATCACGGAGCCGAGGAATTTCTCGATCCAATAGCTCTAAGGTATTGGACACCAAGCAAGGCTCCAACCATTGCTCATAATCCTTTATCTGTCCAAATCTTTTTTTCAACAGAAACGCATAGCATGGAAATTTACAACCATGCGAGCACCCCTGTACATGATTCATGGTATAGTCACCATACTCAACGCCTGTTTGATAGAGCATGGTTTTTCGTATAATGGTTTTCAAATTATTTCATCCTTAATCTCGGTTCTGGAAAGAAAGTAGGTACTCCTTTTTTCCTGTTGTGGGGTTGTATTCTAATCGTTGTTTGACACCGTACATACTTTTTAACTCTGCTCTGATTTCTTTTCTAAATCCATCAGATGGAAATACTGGATGGCTATCAAGATGGTTCCACAGTTCGTCAAGCAGTACATCCTGGCGTCCAGCAAATTCTCGGCTGAGATATTTCGCAATGTCCCGCACAGTAAAGCACGATTCGTCAGTCTGAGTAGAAATGATTCCGCTTGTACCTACCCCAAAATCCATAACAAGCTGATCAGGATTACTGTGCAAGTGCTTGGTTGATGACTGTCCACCAAAAACTTTCCAAGCACACTTCTTGTATAATTTGAAGCCTTCCTCATTACTGGTACAATGAAGGAGACTATACACTTGGGAATTTTGGCTATTGTAAAACGGAAATGCCGCTACATAATACTTACGGCTCCCTTTCAATGTGGTAATGATTTCTCTCACTCGCTTCTCATAAGCCTTCTTATCACTACCATAAGGCACTAGTTTTTCAAAATCTGCAAGGTATGTATTTTCATATTTTTCCTTGGTTGATTTGCGTTTTGCCTGGGTAATTGCTCTGACAGGATCTGATACCATGTGATTGATTAAGACCTCTCCCCAGTTTCTGAAAAAAGGAAACAATGCCTCCCAATCAATAGAAGCATCATAAGGATCATACAAAAGGAAATAATGGAGGTACTTGGTATCATAAAGCTGTGGACCGATTATATGCAAGAATTCACTGGCGTCTCCAACTTGGGTAATAATACGAAAATTCCGCTCATCACTAGGCAAATGTTTCTTGATTTCTTCAACCCTTAATGGGTCAATATCATTCAAATACATCTCAATATTTTTGCCTGGGTAATTCCTTGCAACATCTAAAAGCACCTTTGCCACTCGTACAGGAGTACCTTCTGTTTGCTGACCCGTTTCATCATTGATATAGATGCCGCTGTTGCACATACAATCAATGAAAACCAGTGTGTTGCAGAAGTTATTCAGCATCAACTTTTGAGCCCAAGATTTAACATACTCTTCAATCAGTTCAAATTTTTTTATGGTATGTGGGCTTGCTTTACTAATCAAAGACTTGGAACTACTTTTATTGGCCATGAAATCCACCTCATTTTTGTTTTGGATCGTCTTCTGTGGGGATTAACTCCATAATATCTCCAATGTCGCAATTCATGGCTTGACATACCTTCATTAACACTTCCATGCTGACATTCTCATTCTTTGAAAGCTTTGTGACAGACGCCCAGCTAATTCCGGCAGATGCTTGCAAATCTTTTTTCTTCATGTCTTTATCAATTAGCATCTTCCATAATTTTTTGAAACTGACTTCCAATGCGGTCACCTCGCAGTTCTATAAAAGCACAACAAGCTTATATATAATAGTATAACTTAATCCGCCATCAACAGGCAAGAGATTTTCTTCATAAACGCAGGAATATTCTCTATCAAATGCACAATTCTGCTTGCGGCTTTGTCAGAGTTCTCTTTTGAGCAACTAAAAATCCGCCAGAGGCGCATCTTTTACGATACTGCTTCTAGCGGATTTGCTTTACCGTTAGTCTAACAAAGTTTTTTCTGTCACTGCCTTCAGATACAGTTCCGGGTCGCCATTCAAAACCAGTTCTGCATAGGCCAGCGGATCGTTGTAGATCAGCCAGTCCAGCTCCGACCGCTGGTACATACTGTTTGCCACCTCCTTCTCCACGGCGGTGCAGTCGATGGAGAGTAGCGTCCCATCATCCAGGCGCAGCTCTACGCAGGCGGTATCCAGGTTAAACGCACAGGACAAAATCTTTCTCATACTCGTTACCTCCCAATACTTGAATTTCGGTTGATTTTCCGCAGCGGCACAAGGGCCGTTTCGGTTGTTTTAGACACTGGCAAGCAATGCGTGTGGATAGCCACACACAAATCCGGCAAGCAATGCGAGTGTTTATACACACTCACATTTCCTGCCGTCTGCTTGTTGAGGGCAGCGCCCCCAAGCCCCTTTTGAACACAGAATTTCATTCTGTGGCTGCGCGTTCTGCGAACTCTTTGAAAGGGGATGCCAACACGCCGTCCCCTTTAAGATCCCCTGGAACAAATCATTCCACCCTTATTACTTTGCGGGCTGCCGTGAAACACAGTAGACCTCGCTAGATGCGTGGGCGAAATGCCTATCTATCGTTCTCTTTTACTCCGCATACTGTGTTCTGTTTTTGGGACATGGGGTGTCGTGAAACGCGGCATCCTATGGTGATTTTTGGGTGCCCTAAAATGGGGCACCCTTTGGGATAATGGGGTGGCAAAACACCACCTCATCCGAGATACTTTTTAGCGGAATTTCTTTGCCTAAACTGCCATCAGCTATTGGTTCTACCAACAGAAAAAACAGGAGCGTGTCACGCTCCCGTCCTTACCAACATAGCGAAAACTTTTGTGCTAATCTCATCGTTGAAATTAGTCTAAACGGAAGCTTATCTTACCATCGAAAATCCGGGAACACTCCACGCTTGTCCAGATACTCCTGCCGAGCCTGCTCCCGTTCTTTTGCGGTGGGCGCAGTCTTATATTTTGCATACAGTTCATGCCGCACCATCGCATCTAACTTTTGCTCCAACCCCCGATTAATTTCCTCGACATAATCATCGTCATAGGCCAGATGATACTCCACCAAAGCTACAAAAAGGTCATAGGGAATTTGTACACTTTTCATATTCATTTCCTTTCCGCGACGGTTGCGACGATAGCGACGGTGTTTTTGACGGTATCATTTTCACCGTCGCGACCGTCGCTATCGTCGCGCCTCTTATTCTTCGGTCACTTCATAGGCAGTCGATTCTACCAGCATATAGGTCAATTTCACCCGCCGCCCGGAGTGTCTGGCCTTGTTTTCATAGCCCACATGGTACTATTCCAGCAGCCTGCCGGACTTGACATTCAGGTACTTGGTGAGGGCATTGGAGGCCATTCCTGTTTGGATGGCTTCAGCCAGTTCGGACGGAGAACCGACCCACTCCCGACACTCGGAGGAAACCAGCTTTGCCACCGCTTCCAGCATCGGGTCCGGCGGCTCTTTATACAGCTCGTTTTCCATGCGTTCCAGATTCCAGATTTGGGTCTGGGGGTCCTTCTTCAAATAGAGGATCTGATCCGGCTGATCTCTGCCCACCACCTCAGAGTCGCCTTGCTATCTGTCCGCTTCTCCTTCTGCATCAGCAGCGAACCATCTGCACAGCCAAGCAGCCCGGTGGTGCCGGAAATCGTCTCGAAGGAATCATCGGCCCGCTGTTTTCGGGTGTGGTGGACGGTCAGTACACAGATACAATGCTGGTCCGCAAACTGTTTGATCCTGCCGATGATGTCATAGTCGCTGGCGTAGCTGTATGCCTCGCCGCCCAGCTCCCGGATTTTCTGCATGGTGTCGATGATGATGAGTTTGGTGTCCGAGTGCTCTCGCATGAAGTTTTCCAGCTGTTCGTCCAGTCCGTTCCCGATTTTCCCGGCAGCGATGGCGAAGTGGAGATTCGGGGTATCGTTCACGCCATACATCATAAACATCCGGCTCTGGATGCGCTGAAAATCATCCTCCAGCGCAAGGTAGAGCACCGTCCCCTGGTGGACTTTATAGCCCCACAAGTCCTGCCCGGTGCTGACATGGTAGGCGATCTGGGCCACCAGAAAAGATTTGCCGATTTTGGGCGCTCCGGCAAGGATATATGCCCCTGCATAGAGCAGTCCTTCCGCCACCGGCGGCCGGCTCTTATAGGCGGTCTGGAACAGCTCTGTCATGGTGAGCGTATGCAGGTATCGGGGGTCTGCCATGCGCTGCATCCTGCGGTATATTTCTTCCAGGCGCTCCGGGGAATTTACAATTTCATCGTTGATTTCTTCCCCGGAAACGGGTATACTAACTTTGGATTTGTAGAGATTGACTGCCCATCATCTGCGCCAACAGATGAGCCTTGGGCGGTCATTTTCTTTTTATCATCGGTCATAGGCAAAATCCTCCTGCATCCCGTTCATAATGGTGGCGATCATACGGATGGTGTCCAGCAGCTCGTCGTTGACATCCTGCCCGGCTTCGATCCGGCGCAGCTCGTCCAGCACAGCGGCCAGCTGGTCCCGCAGGGCTTTGTAGACCCTGGGGTTTCCCTGGACCACCACATCCCGTTCCAGCAACCGCCGGATAATATAGTCCTGCTTGGTCAGGCCGGTGAGCTTCACCAGGGCTTCCAGATGGAGATCTTCTTCCGCCGACACCCGAAAAGCCACCGTCTTGTTCCTCCAGCGGTTGTGGTTGTCATAGTTCTTCTTGGACATTTTCTTACACTCCTTTCTCATTTTTCAGCGAATCCAGCTTGTCGGCCATTTCCACCTGGCGGGTGGGGAACAGATGGGCGTAGCGGTAGGTGATGTCGATGCTCTCATGCCCCACACGCTCCGCGATGGCCAGGGCGGTAAAGCCCATGTCGATCAACAAACTGATGTGGCTATGTCTCAAATCGTGTATGCGAATCCTTTTCACTCCCGTTTGCTTGCAGCCACGGTCCATTTCCCGGTGAAGATAGCTTTTACTGATGGGGAACATCCGGCTGTACGGCTCCACGCCATAGAGCTGCTTGAGATAGTCCTGGAGCTCATCACACAGGAACTGGGGCATCTGGATCACCCGGTTGCTCTTGGGCGTCTTGGGGGTGGTGATGACATCCTGCTTGTTGAGCCGCTGGTACGACTTGTTGATGGAGAGGGTGCGTTTCTCAAAGTCGAAGTCCGCCGGGGTCAGGGCCAGCAGCTCGCCCTCCCGGACACCGCACCAGTAAAGCACCTCAAAAGCGTAGAAGGACAGCGGCTTATCCATCATCGCCTCGGAGAACCTGGTGTACTCCCCCCGGGTCCAGAACAGCATCTCCTTCCGTTCCTCCCCCCCCATGTTTCCCGCCTGTCGGGCCGGGTTGAGGTTCAGACCGTAAAACCGGGCAGCGTGGTTAAAAATGGCGCTGAGTTGATTGTGAACTGTTTTCAGGTAGGTTTTGGACAGGGGCTTGCCGTGACAGTCCCGCATTTCCCGGATCTCGTTCTGCCAGCGCATGATGTCCTTGGATGTGATCTCCGACAGCTTCCGCTTGGCAAAATAGGGCAGGATCTTCTTCTGGATAATGCTCTCCTTGGTGCGCCAGGTGTTGAGTTTCAATTTGGGCTTGATGTCCTTCTCATAGAGGGCAACAAAGCTCTCAAAGGTCATGTTCACATCGGCCTGCTTCTCCATCAGGAACTCCCGTTCCCATTCCAGTGCCTCCCGCTTGGTGGCAAAGCCACGCTTGAGCTTCTGCTGGCGCTCACCCTTCCAGTCGGTGTAGCGGAACTGCACATACCAGGTGCCGTTGTCTTTGTTCTTGAACGCTGCCATGATTACTCCCCCTTTCTTACCGTCTCAGTTCTCGTGCCATAGAACTTCTCATGGAAGAATTTGCGGTCGATCCGGCCTGAAATCGTGATGCAGCCGGTTTTCGCCAGTTCCTCATTCATCTGCCGGATGAGCTTGTAGGCATAGGGCACGGATACGCCCAGCTCCTCGGCCACTTCATTGACGCGCATAAAAATCTGATTTGCCATGGTAAATTCCTTCCTTTCTTTGTTGTTGGTGACTGCGGCCTGCAAGTGTTGTGTTTCATAAATGCCTCCTTACTTATGTCCGCCACTTTTTCTCGGTTTCGCAACCAAAAATCTGACGGGCCATTTAATCCGCTATGTTATCTAAGCTTATTAGCTTAGCATCCTTATAATACTATACATATAAGCTTAGTTCAAGCCTTTCAGAAGAAATATTGTTAAATAAACTTGCTTAGATTGTCTTGACAAAACTAAGCAAATATGCTACGTTTCAGATAAGAACAACCATAGATGGGAGCTGGATGTATGGCGATTGGCGAACGGATTCACTTTTTCCGTCTCCTGCGGGGGATGACACAAAAATATCTCGGCATGGCGCTGGGCTTCCCGGAGAAGTCTGCCGATGTGCGCCTGGCACAGTATGAAACAGGGTCAAGAACTCCTAAGACAGACCTTACTGCTGCCCTGGCGCAGGTACTGGATGTCTCGCCCCATGCACTCTCCGTCCCGGATATAGACTCCTATGTGGGACTCATGCACACCCTGTTTACCCTGGAGGACAACTACGGGCTGAAAGTCAAGGAGCAGGACGGCGAGCTTGCCTTGCAGGTGGATTTTCGCAAAAACAAGGATGCTGCCCGGCTGCATGAGATGCTCTGGGCCTGGCGGGAACAGGCCGCCAAGCTGGAGGCCGGAGAGATCTCCCAGGAGGACTACGACCGCTGGCGTTACCACTACCCGGAGTACGACAGCAGCCAGATCTGTGCCAAGGTGCCGCCGGAGAGTCTGATCTGACCCTCTCACTTGTAGGCCACGGGAAAGGCCGTTTGTTGCGCAAAATCAGAAAATTTAGATAAATGAGAGCAAAATAAAAAAGGTCTAACTGATTAGCAAAAATCAGTTAGACCTTTTACTTATGAATAAAAAGATAAGGATTTTTAGGCTACTCGCAAGCCACCCGATTTTTCTTTTCAAACGCAATAAATCGGGATTTGGCGAGTGCTATCAATCTGCTATCAAATGGGAAATCTGAAAATCAAAAAGTCAGTATTTTCAAGGGTTTGCAGACCCTCATATTCACTTTTTGCTTATTCCCACTCAATCGTTCCAGAGGGCTTCGGTGTCAGGTCATAGAGCACACGGTTGACTCCCTTGACCTCGGAGGTGATGCGGGCGGTGATCTTTTGTAGCAGGGCAAAGGGCACATCCTCTACCGTGGCAGTCATGGCGTCCACGGTATTCACCGCACGGAGGATCACAGGCCAGTCAAAGGTGCGCACGCCGTCCCGTACGCCCACGGACTTGAAATCAGGCACCACGGTGAAGTACTGCCAGACCCTTCCCTGGAGCCCGGCGGCAGCAAACTCCTCCCGTAGGATGGCGTCGGATTCCCGAACGGCCTCCAGGCGGTCACGGGTGATGGCGCCCAGACAGCGCACGCCCAGACCCGGTCCGGGGAAGGGCTGGCGGTACACCATGGAATCGGGCAGGCCCAGAGCCTTGCCACAGGCCCGGACCTCATCCTTGAAGAGCATCTTCAGAGGCTCCACCAGCTCGAATTTCAGATCCTCCGGCAGGCCGCCTACGTTGTGGTGGCTCTTGACCGCCTTGACGGTCTTGGTGCCGGACTCGATAATGTCGGGGTAGATGGTGCCCTGGGCCAGGAATTCGATGCCCTCCAGCTTACGGGCCTCCTCCTCAAACACTCGGATGAACTCCGTGCCGATGATCTTGCGTTTCTGCTCAGGATCAGCTGCGCCGGCCAGTTTATCCAGGAAGCGATCCACTGCGTCCACATAGATCAGGTTGGCGTCCATCTGATGGCGGAACACCTCCACCACCTGTTCTGGCTCGCCCTTGCGCAGCAGCCCGTGGTTGACGTGGACACAGGTGAGCTGTTTGCCGATGGCGCGAATCAAAAGGGCAGCCACTACGGAGGAGTCCACACCGCCGGAGAGGGCCAGCAGGACCTTCCGGTCTCCGACTTGCTGCCGGATCAGCTCCACCTGGTCGGCAATGAAGTTCTCCATATTCCAATTGGGCTGGGCGCCGCACACACCGAACACGAAATTGGAGAGGGCCTGCTTGCGTTCCTCCTCATCGCTGGGCCAGGGCTGATCACCCTTGTGGTCGGCCAGAAGGACGGGGACATCGTGGTTGTAGATCTCCTTGGCGGCGTCGATCTCAACACCGTCCACCACCCGGTTGGGGCCGCCGTTTAGGATGATCCCCTTCACGTTGGGGAGGGCCTTGACCTCCTCCAGTGTGATATCGTGGGGGTGGATTTCGCTGTAAACGCCTAGAGCGCGGATCTCACGGGCCAGACGGGGGTTTTCCTCGCTGCCAAGATCGAGAATAAGGATCATGTCCTGTTTCATTTTGGTACCTCCACTTCTTGTTGAATGATGCCTCTATCCTACCACAACAGACGCCGGGCCATCAATAGAAAAATAGAAAAAAGGCGGATCTTGCGGGAGAGGAGAAAAGCGGGGGAAGGGCGGCTCAGCGCCGGAGAGCAAAGACGCCAGAACGGGTGGGGCAGAACCGGGGAGACTCAGTCGGACGTGTGACGTGTGTTGTATCTGGCCTGTGTATCCCGGCTCTAAGAAATATTTTGCAATAAAATTGGCGGAAGCCCTTGACAAAGGTAAGTGCGTCTGCTAAAATAACCTCTGCCCTGTGAGGCACAATATGGGGGTATAGCTCAGCTGGGAGAGCGCTTGAATGGCATTCAAGAGGTCAGCGGTTCGATCCCGCTTATCTCCACCAAAGAGAAAGACCCACACAGTTTAACTGTGTGGGTCTTTTATTTTTTGAGAAAAAGAGGACGGCATCTAGAATCTTATAGTGCTGGGGGACAGGGGAGGCGGACGGTGAAGGTGCTGCCCTGATCCACCACGCTATCCACCCGGACCTGGCCGCCGCACAGCTCCAAGATCCGGTAAACAATAGACAGCCCCAGCCCCAGGCCTCTCCCGCTGCCGCTGGAGCGGCTGCCTTGGTAGTATTTATCAAAGACATGGGAGCGGACCTCCTCCGGCATGCCGATGCCCGTATCAGCGACCGAGATCTCCAGCTCCTCCGGGCGGACCTGGAGTGTCACAGTGATCTCGCCCCCTTCCGGGGTGTATTTTACGGCGTTATCGAGCAGGTTGATCCACACATGGCGCATCAGCTCCTCGTTGCCTACGAACTCCGCCGGCTCCAGGCTGGCGGTAAAGGAGATCTGCTTTTTCTCCCAGGAGGGGGAGAGGAGGATGGCGCACCGCTTGATCTGTTCGTCCAGGGGGTAGGGGCGCTTCTCAGCAATAAACTGCTGGGACTCCAGCCGGGTGAGGAGCAGGGTGCTGTTGGCCAGGTCGGCCAGGTGGGAGGACTCATCCAGAATGATCTGGAGGTACTGTTCACGCTCCTCCGGGGTGGTGTCCGGCTCCCGCAGGAGCTCCGCAAAGCCTTTGATAGCGGTGATAGGGGTCTTGAATTCGTGGGAGAAGTGGTTGATGAAGTCGGAGCGCAGGGTCTGGATGCTCTGCAGCTCTTTGGACATCTTGTTGAAATCCTCATAGGCAGGCTGGAGGGGGCCGCCCTCCTCCGGCTCCAGATACTGGGAAAAATCCCCGTCTGCCACTGCCTTTAAGCCCCGGGTCAGGCCGGACACCATTCGGTTGAATTGGCGGCTGAACAGCGTGGCGGTGATCCCCACCACCAGCCCCATCACCGCGAGAATTCCGAGCACCGAGACCGTGGATGCCCGGAGCCAGTGGAACCGGTCCAGAATGTGGAGCATCGCAAAGGGGGCCACTGTCACCAGTGTGACCACAACGGACTCGATGGACAGCCAGAAGGCCAGCGTGCGGTTCCGCCACGGACGTCGCTTTTTCATGGCTGCTCCTCCTTTGTGATCTCCGCCTTATATCCCAGGCCCTTGATAGTGACGATGCGAAACTCAGGAATGTCCCGCAGCTTGTTGCGCAGGCGGCTGATGTGGGTCTTCACGGTATCCTCCCCACTCTCCGAGTCATAGCCCCAGACCCCGTCCAGCAGCTGGTTTCGGGTGAAGATCTGTCCCGGATAAGACAGAAGCTTATAGAGCAGCTCGAACTCCTTTTTGGGCAGCTCCATAGCCGCCCCCTCCCGGGTGACGGTGTATGTCCCTGAGTCCAGCACTGTCCGCCCCACCACGATCCGATGCTCGCTGGCGATGTGCGCCCGGCGCAGCAACGCATCCAGCCGCCAGATCAGCTCCTCGTAGTTCACCGGCTTGGTCATATAATCGTCCACGCCGGAGGAAAATCCCTCACGCTTGTCCTCGAAAGACTGCTTGGCGGTGAGCAGGAGGACCGGGATCTGGTCCCCCCGCTCCCGCAGGGTCTTTACCAGCGTATAGCCGTCCATTCGAGGCATCATCACGTCAGCAATGATTAAGTCCATTGGCTGCCGTTCCAGCACGTCCAGGGCCTCCACCCCATCCTGGACGCTGATGATGGCATACCGGTGCTTCAGCTTGGCGGTGGTGAGCAGGCGCATAGAGGTATCGTCTTCCACCAGCAGAATGGTCGCCATTGCCGTCTCCCTTCCCCGGCCTTGGTTTGGGAAGACCCCTCTGGGCAGTTCTCCCGCGCCGGAGTTATTTTTGATAGTTCCACAACAAAAATCAACGAAAGAACAACAGCCTAGTATCTCATCCATGGGATATAGGGTGTCACAGACATTATATCGTCCCAGGGGCTGTCCGTCAAAGGGAGAGCCCGCCTCTGGAAGACCAGCATAGCCCCTTCGGGTAAACTAGACGTAAACTTCCTGTCGCTCTTTGTGGGTTTTTCTAAAAAATGTGGGGCAGAGAGGGGGATTTCCGGCGTTTTCTTCCTGCCGCCCGGGCGGCCCAGTTTACAATGAGTTTACCTGAGCGTGCTATGCTACCGCCGTTAGAAAATCTGCACGAACGCGCAGCGACGATGGAGGCACAACCATGAGACAAAGAATTTCTCTGCTGCTGGCTGTATTGATTCTAGCCGGTACGCTGAGCCTTCCCACCCTGGCCGCAGAGCCGGGGGAGGACAACGCACGGGAGACCGGGGCCCAGAATGGGGGAGTCCAGCAGGCCCCTGCTGACCCGGAGGAGACCCAGAATCCCCGGCCCGACCCGGAGGAGACCCAGAATCCCCGGCCCGACCCGGAGGGGACAGTGACCTGGGCCAACCTGGACAGCCGCATCCGGGAGGGGAGCCTGAGCGCCCTGATCCTGGCGGAGAACATCGGCGGCATCGAGGGCATCGACTATGACCTGATGTATGATGATTTGCGCCGACAGATCAACGACATCGCCGATCTGCAGTGGATGATGGTCCTGATGGGCAACAGCATGGGTGCTGACGCCCTGGACCAGACCTATGACGCTCTGCGGGAGACCTTTGACGCGATCAAGGACGGAGAGCTGCAGGCGGACAACGCCGATGTGGTGTGGCAGCTGGAGGACACGGTGAACCAGGTGGTCTCCGGGGGCGAGACGCTGTACATCACCCTTCTGGGCCTGGAGCAGCAGGCCGCCGACGGACAGCGGGGCCTGGCCGCCCTGGACCGGAGCTTGGAGGAGCTGCGCCTGCGGCAGACGCTGGGCCAGGTGTCCCAGCAGACGGTGGCTCAGCTGGAGCAGACCCGGGTGGAGACCGTCAGCCAGCTGAACAGCCTGGACGCCACCATCCGGGAGCTGAAGGTCCAGCTCCAGAATCTCATCGGTGAGGCCCCCACCGGAGAGCTGGAACTGGGCGCTCTGCCTACCCGGTCGGAGACAGTGTGGGAGGTCCCCGACTATGAGGCCGGCCTGGAGGCCGCCAAGGCGGCCAGCTGGACCCTGCGCAGTGCCCAGAAGGCGCTGGAGGATGCGGAAGAGGATTGGAAGGACGCCCGCTCCGACTACCGCTCCTCCCGCAAGCAGTACCTGCTCCAGCAGGCGGAGCATACCTGGAACGCCGCTCAGCTCACCTACCAGTCCACAGTCCAGAACTTCGAGACCAGCTTCAAAAGCCTGTATGACTCTCTGGCCAACTATGAGCAGCTGTATGCCAGTGCACAGTCCGCTCTGGTTTGGCAGCAGTCCCAGCTGGACACCGTCCAGACCCGCTATGACCTGGGGCTGACCACCTGCTCCGCGGTGCTGGATGCCCAGGACGAAGTGGCATCTGCCCAATCTGCCCTGGACAGCGCCTGGAGGGACCTGTTCTCCGCCTGCAACAGCTATCGCTGGGCGGTGGAGTACGGCCTGCTCCCGGCCCAGGGAGCATAAACAGAGACACTCAGGGCGGCCCCTGCCGGCTGCCCGCAGTTTGAAGGGAAGAAAGGATGGAACACGACTCCATGGATTGCAAACTTTCCGTTTTATTGTGCGGTGCCCTGACCCTCGCCTTGGCTGGCTGCCAGGCGCCGGTGGAGGAGCCCCTGCTGGACCCCACCGTAACGGTGGAGACCACCGCCGTCCAGGCCGGGGACCTGAGCACCCAGAGCACATACATCGGCACCATCTCCGCAGAGGGTACTGCCAGCGTGGTATCCATGATCTCCGGCAATGTGGAGCAAGTGGCCGTTGCCGTAGGGGACACCGTCTCTGCCGGGGACCTGCTGTGCCGCTTTGATGACGAGAGCGCCCGCCTGAGCCTGCAAAATGCCCAGGCCGCGGCCAACAGTGCCCAGGAGAGCTATAACAGCGCGGTGTCCAACTACGGCGGCACGGACCTGCCCCTGCTGCAGGAGCAGCTGCGCCTGGCCCAGGACAACTATGACGACACTCTGGCCCTGCTGGAGATCGGCGCTGCCTCCCAGGTGGAAGTGGACCAGGCCCACCAGACCCTCCTGTCTGCCCAGGCTGGCCTGGAGGCGGCCCAGGCATCCCTGAACTCTGCCCGGGCGGGCATCCAGTCCGCCCAGGTGGGGGTGGATTCCGCCCAGTACCAGCTCTCCCTCTACAACCTCACCGCCCCCATCAACGGCGTGGTGGAGGCGGTGAACGTCACCCAGAACAACTTCGCCGCTTCCGGTCAGGTGGCCTTCGTCATCTCCAATGGGAACAACAAAACGGTCACCTTCTATGTCACCGACTCTGTGCGCCAGACCCTTACTCCTGGCCAGGCGGTCACCGTCACCTATAACGGCCAGTCCTATGAGGGGGCGGTCACCGAGATCGGCGGCGTGGTGGACGCCCAAGTGGGCCAGTTCAGGGTAAAGGCTATTATCGACGGAGCCCAGGACCTGCCCGACGGGCTGGCGGTGGAGCTGACTACCACCGCCCACCAGGTCACCGGGGCAGTGCTCATCCCCAGCGACGCTATGTTTTTTGAAAGCGGCGTCTCCTATGTGTATGTGGTCCAGGACGGCAAAGCGGTGCGCTCCGACGTGACCATCGGCCTGTACACCGCTGACACCATCGCCGTAACCAGCGGCTTGACCCTGGGGGACGAGGTCATCACCACTTGGTCCTCCAGCCTGCGGGACGGGGTCTCCGTGCAGACCGCCGCCCAGGCGGAGGACAGCGAGAGCGCCCAGGCCGATCCGGCGGCATCCGGCCCAGAGGCGGAGGGATAACGCGGCATGAAGTTCATTCAATTAGTCCTGCGGCGCCCCATGTCTATCATCACCCTCATCCTGGGCGTGGTGGTGTTCGGCTCCGCTTCCCTCACCGGGATGCCCCTGGAGTATATGCCGGACATGGAGATGCCCATGGAGCTGGTGATGATCACCTGGCCGGGGGCAGATGCGGACAGCGTAGACCGGCTGCTGACCCAGCCAATGGAGGACGAGTGTGAGTCCCTGTCCGATCTGGATTCCATCAACTCCTACTCCTCGGAAAACTACACCATGCTCCAGCTGACCTATCAATACGGCACGGACATGGACGACGCCTACTCTGATCTGAAGAGCGCCATCGATAACCTGATGCCCTCCCTCCCTGACGAGTGCGGCGACCCCATCATCATGGAGATCAGCGCCGACGCCCTGGGAACCATGATGATCTCCGCCACCGCCCCCGCGGGCATCGACGTGGCGGACTATCTGGACAACGAGGTGGTCCCCGCCCTGGAGAATATCGGCGGCGTGGCCCGGGTAGAGCTGTCCGGCGCCCGGGATGAGTACCTGCGCATCGTGCTGGACGAGGCGGCCATGCGGCAGTATGGACTGTCCATTTCCACCGTGGGCTCTGCCATCGCGGCGGCCGACTTCGACATGCCGGTGGGCAGCGTGTCCCTGGGCTCCCAGGACATCGCCCTGGGCGTGTACGGCAACGTGGAGGTCAACCCCAACTTCCGGGATCTGCCCATCCAGACCCCTTCCGGCCGCACGGTGATGCTGGAGGATATCTGTACCTTCTTCAACCTGTATGAGGAGGATGCGGACACCGTCAGCCGCTACAACGGCCAGGAGAGCGTCATGCTCACTGTCACCAAGCAGGATTCCGCCGCCACTATGGAGGTGTGCAATGCGGTCCAGGACGTGCTGGACCAGTACAGCGTGGACGGTGTGGGCTTTGAGACCATTTACAGCGAGGGCGACAGTATCCTGGAGACCCTGGGCGAGGTGCTCAATACCCTCATCACCGGCGTCATCCTAACCATGATCGTGCTGTTCGTCTTCTTCGGCGACCTGCGGGCCAGCCTGATCGTGGGCATCAGCATGCCTCTGTCCATCCTGCTGGCAGTGATCCTGCTGAACTTTGCCGGCTTCAACATCGACCTGATGACCGGCTCGGCCCTCATCATCGCCATCGGCATGATCGTGGATAACTCCATTGTGGTGCTGGAGAGCTGCATGCGCTGCAAGGAAGAGGGAATGGATTTCCGGGAGGCTGCCGCCACCGGCACGGCCACCATGCTCATGTCCATCCTGGCGGGCACCCTCACCACCGTGGTGGTGTACATCCCCATGGCCATGGCCGACGGCCTGGTGGGCATGATGACCGGCCCCCTGAGCTGGACCATCCTGCTGACCCTGCTGTGCTCCTTCCTGTGCGCTGTGGTGGTGGTCCCACTGGCCTTCCTCTGGCTCAAGCCCCGGACCAAGGATCAGCTTATTACCAACCGCATCCTGGGCCGGTTCAAGGGCTTCTACCGCCGGACCCTGCCCCGGCTGCTGCGCCACCCCGGGCGGGTGGTGCTGGTGGGCGGCGCCTGCTTCCTGGCCGCCATCCTGCTGATGACCCAGATGGAATTTGTGATGATGGCCAGCAACTATGACGGCAGCATCACTGTGGACGTAGCTTTCCGCTCGGGCACCAAGGTGGAGGTGATGAACCAGCGCATTCAGACCCTGGAGGACGCCCTCCTCTCCGACGAGAACTTCGAGAGCGTGACCCTGGACCTGTCCGGGAATACCGCCTCCTTCACCGCCTACTCCGTAGATAACTGTGACCGCTCCAGCGAGGCGGCGGTGGAGGAGTACACCGCCCGCTTCGGCAGCGTGCCGGATATGGATGTGTCTGTCTCCCCCAGCGGCGCCATGGACATGAGCGCCCTGATGAGCAGCAACAGCAAGGACGTGGTCCTGCTGGGCAGCGACCTGGATACCCTTCAGACCGCAGCGGAGCAGGTGGAGGAGGCCATGACACAGGTCCCCGGCGTTATCCGCATCGAGAACCCCTTCCGCTCCAGCCAGTCCAAGGGCCGCATCGTCATCAATTCCCAGAAGGCCATGGCCCTGGGCACCTCTGAGTCAGCGGTGGCCATGCAGATCTACTATTTGCTGGAGGGCATGAATGCCACATCGGTGGACTACGGCGACACGGAGTATGATGTGGTCCTGGAGTACCCCGAGGGCAAGTACGACGATATCTCCGCCCTGCTGGACTACCCCATCACCACCCAGACTGGCCAGCAGGTGGCCCTGCGGGACATCTCCACCGTAGAGTACATCACTACTCTGCCCATCATCACCCGGCAGGAGGGGCAGTACAGCGTCACCCTTACGGCCACCACCACCGATTCCGCCAAGTACAGCGCCCCAAAAGAGATCGACGCCCGGACGGCCCAGCTCGACCTGCCCCAGGGGGTGTCCTTCGGCGTGGGCATGATGGATGAGAGCACCGCAGAGGGCCTGGAGAGCATGGCGACCGCCATCGCCGCGGGCATCTTCCTGGTGTTCCTGGTCATGGCCATCCAGTTCGACTCCCCCCGGCTGTCCATCATGGTGATGATGTGTATTCCGCTGAGCCTTATTGGCTCCATCGGCCTGGTGTTCCTCAACGGGCGGCCCATGAGCATCGTGGGCCTGATGGGCTTCCTGATGCTGGTGGGCATCGCGGTGAACAACGGCATCTATCTGGTGGACGGCACCAACCAGCTGCGGCAGACCATGCCTCTAGGGGATGCACTGGTGGAGGCGGGCACCACCCGCCTGCGCCCGATCCTGATGACCACCCTGACCACCATCATCTCCATGGTGCCTATGATTTTTTCCAATGACAGCGGCATGAGCATGATGAAGGACATGGCCTACGTCATGGTGGGCGGCCTTATCGCCTCCACCCTCCTGGCCATGTTCCTGATGCCCGCCTTCTATCTGCTGATCCGGCGGGAGAACCTGGACGGCACCAAAAAGGGCCGCCGCAAAAAGCAGCAGCCCGAACCTGTGGAGGCCGGAAACACCCAGTCCTGACCGCCCCCAATAGAGACAAGACAGGAGCGCCCCGGCGGGGCGCTCCTGTCTTGTCTTTCCCACTGTGGACAGCTTGCCTTTTTCCGAGGGGGAGAGCTCCGGGGGAGATCCATGTGTGATGGAAGCCTGTACCATGTTTTACTATGAACGGGAAAGGTATATGCCGTCGGCAGTGGGGCTTAAATATGTAGGCGCGTCCAGATCCCAAAGGAACAGGATCTCATAGATCCGGCTGACCTCTATAAATATTCCCTTCCACCTATCAAAAGGATTATGCACAATACAGGACGCAGCTGCATCACACTCAGATGAAGACACAACTGTTTGCGGCACAGTTTGTTTGGAAACGCGGTGGAGAGGGCAGACGTGGGAAGAGAGATATGAGGGAGGAACTGTGATGCCCAGAGCACAGGAGAATCGTATTTCGGGGGAGTGACTTTCTTGGCTCCTGGCGGGGGCAGCTTTTGATCGACTGCGGGGATGTTACACTGCGCAGGAAAAGAAGACCTGAAAAAATGACCCTTTCAAAAAGAAGAGGAGATGTTGGCATTAAAAATGCTGCGGAGCATAGCTCCGCAGCTGGGGATATGAGAGGCAAACTGTTTTAAAAGATCATTGGACCGATGAAAGCATAAAGTAAAACGAAAGCCCATGCAAAAGCGGCACCAATCCAGTTTGCACGAAGAGCTTCCTTCGTGTTGTCGCAACGGGCGGTGATCATCTGACCGATAAAATTGCTGGTGGGATAGACAGAACTGGTCAGGCGGGTTGCCGCGAGGATAGAGACAGCAAAAACACCCATAGGAAGTCCTGCCTTAATTGCCATCTCACCGAACATCTCAGCCACGATCTGAATTTCCAGTACAGCGGCGGTCTCAATTCCAAATCCGCCCACCACGGCGGAAACCAAAGCGAGAGCAGTGGCTCCACCACTCTGCGCCAGCCCGCTGAGAAGACTGCCCAAAGCGGTAAAGCCCTCGCCGGCGTTGACCAAGTCCATCATAACGGTGAAATTCAAAAGCAGGACCAACGTGGAGGCCTGACTACCGATGCCTTTGCTCAGCATTTTGACACCTTCATCTACCGGAAAACCGGCAATCAGAATAATAATTCCAGCCAAAAGTAGCATGACAGTCAGCGCATAGGAAGTACTCTGCTTCATCAGGATGCCGTAGGTGATCAGGACGACAAAGGAGATCAAGAAAATAATTGTATTTCTTTTTTCCTTTGGGGTTGGAGTGATAGAGTCAATGCTGGAGATATCGGAAGAAAGCTCATAATGCTCAGTGCCTTCGGTAAGCCGCTGGGCGCGGTTGCATCCGATCCAGGCCCCGGTCAGCCAGAAGAGAGAAAAGGGGATCACGGCATACAGCATCAGCTGCCCATAGGAGAGGCCGGTTACCTGCATGGTGATCAGGGTGACACCAGTCAGCGGGCCAACAATCAGGCCGATTTCGCCAGATACCTTGAATAGGACAGCCACCACAGTGGGGGTGATGCCCAGAGCAGCCAAAATCGGGATCAGGATGGGAGAGATGATGGCGTTTCCGCCGGCCAGAGTCCCCAGCAGCCCGCAGACCAAGATGGAAGAGAGGATCAGGACGATTTTTCCTTTGGCACGAGTGTTGATGCCGATCCGTTTGACGATCCAATAGACAAGAGTGTGGGTGATACGTGCCTCCGTCATGAGAACGCCGAGCCCTGTTCCGAACATGATGAGCAGACCGATCACTGTGGTGGAGGAGGAGATCGCAGCGGTATAGGCATTGGTCAGGGAAACCAGGTCCTGACCAGTCAGGAAGAAGCCGACGATGATGCCCAGGAACATGCCCAGATAATTGCCCTTTCCAAGAAGAGCAAACACAATGAAGATGATCAGCGGGAGCAGCGCCAGGAGAGAAGGGGAAGAGATCAAAGCCCAATTACCAAGTTCCACAAGAAATTCTCCTTTCTGTTCTCGTTTGCTTATGTGCAGGTGATCACAATTTACCGCAGCAACACTTGACCGGGGCGGGCTCCGGTTATGGAACCAGACTTCAGGGAAAACACGCCGCTTACCAGGACATGCTCAATGCCGGACGGGGCGACCAGGGAATTGGTGAAAGTACATTGGTCACAGACGGACTCATAATCGAACACAGTGATGTCAGCAGCCTTGCCTGGCTCCAGGGTTCCCCTGTCACGAAGCCCCAAAATGGCTGCAGGAAGGGCGGTCATCTTGTAGACAGCATCCTGAAGAGACATCAGTCTGTGCTCCCGCACGGTCTGCAGAAAACGGGGAAAGGTTGCAATGTTGCGAGGGTGAGGGCTGGGCAGGCCCTGTGTATCCTGAAGAGAGAAGGCGGAGCCATCACTGCCAATGGCGACATGCATGTCGCATATGATGGTATGGACGTCCTCTTGGGACATGGAAAAATAGATGGCAGACACAGTTCCGGAACAACGCGCCAAAATATGGGCAACAGTTTCGGCTGGGGTAAGTCCCAGGCAAACAGAGAGCTGGGAGACGGTTTTTCCGTGATATTCCGGCGCGCTTCCGTGGGTGGAGGCGACTAAAACAGCGTCCGCGCCGCCGCGCCGCTCCATCTCTTCTGCGATGTCCCGAAGAAGGGATGTGTCTGGGTCCGACACCCTGCGCAGCATGGCGGCAGAACCTCCGTCATAGGCCCGCCTGGGGAGCAGTGCGGCCAGAATAGTGGAGGTTGCGGTATAAGGGTACTGGTCACAGGTGACAACGGCTCCACGTTGCCTGGACGCTTCGATGCGCTCAAGTAAGCGGGGGGCCTGCCCCCACTGGGCTTTCCCCATTAGCTTCAAATGGGAGATATGCAGATGAACACCGGTTTCCTCCGCAATAGAGAGCATCTCTTCCACTGCCTGGAAGATATTCGGCCCCTCATTTCGCATATGGACGGCGAGGATCTTCTTATGCTTTTGGACCACACGCGCCAGCTCCCTCAGCTCTGACGTGGGGGAGAAACTGCCGGGGGGATAGATCAGACCGAGGGATAGTCCCAGGGCACCTTGGTTCAGCTGATCATCGAGGAGGAACTTCATTTGCTCCATTTCAGAGGGCGTTAAGGGGCGATCTTGAAAGCCCACGATACCAGCCCGCAGAGTTCCCTGCCCGATCAGCGTCCCGAGGTGGGAAGGATAGCCTGTCTGGGCCACATGAGCGGCATATTTCTGGACAGAGGCATCACGGACAGCCTCCTCCGGCACCGGGATCTCGCTGATCTTTCGAAGATAAGCCGTCTGTTCCGCCTGACAGGATGGGAGAATGGGAACGGCAGAAACGCCGCAGTTCCCCACGATCTCCAAAGTGATTCCCTGCGCTACTTTACTTTCCGGAAAGACAGCAGAAAATGGACAGGTATCAGAATGGGTGTGAATGTCAATAAAACCGGGAGAGACGATTTTTCCGGTGACATCCACCCTCGTGCGGCAATTACCCTCCCACTGAGGGCTGATCGCGACAATTTTTCCGTCCTGAATACACAAATCAGCCTGATAGGGGGGCGTGCGTGTGCCGTCTATGATCCAGCCCCCGGATAAGACAGTATCTACCATAAACATCCTCCTTGTATTTTTGTGAGAGTTGGCGCCAGTTTTCTGTGCTTGTATCTCTCATGCCCTCTGCGGCCGGCTTCGCAGGGACAGGACGAGTGTTATGAAAGGGGAGAACGATGCCCGGAACTCCAGTTTATCCATTTGGTGTGAGCCTGCTTGATAGCGACTAAGATCGATTTGCGGGAGTGGCCCCAATAGCGGGCCTCGACCTGATGGAGCATCTCTTCGACCTGTGTGGAAAAGCTGTAGCCCACCAGAAGCTGAGACAGGAAGGAGCTGGTTATCTGGCAGAGCGCATTGACCTCCACTTCCAGAATGGTGCCGGTTTTCGCATCCACCAGGAAGGCAAGAAACAGAACCCTATGGCGCTGGGAAATGGGATTTTCTGTGGCAGGCCTGGAGATTCCGGTAATGTACAGCGTTTGAGGAACGGACATATCAAACAGCTCCTGATATGGTTATGGAAACAAAAAAGACGCACTGACATTGAAAAATGTCAGTGCGTCCTACTTACAACGGCATCCGGGGTCACCGGGCCAATAAATAGTTCTGAACAATATATAGATAACTCAGTTCAGCATCAGTATAAAATATTGACAATAATATGTCAAGAGAAAAATAAAAAATCAGCCAGAGTGCTGCGGAAGCATGCTCTGCTCCTGAAGAGTATGAATGATATTTCGGATACAGAAAATAAGGGCCTTTTGAGAGTGCCCAAGATACCGGGAACCAATATCTTGGATAATTGCATTGTAATCGGTATAAATGCTTCTGCCGACCAAAAGGCTTTTGACAAACCTCTCTGTAATATCACAGACAGAATTGATATCTGCATCATAAATTTGGCCTGAATCCCGGTCAAAGATGATCGGCAGAATGAGGTATTGGCTGGCGACAGTAATTGGGTTTTCTGCGGCAGCCTTGGCACAACCGACAATATAAATGGAATTCTTTGAATACTCCATTATCAGTCCCCCAACCATATCTGATCGTTTAAAATATAGCATAAATACACAGACCCGTCAAGAATAGGAACACACAAAGAGAAATTTTGCCACGGGAACACAAGACGAAATTGAAAACTCCATATTTTTTGCCAAAGGACCCTTTGGACTGCCTGCAGCTGTTGGGACAGTTTATGGAGGCGGACGTGGTTTTGGCTGTTTTACATATAGATTTTACAAAGAAATCATTATAAAATACAACTGTTAAAAAGCAGGGGTGCCGGGGCTGGGATCTGCGGCGGAATGGTCCATGTAGCAAGCGGGACTGGGGTCCTGCACGGCAGGATCAAGACGCCGGACAGGCGGAGTGCGGAGAAGCGCGGCCATAGGAGGCGGGAGATGGTGAAAGGGGAAGTCCATAATTTTTCCAGAGGGAGCATCCCCCGCAATATCATGTCCCTGGCTCTGCCCATGACCGCCGCGCAGCTGATCAACGTACTGTACAGCGTGGTGGACCGGGTCTACCTGGGGCGTCTGCCTGGGCATCTGGCCCTGACCGGGCTGGGACTGACGATCCCGATCGTATCCATCATCATGGGATTTGCCAACCTGTGCGGAACTGGAGGTGCGCCGCTGTGTTCCATCAAACGGGGACAGGGAGACAATGAGGAGGCGGAGCGGGTGCTGGGCAACGCCTTCACCCTGCTGCTGATCTTTGGGGCTGCGGTCACTGCTGTCTTTCTATGGTTCAAGCAGCCGTTGCTCTACCTGTTCGGCGCAAGCGACGCCACCTATCCCTATGCCGACGCGTACATGACCATTTATCTTCTGGGAACGATCTTTGTGATGATCGGCCTGGGGATGAATCCCTTCATCACGGCCCAGGGGTTTGGCGGGGTGGGTATGATGACGGTGGGGCTGGGAGCCTTGGTAAACATCGTGCTGGACCCCATTTTTATTTTTGGGATGGGGATGGGGGTGCGGGGCGCGGCCCTGGCGACTGTGATCGCCCAGGGGTGCTCCGCCCTGTGGGTGCTGCGCTTCCTTACCGGGCAGCGGGCTATTCTGCGGCTGAGGGTGCGGAATATGGCGCTGTGTGCCCCACGGGTAAGATCCATCGTGACCCTGGGCCTGTCTGGCTTCTTTATGAACTTGACCAACAGCTTGGTCCAGGTGGTGTGCAACGCCACCCTTCAGGCCTATGGCGGGGACCTGTACGTGGGGGTGATGACCATCATCAACTCGCTGCGGGAGGTGTTTTTCATGCCGGTGCAGGGCCTGAGCAATGGCGCCCAGCCGGTGACGGGGTACAACTACGGCGCCGGACAGTACAGCCGGGTCCGCCGCTCCATCCGCTTCAGTGTGGCGGTGACCGTGGCGTATGCCGCCGCCTTCTGGGCCGTGGCCATGCTGTTTCCCGGCATGCTGATCCGGGTGTTCAACAATGAACCAGAGGTGGTGGAGGCCGGTATCCCTGCGCTGCGCATCTATTTCTGCCTGTTTATCCCCATGTCCCTCCAGATGGCGGGTCAGGGCGTCTTTGTGGGGCTGGGGCGCTCCAAGCAGGCTATCTTCTTCTCCCTGCTGCGCAAAGCGGTAATCAACGCGCCGCTCACTGTCATTCTTCCCATTTGGATAGGGACGACCGGCGTCTTCACAGCGGAGGCCGTCTCCCAGCTGATCGGTGGCCTAGCCTGTATCCTCACCATGTATTTCACCGTCTACCGCCCGCTGGGCAGCCTGCCGGACCAGCCCCTGGAGCGCGTGTGACACGATCGGAGCATAGGAAATGCAAAAGCGGACTGCACCAGCAGTCCGCTTTTGTGTTTGTGGTTCCAAAGCATCCGGCTTAGCCGAAGGTTTTGGCTTGTGGAAGATCAGTTTCCCAAAGTATCGCCATAAGAATGCACATTGCCTGGGAGCCGGAACTGTCCAACAAGATCGTCAAGGAGCTGCGCCTGGGAGGACAACTCCTCACTGGTGGCAGCGGACTGCTCACTGGTGGCAGAATTGGTCTGAACGACCGCGGAAATCTGATCCAATCCCACAGTAACCTGTGCGATTGCCGCTGAAATGGTATCCACCATTTCAGCTACCCTGACCATATCGTCTACAGCCAAACCGGCAAGATCTGTTGTCTTTTGGAGCGAATCCGTTACATTTGTCACAATGGCGTTTCCATTTTGCACCGACTCAACAGAACTCTCGATCAGTTCTTTCGTGGCCTTAGCCGCTTGGTCGGATTTAAAGGCCAAATTGCGTACTTCGTCAGCAACGACCGCAAAGCCCTTTCCAGCTGTCCCGGCTCTCGCTGCTTCCACAGCGGCATTGAGGGCCAGAATATTGGTCTGGAAAGCAATGTCCTCAATGGTAGTAATGATATTCCCGATTTTTTTAGAGAACTCTGTGATCTCTGCCATGGCAGTCGTCATTTGGAGCATCATTTCGTTGCTCTGCATGACCTGTCCACCGGCCTCCTCGGCCCGGGAGCGGGACTGTCTCGATACATCCGCTGTTTCGTCCACATTCTGAGAAATGTCATGTACGGTAGCTGCCAGTTCCTGTACAGAACTGGCCTGTTCGGTCGCACCCTGAGCCAGTGCCTGGGCGCCGTCCGATACCTGGGAAGAGCCGGCAGCGATCTGGGCGGAACTTGTGTGGATTTGGGAGAGCACATCGCTCAGCTTGTTCTTGATGCGGCGCATGGAGACCAGCAAGGGGGCAAAGTCTCCAATATACAGCTCCGGAACCCGGGAATCGACTACAAAATTCCCCTCTCCCATCTGGCTGAGCAGATAGTCAATATCCTTCAAAATGGTACTTAAGGCGGTGACAATAATTTTGGTGGAGGATACCAATTTGCCCACCTCATCGTTGCGGTCAAAGTCGGGTACGGGAGCCTCCAGATTTCCTTGGGACAGCAGATGGAGGCGGTCCGAACAGGCCTTGATGGGGCCGCCAATGCCAACTGCCAACCGCAGAGCAACCAAGGACGCGACAATGACAGCGGCGATAAGCAGAACAAGGGTGATAATGATCCCCAGGATGGCTGTGCCAGTAAAATCGGAGGGTGGGGCATTGATAGCAATGCTCCAGCCGTTGGTCTCAGGGACGGGAGCATACGCAGTAAACTTTGTCTCTCCGCCATAGCTGTACTGGCTGAACCCGGTGCCTCCAGCAATCATATCCGTCTCGATCGCGGCCAAATCGGCCAGAGATTTATCGCCTTTTGCATCTTGAATGGTATTTTCCTGATTGCGGACGCTTTCCAGATTGCGGTGGGCAATGGTGTTGCCGGTGGCATCCAGCATATAAGCTGTTCCGCCTTCACTTATCTGGAGGTTGCTGACAATCTCGTTAAGGAATGTTTCCTGGGGCACAAAGTAGACCACGCCAGCTACCCGGCCCCCCACTTGTCCATCCTGCCAGACTGGAGCGGAAATAATGATCGTCATCTCACCGGTAACAGAGGAGATCAATGGCTCGGAGACATAAGTGTTCCCCTGCATTGCGGCTTTGAAATAGGCCCGGTCGCTGTAATTTGACCCGTCGATCAGGCTGCGGCCCTGGGTATTCAGTAGGTTATAACGCTGAAAACCATAGGTATCTACCTTTTGCTGGAGCAGATCCTGCTTTTCTGCCAGGGTGATCTCCGGGTTGGAGAGGCGTGCAGTACTTCCCGTTTCTCCCACGATGTTCCGATATGCCTGGAGTTCATACGACACCCGGTCAGCAGCCACAACAGCCATTTCTTTCATGCTGGCCTCCAGCGTCGACTGTGTACCCCTATAGCTCAGGATACAGGAGGCGCCGCCGACCAGGATCAGGGAAATTGCCAATGTTAGGACCATGGACACCAATATTTTTGCCTTAATGCTCCTCATTGTTTCTTCCTCCACACGTTCTCTCTGTATTAACGTCCTAATAGTGGGTATCCATTTAAGTTATCGGCATAATTCGGCATAAGATAATAGCTGAGACACATGGCTATAGGCTTCGAGAGATAATATTTTACGGACAGGTGCTTCTGCGGCAACTACTTGTTGGGGGCCCAGAGAAAGCTGCGGCTGTATAGAACGAAAATTTATTCTATATATTTATATTTTTAGCCGAAAAAGCAAGGGGGGCGAATAAAGCTTGACATCAGCGCATTAGTCAGTTAAAATTTTCTATTATGTGTGTGAACAGAGAGGAGAGAGAACCATGAGCTATATTATCGCAATCGGTGCATACCTGTTTCTGCTGATGATCTATGGCTTGGTCATTGCGCACAAGAAAGTGAAAACTGCAGACGACATGGTCACAGGCGGCCACCGGATACCCTTCATCATCCTGGTGGGAAGTCTGCTGGCCACCTGGTGCGGCGGAGGCGGCATCACCGGAAATGCCAGCATCATTTACAACGGCGGCCCGTGGGTGGGCGCCATCACCTTTGCCGCGCCCCCTATCGGCATTATCCTGCTGTATTTCATCGCGGGCAAGGTCCGCAAGTCCAATAAGGTCACGGTCCCGGAGATTATGGGCGCCCGTTACGGCCAAAGCGCCAGCATCATTTCCGCGGTGTGCGTCATGCTGGCCTATGTGGGCGTATTGGCCACTCAGCTGAAGGCGGCGGCCGACATTCTGGTCCTGCTGTGCAGCTCCAGCGGTGTGGAGATCTCCCGTGGGCTGGCACTTGTCATCTGCACCACGATTATTGTGGTCATCACAGTGGGCGGAGGACTGGTATCCGTGGCATACTCCGACGCGATCAGTGCGCTGATCATGATCGGCGGATTCTTCATTGCCATCCCCATCCTGATCAGTGTGGCAAACGCGCAGGGTGCTGTGCTGCCCCCGGAGAAGACCACTCTCACCGGCGGCATGTCCGGTTGGGAACTGCTGGGCTATTTCCTGCCCTCCCTGGCCCTGATGCTGGGCGACCAGAACATGTTGCAGCGCTTTGCCTCCGCCAAAAACAGCACAGAGGCCAAAAAGTCCAACATCGGCATGTTCATTGGCGAGATCCTGGTCATCGTCAGCATCATCGCAGTGGTGACCCAGGCGGCCCGCCTGTATCCCACGCTGGACACGCCCTCCAACGTGATCTTCCAGGTATCCGTGGACTATCTGCCGATGGCCTTCGGTGCGCTGATCATGTGTGCCTGCATGGCGTTTATCGTCACCACGGCGGACAGCTATCTGCTCTCCTCCGCCACCAACCTGACCAATGACATCTATGTCAAATATATCCGCAAGGACGCTACGGACAAGCAGAAGATGCTGGTGCTGCGGGGGACCATCGTGGTATTCAGTGTCATCGCGGTGGCCCTGACCCTCTATTTCCCCACCGTGCTCTCTCTGCAGATGACCGCCTACACCATGTACGGTGCGGCCATCACGCCGGCTATCCTGTTCGCGCTGTTCTCCAAGAAGGTGACCCCGGCTGCCGGTATTGCCGGCATCCTGGTGGGCGGTCTGGCAACGATCGTCTGGACGCTGATGGGAACGCCCTATGGGATACAGTGTGCCATCGTAGCGGTGCCTGCCTCCGTCATTGCCATCCTGGTCGTGTCCGCTGTGACACCGAAAGGGGAAGCCGCCCGTTCCCTGGATGCGCTCTATCAGGAGAAGTGATCGTAAAGCGGGGCAGAAGAGATCCTTCTGCCCCGCTTTTTTCAATAGGATCAAAATCAGGAAAGGAAGTGCTCTGTCATTATGGAGGACCCGAGAATTCGCAAGTTTGCTCAATTTCTGATCCGGAGCGCGGTGGAGCTGCAAAAGGGGGAGAAGATCCTTATTGAGCTCCACGGCAGCGAGACTGGACTGATGAAGGCGCTGGTCCAGGAGGCCTATGCGGTGGGAGGAAAGCCCTTTATCCACATTTTTGACTATGGGGTGGAGGGGGCGCTGGTCCAGGGGGCCGACGCGGAGCATATGGAGGAGATCGCCTCCTATGAACTGGAGCGGATGAAGGATATGGACGCCTATATCGACATCCGGGCCACGCCCAACATCAGCGCATGGCACAATGTCAGTGACGAGGCTCAGCGCCGTTACCGCCAGTATTACTGGGGCCCCATCCACCTGGCCCAGCGGTGCAACCACACCAAGTGGTCCGTGCTGCGCTATCCAAACGACGCCATGGCCCAGCTGGCCGGCGTGTCCACCGAGGAGTATGAGGACTTCTATTTCCGGGCCTGTCTGGTGGACTACGACAAGATGGGGCGGGCTATGAGGCATCTGGAGAAGCTGATGGACCGGACAGACCGGGTGCACATCATCGCTCCAGGGACAGACCTTACCTTCTCCATTCAGGGCATACCCTGCTATGCCATGCACGGGAACCGGAATATCCCGGACGGAGAGGTCTATACCTCGCCGGTGCGGGATTCGGTTAACGGACGTATCACCTATAACTGCCCCTCCCCTTATGACGGCTTCCTGTTCCGGGACGTGTATCTGGAGTTCCGGGACGGCAAGATCGTAAAGGCCACCAGCAACAACACCCCATATATGAATGAGATCCTGGATATTGATGAGGGCGCCCGGTACATCGGTGAGTTCGCCTTCGGGGTGAACCCAGTGATCACCCATCCCATCGGGGACATCCTCTTTGATGAAAAGATCGCTGGCAGCTTCCATCTGACGCCGGGCAACAGCTATGACAACGCCTCCAACGGCAATCATTCCGCCGTCCACTGGGACCTGATCCAGATCCAGACGCCGGAGTTCGGTGGTGGTGAGATTTGGTTCGATGATGTGCTCATTCGGAAGGACGGCCTGTTTGTGCTGGAGGAGCTGAAGTGCTTGAATCCGGAGAATCTGCTCTGAAAAGGATAAGGAGGATCATAGAATGGATACAGTTGTAGACCGTCTGATCCGCTATGCGAAGGTGTACAGCGAGAGCGACTACCATGCCGGGAGAGCGGTGACGCCCAGCACGCAGCGGCAGTTCGATATGGGCCGTCTGCTGGTGGAGGAACTCCACGGGCTGGGCATCGAGAACGCGGTGCTGGACGAGAAGTGTTATGTGTATGCCTCTGTGCCCGCCTCACCGGGCTGTGAGCATCTGCCCGCCATCGGCCTGATCGCCCACATGGACACTACCCCGGATATGACGGGGAAGGATGTGAAGCCCCAGGTGATCCATTACGAAGGGGGAGACGTGGTGCTGAACCGGGAAAAAGGGATCGTCATGGAGGCGGCCCAGTTCCCCGAGCTTCAAAAGTTTGTGGGGCAGGATCTGGTCTGCTCAGACGGGACCACCCTTCTGGGGGCGGATGACAAGGCAGGCATCGCCATGATCCTCCAGGCAGTGGAGGAGTTGCTGGCTGAGGGCGTGCCCCACGGGAAGATCTGCATCGGATTTACTCCGGATGAGGAGATCGGCATGGGGGCCAGCGGCTTTGATGTCAAAGGCTTTGGCGCTGATTTTGCCTATACGGTGGACGGCGGGGATATCACGGACTATGAGTACGAGACATTCAACGCGGCCAAGGCCACGGTTACCATTCACGGCTTCAGCATCCATCCCGGCACTGCGAAAGATAAAATGAAAAACGCCATCCTGATGGCCGGGGAATACAACGCGCTGCTTCCGGCCCTGGAAATACCGGGGCATACAGAGGGGTACGAGGGCTTTTTCCACCTCCAGGAGATGCACGGGACTGTGGAGAAAGCCGACATGATCTATATCGTCCGTGACCACAGCATGGAGAGGTTCCAGGAGCGGAAAGCGATGATGGAGAAAGCGGCGGCAGAGATTGACCGCCGCTATGGGGCGCACACGGCCGAGGTGGAGCTCCAGGACCAGTATTACAATATGCATGAGGTCCTGAAGGATCACATGGAGATCCTGAAACTGGCAGAGCAGGCCATGAAGGCGGCAGGCATTGCTGCCCCCACCCATTCGCCCATCCGGGGCGGGACAGATGGAAGCGTCCTGACCTACATGGGTCTGCCGTGCCCAAATCTGCCCAGCGCGGGACACAACGCCCACGGAAGGTTTGAATATGCGCCGGTGGAGTCCCTGAAGACCGGGGTGAGGATCATCAGGGAGCTGCTCTCTCCGGCGCTGGTAGAGTCCGTGATCTTGAAGAAGAAAGGCTGATGATCCATGTATCAGGAACGTATCAAAAGAGTGCTGGACTCCATGGAGGAGATGGGGCTGGACCAGATGCTGGTGTCTGACCCAGACAGCATCTGGTATCTCACCGGGTATGACGTGTTTCCCTTTGAGCGCCTGTTTGCTTTTTATCTCCGCCGGGACGGGCACCACAAGCTGTTTTTGAACAGGCTGTTCCCTGTGCCGGAAGCTCCCTATGAGCAGGTGTGGTCCTCCGACACCGATGATGCGGTGGCGATTTTGGCCTCCCATATGGATGGAAAAAGCGCCCTGGGGATCGACAAGGAGTGGCCGGCCCGGTTCCTTCTGCCCCTGATGGAGCGCAATCCGGACAGCCGGTATATAGTGGCATCCGACTGTGTGGATCACGCCAGGGCCTGCAAGGACGAGGCGGAGCGGGAGCTGATGCGGGCGGCCTCCCGTATCAATGACACAGTAATGGAACGGGCGGCGGCCTTCCTCCAGGAGGGGATCACGGAGCGGGAAGTGGCCGACTATATCATAAGCCAGTACGCGGCGGAGGGCTGCGACGCTGTGGCGTTCCAGCCCATTGTCTCATTCGGCGCCCACGCCGCCGACCCCCATCATGAGGCGGACCAGACCCGCCTGAAGGCGGGAGACTGCATTGTCATCGATATGGGCTGCCGGAAAGACCGGTACTGCTCCGATATGACCCGCACCTTCTTCTGCAAGACTGCGGACCCCAAATACGCGGCCATCCATGACCTGGTCCGCAGTGCCAATGAGATCGCGGAGGGAATGATCCGTCCCGGCATCCCCCTGCGGGAGCTGGACATCGCGGCCCGGGAACATATCGCTTCGGCGGGCTATGGTGAGTACTTCACCCACCGCCTGGGGCATTTTATTGGCCAGACAGAGCATGAGAAGGGGGATGTAAGTGCAGTCACAGAGCTGGTAGCCAAGCCTGGAATGATCTTCTCCATTGAGCCAGGAGTGTACCTCCCTGGTCAATTTGGGGTCCGGGTGGAGGACTTGGTGCTTGTGACGGAGGAGGGCTGTGAGATCCTTAACCACGTGGACAAGCATTGGAAGACGGTGGGCTGAGAGTGGAGTTCCCATAAAATGAGAGCATACTCTGTTTTTGAATCGGGATTGACAGCGGCTCCCGGGGCCGCAGAACGAACCATCGTAAAACGAGGCAAAAGCCTCCCCAATAAGGAATCAGCCCCGGACAGAGATCCTGTCCGGGGCTGATTCCATAAAAAGCAGCGTTGGCTTAGGACGGACAAAACCGGGGAATGCCGGCAAGGGCGCGAAGCGTTCATCTTGACCCTTGCACGGCATTCCCCGGTTTTGCTACTTCTTCGTAATGGCATGCATCAATTTGCTTTGCAAACGGCCTTTCATATATGGGTCTATCTGCTTATGGGGTTGCCCGCTTTCATCGATTATATTTCACCATACTTATATAATGCCCCCTGCCTATATTGTAAATTATACCAGATTTGATCTGGAAATCCTACTCTTTTCTAAAAAAGTGGTCTTAATCTGCGATTAGCCATTTGGCTATTTTTCTTTAAATATAACAAATAATCCGAACCCATTTCCTATCGGAAACAAGTTCGGATTATATTGGTTTGGTGCCGGTGGTGGGACTCGAACCCACACGATGTCGCCACCAACGGATTTTGAGTCCGTCACGTCTACCAATTCCATCACACCGGCATATTTGATCAAGTACCAATTAATTATATAACAAAAATGGGATGGGCGCAAGAAAAAAATTTTGCCCTTTTCCTAAGAAAAAAGAAAAATTTACAGAAAGCCCCTTGACAAGTTAAAGGCTTTCATGGTAAAGTAAAATGCTTTTATATCCTCATAAAAAGAGCACGGTCCCCCATGCTCCACGGAAACTATAACATAGGCCCCGGAAGTTGACAAGAGGAAAGTTGAAAAAGGTTCAAACTGATCCGGGTGTTCGCAAAAGGCGCGGTTTGGCGCTTTTGTGCACAACGACGGGGAAAATGCGGAAGAGAGCCGGGAAAGGACCGAAAAACAGTAGATTCACCCCTTTCAAATCAAAGAAAGTGAGTTGATTTTTAGAAATGACGGTCAAGGACGTATATTACGGAAAGACCCTGCGAAAGAGCTTTGCCCGCTATCAGGAGATCCTGGAGATGCCCAATCTGCTGGAGATCCAGAAGAAGTCCTACCAGTGGTTCCTGGACGTGGGACTGCGGGAGGTCTTTCGGGACGTAGCCGCCATCACTGACTACGCCGGCAATCTGGAGCTGTCCTTCATCGACTACTCCATGGACGAGAAGCCCAAGTATGACGTGGAGGAGTGCAAGGCCCGGGACTGCACCTACGCCGCGCCCATCAAGGTCCGGGTGCGCCTGCGCAACAAGGAGACCGAGGAGATCAAGGAGCAGGAGATCTTCATGGGAGATTTCCCCATCATGACCAATTCCGGCACCTTCGTCATCAACGGCGCTGAGCGGGTCATCGTCTCCCAGATCGTCCGTTCCCCCGGCATGTACTATACCCGCACTGCGGACAAGGCGGACAACCTGACTTTCGCCACCACCGTCATTCCCTATCGGGGAGCCTGGCTGGAGTATGAGACCGACCTGTCCGACGTGTTCTATGTGCGCATCGACAAGAACCGCAAACTGCCTATCACCTGCCTGATCCGGGCCATCGGCCCCAAGACCGACGCCGAGATCATCGAGATGTTCGGTGAGGACGAGCGCATCCAGTCCACCCTGGAGAAGGATACCTGCAAGAACTATGAGGAGGCCCTACTGGAGATCTACCGTAAGCTGCGTCCCGGCGAGCCTCCCACGGTGGACTCCGCTGAGAGCCTGCTCAACGGCCTGTTCTTTGATCCCCGCCGCTACGACCTGTCCGCGGTGGGCCGCTATAAGTTCAACAAGAAGATGGCTATGGGCAGCCGCCTGTCCGGCCACACCCTGGCCATGCCCGTGGCCGACCCCCGTACCGGTGAGATCATCGCCGAGGCCGGGGAGAACCTGACCAGGGAGCGGGCCCGGGAGCTGGAGGACCGAGGGGTCAATGAGGCTGTCCTGGATGTGGACGGCAAGCTGGTGAAAGTGTTCGCCAACAACATGGTGGATATGAAGAACTTCGTGGACTTTGACCCGGAGGAGTGCGGCATCACCGAGAAGGTGTCCTTCCCCGTGCTGTGCCAGCTCCTGGAGCAGTACTCCGGCGAGGAGCTGAAGGAGGCGGTGGCCGACCACGTGGACGACCTGGTGCCCAAGCACATCACCGTGGCGGACATCATGGCCTCCATCAACTATCTCAACGGCCTGGCCCACAACGTGGGCACCCCCGATGACATTGACCACCTGGGCAACCGCCGCCTGCGTTGCGTGGGCGAGCTGATCCAGAACCAGTTCCGCATCGGCTTCAGCCGTATGGAGCGGGTCATCCGGGAACGCATGACCATTCAGGACTTGGACGTGGTTACCCCCCAGAGCCTGATCAATATCCGCCCTGTCACCGCTGCCATCAAGGAGTTCTTCGGGTCCAGCCCTCTGTCCCAGTTCATGGACCAGACCAACCCCCTGGCCGAGCTGACCCACAAGCGCCGTCTGTCTGCCCTGGGCCCCGGCGGCTTGTCCCGTGACCGGGCCTCCTTCGATGTGCGCGACGTCCATTACAGTCACTACGGCCGCCTGTGCCCCATCGAGACCCCCGAAGGTCCCAACATCGGCCTGATCTCCTATCTGGCCTCCTACGCCCGGGTGAACCGGTTCGGCTTCATCGAGACCCCCTACCGCAAGGTGGATAAGGCCACCGGCAGGGTCACCGACGAGATCGAGTACATGACCGCCGACGTGGAGGATGAGTACACCGTCGGCCAGGCCAACGAGCCGGTGGATGAGAACGGCTGCTTCGTCAACGAGCGCATCACCTGCCGCCACCGCAACGAGATCATTTCCGTGGACCGCAACAGCGTGGACTACGTGGACGTATCCCCCAAGATGATGGTCTCCGTGGCTACCGCCATGATCCCCTTCCTCCAGAATGACGACGCCAACCGCGCCCTGATGGGCGCCAACATGCAGCGCCAGGCTGTGCCCCTGCTCCGGCCCGAGGCACCCATCGTGGCTACCGGCCAGGAGCATAAGAACTGCATCGACTCCGAGGTGGCCATCCTGGCGGAGGGGCCCGGCGTGGTCA
>OLGF01000652.1_pt1 | contig 40149 bp, 44 predicted proteins | sample 1604971 | NCBI WGS metagenome assembly OLGF01 (sample SAMEA3888902, study PRJEB22519) | human gut metagenome | biome: human gut; feature: human-associated habitat; material: faeces | place: Denmark | collected 2011 | reverse complement strand
AGCGGTCGGCTTGACGGTCGTGTCCGCCCAGGTCAGCAGATCCTGAGCCGTCAGGGTCTCGGTGGCGATGCTGTTCAGGCGCGGCTGGTAGATGTGGGTTTCGATCCTGTCTACATCATAGGCGATGCCGTAGGCGTTCAGCTGGCCCAACGCATACAGACGCATCTGCGGATTGCCCTCCGCCGACACAGCCACGCCCTTGCCATATTTGTAGTCGATGATGGTCAGCGTGTCGTCCTGAATCAGGATGCAGTCACAGGTGCCGAAGCCCTGCGGCACCCAGGGGGAGAAGTCCACGCGCTGCTCCAGCAGGACGACGGCGTCGCTGCTCGTGGTCAGCTCGGCGATGTAGTCGCGGTAGCCCTCCGCACACTTGACCATCTCGTCGGTGATCTCGCTGCCGGTCGGCGTTTCCTTGTCGCTTGCGACCGCTTCGGCCACCTCATGCGCCACTGTGCCCTCACGGGTGTAGGGCGTTTCCTCATTGGGATAGGCCGCCGCCGCGAAGGCGGAGGGTGGGCAGGCCAGCCAGCGGGCGGCACTTGATGCGTTCAGCAGCGCGTGGGCGCGGCGGCTGTGGTCGTTCAGTTCCGTCATGCCTGTCCACTCCCTTCCAGCGCGGCCAGCCTGGCCATGACCTCGGCGTATTTGTCCTCGGGGATGTTGGACACGCGGTCGGCGTAAGCCGTGATGATCTCGCGCACCTGCGCCTTGAGCCCCGCTGCGGACAGCCGCACGACGAGCTGCGAAAGGTCGGCTTTGGTGCAGGGTTTTGCAGCGGGCACTTCCGGTGCGGGTGCAGATGCGGGTGCAGCCGAAGCGGGAGAAGGGGTCTTTGCCTTGACGGGTGCAGCGGCGGGGGCGGCATCCAATTTGGACAGCAGCTCGATGATGCGGTCGAGCTTGGCTTCAACAACGGGGCTCAGATCCAGAGTAAAAGTTGTCATAGGGCACTTCCTTTCTGTCTATTGGGGATCTTTTAGCAAGTCTTGCAGTTTTTCCCGCGCGCGCCGGAGGTTGTCCTTTACGGCGGTCTGCGAGATGCCCATTCTGCGGGCGGCTTCGGTTTGCGTCAGTCCTTGCAGTGCGGTCAGCTCCAGCGCCTGCTTCTCGCGCGGCTTGAGTTGATCCAGCAGTTCCATGTATTCGAAAAGATACAGATCCGGCTCACCGGAAAGCATTTCCGGCAGCCATTCAGGGTCCACTGGCGCGGCATACAGGGTGTTCTCGTGCCGTGGGAAGAAGCGGTTGTGCAGCTTATACCGGATGAATCGGGAGAAATAGGTGCTGAGTTTCGATTTGGAGGGGTCATAGCCGTCCAGCGTCCGCCAGAGGAAAAGCCGGCACTCCTGTCGGACGTCCTCCGGATCGAACAGGCCGCGAAACTTGCTGCAGAAGCGCCACGCTTCATAGCGGATCAGCGGCTCGCTCTCCTGCAGGTACCGCAGCTTTTCTTCCTCTGTCAGCATCCTTTTCACCTCAGCACTTGTTTTCTTTGTTCATCTGTGGTAAATTATCAGTAGGTTATTTTCTCTGGCCGGTCCTTCGGGATCGGCTCTTTTTTATTTGCGGATTCTGCGGCCGTGCCGGGCAGTCACGCGGCGGTAGTCGCTGTGTCGGCGCTCCGCAGCCTCGTCGATGCGCTTCTGCCCCCAGTTCGCCGTCAGGCCGACGGCCAGCCACAGCGCCGCCAGCACGCCGACGATCAGCACAAACGCGCAGATCAGCCGCCCCATGGACAGATAGAGCTCACTCATTGTCCTTCCTCCTTTCTCTTACGTCCTTGATGCTGCCGGGAACATAGACATTGCCGCGCAGCATCTCAACGGCGATCAGCGCCGGTTCGATCAGGCAGTGCTCCACGTCGCTGCTGCCGTAGATCAGATCCCTCAGGTTTTCGTCGCTGATGGGCAGCACCACGGCGGTTTCGCCGCGCTCGCCGTCCTGACGGGTGTCGTAGGTAACCAGGATCGTGTTCATGCGTCAGCCTCCTTTCCGGGGCTTGTCCCCAGGTGCGGCCGGGCGGCCGCGGTCGGTCATTCGTGCCCGTAGTGTTCCAGATTGTACTGCCGCAGGCGCTCGCAGTTCTCCGGGTTCGACAGGATGCGGGCGATGACGCGGTCCAGATTCCTGCGCCGCTCCGCCATCTCCTCCGGCGAGACGTCGCGGTAGTCGTCGTCATGCACGACGATTCGGCAGCCGATCGTGGGATGTACGTAACTTTTGACAATAGCCATGTGTCAACACCTCCGTTGTGCTATCTGTATTCGGTTGGGGCTTGGTCAGTTGTTGGGTTCGCGCGCCTAGCCTCGTAGCATGACCACCACCATTGAGGCCAGGAATAATCCGATTGTCACCAACTGGATAGCCCAGATGATGCACCATGCCCACAAGGGTGGATGGCCGGACTGCATCCAATTGCGAAATCGTATCCATTTGTCCATGTCTGTCTCCTTTCTGCCGTCAGCGTGCGCTGGCGGCTTTTTGATTGCCCCCGCCGGGGGGCTCGGGGTTTCAATCCACTCACCCCCTCACGAGGGGTGAGACGCCCGTCCGCGTCCTGGGGGTCTGTGTCGAGCTGCGGCATTTCAATCCACACGCCCTACGATGGGCGAGACAGGGGCGTATGCGGATACTCGTCAGCTGCTTTTCGGGGGTTCAAATAGGTCATCGATTTTGCAGCCCAGTACCCTAGCCAGCAGAGGCAGCTTGTCGGCACGGGGTGTGCGATGGCCCGACTCCCATTGCGAGATCGTGTGCTGTTCCACGCCGACAATCTCGCCCAAGGCTACTTGCGTTAATCCAGCGGCCTCACGCGCCTCTTTTAATCTCATTTATCTCACCTCTCATCCATTAAAATCTCTATTTGGGATATTATCACACTACAAGACGTTTGTCAATCTCTTTTTGAGATATTTTTATTCGCGATATTGCGCACAATCCCTAAACGTGATATTCTCGGATAAAGTAATAAATGAGGTGAGTGTGTGAATCGGATTGCTCAACTGCGCAAAGAAAAAGGTATGAATCAGCAACAACTCGGAAAAGCCCTTGGAGCCGCTCAAAATACGATCAGCAATTGGGAGCTTGGAAAGCGGGATCCTGACTATACAATGTGTATAAGGCTCGCCGATTTCTTTGGTGTGTCCTTGGATTATCTGCTAGGAAACAGCGACTACCCCGGCGCGCCTACGCCCGCTGGCGTCCAGATCCCCGTGTTGGGCAACGTGCAGGCCGGGCTGCCGATCAGCGCCGTGCAGGATATTTTAGACTTCGAAGAGATCACCCCGGAGCTGGCCGCGACGGGCGAGTTTTTCGCGCTGCGCATCAAAGGCAAATCTATGGAACCCCGCATGATGGAGGGCGATGTGGTCATCATCCGCCAGCAGGACGACGCGGATACCGGTGATACGGTTGTTGTCCTCGTCAATGGCGATGAGGCTACCGTCAAAAGGCTTAAAAAACGCCCGGAAGGTATCATGCTTGTTCCCAATAATCCTACGTTCGAGCCGCTTTTTTACTCAAATCGGGATATCGCTGAGCTGCCTGTCCGCATCATCGGCAAAGTTGTCGAACTCAGAGGAAAATTCTAAACTCACAAAGCCTGCAGCTAATGCCGCAAGGCTCCAAATCAAAAGCAATCAATAAAGGAGGATATCTTATGGGTACTTCCGATCAATGTGATGAGAAGATTATGCGCATGCAAAAAGAACTCCGGCGCGCAAAAATCATCAAATGGTTTGCTCTCGCCTTGATTGTTGCGGATGTGGTATTGCTTGCGGCCGTAGGCAGCCACTTAGCCGGGTTTGTCTGCTTTCTTTTGGCTGTGCTGGGGCTCGCCGGACTTTTTGCTTTTGTACAGTATCTAAGCGGTTCACGTGCGCTCGCCAGAGAACTTGCTGTTGAGGAATTGCACCGAAATTCTGCAAATCAAAGCGCACCGCCTATACAACAAGACCAGAGTTCAACTCGGGCTGTGGAAGAAACGTCAGCATATTCGAATTTGAGTGAAGAAAAAGGGGTTTCTTTTTCTTTGCCACAGGTGAGTTCATTGGCGTCCATAGAAAAAGTTGAGGATTCGTCCTTAGCACGTTTTGACCGCACCGCCTTTGGAGCGGTTCATCCGGATATTGCAGGCTTGCTGTACACCTCGGCAAATGGCGGTCCTGTTTCAGAGCCCAGCTGCATCGTGCTATTTGCACAGATTGCGGAGGATGACACGGGTGTAGAACCTTTGCCATATTATCCTTCGTTTAGCAAAATGACGCCCAAGCAACGAACTCGTTACCTGAAGTTTTTATCCGACCCCTACGACCCGAAGATTGAAATCGGGTACGTTTTTGTTCTTTACTATGGCCTGGAACGCCGTCTCTTGGAACGACAAGAAGTCCCGCGGGTCGTGGAGGTTATTCAGAAATTGTTTTTGGCCCACGATCATGCCGGCTTTCGAGGGTATGCAGCCAATACGCTGATCTATATTTGCAGCAAATGCGGGTTAATGACATCGATTCAGGTTCCCGTGCAGTCTTATGCCGACGCATTGCCGCTTGTCTATTTGCAGGCCAAACTCTTCGGGTATCTTCCCGCAGCTACATTGATCGCATATTCCGGTGCGTGGGGGTTTTCCAACCAGCGCTACATCAAACTATATTCCGATCTTTTCCGCAGCGAACTGGAAGCTGTTTTGACTTCCCAATATGGTTCTCCGGTTCTCCCGGTGGAGGCGTTCTCCGATGATCTTCTCCCACGGGGGATTTTCCCGGCCTATGCAAATTACTCCTTTCCCGCCAGAGAAGTTGAGCTTCCTAATCTTTTCCGATATCCTCCCGTTGCGTCTCGCTGTGCGCAGGCATTGAGCGCAGCACACGAATCCGTGAAGAAGATTCTGGCAAAACAACGCCACGACGCCAGGGAAGATGCGAAAGCCCAAGAAAAAACAGAGAAATCACAACCTGAGCAGACCGCAGATGCGGAACAAAATAAACAAATTGATGGAGAGAGATAGCCAATGCTGAAACATATGCAAATAAATGATTTCCGGGTTCTGAAAAACATTTCGGTTACACTGGGAAAACAGATTACAGTAATCGCCGGGCAGAACGGAACGGGAAAATCCACCATTCTCTCTATTATTGCCCACTCGTCTGAAACAAAAGATACAAACATCTTCGGAAGGCCATACCGTTCACAGTTCAGTGAAATGATCAAGCAGTCTCTTAAATCCGACACGAAAAACAACGATTGCGTGGATTTTGAATTGTGTGCACCGGATAATTTTGATGTGGTAACGGAACAATTCCATTTCAGGCGGTATTGGGTTGGCGTAGGCGAAGACGGTATGCCTATTGCCCATAAACGGCCTATATTGAAGATCCTTCCGGTTAGGGCAGTGCGGGGGAAAAAGGATTCGAAGATTGAGGCCCCGGTTATCTATCTCGGGCTGGGTCGCTTGTATCCCGTTGGGGAAGCAGGAATAAAAACAAACACTCAGTCTTATCTGGCGTTGACATCGGAGGAGGAAAATGCGATTGTTTCGCAGCATCTCCGGATCATGTCATTGCAGCACATTTATAAAAATAATATTGAACTGGAGCCGATCGAGCTGCGAGGCGTGAGAAAAAAGACTAGCGGGTTGGAAACCTCGTTTGTTGATGCTACGGGAAATTCTGCGGGGCAGGATAACGTGACGCAAATCCTGCTGGCGCTGACCTCCTTCAAACGGCTCAAGAAAAGATATGAAGAACAGAAAAAGGCTTGGAACGGCGGCTTTTTGCTGATCGATGAATTTGACGCCACCTTACATGCCAAATCTCAAATTCTGCTTTTCGAACATTTACTGAACGAGGCAAAAGCGCTCAACATACAAGTTATTCTCACTTCGCATAGTATGTTTTTCCTGGAGTATCTGATTCGAAATTACACAAAGCATAATCCATCCGACGAAGCCGCGGCCAATAAGTCTGTTGAACTGCTTTATTTGGACAACAGCAACGGTGCCGTGGTGGCGCATAGGAATTGGGATTACAATAACATACGCAACCGTTTGATGGTTGATAGCGTCAAGCAGGAATACGATCCTATCCCAGTTTTGACGGAAGACGCAGAAGCACAATTCCTATTCAAAAAGTTGATTCCCAACTGGGAGGAAGTCTTCCGGTTCATGCCCCTGACTTCCAGTGAAAATCAGATGAAAGCATTGATTCAAGATCCCTATATAACCGCTAATTGGCTGATCGTCCATGACAGCGACGTGCGCTATACCGCGGATGAGCTCGAGCAATCCGGGACATTTAAGGTGTTTAGAGCCTCGACTAATCAACCGCTCATAAATCCAACGGTTAATGTGGCAGATAATTCTGAAAATATTGTTTTCCTGCCGTCCGAGCAGCCATTGCACTCTGCACCCCAGGCTGGGTGCCGACCTGAACGCCTGCTCATTCAGTGTGTCCGGGACATTGCGGATGGCAAAACGGACTTCTTCTCTTCATATGATGAGTTCTCACTGCAGCTTTTTTGGGGGGAAGATATCAGAATGCCTGATGACAACTATGAAAAGAATAAACGGGAGATTGACAAAAAGTGGTTCAGAGACCTTCAGGCGAAACACCCTCAGCTGTTAGATGCGGTTGTGTCATTTTGGATTCAGACCCATGAAGAAGCATGTAAAGAATTTCGTAGGTACGTTTATGAGAAATCAATTAAACTAAAGAAAATCAACAGCACGCCGATTCCGAAAAGATACCTGGAAAATCTTCGTGAACCTATGGCCAAGCCGGAATAGAGATGATATAGTGGGAAGCAGGAGGTGAAAGTATGCCAATCACTCAAACACCGCTTCGTTATCCAGGGGGGAAAAGTCAGCTCCGGCCGTATATTACCGCATTGCTTGAAAGCAACGGTCTGACCGGAGGGGCCTATGTTGAACCGTATGCAGGCGGGGCTGGCTTGGCAATGGGCCTTCTGCTGGACGGTGCAGTGCAGCGCATAGAGATAAACGATAAAGACCTGCGCATATTCGCGTTTTGGCATTGCGTTCTTGAAGAAACGGAAGGACTGATTCGAGAAATTTGGGATACACCGGTGAGTGTCGCGCAGTGGGAGAAAGAAAGGGCTGTATTGGAACGGCCGGAAGAGTATGATCTGCTCACACTTGCATTTGCTACTTTTTTCGTCAATAGAACATCAAGGTCGGGGATCCTGAAGGGGGGCGTAATTGGCGGGAAGAAGCAGTTGTCCGAATACAAAATTGATTGCCGGTATAACAAGGTTTCCCTGATCTCTCTTATAGAACGCATAGCAGCGCATAAGGATCGGATCACGATCAGTAACCTGGACGCGATTGAGTTTCTACGGGAACGATCGTTTTCACCTAAGACACTTATCTACGCGGATCCACCCTATTTCGAAAAAGGTAAGGCGCTATACATGGATTATTACTCTGCGCAGGATCATGCCGCATTGTCAGAATTTATTCGCACCCAAGTAAAGGTGCCTTGGATTGTTTCCTATGATAGCGTCCCAGAGATTCTTTTCATGTACAGTTTCACTCGGCATCGGGATCTGCGGATAAACTACTCCGCTGCGAAGAAACAGACGGCAACGGAAGTCATGTTTTTTTCGGATTCCTTAATCATTCCAGATGAAGTTTCCAGGCAGAGGTGAGATTGAACGATGTACTACCTGATGTATCTGCGCAAGTCGCGGGCGGATCTGGAGGCGGAGGCGCGCGGCGAGGGGGAGACGCTGGCGCGGCACAGGCGGGCGCTGCGGGAGCTGGCGGCGCGCAACGGGCACGAGATCCGCAGGGAGTATGCCGAGATCGTCAGCGGAGAGACCATCGCCTCCCGTCCGCAGATGCAGCACCTGCTGATGGACATTGCGGACCCGGAGTGCGAAGGCGTTTACGTCATGGAGGTGGAGCGCCTGGCGCGCGGGGACACGATGGACCAGGGGCGCGTGGCGCAGGCGTTCCTTTACTCCAACACGAAGATCATCACGCCGGCGAAAACCTATGATCCGCGGAATGAATTCGACCAGGAGTATTTTGAGTTCGGGCTGTTCATGTCCAGGCGGGAATATAAAACCATCAACCGGCGCATACAGGCCGGAAGGATCCAGTCGGTGCAGGAGGGGAAGTTCCCCTCTTCGGTCGCGGCCTACGGCTATCGGAAGGTCAGGGTGCCGGGCGGCAAGGGCTACACGCTGGAGGTCAATCCGGAAGAGGCCGCTGTGGTGCGGCAGATCTTTCAGTGGTACGTTCACGGCATAGACGGAAAGCCCGCAGGCGTCGCCCGGATCGTTCGTCAGCTGGAAAAGCTGTCGATTCCGTCCGGGGAGCGCTCGCCGGGCTGGCGCGCGGCGCGCATCAACCGAATGCTGCACAACGAGGTCTATATCGGGAAGGTTCGCTGGGGGCACGTCAGTGTGCAGCGGACGCTGACCCCGGACGGCGTGCAGGCGAAGCGGGCCGTCAGCCACAACTACCGGCTCTATGAAGGGCTGCACCCGGCGATTGTCGAGGAAGAACTCTTTCAGGCGGCGCAGCGCAAACTGACCGGCACGCGCGTTCCGCTGCGCAACGGCATGGCGCTGGCCAACCCGCTGGCCGGACTGGTCTTTTGCAAGCATTGCGGGCATCAGATGACCGGCCAGACGGCGAGCGGGAAGCGTGTGGCCCAGATCTTCTGCAAAATGCACGGCTGCCCGACGGTGGCCAACGCGCGAGGTCCTGTGGAGGACGCCATATTGGGGGAGCTGCGCGCCTGGTTAGACGACTACCAGGCGCATATCGACCCGTTCCGAAAGCTCACACAGGGGGATAACGAAGAACGCTCCCTGCTGGAAAAGGCGCTTGCCCAGCAGGAGGAGCAGAAGAAAAAGCTGCTGAAGCAGAAGTCCTCTCTGCACGATCTGCTGGAGGAAGGCGTCTACGACGTGGCCACCTTTCAGGAACGCCTTGCGGCCTTGCAGATCCGGCTGCGGGAAACCGATGCGGCAATGGAAGCGGCAAAGGCGCAGCTGGGCACGCTCGGCCCGCAGTACAGACCGGCGGAGCAGCTCATGCCGGCTGTGCAGCATGTGCTGGACGTCTATCACACAACCGCCTCTGCGCAGGAGAAGAACGATTTGCTCAAGAGCGTGATTTCCCGGATCGTCTACGACAAGACCGTTCGCGGCACAACCTCGCCCAAGTCCAATCCCAATTCATTCCAGTTGGATATTTTTCCAGCCCTTCTGACAGATCTGCGGCCGTGAGCGCCGACGAAAAAAGCCCTCCAACTGCAACAACACCCGGAAAAGCTGTTGCAGTTGGAGGCTTTTGTTGTTGCACCGTTAGATGTCGAATTAAAAACACACGGCGAACTGCGTTCCGCATTATGAACCGTTGTTGCAGCTGTTGCAGTTTTTGGACCTGTCGTTGCAGCAAATTATCCCTTGATTCCAGTCTTTTCTAATCTACTGCAACAACTGCAACAACTGCAACAAGGATTTGAAGAAAGGGTGAAATAACAACTTTATAGGAGTGGGGGAATACAGAAAAGTTCTATTTTGGGGGTTTTATAGAAAAAAGCTGTGCAGTTGTTGCAGTTGTTGCACCTGTTGATATAAAACTAATTTTGACCGGGAGACAGGGCTGCATGAATATGCGAAATGTGCGTATAAATACAATGCGGAAAAGATTGCACACAATTGCACACTCCGGTGTGCTATACTGTTAGCGTGAAGAGCTGGACGAGGACGTCCGGCTCTTTTTATGTGGAATCAACAACCCCGAAAGGAGGCGGCCGGAGCATGGAGAAGCTGACGGCGAAGCAGCAGCGCTTTTGCGACGAATACCTGATCGACTTAAACGCCACGCAGGCCGCGCTTCGGGCGGGCTATTCGGCGAAAACGGCGTACAGAACCGGAGCCGATAACCTCAAAAAACCTCAAATTCAGGCATTTTTGGGCGAAAGGATGAAGGAAAAGGAGTCCGAGCTGATTGCAAGCCAGGACGAGGTGCTCCGGTATCTGACCGGCGTGATGCGCGGCGAGACGCAGGCGGAGGTCGTCGTGGTGGAGAACATCGGGGACTACCGGTCCGAAGCGCGCGCGATGCAGAAGGCGCCGGACGAGAAGGAGCGGCTGAAGGCCGCGGAGCTGCTGGGCAAGCGCTACGGGCTGTTCACCGACAAGCTCGACGTGCAGGCGGCCGAGCGGGTCGTGATCGTGGACGATCTGGGGGAGAAGAATGGAGGTTAAGCTGTCGCGGCTGATCGCGCCGTCGTTCTACGCGCTGCACGAGGACCTGCGCCGGCAGGGGCATACGCATTACTGGCTCAAGGGCGGGCGCGGCTCGACGAAGTCCTCGTTTGTCAGCCTGGAGATCGTGCTGGGGCTGATGCGCGACGCAGAGCGCGGCGTGATGAGCAATGCGGTGGTGTTCCGCCGCTACGGCAGCACCTTGCAGGAATCGGTGTACAGCCAGCTCTGCTGGGCGGTGGACGCGCTGGGCGTGAGCCGCCTGTGGAAGAAGTCGGTCAGCCCCATGCGCCTTGTCTACCTGCCCACCGGCCAGCGCGTGCTGTTCCGCGGCGTAGACGACGAGAGCAAGGTCAAGTCCATCAAGGTGCCGCGGGGATGGGTCAAATACGTCTGGTACGAAGAGGTCAACGAGTTCGAGGGGCCGGGCAAGATCCGCTCGGTCAACCAGTCCGCCCTGCGCGGCGGCAGCGAATACGCCGCCTTTTACACCTTCAACCCGCCGCAGGCCGCGGCCAACTGGTGCAACCGCGAGGTGCTGAACGAGCGGCCGGACAGGGTCGTGCACCACAGCACCTATCTGACCGTGCCGAAGGATTGGCTGGGCGAACAGTTCCTCATCGAGGCGGAGCACCTGAAGGCCGTGCGGCCGGAAGCCTATGCCCACGAATATCTGGGTGAGGTGACGGGCACGGGCGGTGAGGTGTTCTGCAATTTGCAGCTGCGCAGCATCTCCGATGCGGAGATCGCCGCCTTTGACCACATCCGCTGCGGGCTGGACTGGGGCTACGCCTCCGACCCGCTGCACTTTGCCAAGTGCTGCTACGACAGGACCCGCCGGACGCTGTATTTATTTTGCGAGATCCATCAGGTGCGCCTGTCCAATCGGGCGGCAGCAGAGAAAATCCGGCCGCTGGCAGGCAGCTGCGTGATTACCTGCGATTCCGCCGAGCCCAAGAGCATCGCGGAGATGAAGGACTACGGCCTGCGCGTCCGCGGCGCGCGCAAGGGGCCGGACAGCGTGGACTACGGCGTGAAATTTTTGCAGGATCTGGAGCGCATCGTGATCGACCCCGCCCGCTGCCCCGACACGGCGCGGGAATTTGCGGGCTACGAATTGGAGCGCGACCGCGAGGGCAACTTCAAGGCCGGTTTCCCGGACAAGGAGAACCATTCCATTGACGCGGTGCGCTATGCGCTGGAGGACGATATGACCCGCGGCGGCATCCGCATACTGAAATAAGGAGAGAGCGACAGGATGATGAGCGAGACGCAGCGGCTGTGCGGCCTGCTGGAAGCAAAGCGCGGCATGAGCACCGCGGAGATTGTGGGCGAGGAGATCCGCCTGCACCGGAGCAGCCCGCAGCGGCAGATGCAGCTGGAGGGCGAGCGCTATTACTGCAATCGCAGCGCCGTACAGAACAAGAAAAACGACTACCCCAGCCGGTCGAACACGAAGATCGAGCACAGCGTGCTGCGCAAGCTCGTGGACCAGAAGGTCAACTACCTGCTCAGCAAGCCCTTCACCGTCGCAGCGAAAAGCGCGGCCTATGCCAAGGCCGTGGACGATGTGCTCGATGAAAGCGCCCGCGCGGCCATCCGGACGATGGGCAAGGAGGCGGTCAAGAAGGGCGTCGGCTGGGTGCAGCTCTATCCCGATGAAAAGGGCCGGCTGCGGCTGAAGCACCTGCACACCGAGCAGATCATCCCCGAATGGGCGGACGAGGAGCACACGAAGCTCGACTGCGTGATCCGCTACTATCCGCAGATTGTCTATGAGGGGCGGGCGAAGGTCGTGCTGACGCGCGCGGAGCTTTGGAGCGCAAACGGCGTGGAGCGCTTTGTGCAGCGGGAAAACGGCCCCTTTGTGCCGGATGTGGAGCTGGGCGAAAGGGACGCGCACTTGAAGGTGGGCGAAAAGCCGTGGAACTGGGAGGCGCCGCCTTTTTTGTGGGTGAAGTACTGCGAGGAAGAGCTGCCGCTGCTGCACTTCGTCAAGGAGCTGATCGACGACTACAATTGGCAGACCTCCTTGAGCGCCGACGTGCTGCGCGACGTGGCCAACTGTATCTTCGTGCTGCGCAACTACGGCGGGGAGAACCTGGAGCAGTTCCTGAAGGAGTTGCGGCAGAGTCTGGCCATTCAGGTGGAAACCGACGGCGGCGTGGAGACCATTGCCCCGCAGCTGGACATGACGGCGGTGGGCGCGCTGCTCGACCGTCACCGGCGCGACCTTTACGACTTGGCGCGGTCGGTGGATACGCAGGATCCTGACCTGGGCAACGCCAGCGGGCAGGCGCTCAAGTTCCGTTATGCCGATCTGGACATGGACTGCAACGACCTGGAAGCCGAGTTCCGCGCGATGTTCGGGCGGATGAAGCCCTTCCTTGACGCCTGGTTCCGCTTCAAGGGGCTGGGCAGCTTTGAAAGCGAGGACTTCACCGTGACCTTCAACCGCGACATCATCGTCAACGAAACCGAGGCCATCCAGAACGTGCGCAATTCCGTCGGGCTGATTTCCGAAAAAACGCTGGTGCAGAACCACCCGTGGGTCGAGGATGCGGAGCGCGAGATCGAGCAGCTGCGAAAAGACGAAGAGGCCGCGCCGGAGGGCTACGCCTTCGGGCACGCCCGGCAGGACGAGGGTGAGCCTGCATGACCACGGCGGAGTATTGGCGGAATCGTGCGGAAATGGTGATGGCCAGAGGCCTAGATAAGGCCGACGTGGTGCTGCGGGATTTGCAGAAGATGTATGCTCAGGCCGCGCGCGATGTCCAGGCAGAGATCCACAAGCTCTACCGGATGTACGCACAGGAGAGCGGCCTGTCCTACGCCGACGCACAGGCTTATTTGAACCGCGCCGAGCGGACGGAATGGCGCATGACGCTGGCGGACTATGTGAACCGCATCAATGCCACCGGCGACAAGGAGCTACTGGCAGAGCTCAACGCACTGGCGGCGCAGTCGCGCGTCCGCCGCTTCCGGCAGGTGCTCACCGCCATTGATGTGGCCGCATCCGAGCTGCGCAGCGGCGGGGAGCAGCTAACCGAAAAGCTGCTGCGCGGCGCCTACCGCAGCGCCTACCGGATGGCGGGCGATCTGCTGGCCGGGGGCACGCTGGAGGCGCTGAACCCTGCTTCCGTGGCGCAGGCGCTGGCCTACCCGTGGAGCGGCGCCAGCTTTTCCGACCGCATCTGGAGCAATGCGGAGCAGCTGGCGCAGACCCTCCGGCGCACCGTGACGCAGGGACTGATTCAGGGGCAGAACGTGCGGCAGATGGCGGCAGGCGTGCAGAAGGCCACCGGCGCGGCGATGCACCGGGCGGAAACCCTGATCCGCACCGAGACCGCGCGCTGCATCGAGGACGGCACGCTGGCGGGCTATAAGGCCGCGGGCGTGGAGCGCTACCAGATCCTCGTCTCGCCCGACAGCCGCACCTGCGACGCCTGCGCCCGGCTGGACGGCGCGGTGTTCCGCGTGGACGAGGCCGTCACCGGCGTCAACTACCCGCCCTTCCACCCCAACTGCCGCGACACCACCGTGCCCTACTTCAGCAACGAAGAGCTGGCGCGCTGGGATCAGCTCGGCGCGGGGATGGAGGGCGGAGAAGAGGACACAGAACAGGAAATCTCTCCCGACATCACATGGTTCCGGGGAACCTATGGAGAAACGGTTGCAAATGAGATGCAGGCACTGTTGCAGGCAGCAGATGAAGATGTTGTACACGCATGGAACGCAGTTGCGGCAGACTTTCGCACAAAAAGCCCTGGATATGCGGGAAGACAGGCTTATTACTCGCCGATGGATGATGCGGTCACGATCAATATGCGTGCTTCCATGGCGGGAAATAACTATCAAAAACCGCACCAGCTTGCATTTCATGAGTTTGGGCACATGGAGGACTATCTGTTGAACCGGAAATTCGGCGATGGAGATCACCTCCGAGCACTGAGCGAAAGCTTCCAGGGACGCAATTCGGACGGGACCATACAGCTTGGTGAACGTGGAACGCTTGGACTGCTTGGGCGCACTGCCAAAGAAGAAGTAGCGGAAGCGCTCAAGAGAGCAAAGAAAAAATACCGAGTGAGCACAAAAAAAGAAGCCATACAATACTGGCTGCAGGAAATTGCACAGGGAAAGTCGCTGTATGCAAAAGCCGACGTTTCTGATATACTAGAAGGAGCGGGGTGCGGCGTATCCTACCCGTTGGGAATTGGCCATGGAATGAGTTACTGGAAAGGGCGAGACAATGGCAAAGAGATCTTTGCGGAGATCACTTCGGCCGAGATTGCCAACGCGGAATCGCTGGAGCTCATCAAACAGGTTTTTCCCAGAACGTATACCGTGTACCGAGAAATTTTGAAAGTGGCGAAGGAATATGCGTGAAATTGATAGGGCCTTGCAGGCCTATGAAGAGAGATTTGGGGAGCGCTTCCCTGCGGAAGCCATGGGGCTTGCCTCTGCGGAGGAGGTCCAGGCGGAAATCCAAAGGTGCCTTGATGCGGGGGAAGCGACAAAGCTGGAATACGATCCCACGGCAGACTACTGATTGTCGCACCTCGCATGAGGATGGACTGAAATACGCAGACAAACCAAAGCGTTCCGAACCGTCGGGGCGCTTTTATTATGCTGTTTTTTAGAGATTAGGAGGGAAAAACATTGAACATCCGAAACTATGCAGCCCGCAGGATGTGGGCAGCGGACGCCGGCGGCGGGGCTGCGGGAGGTGCGGCGGAGATGGGCGCGCCGGAGAAGACCTACACGCAGGCGCAGCTCGATCAGGCGGTGCAGGCTGCGGTCGAGAAGGCCGTGAATGCAAAGGTGAAGGAGCTGGACGCGCAGCACCGCAAGGCGCTGGAGGAAAAGGATATGGACTTCGCCCTGCGCGGGGCGCTGACCGACGCGCATGATGCGGCGCTTGTGATGGGGCTGCTCGACCGCAGCAAGCTCAAACTGGAAAACGGGAAAATCAAAGGACTGGACGAACAGCTCGGCGAGCTGCGGAAATCCAAGTCCTTTTTGTTTGCCCCGAAACAGGAGGATAAGCCCGCGCCCCCGCCCATCACCGGCGCGCATCCTGCCGACGCGGGCGGCGCGGGGCAGCCTGGCGCAAAGTACACCCGAGAGCAGATCGCCGCCATGCGTCCGCAGGAGATCAATGCCCACTGGGCGGAAATCTCGCAGGCGCTGGGCGGGAAGTAAGGGCAACCCCGGAAGAAGATTCCGTTTGACAAACCAAAGGAGGAAACAAGATGTCTGTAAGCAACTTTATCCCTGCCGTGTGGTCCGCGCGTCTGCTGGCGCATCTGGACAAGCAGCATGTGCTGACCCAGCTGTGCAACCGCGACTATGAGGGCGAGATCACCCAGTACGGCGACACCGTCAAGATCACCCAGATCGGCGAAGTGACCATCAAGGACTACACCGCCAACACCGACATTGCCGACCCCGAAGAGCTCACCACCGACCAGCAGCTGCTCAAGATCGACCAGCAGAAGTATTTCAACTTCCAGATCGACGACGTGGACGCGGCGCAGGTGCGCGCTCCGCTGGCTGACGCCGCCATGCAGCGCGCCGCCTACGGCCTTTCCGACGCGACCGACAAGTGGCTGGCGCAGCGGATGGCGGACGAGGCCTATGAGGGCAATCAGCTGGGCACGGACGATGCGCCCGTGGCTGTCACGGCGGAGACGGCCTACACCTACCTGGTGCGGCTGAAGGTGCTGCTCGACAAGCAGAACGTGCCCACGCAGGGCCGCTGGGTGCTGGTCCCCCCGGAATACCACGGCCTGCTGCTGCAGGATAACCGCTTTGTCGGCACCGGCGGCGCAAAGGCGGAGGACACGCTGGGAAACGGCCTTGTCGGCCGCGCGGCGGGCTTCGAGGTCTACCTGAGCAACAACCTGCCCTGCACGCTGGGCAAATACAAGGTGCTCGCGTCCTATAACGGCGCCACCAGCTATGCCGAGCAGATCCTCTCCACCGAGGCCTACCGCATGGAAAAGCGCTTTGCCGACGCGGTCAAGGGCCTGCACGTCTACGGTGCGAAGGTCACCCGCCCCGACAAGATCGCGGTGCTGACCGCCAGCTTTGATTCCGGTCTGCTCGAACCCCTGACGCTGACCTCCGCCGCGGGCTCTGCCACCGGCAAGACCAAGGTGACGGTGTCTCCCGCCGTGCCCACCGGCTATACCGCCAAGTATAAGACTGCTGCGGCCGTTCAGATTCCGCAGTACGATGCGGTGCTGACCACCGGCTGGAGCGCCTTCACCGCAAATGCGGACATCACGGCCGCGACCGGCAACGAGATTGCCGTGGCCTATGTGGACGGCAGCAACAAGGCCAAGGCGGCGGGCAAGACCGCCGTCACCGCCGCGGAGTAAGCCGTGGGCGCGCAGATTGACACCCTGCGCCTGCTGCTGGGGCTGGCGGAGGGCGAGCAGGACGCGGTTTTGCAGCACTGCCTGACCTCTGCCAAAGCGCTCGCGCTGTCCTATTGCCATCTGGACGCGCTGCCGGAGGCGCTGTCCCCTGTGGCGCTGGATATGGCAGTGGATCTCTACCGCATGGGCGGCTATGGACAGGCGGAAGCGCCCCGCGGCGCGGTCTCTGCCGTCACGGAAGGGGAGCAGAGCATCAGCTTTGCGGGCGCAGCTGCCTCGGCGGACGCCTCCGGGCTGCTGAAGAACTACGCCACCCGGCTCAACGCCTATCGAAAGCTGAGGTGGCCGACACGTGTTTGAACGCATGGGTAAGCAAATTGCGCAGATGCTGCACAAGGACACCGTGCGCCTGACGCGCGTGCCGCAGATCCCCGACGGCATGGGCGGCTTTGAGCCGGGAGAAACCGAAGATCTGGGGGAGCTGACCTGCTCCCTTCAGAGCTTTTCGGCGGAGCTGGCGCAGCAGGAGTACGGGCTGACCTGCCCGGCGGAAAAGCGGCTGTACTGCCTGCCGGACGAGCGCGTGCAGCCCGGCATCTACGCGGACGGCTGGCGCATTGCCGCCGTGCCGGTGCGGGGAAAGAGCCATATCGCGGCGGTGCTGGAAGGGGGCTTTGCCGATGGAAACCGAGGTGCGGATCGGCTGGCTAAGGCGCTGCGGGAGCGGCTGGAAGCGGCCAAGGGCGGCGCAGCGGACGCCGTGGATCTGGGCTGCCGCATTGTGGAGCGCGCGGCAAAGACCAACGCGCCCAAGGACACCGGCCTGCTCCGCCGCAGCATCACCCACCGCGTCACGCAGCAGGGGGAGGACATCATGGGGCAGGTGGGCACCAACGTCCACTATGCCATTCATGTGGAATACGGCCACCGCACGCGCAAGGGAAAGAACTCGTTAGGCGGCGATATTCGCTATGTGCCGGGCGTTTACTTCCTCACCCGTGCGCTGCGGAACAACGAAAACAAGGTGCGCGGCGCAATATGGGAAGCACTGCTGAAACAGACAGAATGAAGGACGTCAGAAAAGAAGTCTATCAGGCGCTGGACGGGGCGCTGAGCTGTCCGGTGCACTTTCTCAGCCCGCCTGCCGGCGCGCAGGAGCCCTGCGTGAGCTTTTTCGAGCTGAATAACGCCGACACGCTCTTTGCGGACGATGAGCCGCAGTGCAGCAGCATCACCTACGCCGTCGATCTCTGGTCGGCAAAGGCGGGGGAAATCCCCGCGCTGGCACAGATGGTGGATGCGGCGATGCAGAGCATCGGCTTTGCGCGGATCTCGGCGCAGGACCTTCCGCCGGACGAGGCAGGGCTTTATCACAAGAACATGCAGTACGCCATGCTGGCGTAGAAAGGGAGCATTGTATGGCAAAGAAGTATATCAAGGGCTTTTCCGGCCTGCGTTTCTGGCCGGTGACGGCGAACACGGCGGAAGCCTACACCACCGGCACGGTCTTTGCGGTTGCGGGTGCGCAGAGCGCCACCACCGACCGCAGCACCGAGGACTACACGATCTATGCCGACGACCAGGTCTGGGATTCCGGCGCGGACTTCCAGAGCGAGAAGCTGGAAATCACCGTGCTGCAGCTGCCGCTCGACCTGATGGCGAAGCTCGACGGCGCAGACCATTCCGAGCAGACCAAGACCTATTCCTGGGGTCCGGACAAGGTCGCGCCGGAGCTTGCCGTGGGTTTCCGCGCGCTCAAGGCGGACGGCACTTACCGCATGATCAAGTACTACTCCGGCAAGGTCAACACGATCAAGACCGACTACACCACCAAGGGCAGCAACAAGGAGGGCAGCGCCTACGTCATCACCCTGACGATGAATACCCGCGTGGGCGACGGCAAGCTGCACATCATTAAGGACACCGAAAGCGCCTCCGATCTCACCTGGCTGGACACCGTGGACCAGCTGCCAACGGAATAAGGAGGAAAGAACATGTCTTTTGCACAGTGGTTCGGCGCGGTGAAGGGAGAGAAGCGCTCAGTCGCTGCGCCCGAGAGCAACCCGAGCCTTCCCGGCGGGCGGCGCGTGCGCGGCTATACGATTTCCCGCCTGCCCTTCGGGGCGTATCTTCAGGCGCTGGAGAAGCTGCAGAGCCTTCCGGGCGACCTGCTCAGGGCCTGCTTCCCCGGCAAAGACGCGGATGAAATCCTGACGGCGCTGAAGAATCTGGACGAAGGGGCGCTTGTGCAGCTCATCGCGGGCGCAGCCGGTGCGGGCGCGCCCTACCTGCTGGAGCTGATCTCGGACTTTTCCGGAATCCCGCAGGACGAGCTGCGCGACGACCCTGCCATCGGCCTGGACGGCCTGACGGAGATCGTGCAGGCGGTCTGGGAGATCAACGGCCTAAAAAACGTGCTGGCGGCGGCGAAGGCGCTGAAACGGCCCGCGCCGCCGACCCCGACTGGCTCCAAAGCCTGATCGCCGCAGCGCTCAAGGCGGGCATTTCCAAGCGGGAGCTCTTTGAGGACTACTACCCCGACGAGCTTCCCGCCGTTTTCGAAGCCTATGCGGCAATCTCCCGCCCGCAGGAACGTATCGAGGAAGCCAGTGCCGACGAGCTGTGGTGAGGGGCGGTGTTGCCCGTTTTGCGGGATTATGGTAAAGTGAGAAAAAGCACCAAAATTGTCAGGCCTCGCAAGAGGCATGTGGATTGAAATCACACACCCTATGGGTCAAAAGAAATGCAGGAAAGGACACACCTGCCGATGCCCACGCTTTTGTCGGGGAGGACGCACGAAAGTGACGTCCTCTCTGGCGTTTTTGGGGAAAGATAAAAAGCACTCCGGCGGGGTGCTTTTTTGTGCTCTATATGCAAAAAGAAAGTGAGGTGAACCCATGGCAGAGACCATTGCCGAAGAGCTGCTGGTGCAGATTCGGCTCAAGACCGAGGCACTCGAAGAGGGCATGGCCGAGATGCGCAGCATACTGGCCAAGGGCAGCGCGCAGGCCGAAAAGCTCAGCCTCCGGCAGACCGCAACGGCCAAGAAGGCGGCGCGGGAGCAAACCAGGGCAGAACAGGAAGCCCAGAACGCTCGCATCACGGCCATTCGGGCGGCGGAAGCGGAGGCCAAGCGCGCAGCCGAGGAATCGGCACGGGCGGCGGAAGAGGCCGCAGAGCGCGCCAAAGCTGCCCAGGCACGGTTGGCTGCGGCAGCCGCTGCGGCGTTTGCCCTGATCGTCAAGGCGGTCAAAGAAGCCGTGGCCGCGGCCAACGAATACAACAACGCCATGGTCGGCCTGGAATCGCTGGCAAACGGCGCGGGGCAGGACTTCGGGGCATTAAAAGCCGCGGCGGAAGAGCTGGCGGCGGACGGCCTGATGCCCGTGTCCGACGCAGCGGCGGCACTGAAAAACCTGCTGGCGCGCGGCTTTGACGCGCAGGAGGCCATTGACCTCATCAAGCGCCTCAAGGACGCCTCCGCCTTCGGCCGGCAAGGGCAGCTCTCCATGGGCGAGGCCGTGCGGTCCGCGACCGAGGGCCTGAAGAACGAAAACTCTGTGCTCGTCGATAACTCCGGCGTGACCAAGAACGTCTCCGTCATGTGGTCGGAATATGCCGCGAAGATCGGCAAGACCGCCGACAAGCTCACCACCGCCGAAAAGCGGCAGGCGGAATACGCTGGCATCATACAGGAGACCGCCTATCAGGTGGGTGACGCGGCGCGCTATGCCGAAGAGTTCGCGGGCAAGCAGGCGGCGCTGGAGGCTGCCCAGCTGCGCGTCAATCAGACCTTCGGTGCGGCGGCGCAGGACGCACTGACCCCGCTGGTGGAGGCGGCTGCGCCCCTGCTGGACGCGCTGGCCGAATTCATTGAGCGGAACCCGGAGTTGGTGGCGGGCATCACCGGCACGGCGGCCGCGGGCACGGCGCTGACCGTGGTGTTCATGGGCTGGAAGGTGGCGACGCTCGCCCTTGCCGGCGCGATGGGCACTTTGCAGGCATCCCTCGGCGTCATCGGGGCCATCAGCCTGGTCGTCGGCGCGGTGGCGGGGCTTGCCGTGGCCTGCGAAAACGCAAAAGCTCCGGCGGAAGAGCTGGCGGACGAGCTGGACGGGCTCAAGCGGGAGATGCAGGAGCTGGGGCAGTCCGCTTCCGGCGCCGAAGATGCGCTGAAGGTGCTGGAGGAGGCGTCCTCGACCACGGAGGAGCTGACCGCTGCCAAGCGGACGCTGGCGCAGGTCCTTCCGCAGGTGGTGATCGGCTATGACAACGAGGGAAACGCGATCCTCGCCACCAACGACATCATCCGCCAGCAGATCGGCCTGATGCGGGAAAAGCAGCGGCTGGCGCTGGAGGAGGCGCGCGCGGCGGCCAAGGAAGCGACGGAAACCGCAAAGCTGAACGAAGAAGCTGCGCAGATCCGTATGGACAACCTGCGGCAGCAATACGAAGAGACAGAAAAATACTATGACGATATGCTGGCCGCCGCGCAGAATTATTCCGACGAGGAACGCGCTCTGCTGGAAGGCTATCGCGAGGATGCCCGGCAGCAGAATATGCAGCAGCAGGCCGAAGCCGCGCAGGAGATAGCCGACGCGAGATTGCAGACCGGCCTGAAACTGCAGGAGCAATACGCCATCGAAAACCAGCTGCTGGGCGAGCAGGACGCCGCCGTGCAGCTGGCTATGCAGGACACCATGGAACTGGCCGCGCAGCAGCAGCTGAGCGCGGAGGAATACCTGGCGCTGTTGCAGGAGACGCTGAACAACGAGCAACAGATGGCGCAGTACCGCGCGCAGGCCGCCCAGGCGGCGCAGGAGGAGGCGGACAGCATCAAGGTGCTGACCGATGAGCAGAGCGCACTGAACGAAGCCCAGTCCGCCGCCAAGACCATGCAGAACGCCCGGCAGCTGCGCGCCTACGTCAACGAGGTCAAGAACGGCACAAAAGGCACCAGGACTTACAAAACGGCGGTCGAGGGGCTGAAGAAGGAATACGGCGACCTCTTCCCCAACATTGAGGACAACATTGACGCCATCGACGGCCTGGTGGGCGCGCAGGAAGAATCCGCGCAGAAGGCGGTCAGTGCGGCGCGGACGGCTATCCAGAACCTGATGGAATCTCAGCGGGCGATCCTCGCCGTGTCGGCCGCCAGCAGTCAGGCCGCAAAGGAAGCCTCGTCCCTGCTGACCATACTGGCGGGGCTGGACGCCGCGCTGGCCGGCCTGGGCACGGGCGCGCTGCCATCGATTTCCGTCGGGGGAGACGGTGGGGGCGGAGGCGGTTCGTCCAAATCCCGATGGGAAAAGGAACTGGACGAGCTGGAGCACTACGCCAACCTGGGTGAGGACGTGACCCGGCGGCAGATCGACGCGATTCAGCGCATTCTGAAGGAGGAAAAGCTCTCCACCGAAAAGCGCTGGGAGCTGGAAGAACAGCTCTATGAAAAGACCAATGAGCTGCTGGAAAACAAGATCGACCTCTACAAGAGCCTGACCGAGCTGACCGTCGAGGAAGCCTCGCAACAGGCTGCCGCGCTGACCTATATGCTGCAAACCTACAAGCTGACTGCCGAGGAGCGCGCCAGTCTCACCGAGCAGCTCAACGAGACGAAAAAGGCACTCGACGGCGATTATCTGCGGGACTACATCGCGCACCTGAATCGCATCCTCGCGGAGGAAAAGCTCAACGCGGCGCAGAGAAAGAATATCTTAAACGAGATCATGCAGGCGCGCATCTCCCTGATGCAGAAGGAGCGCGAGCAAATGCAGGAGGCCATTGACGCGCGGATCGAGGCCATCGAGGATGAGCGCGACGCGCAGCTCAAGGCCATCGACGAGGAAATCGCTGCGCTGGATAAGCTCCTGCAGGCCAGAAAGCGCGCTAAGCAGGAAGAGGACGATCAGGACACGCTGCGCCGTTTGCAGGAATCCCTGCGCTACGAGCGCGACGACTACAACCGCCAGCAGCTTGAAAAGCAGATCGAGGAAAAGCAGAAGGAGATCGCAGACCGGAAGTTCGAGGAGGACATTCAGGACCGCAAGGACGCGCTCAAGGCGCAGCAGGACGCCATCCGCGAGAGTGCCGACGCCGAGATCAAAGCCCTTCAGAAGATGAAGGAGCAGCGCATGAACTGGTATGACGAGCAGCTGGAAATGCAGCAGGAGTACAGCGAGGGTTCGCTGGAGATGCAGCAGCTGCTGAACGATACCCGAGCGGAAAAGCTCGACGAAAGCAATCGGATTCTGAATCAAAAGACCGACGAGGGCCAGCAGCGCAATGTCGATACCCTGCTGGGCTATCAGGGCGCGATGTCCGGCGCGGGCGATACGCTGGGCAGCTCGCTCGAAACGGCGCTGTCCGGACACTACGACAGCGTGGTCAGCGGCGCCAACGCCATGGCGGACGCGGTGGTATCTGCCGCACAGCGCGCCGCGGCAGAGATTCAAGCGCTCCAGGCGATGACGGCGGCGGTCGTCAGCGCAGGGGCTGCGGGCGTGAGCGCCGTCGCCGGGAAGAACAGCATCACCGTCACACAGAACTTCAACACCCCGACCGCCACGCCCTCGACCATCCGCAGCGCCGGCCGCAAGCTGGCGCAAGACCTGCTGAAACGATAAGGAGGAACAGGACCCATGCCGAAAATCACGCTCCGCGCTCCGTCCGGCGAGAGCATCGTGCTCACCACCGACCCGCCGCCCAATGAATGGGTCTATGCCGGGCTGGCGGGGCAGGGGCTTGCGGATGCGGATCTTTACACCGCGCAGGCCGTGATGCAGTCGGGCTCGACACTGTTGGAAACCCTTTTGCAGGAGCGGACACTGTCGGTATCGCTCTATGTGCGGGGGGACGACCGGGCGGCGCTCGACCGCAATCTGCTCAAGCTCAACCGCGTCTGCAATCCGCTGGCGGGCGATACGGACATCACCTGCGAAAACGCTGCGGGCACCTACCGCATTGCCGGCAGGCTCTCCGCCGGGCTGGACGCAGGGGCGCGCATCCATCACGCGGGTCGCGGGCATCTGGTGCCGGTGACGCTGACCTTCACCTGCTGCGACCCCTTCTTTTCGGGAATGCAGCAGTACGAGGACAGCCTGCGCTATCTGTCCGGCGGGTTCCGCTTTCCGGTGGGCTACCCCGCGTCCTTCGGCGTGAGCGGGTATGAGCAGACCGTCCTCAACGCCGGCGATACCGCTGCGCCCGTGATTCTGCGCATCCGCGGGGCGTGCAGCCGCATCACGCTGCGTAACCAGACTGCGAACCAGACCCTGACGCTGACGCGGCCGCTCGGCAAATACGAGGTGCTGACCATCGACACCGACCCGCTGAACAAATCCGTCGTGCTGGAGGATCTGTCTGCCGGGGTGAGTCGCAAGGCCTTTGCGCTGATCGACATCACCCGCCCCACGCACGCCTATTGGCAGCTGCAGCCCGGCGCGAACAAGATCAGCTGCGATACCGAGGTGGAAAATGAGCTGGTGCAGGTGAGCATGAAATGGTCGGACCGCTACGCCGGAATCTAGGGAGGACAGCATGAACAGCATCTATGTGTTTGACGCGGAGACGGCGGAATACCTGGGCGAGGTGGACGCCTACACCAGCTGGATCCTGAAGCGGAGCTGGCAGGGCATAGGCGACGCGCAGATCACGATGGACAGTCGCTGCGCCGGAGCGGATCTTTTGCAGGTGGGGCGCATCGTCACGGCGGGCAACGCCTGGCACAAGGCGGTGCTGCTCACCGGGGAGAAGCTGGAAGCCCGACGCGGCGGGCACACGCGGACGCTGACCGGCATGGAGCTCAAGGGCATTGCGAACCGCCGCCTGACCGTGCCGCCCACCGCGCAGGAGGACGAAAACGCGCTGGGGTATGACCGCGTGTCCGGCGCGGGAGAGGCCGTGCTGCGCCATTATGTGTCGCGGCACATGGTCAGCCCCTCGTCGGACTACCGGCGCTTTCCGCTGCTTCAGATGGAGGAAGCAGCCAGCCCTTTGCGCGGGAAGGAAACGCCCTGGCAGACCCGGTATGAAAAGCTGGGCGACGTGCTGACCGATATTGCCGAATGGTGCGATCTGGGCTGGAACATCGCCCTGGACTACCCCAACCGCCGCTGGCTCTTTACGGTGGACGCGGGACGCGATTTGACCGTGGGCAACGGCAGCGACAGCTTTGTGGCCTTTGAGGAGGACTTCCATAACCTGACCGAGGCGTCCTATTCCCACGACCGCAGCAGCTACTGCAACGCACTGTATCTGGGTGGTGCGGGCGAGGACGAAAAGCGGCTGGTGCTGGTGCGGTATGTGGACGAAGATCACGCCCTGCTGACGGAGCCGCTCTCCGGATTAAGCCGCGCGGAGACCCTGATCGACACGGGCAATCTTTCCCTCCCCGGCGAGGTGGAGTACGAAGGCCTGCACAAATACGTTTCGTCCTTCAAGCCCCTGCGCACGCTCACCGCGCAGATCAGCCCCGCCGGCCCGTGGAAATATGAAGAGGACTGGGATCTGGGCGACAAGGTGACGGTGCAGCTGCGTGACCCCGCCGTGGGATTGGACGTCCGGCTGGATGCGCGCATCCTCGCCGTTGAGGAAACCCGCGAGCGCGGCGGTCTGCGCCTGTCCGTCACCTTCGGCAAGGAAGAGCCCACCATAGGGGATGCGCTGCGCGGGATGCAGCGGGAGCCGGTGAAATAAAAAAGGCCGCCCGCCGGATGACCGGAGAGCGGCTGGCCTTATTGATATTCAAACATGCTTGTGACAGCATCTGAAATATCCATGATGTCAAAGTAATGGGTGGAAGTGAGTTTGGAGAACCGACGGGAAGAAAGATCGAGGTAGCGAACCTGTTCGCAGAGCACATAGCCGGTGACTTCGGAATTCTTCAATTCGATGTGCAGCGGGCCGGGTACGGTGTGCTGAAGAATGGGGCAGGCGATGACCTTTCCGCTCTGATTGAAAAAGTTATTGCTCACGACAAGGACGGGGTGCGGAATCCCGTCTATGCGGAGAAAATCCCCTTGTTCGATCGTCGTCATCACCATACCTCGCTGCCCTTCGGTTCGTCACGGGGGAGCTCTTCCGAAAGATGGAGCTGTCCGCCGAAGGCGGCGGCGCGTTCCTTCAGGGAACGATGGCGAAAACTGGGGCTGAGCACGATCTTGCCGTTGACAATTTCCGCGGTCAGCACATCGTCGGGCTTGATGCCGGCGGAGGCGAGAAATTCGCGGGAAAGGCGAATGCCCTGGCTGTTGCCCCAGGCTTTGAGTTGGACTTGCATGAGCAGCCCTCCTTCTCAATGTTTATACATAGTATAAACGAAACGCGGGAGGATGTCAACGGGAAAATCAGGCAGAGCGCTTCGAGAAATCGGGGCGTTTTTTGCGTGCAAAAATTACGGAGGTGGGAGTATGGCCAAGAGCATTGTGCAGTATTCCGGGTTCTTCGACAGCATCGGCGCGACGCCGAACGATGCGGGCGACATCCGGGAATACCCGGCCGGCGAGTTTGCGATCCATGTGCGGGAGCTGTTTACCGACGGCGTCAAGCGCGACCAGCTGAAGGTTGTGCCGTCGTCCACGCCCTATACCGTCGGCGTGCAGCCGGGGTTTGCGTGCATTCAGGGGCGCTATTACCACATGGCGCTGGAGGGCGTCAGCGACGGCAGCGATCCGGAGTATTACAAGGTGGAGTTTGAACCCGCCGTCACGCTGACGCGCATCGACCGTGTGGTGCTGCGGCTCGATCTGCACGCCACGCTTCTGGGGCGCTGGATCAAGCCCATGATCCTTCAGGGCACGGAGGGCAGCGGCACGCCGCCGGAGCTGACGCGCACCGACGCGGTGTGGGAGATTTCGCTGGCGCAGATCAAGGTGCACGCGGGCAGCAACACGGTTGCCGAAGCGGACATCACGGACGAGCGTGCGGACACGACGGTCTGCGGCTGGTGCAAGCCCTACGGCGCGCCCACGCCCGGCATGACGCAGGCGACGGACGTGGAGACCGACGGCGGCTACGCCAACGCGCAGGCCTATCTGGACGGCCTGAACAGCGGCAAGGCAGCCAAGTCCATGGTGCTGACCTTTTCACTGCCTGCGTCCGGGTGGACCGGGGAAGGGCCTTACACGCAGACGGTGACGGTTGCGGGCGTGACGGCGGATACCAATGCGGTGATGGACTATGTTCACGGTACGAATTCAGATGCGGAAAAGCCGCTGGCCAAAGCATGGAGCTGCATCACAAAATTTGAGGCGGGCGCAGGGAAGGTCACAGCGACCTGCCTTGGGAAAAAGCCGGAGAGCGATCTGACCGTCAGGATGATGAACATAGGATAGGAGGTGGACTGTGATGCTTGTAAAGATGGGCGGAGGTGCGGACGGAACGCCAGACGACAGCCAGAACCCGTTTATCAATGGAGATATTACATTCAGTGCCCCGTGGCAGGTTGGATATGAAGTCTATGACGGTGTGCTGTACGCCGAGGCGATCATTGTAAAATCCGGGACGCTTACTGCGACGAAACAGTATCTGATTGATCTGTGGATGATCGGAGGCGGCGGAGGAGACGCCGTGGCGAATAGTTTTAATTATAACACACAAGATGGCAGGGGCGGAGGAGGCAGTGGCCATACGACATTGGCACTTGCTGTGACGCTGACAGTGGGCACTCATGCTATAACAATCGGCGCTGCAGGAGCGAATAAAACGGTGAGGTGCGGACAAACATCTGCGGGTACTTACAGCGGGACGGCAGGCGGGACGACAACCATAGGCGATCAGTCTGCAACCGGAGGAAGTCCGGGCAGCGTATCTATTTATGGCTCAAGCTCGTCATCTGGCTGCAATGGCCGATCTGGAGGGGCTGGCGGAAGCAAAGGCGGCACGGCAAACTCCAACTCAATTATGACTGCGCCTGGCGAAAACGGTACTCCCGGTGACGGACATATCATGAGCCGCTTCCGCGACGCCGCACACAACAAGGATTACGGACGTACCGGGACAGGTGCCAGCTCGGTCAAAGGCGGCGGATGGGGACTCAATGGCAGCGGCTACGGCTCCGGCACGTCCGGTGCTCTGGTCATCCGCATCCCGGTCGAATAAGGAGGGCAACATGGCAACCTATATCGCAAAAAATACTGCCGGCGAACAGGTCAATCTCATCGAAATCGAGCCGGAGCAGATCGAGAGCTGGCAGGCGCTGACCGGCCTGACCTTGGAGCTGCCGCCCGCGCCCGAACCGGAGGAGGCGCCGGACCCCGCGCAGATGGAAGCTGCGCTGAACGAATTGGGGGTGCAGACCCGTGAATAAAGCGAGAACCGATCTGCTGGAACAGGCCAGAGCACTGCGCACCGCCATACAGGCCGTTGCGGCCTATGCGCCCGACAACGTGGCCGCCGATCAGCCGCTGGCGCTCTATGATGTGTGGAAAGCGGACACCGAATACAAACAGAACAAGCTGCTCGTCTGTAACGGCAAACTGTACCGCGTCGCACAGAACCTGACCTCGTCGGCGGTCTACCCGCCCGACGCGGAGGGTGTGCTGGCACTGTACCGTCCGGTGGACAAGACCCATGCCGGTACACAGGAAGATCCCATCCCTTATGTCTACGGAATGGATTGCACGAGCGGCAAATATTACAGCTACAACGGCAAGATCTATCTTTGCAAGGCGGATATGCCCGCGTGCGTCTGGCCGCCGGATACGGCAGGGCTTTGGCAGTGGGAGGCGGTCTGATGCACATTCGCGTGAAGATCACCCGCGACGGAAGCAGCCGCATTGAATTGCTCGAAATGGAGGAATACCTGAGGGGCGTCGTGCCGTCCGAAATCAAGGCCGAATCCTGCCCGGCCGAGGCCATGAAGGCACAGGCCGTCGCCGCCCGCACCTACGGGATGCGCAAGACCATCTCCCGTCGCGGCAAGCCCTACGACGTGGACGATACGGCGGGTTGTCAGGCCTACGGCGCCCGTCCGCGCCATGCCCGCAGCGACGCGGCTGTCGAGGCCACGCGCGGGCAGGTGCTGACCTATAACGGGCGGCTCGTCGATGCGGTCTACACCGACAGCAACGGTGGGCGCTGCGTCTCCGCGCTGGAGCGCTGGGGCAGCGCGGTGCCGTATCTCGTCGATCAGGTCGACCCTTACGACAAGAGCGGCAGGGTGCGCGGCCACGGCGTGGGCATGAGCCAGATCGGCGCGACGGCAAGGGCGAAGGCGGGGATGTCCTGTGCGGAGATCCTCGCCTTTTATTATCCCGGCTGCAAGGTGAAAAAGCTGTTGGAGGAGGACAAAGTGAATCTGGAGGAACGACTGTCGGAACATTTCACGCTCCGCGATTTCTACGACCCGGAGGCCTACAAAGGCGTCCTGAAGGGCAAGGCCGCGCCGGAGGTCAAACCCTCGGACGTGGATCCGCGCATCCTGAAACTGCTGGAAGGGCTGCTGAAGAAGTATCAGACCAAGTGGCCGGGCGCGTGCATCCGCATTCGCCCCCACGGCGGGCTGCGGCCGGATCCCCTCAATGCGCTGGTCGGCGGCGCAAGCGGCAGCCGGCATCGCAAAGGCAACGCCGCCGATTTCAGCCTGCTGCTGCCGGACGGTGGCAGGCTGGACGCGCCCACGCTGGCCGTTTGGACAGAGAAGTTCATGCAGGAGCTGGGCATTCGCGGCGGCGTGGGGATGTACAAGGCCTATCACGACTACATCCATGTGGACGCCAGGGGCAGCAATATCGCCTGGTACGACAGTTACAGGTCCGCAGGCTGCCCCGGTCAGGGTGGCAGACCGTGCGTCTACAAGCGCGGCACGAAGGGCGCGGGCGTGGTGCTGATCCAACGGGCGCTGGGGATTTCAGCCGACGGCAAATACGGCGCAGCGACCGAAGCTGCGGTGCGCGCCCGGCAAGCTGAACACGGATGCACGCCCGACGGCGTCTACGGCCGCGAGACCAACAAGGCGATGGGAGGGATTCTCCCATGGTAGAAGATATCGTGGATCTGGTTCTGCGCTGGGCGATCCCGGCGCTGTGCGTCGGCGTGACGGGCTGGATGGCGCGGCAGCGGCAGTCCGACAAAGCCCTGCGCCTCGGCGTGCAGGCACTGCTGCGCGACCGGCTCTATTGGGCGCATGACCACTACATCGTCCGCGGAGAGCTGCCCATCTACGCCCGCGAAAACGTCAGCAATATGTACGCGCAGTATCACGCCCTCGGCGGCAACGGCGCCATGACCGAACTGGTTCGCGAGCTGGAATCCCTCCCCACCAGTAAAAAAGCCGCCCCGTGATGGGGCGGCAAGGGGGTCAGGCGTTTTCCTCGGGCGACTTGACGCGGATGATGAGCTGGTGGTTCTTTTCATCGAGGACTTTTTCCAGCTCAACACGCTCGCCGGTTTCATCGACGAAGCAGAGCAATCGGGCTTCCGAGGTGCTTACGGACAGGGTATATCCGCTGACATAGCCGTTTCCGGCCTTGTTTACGCGCAGCTTCATGGTCATTTCTCCTTCTTTTTTAGGATTTGCCAGCACAAGTGAATCGTGTAAAGGCTCAATCCGATCGAAATCAGACAAAGGACGATCAAAACGATTTTAAGCCAGTCCATAGTGGATAATGGGCAGAAAATATGATAGAATACTCTTGGGTGGGGGCAACCACCCAAGAGCTTGGTTTGCTACTCGATCAGCACCTTAACCAGTGTGATCAGAGCAGTGACCAGATTCATGAGGGCAACGAGAAGCGCGAGCCGGGCGGCTTTCTTCTCTTGCCTTTTTTCTGTTCTGCCCATCGGTTTCACCTCCTTTCCATGCTTCTATTATAGCACTACGTGACGTATATGTCAACAAAAAATCCTTGAATTCAGGGATTTTCTTTTGCTTTGGAGAAGAAAATGATAGGCGAAAAGATTCGTTCCCCCACCACCAAAGCCGCGGCGCAGCGCTTCGCCGTGACCGCGCTGCGGTTCATCGCGATTTACATTGTTCTGTTTTCCATCGCGCAGTATGTCAGCTTCCTGATCACGGGCAGCGAGCAGACACAGCTGATTGAATCGACCTATACGGTCATCGGCCTGGAATGCGGCGGGCTTCTGCTCAAACGCATCGTCGAAAAGGCCTTTGGCCGCCGCAACACAGAGGAGGATTAACGAATGAATTGGATCTCTTGGATGATTATCGCTATTTTGGCCGCAGCCTCGGGCGTCGTGGCCTACTGCTGGCGCAAGGGCTATATCAAGGCCGACAGCGCCGTGCGCATCCTGGCCACCGTTTACAGCGCCGTCGTGGATGCCGAACAGCTCTACCGGGGCGCCGTCAAGGCCGGTCCACAGAAGAAGGCCTACGTCCTCGCCCAGCTCCACAGCCTTGGTATCAAATACGCTGATAGTGTTCTCGGTCCCCTGATTGATGCCACCGTCGCGCTGCTGAATGCAATGGGGTGGGAAATTACTGGAAGTGTTGAGTAATGCTTCTGAAAGTATAGTATACACACTGAAAGTATCTTATGCGTACTTACAGTATGTAAAAACTACTTTGAGTATATACTCGCTGGGACAAATTAATGTATATCATCAATCATATTACGTCAGCGAGGCGATCTCGATGGCGGATCGCGTGGTGGTGCTGACGCGGCGGCCGGCGCGCATCCGGTCGGTGCATGACATCACGCTGGCGGGAACGCCGATGCAGCGGCGGGGGGATCCGGCTTTCCGGGAATACTTTGAGGCCATCTGGAAGGAGCTGGACGTGCATGTGCAATGAATCGGCGGCGCAGGCGGCGTACCGCCGGAGCCGGAAAAGGCGCAGAAGAGCGATTGCGGCGGCGCAGTGGGGCATCCTGATCGTGCTGCTGGCGGCGTGGGAGATCCTGGCGCGCACCGGGGTGCTGGACGCCTTTCTGCTGTCCTGCCCCAGCCGGATGCTGGAGAGCATTGCGGCGCTGGCGAGATCGGGCGAGCTTGCGCTGCACCTTGCGACGACGCTGTGGGAGACAATCATCGGCTTCGTGCTGGGGGCGGTGCTGGGCGTAGGGGTCGCGGTGCTGCTCTGGTGGAGCGATACGCTCAATCGAATTTTAGACCCGTATCTGGTGATTCTGGGAGCGCTGCCCAAGATTGCGCTGGGGCCGGTGCTGATCGTGTGGATCGGCGCGGGGATGCCCGCCATCATCGTCATGACGCTGCTGATCTCGGTCATTGTGACGACGGTGACGGCGCTGGGCGGCTTTCTGTCGGTGGAAAGGGAAAAGATCACGCTGCTGCGGTCGTTCGGGGCGAGCAAATGGCAGACCTTTACGATGGCGGTATTTCCCGGCGCGCTGCCCACCACGGTCTCTGCGTTGAAGCTGGGCGTGAGCATGAGCTGGATCGGCGTGATCGTGGGGGAATTCCTCGTCTCGCGCGCGGGGCTGGGGTACCTGATCGTCTACGGCGGGCAGGTGTTCCGAATGGATCTGGTGATGGGCTCGACCGCGGTGCTGTGCGTCTGCGCGGCGCTGATGTACCTGCTGGTGGCGGCGATGGAAAAGCGGCTGAACCGGGCGCGGGCGCACGGGGGTTGAGCATATTCTCGTCATGCGCTTGACAAGCGGCGCTTAACGTTGCTATAATATTTCATGGAAGAATTCCTGGGGTGTTCGTAACGTCCTGATTTTGAACCTACAGACATCAAATGGAGTCCGCGTCGCATGATCCTCATGTCACGCCACCCTTCCTTCGGGGAGACGGTCAGTGGACGGCAGACGGCGTGCGCAGGGCGCCACCCTGCTTTCATAGCAGGTGTCAAAATAGGGCGAGCGGCACTTTGGGATTTTTCTTTTTTTGAAAAACTGCGGGAAAAATTTTTTCGTGGGATGCGAAAAAAGGGTTGACAAAGATGGGTCGTCCTGCTATAATCATTTTCGTTGACACGGCAAGTGTCAGCGTGGTATAGCGGGATGGTGTAACGGTAGCACCTACGACTCTGACTCGTATTGCCTAGGTTCGAATCCTAGTCCCGCTGCCATTTATATGCCTCCATGGTCTAGTGGCCTAGGACACCGCCCTCTCACGGCGGCAACAGGGGTTCGAATCCCCTTGGAGGTGCCAGAAGCGCGGGAATCGTTTCAAACGGTTCCCGCGCTTGTTTTTGCTTGTAAACCCGCAGAGCGCGGGAGAATACAAAAGAGAAAAGGGGCTAAAAACCCATGCGCATCGAACGGAATGACTTGATCTTTCAGCCGAGCGAGGGCGTGCAGTGCCATGCCAGCCATCTGACGCCGCTGGCAGACGGAGGCGTGCTCGCGGTCTGGTTTCAGGGCAGCCGCGAGGGGGCGGACGACGTCTGCATCTGGGGCGCGCGGTTCTCGTCCGACGGAAAATGGAGTGAAACGCGCCGCATCTCGCCGGAGGACGGCCTGCCGCACTGGAACCCCGTGCTGTTCCGCCGCGCAGACGGGGAGATCCTGCTGTTTTATAAGCGCGGCCGGACGATTGCTTATTGGCAGACGATGGTGATGAAATCTGCGGACGAGGGAAAGAGCTGGACGGAGCCGCGGGAGCTGGTTCCGGGGGACGAGGGCGGGCGCGGCCCGGTGCGCAACAAGATTCTGCGGCTGTCCGACGGCAGTCTGCTGGCGCCTGCGTCGATCGAGCAGGGCGAATGGCGCTGCTTTATGGACCGCTCGGAGGACGAGGGCGAAACCTGGACGCGCACGGCGGACATCCGCCTGCCGGAGCCGGCGGGCGAGCGCCCCAACCCCTACGGCGCAATTCAGCCGTCACTTTGGGAGGACGAAGCGGGCGTTCATGCGCTGCTGCGCACCTCGCAGGGCTATTTGTACCGCACGGACTCGGAGGATCTGGGGAGAAGCTGGTCGCAGCCCGCCTCCTCCGGCATCCCGAACAACAACAGCGGCATTGATCTGGTGAAAGCGCTGGACGGCATGCTGTATCTCGCCTGCAACCCCGTGGGTGAAAACTGGGGCGCGCGCAGTCCGATTTCGCTGCTGATCTCGAAGGACGGTGGCGCGCATTGGGAGCACCTGACCCATTTGGTCACAATGCCGGGGGAATATTCCTATCCCGCGGTGCTGTGGCAGGACGGCTGCCTGCTGATCACGCACACCTGGCAGAGAAAGTCCATTCAGTTCTGGAAGATTCGGCTGTAAGCCTGCTGGAGAGAAGAAACCCCGCCTTGCGCACGCAGAAGCAACGTGTGCGAGGCGGGGTTTTCGTATCCGGTTGGAGAAATGCGGAGAGGGAACCGGCGCGCGTCACCGAGCATCTGCTGACCGCACCGCATCGGACGCGCGCCCCCTGGTGGGGGCGCAGGCCGCACGGGAACGGCAGAGTGCGGAGGACCCACGCACCCGGTTCGTACCTGTCGGCTGCGTGCTTCCTGCCGCTGCGCGCGTCACGAAGGACTTTGCTGACCGCGCAACACCCGACGCGCGCCCCCCGTTTTCCTGCGCGGTCGGACGCAGCCGTCAGGGCAGCAGATAGCCCTGATACAGGCGCTCGGCGTTCAGCAGCAGCTCCGTGCGGCCGTCCTTGTGCGAAAGCTGCGGGAGCGCCGCACCGTCCAGAGAGGAAACGCGGTCAAATTCACCCGGCAGGGAAATGCGAATATCGGAAAGCGGCAGCGCCTTTTCCATCGTCATGCCGTTCCAGCCGGTGAGGTTGATGAGCTGCAGCAGCGTTCGGCCGTCGGGCAGCGTGTGCAGAAACAGTTCCGCCGCGGCGGGCGCATTCGTCTCCAGCACGAAGGCTTCGGGCGAAAGGGCGCGCAGCGCGTCGACGGCGATGTCCCGATGGTCGGCATAGCCGTCGTCGTGGAACAGGCGGCCGATGCGGAAGGCAAAGCCCGCGCTCTTTCCGTCGGCGGAGAACACCAGCCCCGGCCAAGAACTCTGCACATGGCCGAAGCAGCGCTCCGGCGGGCCGAACATGGCGGGCTGCACCAGCGGCAGCGCCCCCTTTCCGCCCGAAAGCAGGCCGAACTCGCGGTCGAGGATCACCCAGTCGCGGTCCGGGAAGGAAGCAAAGAGGGCTTTGTCCGCCGTGGAGAGATACGCCGCGCGGGTGCGCTCCAGCGTGCCTTCGCAGCAGGCGCCGAGGAAGGCGAGCGCCTTTTCCGCCCGGCCGTCGGTCAGCGCGGAGAAGAGCAGCTTGCCGCCCGTTGCCCGCGCTGCGTCCAGCATGGCGGCGGGAGCCTTGACGGGATCGGGCACGATCAGAACATCATAGCCCGACGCGCGCTCGGGATGATCCTCCGCCGCAACATGGTCGAGCACGTCAAACAGCACATGCGCCTGCTTGAGCAGGATGAACCAGCCGAGATATTCTTTGTCGCTCTTGCTCGGGCGATAGAGCAGCACGCGCGACCTGGATTTCAGATGCCCGAAAACACCCTCGTTTTTCTCGTGAAAGGCGAACACCTCGCGCATTGCCTTTACGCCTGCGCGGTCGGGATAATCCGCAAAATCGCCGATGATGCAGAAATCCAACTGCGAACCCGAAGCGATGTTTTCGTAAAGGCGCAGCTTCGTCATCTCCGGCGCGACGCCCTGAAAGCGGTAGAAGATATCCACGGCATTGATCGCGCAGTTGAGCATGGTCTTTTCGCCCGCCCAGGACTGCGCCGACTGGCAGTTTTCCGAAGCGGAATACAGGAAGAAGGGCAGCGGACGATCCACGGCGGAGTTGGATTCCTCGCGGATGATGTCCGCGCTGGGGTGATAGGTGCACACCGCAACCTCCGGGTTCATCTCCTTGACCGCGTTTTTGATGCGCACGAGCTGCTCGCGCACCACCTTGGCCTTGAAGGCGGCATAGGTTTCGTCGGTTTTCCAGCTGTCGCCGCGGGGCAGCTCCCGGCCGGAGAACGCCTTGTAGGCTGCCCGGCACGATGCGCAGTTGCAGATGCCGTGCTCCACGTTGGAATAATCCTTGGTCTGGAATCCGAACATGTTGAAGAACACGCCGTCCACGGGGTAGTTTTCGATCACTTCGCGCAGGATCTCAATGGATTTTTTCTGCTGGTATTCGCCGCAGACGCAGGTTGCCGCGGTGTCGTTGTAGTGCAGATGCTCACCCGATTCCGAAACATAGTACCATTCCGGATGCTCATCCAGCAGCCGCTCATGGGTCTTGGAAAAGTCGAACCGCGCGATGACGCGCACGCCGTTTTCATGGCAGATGCGCACAATATCGCCCAACAGATCCCCCTTGAGATAGGGGCTGGGGGTCTGGAAGGGGAGCTTCGTCGGGAAGAACGACGAAATGCCGCCCGCGCCCACCATCACGCAGTTGCAGTGGGAGGCACGGATTTCCTCAAACCATTTTTGAACGTCCATCCCCGCGTCGATGTCGCGCAGGTTGTTCTGGATCATGCGGAGGTTGTTGTCCAGCCACCAAGGCATAAAAAGATGCCCTCCTTTGTCTCTGTCTGTGCTTTTCAGTATATCGCGCCTTTGCGCCTTGCGCAAGGCAGGAAAAACGCACCTGCGCGGCAAATACAAAACATGGAGACAAAAAAAGCTAGGCAAGGGAGGCTGTCTTTCATATGGACTTTCCCCGTTCGTTTCTCTACGCAGGGCCGCAGTATACGACCCGTGCGCAGGATGTTCCTGCGCCTCTTTTCCGCCGGAAGTTCATTGCGCCCGCGGGCGCGCAGGCGGAGCTGGTGATCACCGGCCTTGGCTTTTACGAGGTTTGGCTCAACGGCGCGCACCTGACCAAGGGTTTTCTCGCGCCGTATATCAGTGCGGCGGATGATCTGATCTATTACGACCGCTATGACCTGACGGAGCATTTGCTTGAGGGCGAAAACGTGCTGGCGATCGAGCTGGGCAACGGATTTTTCAATGACCCGGCGGGCTATGTCTGGGATTTTGACCGCGCGCCCTGGATCGGCGCGCCGCGCACGGCTTTCCGCCTGACGCTGAAAAAAGATGGGGAGGAAACCCGCATCGAATCCGACGAGCAGGTGCTGACCCATCCTTCGCCCATTTTGATGGATGATTACCGCTGGGGAGAAATCTATGATGCGCGAAAAGAGCTGCCCGGCTGGACGCTGCCCGGCTTTGACGACCGGCTCTGGGCGCACGCCATGCCCTGCGAAGCGCCCTCGGGCGAAGCGCGGCTGTGCGAGGCCGAGCCGCTGGCGGTGCGGGAAATCCTGAAGCCCGTCTCCATCGAAAAGCAGGACGAGGGCTATCTTTACGACTTCGGCGTGGATACCACGGGCATCTGCCGCGTGCGCATCTGCGGCCATACAGGGCAGAAAATCGCGCTCTACCACGGCGAAAAGCTGAAAGGCGGCAAGTTCGACATGGACAACATCAAGTTCGAGCACCGCTACGGCCCGGACGACCGCGTGCAGCGCGACGTACTGATTTTGAAGGAGGGCGAAAACGACTATACGCCCACCTTTACCTACCACGGCTTCCGCTATGTGCTGGTCAAGGGGCTGGAAGAAATGCAGGCGACCGAAGAGCTGCTGACGATGCTGGTGATTTCGTCGGCGCTGCCGGAGGTCGGCGGGTTTGACTGCTCGGACGAGATGGCCAATACGCTGCAAAAGCTCACGCGCAACAGCGACCTTTCCAACTTTATCTATTTCCCCACCGATTGCCCGCAGCGCGAGAAGAACGGCTGGACGGCGGACGCTTCGCTCTCCAGCGAGCACATCCTGCTCAACCTCGGCGCGGAAAAGAGCTACCGCGAGTGGTTGCGCAACATCTGCAAGGCGCAGAGCGATGCGGGCGCGCTGCCCGGCGTCGTGCCCACCGGCGGCTGGGGCTTTGACTGGGGCAACGGGCCGGCCTGGGACAACGTGCTGTTCAATCTCCCCTACAACCTCTTCCGCCTGCGCGGGGACACGCAGACCATTCGGGAGTGCGCGCCGAACCTGATGCGGTATCTGACCTATATCGGCGGCCGGCTGGACGCGGACGGCACGCTGGCCATCGGCCTGGGCGATTGGTGCCCGGTGGGGCGCGACGCGGCGGACTACGTATCGCCCCTGCGCTTTACCGACACCGTGCTCGTCAGCGACATGGCGCGCAAGGCGGAGAAGATGTTTGCCGCCGTCGGGATGCTGCGCGAGAGCGCCTATGCCAAAGCGCTGGCGGACGATACCCGCGCCGCCGTGCGCCGGAACCTGATTGATTTTGACACCATGACGGTTTCCGGGAGCTGCCAGACCTCGCAGGCGATGGCGCTTTATTACGGCATGTTCAACCGCGAAGAGGAACAGAAGGCTTTTGCCCGTCTGCTCGATTTCATACACGATAAGGACGACCACATCGATACCGGCGTGCTCGGCGCGCGCGTGATCTTCCATGTGCTGTCGAAGTTCGGACACGGCGATCTGGCGATGAAGATGATCGTGCGGGAGGATTATCCTTCCTACGGCAACTGGGTGGCGCGCGGCGCGACGAGCCTTTGGGAAATGATGATGCCGGACGACAACGTTGGCAGCATGAACCACCATTTCTGGGGCGATATTAGCGGCTGGTTCATCCAATGTGCGGCGGGTCTGCGCCCCAACCCCGATGCGGACGATGCCCTGCGCGTCGATTTCGAGCCGGGGCTGAACTGCGGCCTTGCCCGCGCCTCGGCGCACACGCAGGCGGCCTGCGGCGAAACCTCCCTGCGCTGGCGGCTGAACGGCGATCAGGCGCAGATCGAGCTGACCCTGCCCGAGAGCGCCCACGGCGAGGTGATTCTCCCCGAGGGCTGGACCTTCGGCCGCGGCAAGAGCCGTCTGCCCGCCAGGACCGGCGCGTTCATCGCCTTGAAGCAGTAAATAACCGTTCTAAAGAGGCGGCACGGGAAAGTTTTTCCCGTGCCGCCTCTTTTTGCGCGGACGCGGGAGCTTTTTTTCCGAAAGAAAGTATGGTAAGATGAAAGGAAGAAAAGCGAAAGAGGTGCGGTGGTGAAACGATCGGATTATGTGCGCATGGAGCGCCGGATGCTCAACCAGATGGACGAAAGCGACGCGGCGCACGGGTCGAAGCATGTCTACCGCGTGCTGTATCTGGCGCTGGATATTGCCGCGCACGAGCCGGAAGCGGATGCGGATGTCGTGATTGCTGCATGCCTTCTGCACGACATTGCGCGGGCGGAACAGGCAAAGGATCCCTCGGTCGATCATGCGCGGGCGGGGGCGGAGAAGGCGCGCAGCCTTCTGCTGGAGGAAGGGTTTGACGCGGAGTTTGCGCAGGCGGTTTCGGACTGCGTGCGCACGCACCGCTTCCGCTCGGACGATCCGCCGGTCAGCCTGGAGGCCAAGATCCTGTTTGACGCGGATAAGCTGGACGTCTCCGGCGCTGTCGGCGCGGCGCGGACGCTGCAATACGGCACGCAGTTCGGAGAGCCGCTGTATACGCTGGACGAAGCGGGCAGGGTCTGCGACGGCACGGGAGATGCGCCCGATTCCTTTATGAGAGAGTATCGTCGGAAACTTCAGCGCATCTACGGAAAGTTTTACACAAAACGGGCAGAGGAGATCGCCGCGTCTCGCCGCAAAGCCGCGCAGGACTTTTACGACAGCGTACTGCGGGAGCTGTGGGAGGATTATGAGATCGGGCAGGCGCAGCTGAACGGATGCCTGAGAGAGCCGGACTAAAAAAGGAGGAAATCTCCATGGAAGCATTGGAAAAATTCATGGAAGAGGCGGCGCACGTCGTGCCCTCGCCGCGGCAGAGACAGTGGTTTGACACGGAGTTTTACGCCTTTGTGCACTTTGGCGTGAACACCTTTACCGACCGGGAATGGGGTCTGGGCAACGAGCCGGAAGCCATCTTCAACCCGGAAAAGCTGGATTGCGATCAGTGGGTGCGCGCGATGCAGTCCGCCGGCATGAAGGGCATGGTGCTCACCGCCAAGCACCACGACGGCTTCTGCCTGTGGCCGTCGAAATACACCGAGCACAGCGTCAAAAACAGCCCGTTTCAGGGCGACGTCGTGAAGCAGGCTTCCGACGCCTGCCGCCGCGCGGGGCTGAAATTCGGCGTGTATCTGTCGCCGTGGGACCGCAACAACCCCCTCTACGGCACGCCGGAATACAACGATTATTTCTGCCGTCAGCTCACCGAGCTTATGACAAACTACGGCGAGCTGTTCTGCGTGTGGTTTGACAACGCCTGCGGCGAAGGACCGAACGGCAAAAAGCAGGTCTATGATTTCCCGCGCTACATCGAGCTGATTCGAAAATATCAGCCCAACGCGGTGATCTTCAACGATTTCGGTCCGGATGTGCGCTGGTGCGGCAACGAGGCGGGCTCGCCCCGCCAGGCGGAATGGTCGGTCGTGCCCACCGAGATGTGCCCCAATTCCCCGGTGCAGACCGGCCCCGGCCCGCTGGCCGCCCACGGCGACATCACCGGCACGTTCAATACCGATCAGCTCACCGGGTCGCTGTCGCAGATCCTGTTCAGCCGCGGCCTGGTCTACGCGCCGTGCGAGATCAATATGTCGATCCGCCCCGGCTGGTTCTGGCACGAAAACGAGGATCCGCATCCGCTGGAGCGCCTGTTTTGCACCTACTTAA